>ENA-ORCR01000041-ORCR01000041.1-marine-metagenome-genome-assembly--contig:-NODE-41-length-160576-cov-7.114742_pt1 | contig 160576 bp, 152 predicted proteins | sample MGYA00237782_ERZ508514 | MGnify/ENA primary metagenome ERZ508514 (study PRJEB26185, sample SAMN06268960) | marine metagenome | isolation source: Eden Landing Ponds, San Francisco, CA, USA | place... | reverse complement strand
CGGCTCCCGTTGGTCGCCGTTCGACACATCGTGGCGCTCCCGTTGGTCGCGCCACGCTCGCCTCGCCCTTTCAGTCCACCAGGACGGCAAAAACCACCACACCGCACAGCACCGCAATCGACCACGACCCTCCCCAGCCGATTCGCTCGCTTCGCTCGCTCATCCACCGGAAGACTCGCTGCGCTCCTCTTCCGAGCAGTCGGTCACTACGCTCCCGACAACCTCGCACGGCTCCGCCGCGACCGCTCGTCCGTGATGGACTCGCGGCCGCGACAGCGCGCGCCAGGGCAGTCGGTCATCCCGCTATCGACACCAGACAAGATTCCCTCTCAACCGCCGGACTCAAACGACCGCGGCGGCAATCCCCGGGTATGACTGACTCCGAGGACTGGGCCGAACGCCTTCGGTCCAATCGCGCCGAGAAAGACGAGTTCTTCGCCGAGCATCCCCAATCGCCCATCCCGCCGGAGGAGCGCGACGACTTCGACGGCCTGGACTACTTCGAACCGGACGCCGACTATCGGGTCGAAGCGACCGTGACGGTCCACGAGGAACCCGACCCCGTCGAGATGGAGACGAGCGACGGTCGGACGGTCCGCTACGAGCGCGTCGTCACCTTTTCGTTCGACCTGGAGGGAGATGAATACGAACTGCACGGCTACAAACAGGGGGCCGACGACGAGGCGATATTCGTGCCCTTCCGCGACAAGACGACCGGCCAGCAGACCTACGACGGCGGCCGGTACATGGAACTCCAACCGGACGAGGACTTGACCGACGGCGACGAGGTCACCGTCGACTTCAACCTCGCTTATTCGCCCTTCTGCGCGTTCAGCGAGACATTCGCGTGTCCGTATCCGCCCGAGGAGAACTGGCTGGAGACGACGGTTCCGGCCGGCGAACGCCACGAGTAACGGGGCAAACCCACGCGCGGGGTTGTCTCTGCGACTGCGGGCTCGGCTGTCACACGGGTCGTCACCGCTGCTAGGCTTTTCAGCGCTGGTGCCCAACTATCGAGAGTGCTCTCAGATACCCTCGGCGTGCATCACGTCTCGGTGGTCGCGGGTGACCCGACGGCGAACCGGCGGTTCTACGCCGACACCCTCGGCCTGCGGTTCGTCCTCAGAACCGTCAATTTCGAGGAGCCGTTCGTCTACCACCTCTACTACGGCGACGAGCGCGCGACGCCCGGGTCGGTGCTCACCTTCTTCACCTACCCCCGCGAGGAGCCGGGCCGGATCGGCAAGCCCGACATTACGACGACCGCACTCCGCGTCCCCGCCGATTCGCTCGACTTCTGGACCGAACGCTTCGCCGACCACGACGTGCCCGTGGACAGGCGCGAACGGTTCGGCGAGGAGTTCCTCGCCGTCGAGGACCCAGACGGGACGAACCTGGAACTGGTGGCGGTCCCGAACAACGCGGCCGGACCGACGGCTCTCGACACCGACGAGTCCCATCCCTGGACCGGTGGCGGAGTGCCCCCCGAACGTGCTATCAGGGGTGTCCGCGGCGTCTCGGTGCGCTCGGCGGACCCGTACGTCACTGCGAGCCTGCTCGACACCTTCGGGTTCGAAATCGTCGCCGAGCGCGACGACGCCGTGCGGTACCGACTCCCAGGCGGTCGCGCATCCGTCGTGGACCTGCTGACCGACGACGCGGAGTACGGCCGCGAGGGGCGCGGCTCGGTCCACCACGTCGCCCTGAGCGTCGAGAGCGAGGCGCAACTCCGCGAGTGGCGTGCGTTGCTTGCGGACCGTGACCTCGATGTGTCGCGCATCAAGGACCGCCACTTCTTCCACTCGCTGTACGTCGACGACGGCGCGGGCATCCTGTTCGAACTCGCGACGGAGTCGCCGGGCCTCGGGGTCGGCGAGCGCGAACCGAACCCCGGCGCGTCACTGGTCCTCCCGCCGTGGCTGGAAGCCGACCGCGAGATGATAACCGGGCAGTTGCCGCCGTTCGAGGGGTGATTCACGTCCCGCCACGACCGACGCTACCTGTCTCCGTGGTCACTCCCCGGACAGCATCGACTCCACCAGTTCACCCACGGCGTCGAGTTCCGCGTCAGTGATCCCGTGATCCTCCCCCTCGTGGATCCGCTCCGTTACGTCACCGCCGAGCGATTCGAAGACGGCGGCCGTCTCGCGCACGCGTTCGATCGGTATCTTCTCGTCGTCCTCGTGGCCGCCGACGAGGACCGGCGTGTCGTCGACCGACCCCTCGTACTCGGCCACTTCAGGTCCCATCAGCCCGCCGCTGGAGAGCACGACGCCGCCGTAGCGGCGCGGGTCGCGAGCGACGAACTCGCTGGCGAGGCAGGCGCCCTGGGAGATGCCGAGCACGATAGTCTGCTCCCGTGAGATACCCGCCTGCTCGATAGTCTCGACCGCGCTGTCGACTGCGCGGAGCGCCGACGAGAACTCGGGTTCGTTTCGTTCGAGCGGGGCGCGAAACGAGTCGGGGAACCAGCGGTTGCGGTGGGCCTGCGGTGCGACCAACGCGAGTCCGTGGCGATAGAACTCGTCGGCGAGCGCGACGATGCCGTGGGCGGTCCCGCCGCGGCCGTGGAGGAGCACCGCGGCGGCGTCCGCGGTCGACAACGGTGCGCCGGCGGTGACGAGCGGCTGGTCGGCGTGGGGGTCGCTTCGCATGCGAGTTTGAAGTCGGACGCGAAGCGCCTTAGTTCCGATTCGTCAGCAACCGGACGCCGTCCGTCGCTCAGTCGGCCGCCTGCCCGCCGTCGACGGGGATCGTAACGCCGGTGATGTATGAGGCGTCGCTCGAACAGAGGAAGGCGACGGCGCCGGCCATCTCCTCGGGGTCGGCGATCCGGTCCATCGGTACGTCTCGCATCGCGGACGTGTCGAAGTCAGCCGTGAGGGTACGAACCGTCATCCGGATCAACTGGACGGCGCTCCGGATCCGGCCGAGAATCGACGAGTCGCCGCCCTCGCCCACGATGCCCGACTGGATGTTCGTCTTCGTCGGGCCGGGCGCGATGGCGTTGACCCGGATGCCGCGCTCGGCGTACTCCAGCGCCACCGACTTCGTGAGGCCGACGACGCCATGCTTGCTCGCCGAGTAACTGGAGAGGCCACCCATCCCCACGAGTCCGGCCTCGGAGGCGGTGTTGACGATGGCGCCGCTGCCCTGGCGCTCCATCACGGGGAGTTCGGCCTTCATGCACGCCCAGATCCCCTTCATATTGATGTCGACGATCCGGTCCCAGTTGCGCTCGCTGATGCCCGTCGTCTCCACGAAGTCGGTGAGGACGCCCGCGTTGTTGTGCGCGAAGTCGAGTCGCCCGAAGGTGTCGACGGTGGTCTCGACCATGTGCTCGACAGACGCGGTGTCGGACACGTCGACCGCAACGAACGCCGCGTCGCCGCCGCCGTCCGCGATCAGGTCGACCGTCTCGCGGCCGCCCTCGGTGTCGATGTCGGCGACGACGACGTTCGCGCCTTCCTCGGCGAATCGCAGTGCCGACGCCCGCCCGATGCCCGAGCCCGCTCCGGTGACGAGTGCCGTCTTTCCGGCCAAATCGTTCATGCTATACCCTCTCGCCGAGCAACCACTCAAATGTACGCCGTCGACTGGATTTGGTCCGCCGTCGCTCCGGCGGTCGGCCGCTATCAGTCGCCGTGGCCGAAGCGTGCGACGTGTTGACGTACCGGCGACACGAGCGGAGACTTTATATGGAGAGAGGGAACACGATAGAGTACAATGTCCAATACAGAGGGCACGTCGGCTTCGCCGGCGGATCGAGTTCTTCCAGGGTACTCTGAATAGTACCTCCGAAGTAGACGAGGCACGCATTTTCGACACCACGCTCCGCGACGGAGAACAGTCACCACGCACGTCGTTCTCGTACGAAGACAAACGAGAGATAGCGGCTGTGCTGGACGACATGGGCACCCACGTCATCGAGGCTGGGTTCCCGGTCAACTCCGACGCGGAATTCGAGGCCGTCCGTGACATCGCGGAATCGACCTCGACGACGACCTGTGGGCTGGCCCGGGTCGTCGAGAAAGACGTCGAAGCGGCACTGGACTCCGGTGTAGAACTGGTCCACGTGTTCGTCTCGACGAGCGACGTACAGCTCGAAGACTCCATGCACGCGACCCGCGAACAGGCCGTCGAGCGCGCCGTCAAATCCGTCGAGCGCGTCAAAGAGGCCGGGGTCGAGTGCATGTTCTCCCCGATGGACGCCACGCGCACGGACGAGGCGTTCCTGATGGAGGTCGTCGACGCGGTCACCGACGCGGACGTCGACTGGATCAACGTCCCGGACACCTGCGGGGTGGCGACGCCCGGCCGGTTCCGCGACATGATCGCGAAGGTCGTCGACCGCACCGACGCAGACATCGACGTCCACACCCACGACGACTTCGGGCTGGCGGCGGCCAACGCGCTGTCGGGCTTCGAGGCGGGCGCCGCCCAGGCGCAGGTCTCGGTCAACGGCATCGGCGAGCGCGCGGGCAACGCGGCCTACGAGGAGGTCGTGATGGCCCTGGAGTCGCTGTACGACGTTGACACGGGGATCGACACGACGCGGATCACGGAGATCTCCCGGACCATCGAGGGCAAGAGCGACATTCCGGTGCCGGCGAACAAGCCGGTCGTCGGCCGCAACGCCTTCTCCCACGAGAGCGGGATCCACGCGGCCGGCGTCATCGAGAACTCCGACACGTTCGAGCCGGGGGTCATGACCCCGGAGATGGTCGGGGCCTCGCGCGAACTCGTCCTGGGCAAGCACACCGGTCAGCACTCGGTCCGCGAGCGGCTGATCGACGCGGGCTACGACCCCACCGACGAGGAGGTGCACGCGGTCACCCGGCGCGTGAAGGAACACGGCGCGGACGACAACCGCGTCACCATGGAGGTCCTGGAGGAGTTCGCCCAGGACGCGGACGTCGACCGCGAGGGCGAGAGTGAGGAGGTCCGGGCGTAGGACGATGCCCGCCTCCACGGCCGCCGAGCGCACACAGCGAGAGCTACCGTCGTCGCGAGCAGTCCCGGGCGCGGTCGGGGGCGCGCGGCGGACACGGAAAATTTATTGCCGCCGGTGTGCACCACTCCGTAGTGATGATACCGACCGCTGGCGTCGAGGCGGCCGAACTCGCGCCCAGCGGCGCGCTTCGCGTTCGTATCGTAGGGGCGCTCTAGCCCCCACACATACAGCAGTTCATTCTCGGCGGACGCATCGGTTCGACGCGGAGCGGATTCGACGACCACACCACAACACATGAGCGAGCAAACACCAGTGTCGCCACCGGACGGCGAACGAACGGACACCGAGGAACAGACGACGGAGACAACGACGGACGCGGGCGCGACGACCAACGACACCGTGTCGACGGGCGCGGAGTCGGTCGTCGCGGCGCTCGAACAGGCCGGCGCTGAGACGCTGTTCGGCGTCCAGGGCGGGGCGATCATGCCCGTCTACGACGCCCTGTACGACTCCGAAGAGCTGACTCACGTCACGATGGCCCACGAACAGGGGGCCTCCCACGCGGCGGACGCCTACGGCATCGTCTCGGGCGACCCGGGCGTCTGCCTGGCCACCTCGGGCCCGGGCGCGACCAACCTCGTGACCGGCCTCGCCGACGCGTCGATGGACTCGGACCCGGTCATCGCGCTGACGGGGCAGGTCCCGACGAACTTCGTCGGCAACGACGCCTTCCAGGAGACCGACACCGTCGGCGTCACCCAGCCGGTCACCAAACACAGCTACTTCGCCGCGGACGCCGACACGGTCGGCACCGAGGTCGGCGAGGCGTTCGCGCTCGCCGACGAGGGCCGCCAGGGGCCGACGCTGGTCGACCTCCCGAAGGACGTGACCCAGGGCGAAACCGACGCGTTCCCGGGCGAGCCGGAGACGCCGGACACGTACAACCCGCAGACGACCGCCGACGAGGCGGCTGTCGACACGGCCGCCGGGGCGCTGGCCGCGGCCGAGCGACCGGTCATCCTCGCGGGCGGCGGCGTGATCAAGGCCGACGCGAGCGACGAACTCCGGCAGTTCGCCACGGACTACGAGATCCCGGTCATCACGACGATGCCCGGGATCGGCTCGTTCCCCGAAGACCACGAGCTCTCGCTGGAGTGGGCCGGGATGCACGGCACCGGCTACGCCAACATGGCGATCACTAACACCGACTGCATGCTCGCCATCGGGACGCGCTTCGACGACCGCCTCACCGGCGGTATCGAGACGTTCGCGCCCGACGCGGAGGTCATCCACGTCGACATCGATCCCGCGGAGATCAGCAAGAACGTCGAGGCGGACCACCCGCTGATCGGCGACGCGAAGCAGGTCCTGCGCCAGCTCGACGACGCGATGGCCGTCGCCTACGAGGCGACCGATAGCTCGCCCGAGGCCTACGCCGAGTGGCGCGAGCAGTGCCAGGCCTGGAAAGACGAGTACGCGATGACCTACGACATGCCCGACGACGAGCCGCTCAAGCCACAGTACGTGGTCGAGCGGTTCTCGGAGCTGGCCGACGACGACGCCATCGTCACGACCGGCGTCGGCCAACACCAGATGTGGGCCAGCCAGTTCTGGACGTTCACCGAGCCTCGCACGTGGGTCTCCAGCCACGGGCTGGGCACGATGGGCTACGGCGTCCCCTCCGCGATCGGCGCGAAGATCGCCGCACCGGACCAGGAGGTCGTCTGCTTCGACGGCGACGGCTCCTTCCTGATGACCGTGCAGGAGCTCTCGGTCGCGGTCCGCGAGGATCTGGACATCACGTACGTCGTCCTGAACAACGAGGCGGTCGGGATGGTCCGCCAGTGGCAGGACGGCTTCTACGAGGGCCGGCGGATGGCCTCGGAGTACCCGTGGATCCCGCAGTTCGACATGCTCGCCGAGGCCTTCGGCGCTCGTGGGTTCCGCCTGGAGGATTACGACTCGGTCGACGAGGTCATCGAGAAGGCGCGCAACTACGACGGCCCAGCGGTGATCGACGCGATCATCGACCCGGCCGAGAACGTCTACCCGATGGTCCCCAGCGGCGGGGACAACGGCCTGTTCGCACTGAACGGCGACCAGCTGGGTGACATCTAATGACGACACAGGAGACACACCGATGACACAAGGCATGGAGGGCCCGCACCCGGACGATCGGATGCGTCCGGCGGGCCGACGGAACTCGCAGGGGATTCGCATCGACCCGGAAGCGGAAGCGACGCATCTGCCGCGCAAGGCGGTGCTCTCGACGCTCGTGAAACACGAACCGGGCGTCCTGGCGGAGGTCTCCGGACTCTTCAGCCGCCGGCAGTTCAACATCGAGAGCCTGACCGTCGGGGCGACGGACGACCCCGACGTCGCCCGGATGACCATCGTCATCGAGGAACCCCAGCCCGGCATCGAGCAGGCGAAAAAGCAACTGCGGAAGCTCGTCCCCGTGATCTCGGTCGAGGAACTCGAACCCGAGGCCGTCCAGCGAGAGCTGGTCCTCGTGAAGGTCGGCGGCGAGAAACCCGACGACGTGAACGCGGTCGCGGACATGTACGACGGCAACGTCGTCGACGCGTCGCCGGCGGCCATCACGGTCGAGATCACAGGCAGCCAGCAGAAGATCGAAGCGGCGGTCGAGGCCTTCGACCAGTTCGACGTGCAGGAAGTCGTCCGCACGGGCGCGGCCGCGGTCGAACGCGGCGCGGACGTGCTGGAGGACACCCGTCGGAAAACGACGGAGGTATCAAACACCACTGCGACCCCTGAGACAGCTACAGATGACTGACGAGTTCACTACGCCCGTCTACGACGACGGCGACGCCGACGCATCGTACATCGCGGACAAGACGGTAGCCATCCTGGGCTACGGCAGCCAGGGCCATGCACAGGCCCAGAACCTCGCCGACAGCGGGGTCGACGTGGTCGTCGGCCTCCGCGAGGGGTCGAGTTCCCGCCAGGAAGCCGAAGCCGACGGCATTCGCGTGGCCGTCCCGGACGACGCCGTCGCCGAGGCGGACATCACCGTGATGCTCGTCCCGGATACGGTCCAGCCGGCGGTCTTCGAAGCCGTGAAAGACGGACTGGACGAGGGTGACACCCTCCAGTTCGCCCACGGGTTCAACATCCACTACGGCCAGATCGAACCCCCCGAGGGCGTCGACGTGACCATGGTCGCACCGAAGAGCCCAGGTCACCTCGTCCGCCGCACGTACAAGCGCGGCGAGGGGACGCCGGGCCTGATCGCTCTCGAGCAGAACGCGACCGGCGAAGCCCGAGAGGAGGCCCTGGCCTACGCACAGGCGATCGGCTGTGCTCGCGCGGGCGTCATCGAGACGAGCTTCCAGGAAGAAGTCGAGACCGACCTGTTCGGCGAGCAGGCCGTCCTCTGTGGCGGCGTCACCGAGATGGTCAAGGTCGGCTTCGAGACGCTCGTCGACGCGGGCTACGCGCCCGAGATGGCCTACTTCGAGTGCCTGAACGAGCTGAAGCTGATTGTCGACCTGATGTACGAGGGCGGCCACATGGGCATGTGGAATTCCGTCTCCGACACCGCCGAGTACGGCGGCCTGACGCGCGGCGAGGAGGTCATCGACCCCGAGGGCATGCAGACCATCCTCGAGGAGGTCCAGAACGGCGAGTTCGCCCGCGAGTGGATCACCGAGAACCAGGCGGGCCGCCCGGCCTACAAGCAGTACCGTGACGCGGAAGCAAACCACCAGATCGAGGAAGTCGGCGAGCGCCTGCGCGGCCTGTTCGCGTGGGACGACGCCGACGAGTGACCGGACGACACCGAAACCGATGACAGACGACACGACACACACGACCGACACGACGACCGAAACAGTGGGCGACTCGGCCCCCAAGGCGACGATGGGCGAGTTCAACCACACCAACCCCCACACCGGCAAGCCGTTCGGCGATGACTTCGCGTTCAAGCGAGGCGCCGCCGTGGCTGCCGATGGCGGCCGCGCTGAAGCGGACGACGAGGACGACGAGACGATGAAAGACGTCGACCACGAACACCCCGAGAACGACGCGGAAGACGCGAATCGCGTCTTCCAGCGGGGGAACGAGGAGCCAGTAGATTCAGAATGAGTGAGGGAACTCTCTACGACAAGGTATGGGACAGGCACAAGGTAACGACGTTGCCGAACGGGCAGGATCAGCTATTCGTCGGGCTCCATCTCATCCACGAGGTCACCAGCCCGCAGGCGTTCGGGATGCTCCAGGAGCGCGGCCTGGAGGTCGCACGCCCTGACCTGACACACGCCACGGTCGACCACATCGTCCCGACGGCGAATCAGGACCGACCCTACGCCGACGACGCCGCCGAGACGATGATGGCCGAACTCGAGGAGAACGTCCGCGACGCGGGCATCGAGTTCTCCGACCCGACGACGGGCGACCAGGGCATCGTCCACGTCATCGGTCCGGAGCAGGGGATCACCCAGCCCGGTAAAACGATCGTCTGTGGCGACTCCCACACCTCGACCCACGGCGCCTTCGGCGCCCTGGCCTTTGGCATCGGGACCAGCCAGATCCGCGACGTGCTGGCCACCCAGACCATCGCGATGGAGAAACAGAAGGTCCGCAAGATCCAGGTCGACGGCGAACTCGGAGACGGCGTCGAGGCCAAGGACGTCATCCTGGAGATCATCCGCCGACTCGGCACCGAGGGCGGCGTCGGCTACGTCTACGAGTACGCCGGCGAGGCCATCGAGAACCTCGACATGGAGGGGCGGATGTCCATCTGTAACATGTCCATCGAGGGCGGCGCTCGCGCGGGCTACGTCAACCCCGACGAGACCACCTACGAGTGGCTGGAAGGGACCGACTACTTCCAGGAGCACCCCGAGAAGTTCGAGGAGCTCAAGCCGTACTGGGAGTCCATCCGCTCGGACGACGACGCCGAGTACGACGACGTCGTCGAGATCGACGCCGGCGAACTGGACCCGGTCGTCACCTGGGGGACCACCCCGGGACAGGGCATCGGCATCGACGACCCGATTCCGGCCCCCGAAGACCTGCCCGAGGACAAGCAGGACACGGCGCGGCGCGCCCAGGAGCACATGCGCGTCGAGCCCGGCCAGACGATGGAAGGGTACGACATCGACGTGGCCTTCCTGGGCTCGTGTACCAACGCCCGCCTGCCCGACCTGCGCCGCGCGGCCCGCATCGTCAAGGGCCGTGAGGTCGCCGACGACGTACGCGCGTTCGTCGTGCCCGGTAGCCAGCGCGTCCAGCGCGCCGCCGAGGAAGAGGGCCTGAAGGACGTCTTCGAGGCGGCTGGCTTCGAGTGGCGAAACGCCGGCTGTTCGATGTGTCTGGGCATGAACGAGGACCAGCTCGAAGGCGACGAGGCGTGTGCCTCCTCGTCGAACCGGAACTTCGTCGGCCGACAGGGGAGCAAGGACGGCCGCACCGTCCTGATGAACCCCCGGATGGTCGCCGCCGCGGCGATCACCGGCGAGGTCTCTGACGTGCGCGACCTGAAGGAGGTGGCGCTGCAATGAGCGACGCGACCGAGGACATCCCCGAGGTCGACTACGTCGAGGGGACCGGCATCCCCATCCGCGGGAACGACATCGACACGGACCAGATCATCCCCGCGCGGTTCATGAAGGTCGTCACCTTCGACGGCCTGGGCGAGTTCGCGTTCTTCGACGTCCGCTTCGACGACGACGACAACCAGAAGGACCACCCGATGAACGAGGAGCGGTTCCAGGACGCCAACGTCATGGTGGTCAACAACAACTTCGGCTGTGGCTCCTCGCGCGAGCACGCGCCCCAGGCGCTCATGCGCTGGGGCATCGACGCCATCATCGGCGAGGGCTTCGCCGAAATCTTCGCCGGGAACTGCCTGGCGCTGGGTATCCCGACCGTCACGGCCGACCACGAGACCATCAACGCGCTCCAGCAGTGGGTCGACGACAACCCCGACGGCGACATCGAAGTCGACGTGGCGGCCGAAACCGTCCGCTACGGCGATAACGAGATCAGCGTCTCCGTCGACGACGCCCAGCGACAGGCCCTCGTCGAGGGCATCTGGGACACGACCGCGCTGATGAAGGCCAACCGCAACGCCATCGAGGAGACGGCCGCGCAGTTGCCGTATCTCGACCAGACGCGGTCGGATATCGAAGCGGACGATTAACTACGGAGAGTTTCATCTCTCCGGCGTAAGCGGCCGGTTCGCAGAAGCGGACGAGTAGCCGCGAGAGATGTTTTTTCGAGCCGTGAGCGGTCGACCCGCGAGAGCGACTGTTGGGCCGTCTCGCGAGATGCCAAGAGCAATGCGCCTGCGCGTCGCGCCATGGCGCATGGAAGAGATACGGGAAATCCACATCGCGCCGCTCGGCCACGAGCGCGACCGTATCGCAGAGCCGATACGCAAGCACAACGCCGACGACGTGTACCTGCTCTCCGAGACCGCCGAACCGGCGCGCCTGACGCCCTACCAGCAGGCGCTGATCGAGGACCTCGACGCTGACGGCGTCACGGTGGAGATGCGGCGGACGGACCTCCACGACCTCTACGACGTGCTGGCGGTCGTCACGACGCTCACCGCCGACCACCCAGAGGACATCGTGCGGGTCAACGTCTCCAGCGGGCCGAAGGTGGCCGCCATCGGGAGCGCCATCGCGTGCATGGCGACGGCGGCGACCGCCTACTACGTCCACCCGGAGCGCCACGTCCCGGCGGTGTCGGAGGAACCGCTCACCCGCGGCATGGACGAGGCCGAGGTCCTCCCCTCGTACCCCATCGAGGCCATCTCGCGCGACCAGGTGGCCGTCCTCGACTACCTGAAGCGGACCAACAGCGAGCGCTACACCGCGAAGAAGTCGGACCTCATCGAGTTCGCCGAGGACGCGGGCCTGGCGTTCATCGACGACGCGGACCCCGCAAACGACAAGGCGAAGTTCGCACTGTTGAACGCGAACATCGTCGACCCGCTGGTCGAGGACGGCTACATCACCGTCCGGGACGTGGGCCGGACGAAGCAGGTGGAACTGACCGAGACCGGCGAGAACGTCCTGCACGCCTTCCGACACAAGCTCTGACCGGAGACCTGGGGTGCGGATACCCCCGTCGATTCAGTTTCGATACGACGCGCCGTGTCGATAGTATAGATTGTTTCGATAGTATCTACGGTATCGATAGTATCGTGATAGTAGCTACATACCGACCCCCGAAATACTCGGGTGCGCACGGTCCCCGACGACGCGTCGCTGCCCTCCCCCGCTTCGGCCCTCCATCGAGTCGACGCCGTCGTCGCGGCCCGTGCCACCTTGCTGTCATCCCTGACGCCCGGGGCGACCTCGCGGTCCCCCGGAACGCCGCGCGGTCCCGCTGACGCCGTTCGCACGCGCGCCGGCGAACCGAACCACTTTCACCGACCGCCCACGTCCCTCCCGCCATGACACACGAGATAGCCGTCATCCCCGGCGACGGGATCGGACAGGAGGTCACGCCCGCCGCCGTCGAGGTACTGGAGGCGCTCGACGCCGTCGACTTCGACTTCGTCGAGGGCGAGGCCGGCGACGCCGTGAAAGCCGAGACGGGTGAAGCGCTCCCGCAGGAGACGCGCGACCTGGCGGCCGACGCCGACGCGACGCTGTTCGGCGCGGCCGGTGAGACGGCGGCCGACGTAATCTTGCCGCTCCGGCAGGTCGTCGGCTCGTTCGCCAACGTCCGCCCGGCGCGGTCGTACCCCGGACTTGACGCCGTCCAGCCGGACACCGACATCGTGTTCATCCGCGAGAACACCGAGGGCGTCTACAAGGGCATCGAGAGCGAAATCGCCGACGGCGTCACGACCTGCACGCGGGTCATCACCGAGGACGCCTCGGAGAAGATCGCCGAGTACGGCTTCGACTACGCGAAGCGAAACGGCTACGACGACGTGACCATCGCGCACAAGGCCAACGTCATGCGCACCACCGACGGCCTGTTCCTCGACACCGCGGAGGCCGTTGGGCAGGACCGCGACGCCGACTACGACACGGCGCTGATGGACGCGCTCGCGATGCACCTCGTCATGACGCCCGAGGACTACGGCGTCGTCGTCTGTCCGAACCTCGCCGGCGACCTGCTGTCTGACCTCGCCGCCGGCCTCGTCGGCGGCCTCGGCCTGCTCCCGTCGGCCAACGTCGGCGAGGACAACGCGCTGTTCGAACCGGTCCACGGCTCCGCGCCCGACATCGCCGGCGAGGGAATCGCCAACCCATCGGCGATGATTCTGTCGGCCGCGATGCTGCTCGACCACCTCGGCTACGACGAGCAGGGCGACGCCGTCCGTGCGGCCGTCGAGACGGTCCTCGACGCCGGGCCCCGGACCCCGGACCTCGGCGGCGACGGCTCCACCGAGGACGTGACGGCCGCCGTCATCGACGAACTGTAGCGGTTTCTCTCCCCTTCTTCGCGCAGAAACAAGCATTTCTCGATAGAAAGAGGTAAATCCGAAGCGAAACAATCACAGTCGAGAGAATGCTCCCGGCCGAGCGAAAGCGTACTATCGTCGAGTTGGTGACAGAGCGGGACGGCTGTTCGGTGTCGGAACTGGCCGCCGAACTCGAGTTCTCCAAGGCGACGATCCGTCGCGACCTCCGCGACCTGGAGGCCGAGGGGCGCATCGAGCGGTCCCACGGCGGCGCGGTTCCCGCCACCTCCGTCGGGACCGAACGCCCCTACGGCCAGCGCGAGGTCGAACAACTGGCCGAGAAGCAGGCCATCGCGGAACGGGCCGCAGAGGAGGTCCGCGAGGGGCAGGTCGTCTTCTTCGACGCCGGTTCGACGACGATGGAGGTCGCGCGGGCAATCACGGACACCGACTACGTCGCGGCGACGAACATGCCCGAACTGGCCACCGAACTGGCCGACCGGGACGTGAAGACGAAGCTCACCGGCGGGAGCTTCCGCCCGCGGACCCGCGCGCTCGTCGGGCCGACCGCGGAGCGGTTCATCGAGCGGACGAACTTCGACCTGCTCTTCCTGGGGACGAACGCGCTCGACGGCGTCGCCGGGCTGTCGACCCCCAACGAGGGCGAGGCGTCCATCAAGGAGCTGATGGTCGAGCAGGCGAGCCGCGTCGTCCTCGTCGCCGACGCGACGAAGTTCGGCGAGCGCAGTTTCATGACCTTCGCCGACCTGTCGGCGGTCGACCTGCTCGTCACCGACGCGCGCCCGTCCGAGTCTCTGTCCGCGGCCCTCGAAGACGCCGACGTCACCGTCGCAGGAGTCAGTCCATGATCGTCACAGTCACCTACAACCCAGCAGTCGACCAGACAGTCCAGTTCGACGAGCCGATGGCCCCCGACCGCGTGTTGCGCGCGACCGACGCGCACTTCGACGCCGGCGGCAAGGGTATCAACGCCGCGCAGTTGCTCACCGCGATGGACCGCCGGTGCGTCGCCACCGGCCTCCTCGGGGGCTTCACCGGGTCGTTCATCGGCGACGAACTCCGAGCGGACGGCGTCGAGACGGCGTTCGTCGACGTGGACGGGACGACGCGGCTCAACACGACCGCCATCGCCGACGCCGAGGAGTACAAACTGAACCAGTCCGGTCCGGCGGTCGACGCGTCTGTCGTCGACGATCTGCTCGACCGGGTCGCGGCCCAGGACCCCGACCGCGTGCTCGTCGGTGGGAGCCTGCCGCCGGGGCTGTCCGCCGACGCCATCGACCGGGTCGCCGCGGGCGGCGACTGGGAGACCGTCGTCGACACCGGCGGCGACCTCCTGCGGGAACTCGACGCTCACTACGGCCTGTGCAAACCGAACCGCGAGGAACTCGGCGAGGCCACCGGCGCGGACGTCTCGAGCGTCGAGGGCTGTGCCCGCGCGGCCGACCAGTTCAGAGCCCGCGGGTTCGACCGCGTGCTGGCCTCGATGGGCGGCGACGGCGCGGTGCTCGCGAGCGACGACGGCCTGCTGTTCGCCCGCGCGCTCGACGTGGACGTGGTCGACACCGTCGGCGCGGGGGACGCGCTGCTGGCCGGCGTGCTCGGCGCGTGGGAGACCGGCGCGGACGACGAGACCGCGCTCAAGACCGGCGTGGCCGTCTCCTCGCAGGTCGTCCAGCAAGCCGGGACGGCGGTTCCGGACCTGAGCGAAATCGAGTCGGTCCGAGAGCGCGTGACGGTCGAGCGACTGTAGAGCGGTCGGTCTTTTCGAGAGGAGGCGTCGAAAATAGGCGAGCGACGCGGCCGCGCGAACGCCGCTCGCTCAGAACTTCTCAAGGTAGTCGTCGACGAACGCCCGCACGTCGGCCAGCGACGGCTGGTCGGCGGTGCGGACGAAGTAGCCCGCGACGGCGTTGCCGACGACGACGGCGGCGGCGGGCGAGAGCCCCGCGACGAGCGCGAGGCCGAGGCCGGCGTTGAAGTGGTCGCCGGAACTGGTCGTCAGTTCGGGGTCCGACACGGCGGGCACGGCCACGCTGGCGGTGTCCTCGCCGGAGACGACGACCGACCGCTCGACGCCGTGGCCGACGAACCACGTCGGGTCTAGCGCCTCGGCGACGGCCTCGGCGGCCGCCTCGAAGGAGCGCTCGGCCTCGCCGGCGTAGGCGTTTGCGAGCACGTCCGTCTCGGCGCGGTTCGAGGAGACCACCACGTCGGTCACCTCGTCCAGCCGACCGATGGCCTCGCGGCCGGCGCGCAGGCGGTCGGAATCGAGCTTCCGCACGTCGCCGGGGTCGACCAGCACGCGTTCCGGCGGGTCGTCGATGGCCTCCCAGAGGTCACACAGGCCGTCGAAGACCGTCTGCAGGTCGGGCGTCTCCGACCAGTAGCCGGTCCCGAGCAAGCGCGCGCCGTCCAGTTTCTCGGCCAGTCGGTCGTGGCCGAACACGTCGTCCAGGGCCGCCCAGTCCAGCGACATCGTGTCGCCGACCTCGGTCAGCATCAGCTTCCCGTCGTCGAACTCGACGGCGTCGGTGACGCCCGGCTCGCCCAGCGAGTGGAGGTCGTACGCGCCGAACTCCGCCTCGAAGGCCTCGTGGACCGGGTCGCCGTACATCCCGACCATGACGGGGTCGAACGACCAGACGCCGAAGGCCCGCGCGAGGTGGCTCGTGTGGCCTCCGGTGCGGTTGCCGGCCTGCAGCCACTCGAAGGAGAGCGAGCTGTCGGCGGCCACGGAGCGCTCGATGCGGTCGCCGAAGCCCTCGAGCGTGTCGAGCCGGTCGTAGCGCTCCGGGTCGCTCCGGTCGGCGACGACCTCGCGAACGCGGTCCAGGTAGCCGTCGAAGCCGAAGACGACCCGGCCGCGGGCGAACTCGTCCGTCGCCGGCAACTGCTCGGCGGCGGCGTCGACGGCTCGGCGCGTCTCCTCGTCCATGCCTACAGCACGTCGTCGGTGGTCGCGTCCTCGAAGATGACGCCTTCGAGCTTGTCGAGGATGTCGTAGGGGTCGTCGCGCTGCCAGACGTTGCGGCCGACGGCGAGGCCGGCCACGCCCACGTCCATGCAGTCCTCGACGAGTTCGAGGAAGTCCCGGTCGGAGGTCTTCGACCCGCCCGAGAGCAGGACGCGGTTGTCGGCGGCCGAGCGGACGGCGTGGGCCATCGCCTCCTTGTCTCGGGGGTACTTCACCTTCGTGAAGTCCGCGCCGAGTTCCAGCCCGATGCGGGCGGCGTAGGCGATGGTCGAGGGGCTTCGGTGCTCCTTGATGGCCTGCCCGCGCGGGTACGACCACATCGCGATGGGGAGGTCGTGGTCGCGAGCGTTCTCCTGGACCGGACGGAAGTCCTCGAACATGTCGGTCTCGCGGTTGACGCCGGGGTAGATGGTGTAGCCGATGGCGTCGGCACCGAGTTCGGCGGCGTAGTCGACCGACCAGTTCTGGGGCGAGTACGGGTCGCCCATCCAGAGGTCCGAACCGCCGTTGAGCTTGGCCAGCAGGTTCACGTCGTCCTCGTAGCTCGGGTAGTACGTTTCGGCGAGGCCCTTGCCGACCGCCAGCGCCGTCACGGCGTCGTGGGTCGCCATCTCGAACACCTCGCGCGGGTCGAGGCGCTCCTCGACGCCGCTGAACTGCTTGGGACCGTGCTCCAGGCCGTGGTCGTGGGCCAGGACGAGCGTCTTGTCGTTCCGTACGAGCGGTGAGTCACCCAGTGGTCGCATGTGGTGTTGGTACCGAGAACGACCATTAACCGTTTTCGGTTTTGATTTGTTACTACTGTTCGTGTTCGCTTTTGATCGGGGCTGGGGATTAAGTGGGTCCCACGGGAACGTCCGGGCATGTCATCGATCGAACTCGACGACGAGACAATCGAGCGACTCGACGACCTCCGCGTCGAGGACGAGTCCTACGACGAGATCGTCACCGAACTCATCAACATCTACGAAGCGGAAGAGCTAACGCTGTTTCACGGGGGCGACGAGTACTAGGACTGGGCCTGTTCGCGAATCGTGTCCCAGCGGCCGTTGGACTCCAGTTTCTCCTGGAGTTTCTCCGCGTACGCCTGAGCGAGTTGTGCCGCCTCCTCCTCTTTCTGCTTGTCGCCGCCGCCGGAGCCGCCGAGCCCCAGCGCGTCTTTGACGCCCGAGAGGAGTCCGCCGGAGCCGCCCGAGCTGTCGCCGCCCGGGCCGCCCATCGGGCTCTGGTTCGCGACGCGCTCCATCTCCGGCATGACGCTCGAGAGCTTCGACGTGTCGGCGACGATGCGCGCGTCGTCCGCGTCCTCGGGGTTCTCGATCTCGAACTCCACGGCCGTCATGACGAGGCCCCACTGCTGGCTCGAGAACGACGACGCCTGTACCTGGTCGTTGAACAGTTGGTCGACCGCCATCCGCTCGCCCGCGATGCGGTCGGTCCAGTTTGAATCGCTCATGGCAGGACGTTAGCGGGCCTGATGTATGAGCGTTTCCCGGCGCGGTCGGTCGCCGGCGACCGATTACCGTCCGACGGGGCCGAATCAGACGCCGGACTCGATGGAGATGTCGGCGTGGAGTTCCTCCCGCAGCGCCGAGTGGACGTGACAGATGTCCTCGCCCAGTTCGACGATGTCTTGCTCGTCGTCGCCGAGGCTCTCCTCGACCTCGATGTGGAAGTCGATGGCCTCGAGGTCGTCGTCCTCGTCCAGTTCAGCGGCGACCTCGACGGTGACCTCGCCGATGTCGTCGTAACCGTGCTTGTCCGCCGCGACGCGGAACGCCGGGATGTAACACGAGGCGTAGTCGGCCGCGAGAACCTCGTTCGCCGACGGCCCTTCCTCGCTCAGGGCGTCGACGACGAGCTGCCACTCGCCGTTGATGACGCTCTCTACCGTGTAGCCTTCCTCGCAGGTGCTCTCGACTTCGATATCTGCCATAGCGTTCCGGCAGTCTCGGCGCACCCTCCTAAACGTTTCTCGACCGACCAATATGGCCGATGCCGGAAATCCCGCGCTCGCGGCTCAGAGTTCGAACGTCTCGTCGCCCTCGAGGACGTGGACCTCGGCGTCGCTCCCGGCCGCCTTGACCTCCTTGACGAAGTCCTCCGTCTCGATTTCGATGGGCGGGAACGTGTCGTAGTGCATCGGGAAGGCGTGGTCGACGTCGAGCCAGTCGACGGCGATGGCGGCCTGCATCGGTCCCATCGTGAAGTGGTCGCCGACCGGGACGGCCGCGGCGTCCGGTTCGAGGTACGGCCCGATGACCTCGCGCATCTCGGTCATGAGGCCGGTGTCGCCGGCGTGGTAGAACGTCGTCGACTCGGCGTCGCTGACCTGTGTCGGCTTCGTGTCGGAGATGACGAAGCCCGCGGGCATCCCGGCGCTCGTCCCGTAGGAGGTGTCGATGCCGTTGGTGTGGTCGGCCCGGTGCATCGTGACGAAGGCGTCGCCGATTTCGACCGTGCCGCCGAGGTTCATCCCCATGCCGCCGACGGCGTCGAACTCGCCGAAGTTGTCCTCGCAGTACTCGACGAGTTCCGGCGTCGCGACCAGCCCGGCACCCTCGTACCGGTCCACGTCGCCGATGTGGTCGGCGTGGCCGTGGGTCAACAGCACGTAGTCGGGGTCGAGTTCCTCGGGGTCGGTGTCCGTGTGCGGGTTGTCGAAGAACGGGTCGATGAGCAACTCGGTGTCGTCGACCGTGACGTGCCACGTCGAGTGGCCGTGCCAAGTGAGTTCCATGCCGGCGCAGGCTACTCGCGGACGCTACTTAATACTACACTGAGGGCACGCCGAACCGCCGGTTCACTCGCCGACGGCGTCCGGTCGGATTCGCGAGAGCCGCATCGCGTTCCCGGTGACCGCGGTCGTCATCCCCGCGTCGCCCGCCAGTACGGCGACCCAGATCGGGACGAGGCCGAACGGGACCGCGACCGCGAGGCCGGCCTTGACCGCCAGGCTGGCCCAGACGTTCTGACGGATGACGCCGTTCGCGTCGTGGGCCAGTTCGTAGAGGTACGGGAGCTTCGAGAGGTCGTCGCTCATCAGCGCGATGTCGGCCGTTTCGAGCGCCGTGTCGGTCCCGGCCGCGCCCATCGCGACGCCGACGGTCGCGCTCGCCAGCGCCGGCGCGTCGTTGATGCCGTCGCCGACCATCGCCACGCCCTCGTACTCCTCGACCAGCGCGTCTATCTCGGCGACCTTCTCGTCGGGCAGGAGCTCGGCGCGGTAGTCGTCGACGCCGACCGACTCGGCGATGGCCCGCGCCGTCCGCTCGTTGTCGCCGGTCAGCATCACCGTCCGCTCGACCCCGAGATCGCGCAGGCGCGAGATGGCCGCTTTCGCCTCCGGACGGACCTCGTCGGCGACGGCGATGACGCCCTCTAGTTCGTCCTCGGTCCCGACGAGGACGACCGTCTTCCCCTCGGACTGAAGCGCGGGCACGGTGGCTTCGAGCAGGTCGAGGCAGTTGTTGCGCTCGCAGATGTGCTGTGCCGTCTGGGTGACGACGCCGCCGTCGGTCGTCGCGTGGACGTGCGAGAGGTCGAAGCCGAGGTCGTCGAACAGCCCCGGCTTGCCGGCGTAGTGGGCCGTCCCGTCGAGGTCCGCGCGGACGCCCTTGCCGGTGATGCTCTCGAAGTCGTCGACCTCGCGCTCGGCGACGCCGGCCGCGCCCGCCTCCGCGACGATGGCCTCGCCGATGGGGTGCTCGCTCCGGCGTTCGAGTCCCTGGGCGCACCGGAGCACGTCCGCCTCGGAGTTACCGTTCAGCGGGACCACGTCGGTGACGGTGAGTTCGCCCTTCGTGAGCGTGCCCGTCTTGTCGAAGGCGACCACGTCGACCGCGCCCATCGCTTCGAGGTGGTTCCCGCCCTTGATGAGGACGCCGTTCTTCGCGGCGCTGGTGATGCCCGAGACGACCGAGACGGGCGTCGAGATGACGAACGCGCAGGGACAGGCGAGGACGAGGAGGGTGAGCCCGTAGACGACGGCCGTCGAAGCCGTGGTTCCGAGGACGACCGGGCTGGCGAGCGCGACGAGCACGGCGAACGCGACGACGACCGGCGTGTAGTACGCAGAGAAGCGCTCGACGAACTGCTCGCGCTCGGTCTTGTTCGACTGGGCGTCCTCGACCATCTGGACGATGCGGGAGAGCGTGTTGTCGCTCGCCTCGGCGGTGACCCGGACTTCGAGGTACCCCTCCTCGTTGATGGTCCCGGCGTACACCTCGTCGCCCTCGGTCTTGTCGACCGGGACGCTCTCGCCCGTTATCGGGGCCTGGTTGACCGCGCTGTCGCCGTCGCTGACCTCGCCGTCCATCGGAATCTTCTCGCCGGGTCTGATGACCACGGTGTCGCCGACGCTGACCTCCTTGACGGGGACCGTCGCCTCCTCGCCGTCGCGCAGGACCGTCGCCTCGTCGGGCGAGAGGTCCATCAGTTCCTCGAGGGAGTTCCGGGCGCGGTCCATCGAGTACCGTTCTAGGAGTTCCGCGACGCTGAACAGGAACGCGAGCGTCGCCGCCTCGAAGTACAGCGCCCTGCCGAAGACGACGCTCGCGACGAGCGCACCGAGGATGGCGATGGACATCAGGAGGTCGATGTCGAGGTTCCGGTTCCGCAGGGAGTAGTAGCCGTTGCGGAGGATCTCCTGGCCGCCGACGGCGACGGCGACGAGGAACAGCGCGTCAGCGACGTGGAGGTCGGACCCGAGGACTGTCGCCACCTGCACGTTGCCGCCGGCCACCAGGAACTCGAAGGTCAGACCGAGCGCGACGAACGCGCCGCTGACCCACGTCTTCAGGGCGCGCGGACTGGTCCAGATGTCGTCCGCGGACGCGGGTTCGCCGCCGGTTCCCGCCCCGTCATCCGCTGCAGACCGCTCCGTGACCTCGTAGCCGGCGCTCTCGATGGCGCTCGCGAGCGCGTCGCCGTCGGTCTGGGACGCGTCGTAGGTGACCTCGACCGTGCCCGTCGTCGGGCGCGTCTCGATGCTCCTGACGCCGTCGACCCTCGACAGCGCGTTCTCGACCTTGCCCGCGCAGGACGCGCAGTCCATGTCCGGGACCGAGAACGACCCGCTCGCGTCGTCCGACTCGACGGCGTAGCCGGCCTTCTCGACGCGGTCCGCGATAGCCTCGGCGTCCGTGTCGTCGGCGTCGAACGAGACGGTGAGCGTCCCCGTCGTGACCTGCGGGTCGACCGCCTCGATGCCGTCGAGCGTTCGGACGCTCCGCTCGACCTTGCCCGCACAGGACGGGCAGTCCATCTCCGGGACCGCGAACTCCGCGACCCGCTCGCCGCCGTGGGCGTCGCCGTCGTGGGCGTGCTCGTGATCCGCCGTCCGGTCGTGGGCCCGTCCGCCACCGTCCGGATCCGCGGGTCCTGAATCTGTCATTGGCGGAGCTAGGCCGCCCCGTCTTATTAATTCGGCTGTTAGAATAGCCCGTGGAAATGGGATTAGTTAATAAAGAAAGCGCGACAATTTATTAATTCCCCTCCCTTCGCGAGTCGATGCCGCGACGACTCGCGCTCAGTCGAACGCCGTGTGCTGGGTGGGTTTGCCCTGGGCGTAGCGTATCCACCGGCGGACGTGCCGGCCCATCGCCCAGAACAGGACGACAGTCATCGCGAGCAGCGCGGCCAACAGCACGATTCCGAGCCGGAGCGGCTCCTCGGCCGGCAGGCCGACGAGGAGGATAATCGTCCCGACCAGTGCCATCTCGACGCCGCAGCGCAGGCCGGGCAACAGGAATCCCGGCGTCGGCGGCTTCGAACTCGACCGTTCCTCGGACATTGGCCGGCGTACGACGCCGAGACGATTGAATGTTGTGCCCGATACGGACGCCTCAGCGCGCTGGCCCGTCGTAGCGGCCCATGCCGGCGTGGAGGTGTCCGTCGACGACGACCCAGCCGGTGTCGCCGTCGGTGTAGGTTCCGGAATCGGTGGTCGCCGAGAAGGTGTTGAAGCTGTTCGAGAGGCCGAAGCCCCACTCGTTCCAGCCGTCGAAGCCGACCGCACCGACCGTCACGGTGGCGGGTCTCTCGGCCTCGTACGTCGCCCCGACGACGCTCGTGAACGCCGCGCAGTTGTCGGTCTCGCCCCACGCGTCCGTACACTCGACGGAGCGAACGTCACGGGCCGGCGAGAGGAACGTCCCGTTTCCGACCGGGTAACGCGTCTCGATGGTCTCGTTCACGACGACGCTCCAGTAGATCTGATAGGTCGTCGGGTCGACGGCGAGTTCTTTGTTCGTCATGTCCTCGGGGACCTCGCTCCGTCGAATCTCGCGGCGCTCGACGAGCGAGCCGTTCTCGGCGTACGTATACAGCGTGTAGCGGCTCGCGCCGGCCAGCCGACCGGCATCTAGCCGTAGCATTTGGCCGTGTGTCGTCTCGACGACCCGCGCGTTCCAGTCCAGCTGACGGTCTCCCTCCGTGTCGTATATCCAGACGTCGTCGACGGTGGCGTTCGTCGCGGACTGCTCGGGGAACGGGAGGTAGAAGGTCGCGTTCGCGACCGACTCGTTGGCGCTGACCGAGGCCGCGTAGTCGTAGTGCGAGTAGTGGTCGTACAGGAAGCCGGGCGGCGCGACGATGAGCGCGATTCCGGTGAGCGGAACGAGGGCAACCAGCGCGACCAGGACGAGAACGACGAGTTTGCTGCGCGAGACCATGCCCGAGCAACGCGCCGACCAATAATAAAGGATGACTGACACGAACTCGCACCGCGCACACGGCAGTCCGTCAGTGCGTCCCCGGTACGCGTCGGCCAGTGGCCGCTGTCGGCCGCGCCACATTCATGACGCGGCTGACTGTACTGGGGACATGAGCACGTTCTCACTCGCCGTGGTCGGGGGCGGAGCGCTCGTCGTCCTGCTGTGCCTGAGCGCGTTCTTCTCGAGTTCGGAGACGGCCGTCTTCTCGCTCCCGAGAGCGTGGGTGGACGAACAGGCGGCGACGGGCGACCACCGGGCCGGACTGCTGAAAGAGCTGTACGACGACCCACACCGCCTCCTCGTCACCCTCCTCGTCGGCAACAACGTCGTGAACGTCGCGATCTCCAGCATCGTGACCGTCGTCGTGACCACCTATCTCCCCGCAGGCCCGGCCGTCGTCGCGACGACGCTGTTCACCAGTTTCCTCATCCTCGTCTTCGGGGAGATCGTCCCGAAGGCCTTCGGCCTCGGCAACGCGAAGTACTGGTCGCTCACCGTCGCGACGCCGGTCCGTCTCACCGAACGGCTCCTCTCGCCGCTCATCTGGCTCCTCGACGGTATCACGCGTCGCATCAGCGTCGTCCTCACCGTCGAGAGCGACATCGAGAAGCCGTACGTGGACTGACCCCGGGTCCGGTCGACGCGCGGTGGCTCGGAACCGTGGCTTTTTCGCCGCCAGGGGCGACGACCCGGTATGAAGCAGTCACTCACGCGCCGGGGGCTCCTCGGCGCGCTCGGCGGAGCCGTCGCCGCCACGGCGGGCTGTCAGGCCCCCGGGTCGCCGGCCGAATCGTCTCCCGGCGTTCAGGCGGCGAACGCGCAGTCGTCGGCCGCCGCATCGACGCAGCCGGAAAGCGCCTACACGGCCGTCTACGAGCAGGTCGTGGACGCCGTGGCCTCGGTCAGGGTCTACGCCGACGCCGGGACCGGCAGCCAGGGCAGCGGCTTCCTCGTCGACGACGAGCACATCGTGACCAATCAGCACGTCGTCGCCGGCGGCTCGGAGTTCTACGTCCGCTTTTCGGACACCGGGTGGCGGTCCGTCTCCGTCGTCGGCGCGGACGTGTACAGCGACCTCGCGGTCCTGAGGATCGACGACCCGCCGTCGGGGGTGACGCCCCTGTCGTTCGTCGAGGAGGAACCGCCCGTCGGGACGGAGGTCGTCGCCATCGGGAACCCGTTCGGCCTCTCGGGCTCGGTCACCGCCGGCATCATCAGCGGGGTGAATCGGACGCTCCAGGGCGCGAACAACTTCTCCATCGCGGACGCGGTCCAGACGGACGCGCCGGTCAACCCCGGCAACAGCGGCGGCCCGCTCGTCACGCTCGACGGCGAAGTCGTCGGCGTCATCAACGCCGGCGGCGGCGACAACGTCGCGTTCGCCATCTCCGCGCCGCTGACCCAGCGCGTCGTTCCGGCGCTCGTCACGAGCGGCGACTACGACCACTCCTACATGGGCGTCAGTCTCCGGAGCGTCTCGCCGCTCCTCGCCGAGGCGAACGACCTCGACCGGGCGTCGGGCGTCTACATCGACCGCGTGGTCGAGGGCGGCCCGTCCGTCGGCGTGTTACAGGGGAGCACCGGTTCCGAAATCGTCTCGGAGACGAGCGTCCCGGTCGGCGGCGACGTGGTCCGGCGGCTGGACGACACGCCGACGCCCACCCGCCAGGCGCTCGCCAGTTTCCTCGCGCTCTCGACCAGCCCCGGCGACACCATCGACGTGCTCGTCGAGCGCGACGGCTCGGAGCGGACGGTCGAACTCACGCTCGGGTCGCGACCGGAGCCGTAAGGTCGAGGCGACGGCGAGCCAGACGGCTCACACGGGTTTGTTAGCAGTATCCACCCAGTCTCGACAGTACCAGAGCCAAAAAATACCGGGAATGGGCCGGGAGTTCCGCTGACTTAGACCCCGACTTCGGCGGAGTCTTCGGTGTCCCCTTCGCCGTCGTCGCCGCCGAAGGACGTCGACGACTCCTGGTTGTTCACGGTCACGACGAACGAGGACGACGCCTCGGGGCGGGCCGGGTAGCCGGACTGCCCGGTCAGCTCGCTCTCGTTCGCGTCGTAGAGGATGTACACCGAACGCAGGACGACCTTCGTCTGCTCCTGTGCGCCGTCATCGTCCGCGGTGAACGGGCTGACGGGCGCGGGATTGTTCGGGAGTCCGTAGCCGCTGTTGTAGTTGTTCTCGCGGTTCCTCTGGGCGATCCCCCAGTCGATGTCCGACGCGATGTACCCGCTCTGGCCGGACTCGTGATCGCCGGCGAGACTCACGTCCTCGCCGCTACCGCCCCAGCTACTCGACAGGTCGAACACGCCGGTGTCGTGGATGAGGTTCTCACCCCAGACGGCCGACCCGTCCTGCTTGAGCGTGACGTACGTGAGTATCCGTGCCTTCGTCGCCGGCTCGTCGAACCCGTCCCACTGGAGTCGCCCCGTGGCCTGGACCGCGACGTAGGTAATCTCTCCGTCGTCGCTGGTCACCGCGCTGGGATTGTCGATCGTGCTTCCGGCGGTCGCGGTCGCGCCGCCCGACGAAGCGAGCAGCGTCGCACCGCCAAAGGCAGTCGTCGTAACGATTCCACCGACGGCTTTCGTGAAGTCGCGTCGTTCCATGGTAGCTTTCCCCCCACGGGAGTTCGGTTGCCCCGTCGCCTGTCCACCGAGGCGAGAGGCAGTGCCCCGCCCTCCGCTCCGTGGGTACCGAGGCCCAGTGGTCGTTCATCCTTTGGAATATCCGATATAACGCGCATCAGGCGCTGTTTACGGCTGATAAGAGGGTCCCTGAATATTCAGACAGAGGGGGCATGAATTATAATGCAAATCTTAGCCGTCGACTTCTCCGACGGAACCGGGGACTCACTCGGCCCGCGTCCCGGCCCCGATGGCTCGCGTCGCCGTCAGCGGCCGAGGCTGGTCGAGAACAGTTCCCCGCCGTCGGGCGCGCGAACGCTGACGGTGACCACCGGCCCCAATTCGCGGGCGGCGTCCGCATCTGGCCGTTCGGCCGTCGCCCGGAGGTCGCCGTCGGCGTCGATCCAGAGGTACAGCGTGTCGCCGCGGAACGGGTCGTCGAGCGTAGCCTCGTACAGCGTCCCGTTGGAGACGACCGTGACGATGGAGCCCGCCGGCGCGGCGTCGCCGTAGGTGTGGACCAGTTCGACGCTGGTCTCGTCGAAGCCGAACACGTCCATCCCCACGTCCAGCGAGGCGCTCGGCGGGACGGCGTCCAGCCAGGCGGGCCGCTCCGGCGCCTCCGAACCGACCCGTTCGACCGCGTAGTACGTGTGATAGACGTTTCCGGTGCCGTAGTTGACCTCCGTCTCCGCGTCTCTGATGACGCCGTTCTCGTCGACGCGAAGCGTCGAGGTCGTGTCGTCGACGTCGTCGCCGGCCACCCGGTCGATGGACGCCTCGAGCGTGACGACGCGCAGGCCGTCGCGCTGGTCGACGCTCGTCACCTCGTACTCGTCGGCCGCGAACTGGATGTCGCGCTGGAGGCCGCTGTACCAGATGAGCGATTCCGGCGGGTAGAGGCGCGGCTGGACCCGGTACGACGTCTTCCCGCCCTCGACGTGTCTGATGACCATCGCCGTCGTGTTCAGCCACACGGCGTTACCGGTGACGCTCTCGTTGCCGTCGAAGTCGTACCCGTAGGACGTGCCGTTCTGGTAGGCGATCTCGCCGCCAGGCCCCGCGGTGGTGTGGACGACGAGTCGGTTGCTGACGGACCCGTTGTACGTGCTGACGACGGTCTGGTTGATCTCGTAGCCCGCGTCGAGCAGTTCGCGCTGGTGGGCGCTCATCAGCTCGACGGGGTTGACGATGCCGTCGCGCGTGACGCCGGGCGCGAGCCGCTGGTCGCCGTCCGGTGAGTCCGTCTCCGTGAGGGTGGGTGCGGGGGTCTGCGTCGGACTCGTCGTCGCCGTCACCGCCGCGGTCTCGGTCTCCGTCGGTGGGACCCCGCCCGACGCCGTCGGCGACTGCGTCGCTGTCTCCGTCGTCTCTCCGAACAATCCGGAACACCCAGCGAGGACCACGACGGCCACGAGAGCGATCGTTCGAACTACGTTCATGATAGTAATGTAATATAAAGCGAGCAACATTATAGCTGGTGGTTGTCGGCACTCACGGCGAGAGCGGTCGGACCGTAACTGTCGACTGAGCCGTCCGCAGACTGCCTATTCCAGTGGTTCGGCGGCGTCCCGCTCGACCAGCGGGTCGGCGTTGTCGGCCGGCAGCGTCACCACGTCGTCCGCCGAGAGGTCGTACTCGCGCTGATCGACGCCGAAAATCTCGCCGACGTCGTCGGTGATGCGGACGGTCTTTCGCTCGACGTCGTCGGCCGTTTCTCCGGCGACGCTCCTCGTTGGGCCCGCGTTCGGGTCCTCGGGCGGCGGCGAGGGTGTCGCCTCCGCCGGACCGGCGGCGGCCGTCCCCTCACCGGGGGGTCGGGCCGATTCGTGTTCGTCGGGTCCCGTCGTCGCGTCGCCTCCCGACGGGTCGTCGGCGTCCGCCGACCGACCGTCGCCGCCGCCCATGATGTCGGCGGCGTCAACGCTCGGTTCCTCACTCGTCGTGGTCGCGTCGCGCTCCTCGGGTTCCGGTACCGCGTCCGGCATCTGGTCGGGGGTCGGGTCGGCGGTTCGGTCGCCGGACCGGTCCGCGGTCGGCGTCGGGTCGCCCCCGGCGTCGTCGGTGGCCGAGGAGCCGTCGCCGACTGCTCCGGTCGGGGCCTCGCCGGCGATCACGTCGAGGACGTGCGAGCGGTTCGACTCGATGGCGGTGACCATCGTCTCGAACAGGTCCCGCTCCTCTTGCGTGAGGCCGTCGTCCTCGGTGGGCATGTCCGCCGCGGCCAGTGACGCCATCTTGACGATCTTGCCGACGCGGCGCTCGTAGACCGCCTCGACGGTCTGCTCCGCGGTCTTGATGTCGTCGGTCAGGCGGTTGACCTCGGGCGAGTCGAAGGGGTCGTCGGCCCGGTCGGCGGCGCGCTCGCGCTCCTCGCGCAGCTGCTGGATGAACTGTCCGGCCTCCTCGTAAAACGTCGCGCGCAGCTGCTGGAGCTGGTCGGTCTGGCGCTCTCTCGACTGGACGGACTGCAGTTCGTCTAGATTCATTCCTTCCCCTTCTCCGCTCGACCGCGAGCCATGAGGAACACGCCCACGTGCTCTGGTACGGTTTGATTACCCGCCTCCAGTGTAAAACTATCGCCGTCGAGTTCGACCGGACCGCCGTCGGTGACCTCGACGGCGATTTCGTGGCCCCGGAACGTCTCCGGGACGGCGTCGGTCAGCGGGTCGAACGCGTCGAGCGCGTCGCGGTCGATGCGCTGGACTTCGAGGCCGCTCCCGCCGTGGAGTGACCCGGGGAGCCGGATGAGGCGGTTCGTGTCGGTCGTCACCGGTTCGTCTATCGGGGCGTTGTCGGCGGCCACGACCTCGTGGACGGCGACCTGCGCGAGCTGGTAGACGGCCGGGTGCACGTCGATGTTGCCGGCCGCCAACTGCTCGTAGTTCGAACGCGCCGCGTTCAGCGCCGCCGTCGCCTTCCCCTCGCCGATGCCGTCGTAGGACTGGAGCCGTTCCAGGGCGTCGTCCTCGTCCATCGCGAGCAGGTCGTCGACGAACGAGAGGAGGTGTCGGTGTGCGCGGGCGCTCCAGCCGCCCTCCGTGGTCAGCGTCCGCTTCTGTGCCGGACTGGAGCGGCCGGCCGTGCCGGCGACCGACTCCTCGTCGACGAGTTCGTCGAACTCCAGGCCGATGCCGCGGACGTAGTCGACGACCTCGCGGCGGGCGTCGCGCTCCAGGTGGCGGATTCGCTCGTCGCGGACGTGGACGTGGTAGCCCCGGCCGCCCGAGAAGACGACGGTCATGTCCTCGAAGCCGAAGTCGTCCTCGAGGAAGTCAAGCAGGCGAAGCAGTGCGTCCTTGCACTTCGCGAGCATCTCAGCGTAGCTGTCCTCGCCGAGCACGACGCTCGGCAGGTGGTCGGCGTCGAGGTCGAAGACGAGGTCCGAGGAGCGCCAGCCCTTCTCGGACATCGTCGAGGCGCTCGGGTCGTCGTAGCGGCCAGCGGAGAAGTAGACGTGTCGGGGCTTCTTCCGGCCGAGGAACCCCTCGATCTCGCCGAGGTCGAGCAGCGACCGGTGACGGACCATCGTCTCTCCGGGGCCTTCGGTCCACGGGATGAACCCCCACTCGCGTTCGTTGGCGGCCGGCGGCGGCGTCACCGACGCCCGCCGGTAGTGGTCGCCGAACCGGCCGCGGAGGTACGCGCGGGTCCGCTCTTCCATCGGCTACCTCGTTTGTGGCTACCCGTGAAAAGCGTTCCTTGTCGGGACGCCGGAGTCGCCCGGATCGGTGTCCGTCTCACCCGGGCAGGAACTTCGAGAGCTTGTCCTTGATGGAGTCTTCGCCGAGTTTCAGGTAGTAGGCGTCGCCGCCGTCCTCGTAGTAGTTGTCGATGCGGCGGCGGATCTCGAAGCCGATGTGCTGATAGAACCCCAGCGCCTCGCGGTTCGTCGCCCGGGCGTGACAGGTCACGCTCCCGTAGTCCTCGGCGACGCGGGCGACGAGACGCTTGCCGAAGCCGTGGCCGCGGTACTCCTCGTCGACGGCGAGAAAGAGGATGTAGCCGTCGCGTCGCACGGCCGCGAACCCGACGAGTCGGTCGCTCGACCGGTCGGTGTAGAGGTAGGTAGTCGACCGTCGGTAGGCGTCGCGAAAGAACCCCCGTCGCTGGCGCAGCACCCCGTCGGACTCTCGGATCTTCTCCTTGAGGTCCCACGCCTCGCCGACGTGCTCGTCGCTGCCCCGGTCGACGATCTTTGTTTCGATGTTGACGCTCACTGCCGTAGGATTAGCGGGGGCGTGGATATAATTCCACCGCCTGTGCGAGGGGTACAGCTTTTTCCGACACCGGAATAGTTGACTGTTGCATGAGCGACGCGCGTGACCGGGTCTCCACCGACACCGTCAGAACCTCCGTCCGCCAGTCGATGGTCAGCGGGTTCGCCCTGACGATCCCGTTGCTCGTCACCGTGCTCGTGGTCGGCGTCGTCGTCAACACGCTCTCCGGCGTGCTCGACCCGGTCGTCCGGTTTCTCGTGAGCCTGTCCGGTGCGGACCCCGCACAGACCTCGACGGCGCTCCTGAAGCTCGTCGCGTTCCTCGTCCTGCTCTGTGGGGTGTTCGCGGTGGGATTCGTCGCGGAACGCCGGTCCGGTCCCGGCCGCATCGAACTGGTCCTCGAATCGACGGTGAAGCGACTGCCCGCCATCGGGTCGCTGTACACCAGCTTCGACAAGATGAGCGAGATGGTGCTCGACAGCGACACGCAGAGCTTCCAGGAGGTGGTCCTCGTCGAGTACCCGACGCCGGGGTCGTACACAATCGCCTTCGTCACGGCCAGCACGCCCGAGACGATCCGCTCGGCGACGGGCAACAGCGAGATGGTCACGCTGTTCATGCCGATGGCACCCAACCCCGTGATGGGCGGGTACGTCATCCACGTCTCGAACGAGCGGGTCTACGACGTGGACATGTCCGTCGAGGAGGGCGTCCAGTCGATCGTCACGAGTGGCGTCGCCATCGGCGAGGGAAATATTGAGCGGCCGGTCGGAACCTCGCGGTCGTCGGTGACGGCGGCCCACCCCGCCGAGGCGACCTTCGACCGGGAACCGGAGCATCGGGAGCCGACGCCCTACGACGACCCCGACGACCGGTGGGCGGCGTACCTCGACGACGTGGCCCCGCAGCACGCGGAGACGCCGGACGCGGTCAGCCGGCGCGAGGGCGACGGCGAGACGCTCGGCGACGACACGGACACGCCGTCGGACCTGCGGCGCGAAGACGAACAGGATTAGCGTCTCGGGCCGGAAGGGGCAGGCATGGACAGCCGCCCGCTGGTCACCGCAGGCACCGCCACGTTCGCACTGACGCTCGGTCCCGCGACTGCGTCGGCACACGTCGATTACGTGACGGACGGCCCCGGCACGGCGCTCGACGCGCTGGCCTTCTTCCTGTCCGTCCTCGCGGATCCTGTCAACGCGGCCATCGTCGGCGTCTCGGGGCTCGCGACGGTCGTCGGTCTCGCGGTATACCTCTGGGTGCGACCCACGGTCGAAGACGTCGTCGTCCTCCGCGATACCCTCGTCGGCTACACCGACCTCGTCCCGTGGATGCTTCGGCTTAGCGTGGGTCTGCCCCTCGTTGGAGCCGGCTTCCAGGGGTACCTGTTCGCCCCGACCGTGGCGTTCGACACCGCCACGCACCCAGCCCTTCGAGTCCTGTTCATCGGGATCGGATTCTTGCTCCTGTTCGGGCTGGCGACCCGTATCGTCACGACCGTCGCCCTCCTGACGTTCGTGTGGGCGCTGAGCGTCGACTTCGGTGTCGTCCTGGCGATGGAGTACGTCCCGGCATTTTTGGCGCTGCTGGTCCTCGGCGGCGGCAGACCCAGCGCCGACCACATGCTCCAGTGCGTCGCGAGTACCGACGGGACGTACTACGGGCGTGTCGACCCGATTCACCACCTGAAGTCGTTCCTCGACGCGGCGACCGAACCGTACCGCCGATACGTCCCGGTCGTGGTCCGGGTCGGCATGGGCGTGACGTTCGTCTACCTGGGGCTGTTCCAGAAGCTCGCCGAGCCCGGCCAGGCGCTGCTCGTCGTCGAGAAGTACGGCCTCACCGCGGTCGTCCCGGTCGATCCGGGACTCTGGGTGGTCGGGGCTGGGCTCACCGAGATGCTCGTCGGCGTCGCGCTGATCGTCGGGTTCCTCACTCGCGGCGCCGCCGCCACCTCGTTCGTGCTGTTCACGACGACCCTGTTCGGGCTACCGGACGATCCAGTTTTGGCACACGTCACGCTATTCGGAATGGCCTCCGCCGTGTTCACGATGGGGGCCGGGCCGCTCTCGTTCGACCGGTGGTTCGGTCGGCCGGCAGACGGCGACGCGGAGTCGGCCGTCACCGCCGATTGAACCGGTCAGTTCGCGCCCGACCACTGGTCGAGCTGCGTGCGGTTCTGGCTCCCGCTCGCGTTGTAGTAGATCGTGATCGTGTCCCGAGCGCCCACCCTGCTTCCGTAGGCGTTGCCGCTGCTCAGTTGCGCCAGGTCACCGGGGCCGACCATCGCGTCCGGTTCCCGATTTGCGAGCTCGGCCCAGGTCACCGTCGCCGCGGGCCCCTCCAGTTCGAGGTCGCCCGCCTGGAACTCGTCGCCGCGCTGGTGCGTGACGATGAGCAACTCGTTCTGGCTGACGTAGTCGTAGGTGAAGTTGGCCTGCGGGCCGCCGGTGTCGTCGTCGATGACGAGGACGTTCAGCCCGACGATGGCCGTCACCAGCAGCGTCAGTCCGATGAGCGCCGCGACGCCGATGCTCTCGGACATCCCCGCCGTGTCAGAGCTGAACCGTCCCATGATCGTGTATCGCTCCAACGAGAGACGGCGTTAAATGTCATTCGGCGGCGCGCCGGCGAGGGGAAGACACATGCCGGTTCGGGTCACAGCCACCCACATGATAGACGAGACCGTCGAGGAAATATCGGAGATGCAGACACACAGTTCCTCCGTGGTCGCGGTCAAGGCCGCGCGGGCGCTCCGGGCGTTGACCGACCGGGAGTACCCGACCGTCGAGGACTACCTCCGCTCGCTCGACCGCAACAGCAGCGCGCTCCGTCGTGCCAACCCATCGCACGCGTCGCTGCACACGACGCAGGTCGAGATCGTCCGGACGGTGTCGGACGCCGACCCGGACTCCGTCGCCGCGGCGAAGGAGTTGACGCTCGACGCCATCGACGGCGTCATCGACGCGGTGGAGTCGGCGAAGGACCGCGCGGCCGAACGCGCGGCGTCCGTTATCGCCGACGACGAGACGCTGTTGACCCACGACTTCTCCTCGACCGTCCTCGCCACCATCGACGACGCGGTCGCGGCCGGCCACTCCTTCGAGGTGTACGTCACCGAGTCCCGGCCTCGGTTCATCGGCCGGAAGATGGCGCGACACCTCTCCGAACGCGAGGGGGTCGACGTGACGCTCCTCGTCGACAGCGCCGCCGGCCACTTCATGTCCGAGGTCGACCGCGTCGTCGTCGGGATGGACTGCATCGTCGACGACACGCTGTACAACCGCGTCGGGACCTACCCTATCGCGGCGACGGCCGCCGACCAGGACGTTCCGGTGACGGTCGTCGGCTCGGCCGCGAAGTACGTCGAGGGGGCCTTCGGCTTCGAGAACGAGTTCCGCTCCCCCTCGGAAGTGCTCAGAGAGCCCGCCGAGGGGTTCGACGTGGCGAACCCGGCCTACGACGCGACGCCGACGCGTCTCATCGATACGGTGGTCACCGACGAGGCCACACACGAGTACTGATCGCCGCAGGCGAGTCCCCGCCCGGTTCTGGACGCGCCGCTCGCGAGTACCTGACACGAACGGGAATCGAGCGCGATTACGCCGGCAACATACTACTGCCGTCGAGGTCCAAATATGGGACCAGACGGCCCTATCGGTGCCGCACGTCGGTCCCGCAGTTCGGACAGCGGACCGTCCGGTCACCGTCCGATCGTTCGACGGTCCACTCGTCGATCGGTCCCTCGTAGTCACACGCCGGACAGAACAGCGCCGACTTCGAGCGCGTCCGCGAAGGGGGGTCGGCCTCGACTGCGCCGCACGCGTAGATTTCGGTGGAGGTCATTAGAGAAAAGAACGAGCCGGCGACGGAAAAATGTGTCGGCAAACTGTTTGATTATTCACGCGGTTCTTCGAGAGATTGTGGTGATAGACCGTCCCAAACTGGACGGTCAACCCACGGTCCTTGGTTCACATGTACATGCGGTCGTCTGGCATACTGTCCGAGGCCTCGGCCTCGAGGCGCTCGGCCAGCGCCTGGTAGTGCGCCTCGACGTCGGCGGCGAACGCTTCAAGCGGCCCCGTGTCGACCGAGATGTCGTGGGTCGCCGTCAGCGCCTTGACCAGCCTGATCGCGGCGGCGGCGTCGGGCGCTTGCGGGTGTGCCGGCGTGGTGAACACGCCTGTCGCAAGGCTGTCGTCGCTGATTCCCCGCGTGACCAGTTCGGCGCTCAGGCCCTCCAGGAAGCCGATTCCCATCGGCCTGATGTCCGTCTCCGAGAGGAACGCGTCCTGATAGTCCTCAGTCGCGATGTAGAAGGGTGCGTGGTCCTCGGGCCCGTGGGCGACGGGCACGCCCGTGAGCATCGTGACGTTGGAGACGCCGAGGTCCTCGCCGGTCGAGAGCACCGCGTCGGCCACGTCTTCGACGAGGGGCGGTGCGACGAACCGCTCGCCGACCAGCACGGCGAGGGACTCGCCCTCGTCGGCGTACAGGCGCGTGTGGTGTCGCGGCGTCCCGTCGCGGAACGGCGCGATGGAGGGCGGGCCGCCTCCCCGGAGGTGGCCGACCTGCCGCATCGAGCGCTGTTCGACGAGATAGTCGACCGCGGTGAGGCCGGCCAGTCCGTACTCGGAGATGCCGACGACGAGCGTCTCGACCGGCGAGCACTCGTCGGTCATCGCTATCCTGACTCGCTGAGGCGCGTCCGACGACATGGCGGACCAGACGGCCGCCGCCGGCTAAGCGTTTTGGGAGGGGAACCCTTTTCTCACGGCGGCGTCGAACGTGTGCCATGCGTTCCGGTCCCGTCTGGCCGTTACAGACCTCGTCGCCCACGCCGGCCGAGACGGCGACGGCGGCCGCCACGGAGGTCGCGACCGACATCGGCGGTCTCCTCCCCTTCGAGATTCCGATGTGGGCCGCGAACATCGGCAGGTCGCTCGTCATCATCGCGCTGGCGATCGTGGTGTCTCGCATCCTCGTTCGGCTCCTCGGCCGGCGAGTCGCACAGCGGTTTCGCCGGCCCAGTCTGACCCGAACGGCGCTTCGCGGCATCCGCGTCAGCGTCTACGTCTTCGCGCTGTTGACCGTCCTGAACATCTACGGCCTCCAGCTCACGGACATCGGGCTCTCCGTCGCAATCTTCTCTGCCGTGGTCGGTGTCGTTCTCGCTCCCATCGTCGGGAGCATCGTCTCCGGCGTGTTCCTGCTGGCCGACCAGCCCTACGAAATCGGCGACATGGTCGAACTCGCCGACAGGAGCCAGCGCGGCTTCGTCGAGGACATCACGCTCCGCCACACCAAGATTTTCACGCTCGACAACACCTTCCTCGTCATCCCCAACGGCGAGATGCGCCAGCGCGACGTGGTCAACTACTCGGCGGAGGACTCCCGGACGCGACTCTCGCTCGACATCATCGTCACCTACGAGAGCGACATCCCGGCCGCGCGAAAGCTCATCGAGGACGCCGCCCGCGAGGTGGACAACGTCATCGGCGGCGGGCCGAACATCCGCGTCGGCGCGGCCCGGTATCCGGCCGCCCCGACGGTGTACATCAACGAGTTCGCCGACCACGGCGTCCTGCTGACGCTTCGCTACTGGGTCACCGAACCGTACAAGCTCCTCACCGCCCGCTCGCGCGTCCAGACGAACGTCTGGCGACGACTCGACGAGGCCGACGTGGAGATCGCCTACCCGCACTCGCACCTGTACTTCGACGAGACCAGCGGCGAGATGAACGTCTCGCTGTCCGGCGGGAACGGCGTCGGCGACATCGGTCCGGCCGACCCGCCCGCCGGCGACGACCTGCTCGACAGCGACGGCCCGCTCTCGGACGGTTAGTGCTCCGAGGAACCAGTCGAGGAGTACTGCGTGGGCGCGTCCTCCGGCGTGACGGTGACGATGTCGCAGTCGAGTTCCTCGCGGAGGAACTGTTCGACGTCTGGGTCGCTGACCAGCCGGCGGATCATGTCCCGCCACCGGCTCACCTGCTTGCTCCCGATGACGACGATGTCGGCCTCCTGTGCGGCGACCTCGTCCAGAATCGTCTCCTCGACCAGCATCCCCGAGCGGACGACGTACCGCGTCCGCGGGAGGTGACCGAACGCCTCCTCGACGGCGCGCTTGAGTTCCGTCCGCCTGACGCGGTGGCTGTTCTGATAGAGGTTGACGTGAAGCACCGTGAGGTCAGCGTCCTCCGCCTCGGCGATCTCGATTGCTTTCCCGAGCGTGGCGCGGGAGTTCTCGGAGAGCGGGTACCTGACCGGGACGACGACCTGTGGCATCGACGAACAGTTCGACGGCGAGGGTTAAATCGCTAGCGACAGCGGACCCGGCCGTCGAGGGCGGCGTCGACCCCGTTGGCCCTGACGTAGTCGGTGAGCGCCTCGTACTGGACCGACGCGACCTCGACCCGGTGGGACTCGGTCAGGACGGGGAACTCCTGTGTCGTGTAGTAGAGGTAGTTGCTCGTCGCGAGCGTGTAGGTCTCGTCGTCGCGCACCGGCTTGCCGTCGACAGTCAGTCGCTCGACGGTGTCCGTCTCGGGGTCCCAGACCACTTCGGCCCCGCTGAGGTGGGCGTGCCACCAGTCCGGTTCGCCAAAGCGCACCCGTCGGCCGCTGGCCTGGCGACACAGCGTCCGCAGCTCCGCGCCGGTGAGTTCGGCGACCGTCAGGGGCTCCTCGAACGGGACGACCGAGACCATGTCGGCGACGGTCAGCGCCCCGGCGAGCGGCACCGTGTCGTTCCGGAGGCCGCCGCTGTTCTGGAGGCCCACGTCCGCGCCGGTCGCCCAGCGATAGGCGTCTGCGACGAGGTTCCCCAGCCGACACTCGCCGCCGTAGGTCGTCTCGCGACTCCGGTCCAGCGGCTCCTCGGCGTGGCCGACCACCTCGTCGAGGCCGGCCTCGGCGAGGCGGTCCTCGACGGCCGTCTGCACGCGGTCGTCGACGGGGCCGTCGGCCACCTCGCGGAACGACGCGGTGGGTTCGGTCCCGCCGAGGTCGACCTCGACCACGGCGTCGCCGTTGGCCCCCGGCCGAGTGAGTAGCGTCCCGGCCACGCGGTCGATGCGCCGCTCGTGGACGTGGCCGCCGAGAATCGCGTCCACGTCGCAGGCCCGGGCGAGGTCGTCGTCGCCGCGGCCGAGGTGCGAGAGGACGACGACCAGCGACGCGCCCGCGTCGCGGAGCGCGGCGGCGGCCTCGGCGACGGCGGCGACCGGGTCTGTGAAGGACAGCGTCTCCGCCTGCGGGTTGGCCGACGCCGTGTCGGGGTCCGTGACGCCGACGAACCCGACTCGCGTGCCGTCGACGGACCGGACCGTCCAGGGCTCGGTCAGTCGCGGTGCGAACCGCTCGCCGTCCTGCTCGACGTTGGCGGTCAGCCAGGTCTGAGGCGACTGGGCGACGATGCGCCGCGTGGCGTCGAGGCCGTGGTCGAAGTCGTGGTTCCCGAACGTCTCGAACGCCGGCGTCACGGCGGTGAAGAGGTCGAGGGACTGCCGGCCGTCGGTGACGAGCGAGAGCACGCCGGGGCCGGTGTTGTCGCCGGTCCCGACGGGGAGGGCGTCCAGCCCGTCCGCCGCGGCCACCGTTCCCGCGAACCGTCCGATGCGCTCGGGCGTGTCGTAGGCCTTCTCGACGTCCGAGTAGTGGACGAGGCGGGGACTCATACCGGACGTTCAGGGTCGGGGTCGACAAATGGCTTCCGCAGTGATTTAGCCGCTGGGCGGTCACGTCGAGGTATGGACGCGATGGACGGACCCGACGGCGCGACGCTGTACGTCGACAGGAGCGACGGCGACATCGGCACGAAAGGCCCATTCTACGTCGTCTACCTCGACGAGGACCGCGAGCGCCGCTGGGGCTACTTCTGTGGCAACTGCGAGACGTTCAACAACGCGATGGACTCGATGGGGCGCATCCGCTGTAACGACTGCTCGAACCTCCGGAAGGCCGAGGAGTGGGACGCCGCACACGAGTAGCGACGGCCCGCCGGTGACGGTGTACGCGTCCCGGCCCGCCCCGCAGGCCCGCGTACGCACCTGATTCAAGTTCTTTCGAGGGTATTGTCGGCCAACTGTCGAGTGGGAACGCTTATGCGATAGCCCCTGGTACGGGCTGTCAGATGGGGGCCGTTACCACATCACTCGACGAGCAGGCCCGGTCGATATTCGACGACCTCGGATACACCGTGTCGCGCACTGGTACCGAACTGCGAGCCGAGCACGAATGGCGGGTCGTCACCGTCTCCGTGGTCGAGCCACGGGACCCGCTCCCGGAGGACGGCGACTTGCGCTGTTTCGTCACACGACGGTCCGACGCCGGCGGACTCTGTCGCCGCCTCGACCGGCGCGAACTCGGGTACGACTGGGCGGTCATCGGCGTCAGCGACGACGGCGGTTACGACGTGCTCCGCCGACCGAACGCGAGTCCCGCCTAACGGGACGCCAACACTTAGGAGGCTCTCCGCCGACGTTCCGGCGTGCAAGTCGGCGTCATCAACCGCGCGCTCGAACAGCTAGTCGCGAACGTCCTCGACGCGCTCCCGGCCATCGTCACCGGGTTCGTCTTCCTCGCCATCGCCGCGCTCGGAATCAAGGTCGTCATGACCGTGGTCCGGGCCGCTCTGGCACGCGCGCTCCCCGGCGAGGCCCCGGTCTACCGGCAGTTCATCGCCACCATCGTCCTCGTCTTCCTCTGGTTCGGGGTCGCGCTCTCCTTTCTCTCCATCGTCGGTCTGACCGCCATCGCGGCTTCGCTCGGCACGGCGACCGGGTTCCTCGCGCTCGGCGTCTCCTACGCGCTCTCGGCCATGATAAAGGACGCCGTCGCGGGCGTCTACCTGCTCCGGGACCCGGACTTCAACCCCGGCGACACCGTGACGGTCGGGGACACCACCGGCGAGGTGACCGCCATCGAACTCCGCAAGACGCGCTTCCGGGTGGACGGCGACACCGTCGTCAGAGCCAACGCCGGCATCGAAGAACGCTGGACGAAGGTCGAATCCGGGTCCTGACGCGCCGGTGCGACTCGCTATCCGTTGACACGCGATATTTAAGCCTGTCGACATCGTACGACCGCCTATGTTCGTCGGCCACGCGCTGTTAGCGTTCGCCCTGGCCGCGCTCGGCGCGAGGCAGTTCGGCTGTTCCCGCGAGCGCGCGCTCCAGTTGGCCGTCTTCGCCGGCCTGTTCGCCGCCGTGCCCGACGTGGACATCGTCTACGCGCCGGTGGGCCTGGTCGTCGGCGCGGTCGGGACGCTGACGCCTGACGTGTTCTGGGAGACCGCGAACGTCGTCCACCGCGGGCCCACGCACTCGCTCGTCCTCGGCGCGGCGCTCGCCGTCGCCGCCGGGCTCTGGGCGGTGGACTCGGCACCCGCTCGCGCGCTCTCGGCGGCCGTCGGCGTCTCGCTCGTCGCCGTCGGGACGGCCTACAGCGGGGTCGTCGGCGGCTTCGTCACCGCCGTGTTCGTCGCCGCGGGCTTCGGCGTCGCGACCGTGGCGCGGCGGCAGAATGTCGGCCCCGAAGCGCTGGCCGCCGTCGCGCTCCTCGGACTGCTCTCGCACCCGTTCGGCGACCTGTTCACCGGGGGCCCGCCGTCGTTCCTCTACCCGTTCGACGCGACGCTGGTCGCCGAGCGCGTCGTGTTACACCCCGACCCGACGACGCACCTGCTCGCGGCGTTCGCCATCGAACTCGCCGCCGTCTGGCTCGCGGTCCGGACCTACGTCCACCTCCAGGGCTTCACCCTCACCGGCCTCGTTCGCCCGCGCGCGGCGCTGGGGCTGGGCTACGCGGCGGCCGTCGTCGTCATGCCGGCCCCGACGCTCGAACGGTCCGCGCACTTCGTGTTCAGCGTCCTCGCGCTGGGCGTCGTCGGCGCGCCGGTGCGGCCGTTCAGCCGCGGCGTCGACTGGCTGGAGACGCTCGTGACCGGGCTGGCGGCGGTGACCGTCGCGGCGCTGGCGTACGCGATGGCCTACGGCGCGCTCTGAGCGTCGACGCGTCCGATGCCCCCGACTGAGGCGGGGCGACAGCGTTTTTTGATTCCCCCCGTCCCTAGGGGTATGGAAGGCGACGTCACTCAGTTGCTTCGCGACCAGCGCGTCAACGCCGCCGCGGCGTGGCTCGTGGTGGCCATGCTCGTCGCCGTCGCGGTCTGGAGCTTCGTCCGCGGGGACCTGCTGTGGGCGGGCTTCGCCGGTGCAGTCGCGGCGCTGGCGCTCCTGCCGCCGGTGTTGCTCCGCCACCGCCACGCGATGCTCCCGTGGGAAATACTACTTCTTGCGGCCCTGCCCGTCGTCGGGCGCGTGTTCGCGACGCTCTCGACGACGGGTAACCTCGCGACGTACCTGTCGGTCGCCGCCATCGCCCTCATCGTCTCCGTCGAACTCCACGTGTTCACGCCCGTCCGGATGACCCCGCGGTTCGCCGTCGTCTTCGTCGCCATCGCCACGATGGCTACGGCGGGCGCGTGGGCCGTCGTCCGCTGGACGGCCGACCTCGCGCTCGGGACGACGTTCCTCCTCGACCCGGCGCTGTCCGACCACGCCATCGAGGAGGACCTGATGTGGGAGTTCGTCGCCTCCACCATCGCCGGCGTCGGGGCCGGCGTCGTCTTCGCGTACTACGTCCGGCAACAGATCGGCGTCGAGCGCGTCCCCGTGGAGGCCGACGCATGAGGGTCCGCGACCGCATCGGACTCACTACCGTCTGGCAACGCCGGCTCTCCCGGGTCCTCTCGTTCGCGCTCGTCGGCATCTTCGCCGTCGGATTGGAACGCGGTAATCCGGGCATCATGGTCAACTCCGCCGTCGGCATCGCCGTCACGCAACTGCCGCCGGTCCTCGAACGCGACTACGGCATCGCCCTCGACCCCGCCCTCACCCTCTGGATTACCGCCGCCGTCTTCCTGCACGCGCTCGGGACCGCCGGTCTCCCCGGTGCGGAGAAGAACTTCTACGTCACCATCTGGTGGTGGGACCACCTCACGCACGCGCTCTCGTCGTCCGTCGTCGCCGCCGTCGGCTACACGACCGTCCGCGCCCTCGACGAGCACTCGGAGGAAATCTACCTCCCGCCGCGGTTCACCTTCGTGTTCATCCTCCTGTTCGTGATGGCCTTCGGCGTGTTCTGGGAGGTCGTCGAGTTCGCCATCTCGCTGGCGGCCGCCGCGACCGGCAGCGACACCATCCTCACGCAGTTCGGCCTCGGCGACACGATGCTCGACCTCGTCTTCGACACCGTCGGTGCGGTGGTCGTGGCGGTCTGGGGCACGGCCCACCTCACCGACGTGGTCGGCCACGTCGAGTCGTGGCTCGACCGGCGCTCCCAGTGAGGTCGTCGCGCTCGAACCCGGTTCGCCGGAATCTATTTGTAGGTGGCAGCGAGTAGTTACTCGCAGACCGAGTAACCATGACCGAACGATCCCGGACGGACGACTACGAGCACCTGGACGACATCGACGACGGCTGTGGCTGTGCGGAAGTCTGGGAGCACACGAGCGAGCAACGCGACGAGTGACCGCCCCGACGAGTGGGACGGAGCGCCGTTCGTGTGTCCCTCGATGGTCGCCCCGGGCGGACGAGACGGAACCGATCCACAACGCGTTCGCTGAGAGCGTATCCGTATTTATTTGAGGCCGCGTGGCGGACGTTGGAGCAATGGCCGACCGAGACGACGTCTGCGTACTGCTGCCCACGTACAACGAGGCCGAGACCATCGAGTCGGTCGTCTCGGGCTTCCGGGAGCAGGGGTTTCCAAACGTCCTCGTCATCGACGGCGGCTCCACCGACGGGACGCGCGACATCGCCGAGTCGGCCGGCGCGCGCGTCGTCGAACAGACCGGGTCCGGAAAGGGCCAGGCCGTCAGGGAGGCGGTGGCCCAGCACGTCGATCGGCCCTACGTGCTGATGGCCGACGGCGACGCGACCTACCGCCCCGACGAGGCCGACCGCCTGCTCAAGCCGCTGCTGTCCGGGCGCGCGGCCCACGTCATCGGGAACCGCTTCGCGAATATGGAGCCCGGCGCGATGACGCGGCTAAACCAGTTCGGGAACCGGATCATCAACAAGGCCTTCGAGGTCATCCACGGCCGAAACCTGACCGACATCCTCTCGGGCTACCGCGCGTTCACCCGCGAGTCGTTCCTCCGGAGCTCTCTCACGGCGTCGGGGTTCGGCATCGAGACGGAGATGGCCGTCGAGTGCGTCAAGCACAACATCTCGACGGCGGTGGTCCCCATCACCTACCAGCCCCGACCCGACGAGTCCGACACGAACCTCCGGCCGTTCCGCGACGGCGCGACCATCATCCTGACGCTGTACCAGATGGCGAAGACGAACAACCCCCTGTTTTACTTCGGGAGCGTCGGCATCGCCAGCACCACGGTCGGGCTGGCGCTCGGCGCGTTCGTCGCCTACGACTGGGTCGTCAACAGCACCTCACACGAGGTCATCGCCGTCATCGGCTCCTTCGGCATCCTGCTGGGGATTCAGCTCCTGATGTTCGGCGTGCTGTCGGACATGCTCGTCGCGGTCAACCGCGAGCAGACGCGCCGCCTGGAAGACATCGCCGTCACGCTCTCGCAGGGTGATGAGTGGGCGGGAGACGCGTTCGACGACGCGCCCGAGACGGAGGAGACGGCGACAGACCGTGACGAGACCTCGGCGGAGACGACCGTTTCGACGGGGACCGACGACCAGCGTTAGAACGGGACGAGCGAGCGCAGTTGCGACAGCAGGCTGTTCCGGGTCGCCTCGCGCCGGCGCTCGAACACGGGGTGGAGGTCGTTCAGGAGGTCCTGTTCGTTCTCGAACCGCGTCGCGTTCGCCTCCGACAGCGCCTCTGCGACGGTCATCGAGTGCCCCGACGCGTCGAACGGGACCGCGATGTGGCCGGCGGCGTCGCGGACCTCGTCGGCGGTCGCGGGGTACTCGATTTCCACGTCCGAGAGGCGGTCGTCGAGGGCCGCGATACCGAACTCGATGACGTCCGGTTCGTCGTTGTTGTCGGCTGGTGGCCGTACTCCCATTGTGAGAGAGGTGGGACCGGGGGATAGAAAAATCTGTGTTGTCGAACGAGCGCCGGAGTCGGCTCGCTATCGGCGGACGAGCGCCCGCTTCAGGCCTCGCAGTCGGCCAGCCACTCCTCGGCCCACGTCTCGATCTCCTCGAAGACGGGACACAGCGACTCGCCTTTCGGCGTCAGCCGGTAGTACGTGGCGACCGGAGCGTCCTCCTCCAGCCGTCGGTCGACGAAGCCCATCTCCTGCAGGTCGTCGAGGACGCGCGAGAGCGTCCGAGAGCTGGCGTCCGTCGCCCGCTTGAGTTCGTTGAAGCGGTGTTCGCCGTTCCGGAGTTCGTGCAGGACGACGAGTCGCCAGCGCGAGCCGATCTGTTCGAGGGACTTGACGACGGCGCACGGACCGGCCGGCTCCTCCTCCGCCGCGTCGGTGAATACTTCCGAAGACATCGGTGTTACCTGGTATCTCCATTGTCCGGGAAGCGATATATAGGTTCGGATTCGAACCAAGTAACGTAATGAAACTACCCTACTTCGACTCACCGTACCGAACCCAACCGTCCGACGCTTCGGGGGTGAGCGCCTGATGGCGTTCGAGACCGCCGGCGCGGCCGAACTGTTCCTCGTCGCTCGCCTGCTGTTGGGCGGCGTCCTCGCGTTCATGGGCCTGAACCACTTCAGCAGCGCCGAGCAGTTGGCCCCCTACGCGGAGGCCAAGGGCCTCCCCGCGCCGACCGCGGCCGTCTACGGCAGCGGCGGCCTGCTCGTCGTGGGCGGCGTCTTCGTCGTCCTCGGCGTCTACCCGGTCCTCGCGGCCGGCGCGCTCGCGACGTTCCTTGTCGCCTCCGCCGTCGCGATGCACGACTTCTGGGCCGTTCCGGCGGACCAGACCCAGGACGAACTGACCCAGTTCCTGAAGAACGTCGCGCTCGCGGGCGGCGCGCTCGCCGTGCTCGCAGTCGCCGTCACGTCCTGGCCCTACAGCGTCGGCGTCGGCCTCGTCTAGGCGGCGCGTTGTCCGAGCGGGCACGTCTGCTGGCGGCCGCCGTCGATCCTGTTGCGAGTGGCTATCTTCCGCCGACCCGTCCGCCGTCCGCCGTCACCCATAAGCCGTCCCGTACCTGAACTGTGCGTGAATGATCCAGTCGCTGCCGACGGACGCGCTGCCGACGCCGCCAGCGTGGCTGCCGTGGCAGGAACTGCTCGTCCTCGCCGTCGTCGTCGCGGTCCTCCTCGGCGTCCGCAGAATTGCCGGAAACCGACCCGGTCGGGCGCTCCGGGCGCGACTGCTCCTCGGAATCCCCTGGGGGACGCTGCTGACGATGGGCGGCGTCCTCGCGGTCTACCTGTTCGTCCAGGGCGCGTGGTGGCACCCCCGGAACCCGCTGGTCACGCCGTTCCGGACGTGGTCGTACTTCTACCCGCTTGGGATGCTCACCGGGGCCTTCACCCACGGCGGACAGGGTCACGTCACCGGGAACCTCCTGGGGACGCTGGTGTACGGGTCCGTGGCCGAGTACGTCTGGGGTCACTACCCGCGAAAGCGCGGCGTGCAGACGTTCACGTCCCTGCGCACGAACCCCTTCGCCCGAATTCTGGTGGTGCCGGTCGTCCTGTTCGCCGTCGGCGTCTACACCGCGGTGTTCGCCGTCGGGCCGGTCGTCGGCTTCTCGGGCGTCGTGTTCGCCCTCGCCGGGTTCGCGCTCGTGACCCGGCCGACGCTGTTTCTCGGCGCGCTGGTCGGCAGTCGGGTCGTCGACCTGCTGTACTCGGCGCTCCGGTACCCGGTGTCGACGGCGTCGGGCCAGACCCGATTCGTCACGCCCTGGTGGTCGAACGTCGCCATCCAGGGCCACGCCATCGGCCTGCTCGCGGGCGTCGTCGTCGCCGCCGGCCTGCTGTGGTACCGCGACGAGCGTCCCAGCGCGCCGCGGGTGTTCTTCGCGACGCTCGTCTTCGCCGTCTTCCAGGGCCTGTGGGCGGTGTACGTCCCGCTCGGCGGCGGTCGATTCCGGCTGTATCGCTTCCTCGGCGCGGCGCTCGTGTTCGTCCTCGCGTTCCTGACCGCGACGGTGACGCTCGACGCCGACCGCCCGAGTGTTCCGAGCCTCGACCGACGGCCGGCGTCGCTCGCGGGCGTCGTCGTCGCCGCCGCCCTCGTCGCACTCTGTCTCGCCGCCGTCCCGACGAACGTCGTCGACCTGCAGGCCGACGACCTCCCGGAGGACGGCGTCCAGGTGCGCGACTACACCGTCACCTACGACGAGGACGTGCCGAACCGCTACTTCGAGAACATCTGGTACCCGACGCAGGGGGGCGTCTCGGTCAACGCGAGCGGCGTCATCGTCGCCAGCGCCGAGCGGGAGGCGTGGATCGTCGCCGTCCAGCCCGGGCGGCTCGCTATCGACGGTCGAGAGACCGTGACCGTCGGCGGACCCGGCTGGCGCTCGTCCGTGTACGCGACGCGGACCGACTGGTCGGTGCTCGGCAACGAGAGCGTCTACCGGGTCCAGCTACGACCGGCCGGCGGCGAGCGACGGACGGTCTACACGTCCGAGCCGTCGACAGCGGACGTGATACTCGACGGCCGAAACGTGACGCTGGCCCCGAGCGACGGCGGGTTCAACATCGAAGTGACGGAAGCCAACGAGACGGTCGGTCGCGGCCCGCTCCCGGCGAACATGACGCGAGCAACCATCGGCGGGCTCACGTTCGAGCGCAACCGGACGCGGCTGTACGCGCGGACCGACGGCACGCGCGTTCAGGTCGCAGAGCTTCGACAGCGAGACCGCGAGCGAAGCCGCTGAAACGGATTCCCGTCAGCTACTCGGCCGTGCACTGACTGTCACCGGCCGCTGTCGCCCCAGTCGATACGGTACACTTCGGCCGTGATGGTCCGGCGCTCGTCCTCGTGGAAGTCGAACTGCCGAGGGAGGTCGAACTCCGTCTCGAAGGCGTGGGTCACCTCGCCGCCGTTGTCCGCGGCGAAGGACTCGACGAACTCGCGGCTCCCCGCGTTGTGGACCGAGTAGGAGACGCTCGAGACGGCCGCCGCGGTCTCGAGGAAGCGCCGGTCGGCGTGTTCGTTGTCCGACTGCGCGCCGAACGGCGGGTTCATGACGACCGTCGTCTCGTCGACGGGGGGACACAGCGGGGCCGCCGTCGCGTCCGCGCGCACCCACGAGACGGACGTGGTCGACCCGACCTTGCGCTCGTTGTCTCGTGCGGTCGACAGCGGCGCGGGGTCGATGTCGAGGCCCACGACCCGCGCCGGCGACCTGAGCGCCGCGCCGAGCGCCAGCATGCCGGTCCCGCAGCCGAGGTCGACGACCGTCCGGTCCTGGACGTCGCCCTGCAGGTCAGCGGTGTGGACGAGGTGTGCCGCCAGGTCCGGCGGCGTCCGGTACTGTTCGAGGCTGGCCCGCGGGTCGTCGAACCCGGCGACGACGGCGAGCTGCTGGGCGAGCGCGCTCTTTGTCGGCATCAGCGGCCATACGCCAGATTCATCCAAAAATGTTTGGGAATGCTCGACAGTAATCGAGGGGCCGCGAACGCGACGGCAGTTACCAGGTGCCGTGGAAGGTGTCGAACTCCAGCGACTCGAGGGGCTTCTCGCCGACGGCGATCTCGTACTCGCCGGGCGTGAGCATCGGCTTCTTGAACTGCGGGCCGTCGTCTGTCGTGATGCGCGGACACCCGGTGTTGACGTAGGCGTCCATCCCGAAGTTCGTCAGGCGGTCCGGCGTCACCTCGTCCATCGTGATGAGGTAGGCGTTCTCGTTGTTCTCGACGATCTCCTCGGCTTTCTCCCAGCGGCCCTGGCCGATCTTGGTGCAGAAGATGACGCCCCACGTCTCGGCGTCCATCGCCTTGTGGACCGAGGCGTAGCGCTGTTTCATGAACTTCTCCGTGTCGGCGACGGTGACGACGTTGTTGACCGGGTCCGCGATGACGACGTGCTTGTCCGGGTGCTCCATCGCGAGGCCGAGCGGGTGGAACTTCCCGCCGCCGACGTACAGCATCTGGTCGGCGTCCACGTCGGCGCTCGCGTAGTTACAGCCGAGCACCTGCCCCTCGTGGGTCAGCCGCTCGTCGCCCCGGCGCGTGTGGACCGTGTAGCCGCGCTCTTCGAGCCACTCGCGCATCTCGTCGAACTTGTTCATGTGCTGGGCCGTCGTCACCAGCCCCACGTCGGGGTCGTCCTCGGGGTCGGCCAGTTGCTCCTCGCGGGCCTGCTCCATGATGGGGAAGACGTCGACGTTCGAGAACAGCGGCACGTAGATGATCTTCTCGGACTCCTTCATCGGGGAGTGACCGAAGTGGACGAACACGTCCGTCCGACGCATCATGTACGTGTCGAGGTCGCAGGCCCCGTAACAGGGCTGACCGGATATCATGATGGTCACGTCGTCGGGCAGTTCCTCGCGGAGGTCGTCGGCGACGGCCGGGCCGCGCCGCTTCAGTCCCTCGGGGAACTGGAGGCCCACCTTCTCCGCGCCGCGTTCCTCGACGGCCTCGACGATGCGGTCGAGTTCGTAGTCCCACTCGCGGTCGTGCTTGAGCGACAGCCCGGTGTTCCGGAGGTCGCCCTCGGTCCGCTCTTGACTCATTGCAACCGTGTATCCGTTCGAGCGGCATAACCCCCGTGTTTCGGGGAGCGACCGATCACTCCATGATTGCGTTCAGTTGCTGTTCGACGCGCTCGACGTTGGACTCCAGGTCCCGGACCTTCTGGTGTTGCGTCCCGTTCGCGTCCGCCAGTTCGTCGATCGCGTCGGCGATTTCGGCGGCCCTGTCAGCGATTTCGTCGATCATTCCCGCGATCTCCTCGGCGCTCGCGGCCTGTTCGTCCGTCGCCTCTGCGATTTCGCCGATGCCCTGGTCGGTCTCCGTCGTCGCCGAGAGGATCGCCTCCTGGTTGTCGAGGACGGTCTCCAGGTCGCCGAGCGACCGCTGAATCGCGTCGGTGGTCTCTCCGACGTTCTCGGCGGTGTCGTCGGTCATCTCCCGGACCTCCGCGACGATCCGCTCGACCTCGTCAGCGTGCTGTTTGGACTGGTCCGCTAGCTCCTTGATCTCGTCGGCGACGACGGCGAACCCGTCGCTGTTCCCGTCGCTCCGCGCGGCCTCGATGTTCGCGTTGAGCGCCAGCATGTTCGTCTGGTCGGCGATGTCGTTGATGACCTCGACGAACTCGTCGATCTCCTCGACGTGGCCGCGCAGTTCCTCCGCGTCCTCGGCGACCTGCTCCGCCGAGTCGGTCGCGTCCTCGACTCGCTCGATCGTCTCCGTCGCGGTCTCGACGGACTCCGCCGCGAGTTCGCGCGCCTCGCCGCTCTGTGCGCTCACCTCCTCGGCACTGGACGCGATCTCCTCGACGGTCGCACCGAACCCGGAGACCTCCGTCTGGACCTCGTCGAGGTTGTCCGCCTGCTCCGTGGCCACCTCTCTGATCTCGTCGGACTGCTCCGTGACCGCGCTCGCCGACTCGCTGAGTTCGCCGACAGCCTGGTCGACGTCCTCGGCCATCTGCGACTGGAGGTCGCGCAGGTCCTCGCGCTGATTGACGATGTCGCTGAAGTCGAGCAACAACTCCACCGCGCCGACGGCCTCGCCGCTCGGACTCAGGAGCGGGATCGCCAGCGCTCGGGCGTGGGCCAGCGTTCCGTCGGGGCGCTCCGCCGACCGGAACTCGGTCTCTCGCTTCGGCGTCTCGGTCCGGATCACTTCCTCGGCGAGCGTCTCCGACTCGCCCTCCGTCCCGAACACGTCGTATGCGTTCAGCCCGATCGCCTCGCTCGCCGGCAGTCCGAGCATCTCGGCGACCGCCTGATTCCAGTGCGTGATATCGCCGTCCGCGTCGACGATGAACGCGCCCTCCGGCAGGTCTTCGATGAGCGATTCGAACGCGTGGAGCCAGAACTCGTCGCTGGACGCTATCGATTCGGGCAGTAACTGCTTCGCGTGTCCCTCCGTTGTCATCACGTGACCGAAACACGTTCGGGCTGATAAATCCACACAGCCAATCTCAAACTTTGATAACGAGAGGAGCGGCCGCTGTCGGTCGATCACCGTCCTCAGAGCCATATCGCGAGAAACGGGACAGTCGACTCGACGGCCACGATCGCGCTCACGAACGCGAGCCACTGGAGGAGGGCGAAGCGCGCGTCTGTCGCCTCCGTCCAGGCGCGTGAGTTCCGATGGGCGACGTACGCCACCGGGACGGCGAACCCGACGAACGCGACCGGGATACCGAACCAGACGGGGACCGGACCGACCGCGACGCCAACCAGCCCGAGTTCCCGAACCGGGATGAACAGGAGCAGAAAGACCGTCCCGTAGGCGACGCCGCCCGCCATCGACAGGAGCAGGTATCGGGGCCGGATCGCGATGCGCCACGGCGGCGTCTCCTCGTCGGGGTCCCCGCCCGACGCGAGCGCCAGGAACCGACGCACGTCCGGGAGGACGTAGAGGAGGGGTATCGACGGTACCGCGCCGGCCAGTCCGACCGCCGCCGCGAGCCCGAAGAATATTCCCAGCCCCAGCACCGCCAACAGCAGGAGGTACAGGAATATCGCGAGGAGTGCACCGACACCCTCGACCAGTTGCATGTCCGATCGACTCACCGACGGCTATTCAACGCTCGCCCGCGCTGGACCGGCCTCGGGGTTTCGGCAGGCCTATACCGCCCGAGTCCCAACCGTCTGGCGATGAGCATCGAGACCGACACCGCCGCCGACGTCGACGGCGACCGCGTCGATGAGCTCGCGACGGAGTTCGGCGAGGCGATCGCCGAACTGCCGGTGTACCAGCGATTCGAGGCGGCAAAGGAAGCCGTCGAAAACCACGAGGAGGCCCAGGAGGCCATTCAGGAGTTCGAGCAGATCCGCGAGGAGTTCATGCTCGCGCGCCAGACCGGCCAGGCCTCCCAGGAGGACCTCCGCAAGGTCCAGCAGAAACAGGAGGAGCTCCACGACATCCCGGTGATGAGCGACTACCTCCAGGCACAGAACGAACTCGAACTGCGCCTGCAGGAACTCAACGAGATCGTCTCCGATGAGCTGGCGGTCGACTTCGGCCAGAAGGCCGGCGGTTGCTGCGAGGACTGAGGCCGGCGTCCGACGGCGCCTTTTCCCGTCTCGAACGAACGCGAAGCGGTGCTACTCGTCGACTTCTGTCTTCACGACGACGGTCGGTCGCGCCGTCAACCGCACGACCCTGTCGGTGACGCTCCCGAGCAGGCTGCGGTACTCCGCCGGACGGCGCTTGGTCCCGAGGACGATCACGTCGGCGTCGCTGTCCTCGGCGGTGGCGATGATCGACTCGACCGGGTTCCCGTGGGTCAGCGTCTCGACGACGTCGACGCCCGCGTCCTCGGCGGCCGCTCGAACCGCCGCGAGCGCCTCCTCTCCTTCCTCTTCGAGGCCGTGCTCCGGGCCCTCCGCCTCGTCGACGTACTCGTCGCCGCTGTAGGCTGTGTAGACGTCCTCGTCGACGACGTAGAGGGCGTGGAGCGTCGCGTCGTGCGACTGCGCCAGCGAGATCGCGTGCGATTCCGCGTCCCTCGACGCGACGGTTCCGTCCGTGGCCAGCAGTATCGTGTCGTACATCCAGCCACAGCTACACTTGATCGAGAGATAAAACCGGTGACGGGTTCTCACTGGATGAGATCGAGTCGGAGGGGTCCGGACCGGCCGTGTCCGCTGCGCGGGCCCGCCGGACACGCGCCGGCTACGGTCTTCGAAACACCTTAGCGACAGGGACGGACACTCCCGAGTATGACGGTCGAATCAGACTGGGAGGACTGGCTGCCACGCGCGGTGGAGTCGGCCTCGCCCGACGGACTGGCGATCTGGTATCTGGGCTGTAACGGGTTCGTCCTCAAGTCCAGCGGCGGGACGACGGTGTTCATCGACCCGTACCTGGGCACCGGGGACCCGCCCCGGACCGTCCGGATGATTCCGGTCCCGTTCAACCCCGAGGACATCACCGAGTGCGACGCCATCTTCGGGACCCACGAACACGTCGACCACGTCCACGGCCCGTCGCAGGCCCCCATCCTCGCCGGCACGGGCGCGGACTACTACACGACCGACAGCGGCCACACGGTCATCGACGACGAGGGCTGGATGGAACACTGGAGCGTCGTCGACGACCAGCTCCACGAGGTCGTGGAGGGCGACACCGTCGAGGTCGGCGACCTGACGGTCCACGTCGAGCCGGCCAACGACCCCGACGCCGAGCATCCGGTGTCGTACGTCTTCGAGCACGAGTCGGGGACCTTCTTCCACGGCGGCGACGCCCGGCCCGGCGAGTTCGAGAGCGTCGGCGACCGCTACGACATCGACGCGGCCGCGCTGGCGTTCGGCGCGGTCGGAATGATCGACGACAAGGAGACCGGCGAACCCGTGCGGACGAAGTGGTACAACGACGAGAACATGATCGTCGAGGCCGCCAACGAGCTCCAGCTCGACACGCTGTTGCCCACCCACTGGGACATGTGGAAGGGCATGACGACGGAGCCGACGGTCCTGCACAACCACGCAAACAGCTTCGAGTATCCCGAGGCCCTGTCGGTCGTCGAAATCGGCGACCGATACGACCTGTAGCGGCCCGCACCGCGATCTCACGCCCCGATTCTTGCGGCACTGGCCGGCGACGCGTCTCGTTACCAGTCGTGATAAATGGCCATTATCTTACGGCCAGTCGTTCGGAAAAAAGGTGTAAATGTTGGCCAGGTACGTACCTTTAATACCATTGATGAGCGCATACAGTGCATGAGCGATACCCAAGCCTACGAGGAGGTCACGGTCGCGTCCGACGGCGTGACGGTGACCAAGCGGTTCGAGGCGGACGAGTTCCCCGTCCCCGCGATCGCGTTCAATCTCAGGTCGCGTCGGACAGGGGCAGTCACCGTCCGACTCGTCGATACGGTTCCGGAGGACGTGGCGGTCGAGGACCTCGGCTTCCACCCGGAGTACGGGAGCGAGTACTGGGACATCAACGAGGACCGCATCGCCTTCGAGAAGGAACTCGACCCGGAGGCCGACTACACGACGGTGTACGGCATCCGCGCGACGGGCACCGACGACGTGGAGAAGTTCCTCACAGAGCCCGAAATCGAGAGCGTCGACCCGCCGCTGGACGACGACGAGGAGGACCTCGTCGGCAGCAGCGACGCGGTGCGCGACGTGATTTCCGGCGACGTCGACAGCGTTCCGGGCCTGGACGAGGAGGACGAGGAGGACGAGGACATCGAGACGCTGGAGCTCGCGGACCCGAACAACCCGAACGCCGAGGCGGAGTCGGGCGGGAGCGACGCGCCGACGGCCGACGCCGAGGTGGAGTCCGGCGCGGTCATCGCGACCATGGCCGAGGAGATTCGCCAGCAGAACGTCTCGGCCGAGGACGTGAAACTCCTGAAGCGAGCGCTGGACGCCGTCTCCGACGACGACGAGACGGCCGACGACGGCGTCAACGAGGCCCGCATCCAGCGACTTCAGTCCGACATCGCCGACCTGCGGGCGTACACGAGCGCTCTCGAGGAGTTCCTCGACGAGAACGGCACCGGTGAGGACATGATCGAGGACTTCAGCGAGCGACTGGAGTCCTTCGAGTCGACGCTCGACAGCTTCGAAGACGACATCCAGACGGCGAAATCGACCGCCGCGGAGGCCTCCGAGGATGTCGACGCCCTGGCGACCGACGTCGACGAAATCGAGAGCCAGGTGGACGACCTGGAGGGCGAGATCGAGACCGTCAGGGACGAGATCGGCGAGGGCGAACTCGCCGACCGGGTCGACGAGACGGAGTCCGACATCGAGGACCTCAAGGAGTGGCGCGAACAGCTCTCCTCGGTCATCGGCGGCGGCGAGTAACCGAACTCGTTTTACCGATCCACCGTCTGTGCCTGCATAATGACGACGACGAGAGTGGCCGTCCCGCGTAAGGGCCGGCCCCTCGAAGCCGTGCTGGAGCGACTCGCCGCGCGCACCGGCGCGACCGAACTGGCCGACGAGATCATCTCGACGCTTCGCTACGAGAAGGCCATCACCAAAGGGACCCAGGACGCCGACGGCGACGTGTACCATCGCATCGGCGACTACTCGACGCTCGACGACCCTCACGAACCCGAGTTCACGCTGCTGCGCGACGACCGCGAGGGGATGCCGCGCCGCGTCGTCTTCGACAGCGTCACCGTCCCGACCGACCACGGCGACGTGCAACTGATCGGCCGCGAGGAGCCGTTTCGCGCCCTGCGAACCCACGAGTTCGCGCTCGGCTTCGACAGCGCCGACCTCGTCCTCGAAGAGGTCGTCCAGCTCCGGGACGAGGCGCTGACCAGCATCGACGAGATCAACGACCGCATCGACCCGCTCGACACCGACGTGCGCGTGGTGACCGGCCTCGGTGACACGGTATATCACACGCTGCTCGGGACGCCGGAGGTCGTCGATTCCCAAGACGGCCCCCTCGACCGGGCCTTCGTCGCGAACTACGAGGGCGAACTGTGCATCTCGCCGCGCTACGAGCGACTGGTCGAGGCGGTGCTGGGAACGGGCGCGCTCGACGACATCTCCTTCACCTACCCGACCAACGGTAGCGAGGAGGAGGCCGACATCGCGGCGACGGGGCTGGGGGTCTACCTCACCGTCACCGGCTCGACCGCGCGCGACCACGGCCTCGAACTGGGCGAGCGGCTGTTCCCCAGCGAGACGGTCCTGCTCGAAAACGCCCACGAGCGCACCGAGACGACGCGCCTCGTCGCGGACCTGTTCGAGGACCCGGAAGAGACGGCGCTGCAGTCGGTCTGACGAAATTCTATCGGCTCACAGCCGCCGTCTGCGGATGAGCCGGGTGGCGACCGCGACCGGAACGACGAGCCACGCGATCAGCGCCGCGGCGACGACCGGCGTCGAGAGGCCGGCCTGCGCCAGCACGCCGGCGAAGCCGCCGGCGACAACGTCCACCTGCGAGAGCGCGAGCACGCGGAAGCAGTCGACGGGGTTGAGCAGCACCGCCGCCGCGATGGCTCCCGACCCGAGGTCGAAGCCGGCGACGGCCCCGAGCGCCGCGAGGTCGTGCAGCAGCGCCGCCCACAGCCAGACGGCCAGCGACGCGCCGAGCGCGTGGGTCTTCGTCCGCGCGACCGTCGAGAGCAGGACGGCGACGCCGAGCATCGCACAGCCCGTGAGCGCCGCGGCGAGCGCGACGGCCGCGTACGGGCCGACGCTCGCGACGCCGAGGTAGCGGACGAGCAACAGCCCGCCGGGGACGAAGCCGAGCAGCATCGACCCGACGAGGACGGTCGCGCGCCCCAGCGCAGTACCGACGACGACGCGGCCCGGCGAGACCGGGAGCGCGAGCAGGAGTTCCAGCGAACCCCGCTCGTGCGCGCCGACGACGGCGTCGTAACCGACCGCGAGCGCCGCCAGCGGGACGAGGTAGACGCCGAGTTCGGCGATGGTCGCCACGACCGCGTCGAAGCGGCCGGGACCGACCGAACTCGCGCCGAACTGGACGACCGCGGCGGTGAAGAAGCCGAAAAGGAGCGCGACGCCGAGCGCCCACCGGCTCCGGACCGCCAGGCGGTACTCGCGCCGCGCGATGGTGACCAGCCCGCCGTCGGCCAGTCGAGCGAGCGCGGACCGCTCGGCCGCGTCGGTGGCGTCGGCGGTGCGTCCGTCGGTCGCGCCCACCCGCTGTTCGGTCCCGCCGCCGTCGAGTCGGGCGACCGGCCCGTCGACGGTGACGCCGCCGTCGGGAGCGGCGCCGGTCGCGTCGGTCGAGGTGCTCGATGCACCGGACGGCGCGTCGCCAGCGCGGTCGTCGCTCACGCCGGCTCACCCCCCGAGTCGTCGGCACCGGAGTCCGCTGGCGTCGTCGCGTCCGCGTCGGCACCCGCGCCGACCGCCTCGTGGAACGCGGCCTCCAGTCCAGGTTCCCGGACCTCGAAGCGGTCGATGTCGTAGGCGTCGCCGACGGCCGTCAGCAGGTCGTAGGCCGCGGCCGGTTCGGCCGTGGCCGTCACGTCGACGCCGGCGCGGTCGACAGACAGCGCCGCCCCGTGGTCCCGGAGAGCGGCCGCCGCGTCCTCGGCGTCCGCCTCGGACCCGAACGAGAGCGACACCGTGACCTCGTCGGCGGCGGCCCGCCGGAGGTCCTCGACCGGCCCGGCCGCGGCGACCCGGCCGTCGGCGACGATGACCGCCTCCTCGCAGAGGCGCTGAATCTCGCCCAGGGCGTGCGAGGAGAAGACGATGGTCACGTCTGTCTTCGCCGCGAGCGACGCCACCACGTCGTGGAACGCGCGGATGCCGTCGGGGTCGAGGCCGGCGGTCGGCTCGTCGAGTATCAGGACCGCCGGCTCGCCGACCAGCGCGGTCCCGAGGCCGAGCCGTCGGTTCATCCCGTTCGAGTAACCGCCGACGCGCCGGTCCGCGGCGTCGGCCAGCCCGACGGTGCGGAGGATGCGCTCGACGTGGCGCTCGCGGCGGTCGCCCGGGACCGAGCGCATTCGCGCGTGGAACCGGAGGATTTCCCGACCCGTGAGCGCCGGCGGGAAGCCGGCGTGCTCGGGCAGGTAGCGGACCCGTTCGCGGACGGTCGTCCCGTCGGTCGGGTCCGCGCTGGCGACGGTCACCGTCCCCGAATCGGGGCGGTTCAGCCCGACGAGCAGTTTGAACAGCGTCGTCTTCCCCGCGCCGTTCGTGCCGAACACGCCGAGGGTCGTCCCCCGTTCGACGGACAGCGAGAGCCCGTCGAGCGCGCGCACGTCGCCGTAGGATTTCGATACGTCGTCGACGTCAATCACGTTCATAGTACGTCCTCCAGTTGTCGTGGGGCGGTTCGGTGAGCGGGCGAGCGTCGACCACGCCGGGCGACCGGACGACCGGAACGGACGACTCGGCCAGTCGGACGGCGTCGAACGCCGGACTGTTGGTGAACACCCGCGCGGCGGGCTTCTCGGCGGTCAGTTGCTGGACCGCGCCGGCCGGCCTGTAGCGGGTGTCGCCGACGCCGTCGTCGTCCACGTCGGTCGGGTTCGCCCGCGACCAGTAGTTGCCGACGCTCTCGTTCCAGTGGACCTGGTCGTTCATCACCGCGAGCACCGGCCGGTCGTTCCGGACGAAGCTGTTGTTGTACACTGTCTCCTCGGTGCTGCCGGCGGAGATGTGGACGCCCACGTCGTTGCCGGCGACGAGGTTCCCGACGACGCGGTTGCTGACGGAGTTGTAGATGAACAGGCCGTTCCCGTTGCCGACGAGGTGGTTTCCGCGGATGTCCGTGTCGTCGATGCTCTTGACGAGGATGCCGTGCCCGGACTGGCCCGTGTTGTTCACCGCGACGTTGTCGGCGACGACGAGGTGTTTCGACACCATCAGCGCGTAGCCGGCGTCGTTGTCGAAGGCCGTGTTGTTCCGCAGGACGCAGTCGTCGGAGTACATGTAGTGGACCCCGTAGCGGAGGTCCCACATCGCGTTCCCCGTGGCGACCACGTCTTTGGCCCAGTTGTAGTAGATGCCGTCGCGGACCGTGGTGATGTCGTTGTTCCGGACGACGCTGTCCTCGGTCTTCCATATCTGGATGCCGTTGCCGCGGTCGGTCAGGCGCGTGATCTCCGCGCGTCCGACGATGGTGTTGTTCGCGATGCGAGCGTCGCTGACGCCGTTCAGCCAGATCCCGAACGTCGTGTCCGTGACGCGGCTGTCGCGGACGGTGACGCGGCTGGCGTTCACGTAGACCGCGGCGTCGTTCTCTGCCGTGCTGTACCCGCTGTTGCGGATCCAGAGGTCCGCGACGGTCACGCCCGGGGCGTCGACGGCGAGCACGTCGCCCTCGCCGTCGCCGTGGAGCAGCGCCGTTCCGGGACCGCTCCCGGCGAGCGTGACGTTCGGCGTCGCGACGACGACGGTCTCGTCGAAGCGGCCGTCCAGCCGGACGGTGTCGCCGGGCTCGGCCGCGTCGAGGGCCGTCCGCACGCTGTCGTACGTCTCGCCGTCGACCGTGGCGACGCCGTCGGCCGACGGGGCGCTGAACGACTCGGTATCGGGAACGTCGGGGTCGAACGCGAGGTCGTCGTCGGGCCCGCCGCCGGCGCTCGCGGCGCTCGCGGCGACGACGGAGACGACAAGCACGGCCGCTATCGCGACGGCGAACGCGCGCTCCAGCCCGTGGGACGTGGGAGTCATCGGTGGTTCGAGAGTCGGTCTCCGTCGGCGGTGGTCGTCGGGCGGTGCGAGCCGTCGTCATCGTCGCTCTCTCGGCGGCCTCGTCGGCGGACCGCACCGGGTAGCCCCGCGATTCCGTCGCGGAGTCGGCCCGGTAGCTCGCCGAACGTCACCGCCCGGTCGCGGTAGTAGAACGCCGCGGCCAGCAGGGCGACGGCGGCCATCGCCACGTACGCGCCGAGGCCGAACCGGGAGACGCTGGTGATGTTCGCGACCTGGTAGCGCCCCCACAGCGGCGGCGTGAAGCCGGTGACGCCCATCACGGGAGCGTCGGGGTCGAGCGTGTGGCCGGCCTGCCAGAGCCGGAACTGGATGTCGGCGAGCATGACGGTGAACACGAGCACCGTGCCGGCGAACTGGTAGGTCAGGCCGCGCTTGAGCTTCTCGGCGGTCGGCGCGACGGCGACGAACACCGACAGCAGCGAGACGGCGACGAACGCGAACGGTCCCAGCGACCACTCGGGCACGTCGATGGCCCGCTCCTGGACCGGGTAGTTCGGCTCGATGAACACCGGGTCCGGGAAGTAGAAGCCGATGTAGTGGTTCAGCCGGGCCATCTCGGTGAAATCCCCGGTCAGCCGCGGATAGGCGTACAGCTGCAGGTGGAGCGTCGTGCTGGGGTACTGCACGGCGTCGACGCTGATGCGCCACATCGGGAACGCGAGCGCCGCGACGAACAGCACCGCTGCGAGCACGGGGAGGCCCCGCCTGACCTCGCGGAAGTCGTCGAGGGTGGGTCGTTGCATGACTGGACACCTCTGAAAGGGGGTCGCGGCTATTCCTCCGCCGGTTCGACGATCATCCGGCTGCGCATCTCCAGGTGCAGGGCGCTACAGAAGTACGTGCAGTAGATCCAGTACACGCCGGGGTCGTCGGCCGTGAACGTGACCTCGCGGGTGTCCTGGGGAGCCACGGCGTAGTTGATGTCGTGTTCGGGGATGGCGACGCCGTGGATGATGTCCTGAACGCCCTCGATGTTGGTCGTGGACAGCTTGACCTCGTCGCCCGCCTGGACCGTGAAGTCGGGGAGGCCGTACTCCGAGCGCTTGGTCGTCATCTTGACGTGGACGCTGTTCTCGCCCGTGCGCTCGACGCCGGAGTCCTCCTCGGTGATGTACGTCTGCTCGTAGTCGGCCTTGTCGTACACCTTCTTGGCGTCGATCTTGTCCTTGTGGGCGAAGACGCAGTCGTGTGGCTCGGGATAGGCCGGGTGGTCGGCGACCAGCTCCATCGACTTCTCGCCCTGCCCGATGTGGATGAGCTGGTCGTTGTCGGGCATGATGGGGCCGACGGGGAGGAACCGGTCCTTCGAGAGCTTGTTGAGGCTGACCAGCCACTCGCCGTCGGGGTCGGTCGTCATCGCTTCGAGCGCCTGGATGTGGCCGGGGTTGTAGTGGACGTCCTGTTTCTCGATGATTGGCTCCTCGGAGCCCTCGTCGGCCTCGACGGCGGCCTGGATGTCCCACTTCGCCACCTGCGAGTCGATGAACAGCGACGTGTAGGCGTGGCCGTTGCCGTCGAAGGTCGTGTGCAGCGGCCCGAGGCCGACCCGCGGACGGCCCGCGACGGCCTCGGCGGGGTCCGACACGTCCGGGAGCGCGTTGAGGTCGAGCATCGTCACCGTCGGCGAGAGCTTCCCGGCGATGAACGCGTAGTCGCCGTTCGGTCCCACCTCGACGCAGTGGGGGCTCTTCGGCGTCGGGATGTACTTCACGACCGGTCGGTCGCCCTGATTGAGCGAACTGCTCTGGGTGCCGTCGACGACGGGGATGCCGTTGACCTCCTCGTACTCGCCGTTCTCGACGGCCTGCTCGATGGCCGGGATGTCGAACGCCTTGACGTTGTCGCGGTCGTCACGGGTCATCCCCTGGATGTCGGTGGCCTCCTCGCTGTTGTAACAGGAGGCGATGGCCCAGCGACCCTCCTTGCCCGTGTCGACGATGTCGAGGTTCCCGTCGACCTTGACCTGCCACTGGGTCTCCATCGACTCGGGGTCGACGGCGACGAACAGTGACGTGTAGTTGTCGGGGTTCTTCACGTCGCGGCCGTCGTTGGGCAGGGGCGTGCGGAACTCGCCGTTGCCGAGCACGTACTTGGTATCGGGCGAGAGGACGGTGCAGCCGTGGATGGCCTGCATGTTCGGCACGTCGGTGATGGCGTCCGTCTCAAAGTACGTGAGGTTCACGCGGGCGATACGGCCGTTGGCCTTGTCGTTGACGAACAGGTACTCCCCGTCGTAGTCGCCGTCGGTCTCCGAGAGGTTCGGGTGGTGGTTGTCACCCCAGGTGTAGCCGCCGCCCTCCTCCAGCATCTCCTGCGTACCGTCCGTGTAGCCGTAGCCCGTGGCGCAGTCGGTGTTGAACACCGGGATGCGGGTGAGTTCGCGCATCGACGGGATGCCGATGATCCGCAGTTCGCCGGAGTGGCCGCCGGACCAGAAGCCGTAGTACTCGTCGTGTTCGCCGGGTTCGACGACGTGGCTCGCGCCGCTACTCGATGGCGTCGACTGGCTCCCGGCGCTGCCGTCGCCGCCGCTGAGGGCCGAACAGCCCGCGACCGACCCCATCGCGCCGGCGGCGACGCCGGCTTTCATGAAGTCGCGCCGGTCGAGCGTGAGGCCGGGGAGGCCGAGCGAGAGGCCGCCGTCGTCTTCGTCTCGCGGCGGCGAGTCCACCTCCGCCAGCACCTCGTCCAGCGTCTGTTCGTACTCGTCCATCACGTCCGTCGGGTCGCGCGGGGATTCTGCGTCACTCATGGTTAGACCACCTTGATCTGACCGACCATCCCGTTCATCTCGTGCGGGATGCAGTAGTACTCGTACGTGCCTTTCGTCTCGAGGGTCACCTCGTAGCTCTCGCCTTTCGGGATGTTCCCCTTCGTGCCGTTGCTGTAGCCGTCCTTCGCGGCCTGCTGGGAGTCGAATCCGCCGGAGGCGAAGTACGACGCGCCGTCGGGAATCTTGTCCTCGTAGGCGGTCACCGTGTGGCCGATGCTACCGGTGTTCTCGAAGGTGACCGTCGTGCCGGCCTCGACCTGGATCTTCTTCGGTTCGAAGGCCAGCGAATCGGTCATTTCGACCGTGCTCGTCTGGGCCCACTCGGAACCGCCGCCGCTGGAGCCGCCGTCGTCGCCGGCGGAGCCGTCACTGGAGTCGCCGCCGGAAGCGGAGCCGTCGGATCCGGAACCTCCGCTTTCGCCGTCGCCGCCCGAACCGCCACTCGACGAACAGCCGGCGATCGCCGTTCCCGTTGCCGTTACGGCCAGCCCTCGGATGAACGTTCTACGCGTTGCCATAGGAGCTCACACTCGGTTCTGGTGGTCTGACCTGTATATATAGGGGTGCGCGGTCTCACGGGGCTGGAACCCTGCCGAAGATGTTCGCCGGGAAAGGGTCACTCGGAATGAACCGCGGCCATCACTGGCCGTCGCGACCGGTCAGGACTGTCTGAACGAGGCGGGGAACGTGGGGACGACGGGCAGACGAGACGTCGTCAGAAAGAGGCTTTTCTTGGCGGCTCCGTCCATATACTGTCTGGCGCTCCGGTGAATCGGCGTCCGACGCCCGCGAATCGTCGTCGCTCCGTCCGCGAGCGCGTCGATGACGTGCTCGCTGTCGACGCCGTCCGCGGCCACCGACTCCGGGAGGTGAATCTCCGTATACGCACGGCCGATGTTCCGGATGGAGTGCGCGTCGCTCGCGCCGACTCGCGGGTAGTCGTGCCGACGCGCGAACGACCCCGCCCGGCGGTTCCGGTAGCCGGTGAACAGCATCGAGTTGTACACCTCGACGGCGTCGCAGTCCCGGAGCTTTCGCTTTCGGACGCCGTGTCGGCTCCGCTGGAAGGGATGTGGAACGATGGCGACGCCACCGCGTGCGCGGACCTCGTCGACCGTCGAGAGGAACGGCTTTCCGGGCGTCGGTTGCTCGTCGACGCCGACGGCGAGGAGGTGGCCGTCCGCGGTCGACACTTCCACGCCGGGAATGCCGACCAGCCCGTACTCTGGGGCCAGTTCGGCCGCGCGTAGCGACTGCTCGATGTCGTCGTGGTCCGTCACGACGACGCCGTCGAGGCCGATGTCCCGTGCCTGCTCCAGGATCAGTTCCACCGGCTCACTGCCGTCGTACGACCCCTCGGAGTGAACGTGGGGGTCGATTCTGACGGTGACGGTGTCTTCCATTCACCCCCATTCGGTTCCCGCACCGTGTAAGATTTCCGTTGGTGACTCGAGGGCAGATATACTAGAAAACATAGAGTTCGCCGTTCGTATATCGTATCGGATATTTCTCGTCGGCGCACCGTCTGCCACCGACGAGTGGTACTATAGAGCGTGCCAGAACGTGTCAGTCCGCTAGCTGTCGACCGACTCCTGAAGCCGAGCGACGCTGGTCAGCACTGGGTGCGTCCACAGTTGGTCCTCGTATATGTACGAACAGAAGTCGAGCGTGTCGAAGCGGTGGACGCTAGAGTGGAGTTCCTCCTGTCGTTCGCCGAGTATCGCCGCCACGTTCTCGTGGAACGTCTCGCGGTACCACTCCGGCACGACGGTGCTATCGAGCGTGTCGAGGAGGCACTGGAGTCGGTCCCGGTACGACGTGATCGAGCGCTGTTCCAGTTTGACGGCCCGTTCCAGCGACTCGCGTTCGTCGATAGCCTGTTCCGTGGCGGCGACGAGCGAGCGCTTGATCGGCGGCGAGAACTGGACGTTGGACTCGCGGTGAAACAGCGCTGCGTAGTCGGGACCGAACTCGATCGCGACGTTCTCGACCAGCGTCTCGTCGTACACCGTCTCGAAGTGGTCGACGGAGAGGACGGTCTCCGAGTACGCGTCTCGGAGTTCTGTAACGGGGGCTGTTGCGGGCCGCTCCGGGGGCGATCCGACCGGCACGGCTCGCTGTTCGACGGGTTCGATACGGTCCAGACGCGTCAGAAAATCATCGAGAGCGTCGCGCTCGGCCGCCAACTCGGTCTGCTCACGCGCTAAGACGTCGAGGGCCGTCTCCACCGGCTCGAGGATGTGGTCCTGCCACGTGTGCAGGAACCACTGCGTTCCGTCCGGCGCAGGCGTGGTCGACATGCTAGTGTATCGCTCGGTAACAACAATAAGTCTTTTAGTTACCCGACAACACCGCTGTCTTTCGCTCATCCATTTATATGCAAGGCCATGTCGTTCCCCTGTTCGATCCCGCGTGTACGCGCCGGGTCCCGACGGAACCGAGTGTGTAACTCGATATTCCAGATACAACTCCAAATTAGACACAGCATCATCATATTCGATATATTTGGCCATTTTGATAGCAAATCAAACAGTATAGGAGGAAAATATGGCACTACAAGGAAATATAATGGTTTTGTGAGGAAATAGGAACTATATATGGGGATTTGAAATCTCTATTGAGTGTTTATGTTCCTATATCTGGCATTTCAATCCTATACTTGGGGTACTCCTTCCGCCGAAGTCACAAAGGGACACAGAGAAATCGCCGAATAGCTAACTCTCTGCTGGTTTTCACTGTCCGATTACCGGGCCGATAGCGTCACGGTGGCCGGGTGAACACGGTCCGCTTCGAGCCCGGACCACATCCGGCATTTTAAGTGACGACGGCGTTTGTACCGGGTAATGACCGGACACACGGACGAACGCCACTCGAAGCGACGAATCCAGTCCGTCCTGAAGGCCTGCGAGCTAGTCGAGGCCGTCCAGCGGTCGAACGGGGCCACGCTCCGGGAACTCACCGACGCCGTCGACCTGTCGGCGGGGACGATCCACACCTATCTCAGTACGCTCGTCGAGTGTGGCTTCCTCACGAAGGAGGACGGAACGTATCAGCTCGGGTTCCGGTTCGTCACGATGGGCGAACACGTACGAAACGAGACGGACCTGTACGCCGCCGGGCAGGAAGAGGTCGATAAGCTGGCCGACAAGTCCGGCGAATACGTCCATCTCGTCACCGAGAACGACGGCCGCGAGGTGGCGATCTACGAACGCCGGGGCCAGCACGCCGTTGGCAAGGACTACCATTTGAAAATGCGCGAATCCCCACAGTACCTCCACGACAGCGCCTCGGGGAAGGCCATTCTCGCTCGACTTCCAGAGGAGCGCGTCAGCGACATCGTCTCTCGCGAGGGACTCGTTCGACAGACGGCAAACACCATCACTGACCGCGACAGGCTCATGACGGAACTGGAGACGGTCCGAGAGCGGGGGTATGCAGTCAACGACGAGGAAGAGATCAGGGGCCTCCGAGCGGTCGGCGCGCCGGTCGTCGACAACGACGGGAGCGTCGTCGGCGCGGTCAGCGTCACCGCCCCGACCAGTCGGCTGAAAGGCGAGCGGTTCGACCGCGAGATCCCGGAGATGGTCATGGAGGCGGCGAATCTCATCGAGGTCAACCTCGAGATGATGCCGTTCGACCGGACCGCGTGACGGACGACTCGGCGAGGACGCCCCTGGGCGCGCTTGCAGGGTCGATTTGAGTACTTCAAAACCGACCGTTCTCCAACCTGTCAATTCTTGCATATATACACGCGAGACAGCACCCAGTCGGACACCATAACAGTCGTACCATCGTTAGCGACGGGTGGGGCTGGGGTCGTGCTCCGACCCTCTCGGGCACCGACCGACCGATGTAAACCGTGAATTGGGACACACGGTGTCTGTTCCGGTGTGTCACACGGAAGCCGTCGCCAGGTCCGACGCGACGATTTTGAAGGGTTCAAAGGCCGATTAAGGCCGGTAGGCGCTCGAATGATCGGTTCTCGGGCGAGTTACCGCTCCGACAGACGGCGCTTGCGACTGCCAACGATATTTGTCTATTTCAACCCCGAAGAGTTCCGGAGATGGGCGGGATTTCCGATTCTCTGGCCCCTCTGTCGGACAATCAGCCTGATACCGCGACTACAGAGGCTTTGAAATATTCAAAAACGAGGGCGATACGTCCTCGGTCTACCGCCCGGGGGATACCAAATGTTTATTTATGACACCGGAATCTACCGAGACACGTCTCCGCGTCCTCCGAGCGGGGAGACTGCGGCCGCCGACAGTGCGTCCGCGCCGATAGCCGTCGGTCTCGAGTGGCGGCGCTCGGACCGCGCGGCGTGGGAGAAACTGTCGGATACACAACACCAAATCATGAGTCAGCAAACAGAGCCGAACGACGACGCGGTATCGCCAGTCGAGACGGCGCTCCAACAACTCGAACGCGCAGCGGGCCACCTGGACCTGTCCGACGGGATGCTGGAGCAGCTCAGACACCCGACGAAGTCCGTCGAGGTCTCCGTCCCGATCCGCCGGGACGACGGAACGGTTGACGTGTTCAGCGGCTACCGGGTCCAGCACTTCGAGGTCAGGGGACCGTACAAGGGCGGGATGCGCTATCACCCGAGCGTCTCCGCCGAGGAGTGTACGGCCCTCGCGATGCTGATGACCTGGAAGTGCGCCGTGATGGACCTGCCGTTCGGCGGCGCGAAGGGTGGCATCGTCGTCGACCCGGCGACGCTCAGTCCGGGCGAGAAAGAGCAACTGACGCGGCGGTTCGCAGAGGAGTTGCGGGATATCGTCGGACCGACGAAGGACATCCCCGCGCCGGACATGGGCACCGACGCCCAGACTGTCGCGTGGTTCATGGACGCCTACTCGATGCAGGAGGGCGAGACGGTCCCCGGCGTCGTCACCGGGAAGCCGACGGTCGTCGGCGGGACGCAGGGCCGCGAGGAGGCCCCCGGACGGAGCGTCGCCATCATTGCCAGGGAAGCGCTCGACTACTACGACTACGACGTCGCCGGTGCAACCGTCGCCGTCCAGGGGTTCGGTGCCGTCGGGGCGAACGCCGCTCGTCTCCTCGATTCGTGGGGCGCGGACGTGGTCGCCGTCAGCGATGTCGACGGCGGTCTCTACGACGAATCCGGCCTCGATGTCTCGTCGATCCCGGCGGACGGGGACGAACACGGACGCCTGCACGATTACGACGCCCCGCGGTGCATCTCCAACGCCGAACTGCTCGAACTCGACGTGGACGTGCTGCTCCCCGCGGCCGTCGGGAACGTCCTGACGGCGGAGAACGCGGGCGACGTTCGCGCCGGTATCGTCGTCGAAGGTGCCAACGGGCCGACGACGACGGCCGCCGACAGGATCCTCGAGGACCGCGCCATCCCCGTCGTTCCCGACATCCTCGCCAACGCGGGGGGCGTCACCGCGAGCTACTTCGAGTGGCTCCAGCACATCAATCGCCGAAGCTGGTCGCGGGAAGCCGTCCACGAGGAACTCGAATCCGAGATGCTCGACGCGTGGGCGGACGTGCGGTCGGCGGTCGAGGAACGGGACATTACGTGGCGGACCGCCGCGTACGTCGTCGCACTCTCGCGCATCGGTGACGCTTTGAACGCCCGCGGGCTATGGCCCTAACAGCCAATGTCGCTCCAGTCTACGCAATCTGATGACGGTAGTCGTACAGCCCCGCCGGTCACGGTTCTCGGCGTCCCGTTCGACCTCGGCGCCGACCGGCACGGGGTCGACATGGGTCCGTCGGCCATCCGGTACGGCGGGCTCTCTGCGGCGCTCGACGCCGCGGGCGTCGATTACGCCGACGCGGGGGACCTATCCGTGCCGACCTTGCAGACCCGCGCCGACGAGGCGACCGACGAACCCGACGCGAAGCACCTCGACGGGATCGCCGAGATGACAGAGACGCTGGCCGACCGCGTCGAGCGGGCCGTCGGCGAGGGGACCGTCCCGCTCGTGTTGGGCGGGGATCACTCCATCGCGATGGGGACCATGCGCGGCGCGGCACGGTCGGGCCACCTCGGCGTCGTCTGGTTCGACGCCCACGGAGACTACAACACGCCGACGAGTTCGCCCAGCGGAAACGTCCACGGGATGCCTCTCGCCGCGGCGCACGGCTACGGCGACTTCGCGGAGATGCCCTGGGCCACGGCGTCGAACGTCGTCGAGGAGAACACCGTCATCGTGGGAGCGCGGAGCCTCGATCGCGACGAACAGGCGGTCCTCAGAGACAGTGACATGTCGGTGTTCACGATGAGCGATATCGACAGCCGCGGCATCGGTCCGGTCGTCGAGGAAGCGCTCGACATCGCTACAGACGGTGTCGACGGCGTCCACGTCAGTCTCGACCTCGACTGGCTCGACCCGGAGGACGCGCCGGGCGTCGGCACGCCGGTCCCGGGTGGCGTCACCTACCGCGAGGCCCACGCGGCGATGGAGCGGGTCGCCGACCGTGACGCGGCCGAGTCCGTGCTTCGCTCGCTCGACGTGGTCGAGGTCAACCCGGTCCTCGACACCCGCAACGACACCGGTGAGAAGGCGGCCTCGCTCGCCGCGAGCGCGCTCGGCAAGCAGATCCTGTGAGCGTCGCGTTGTGACCTCCCAGCCGCGCTGATCGACTGACGCCGCCGTGGAACACGGTGATTTATTACTCATGATTCTCTACTTGCTAACATGGACCGCGATACAGTAGAACCGCGTGTCGACTCCCTCCCCGGCCCGCGGGCGAGCGAATGGGTCGAGTACCACCACGAGACCGCAGCGCCGAGCACCTACGTCTACGACTTCGTCTGGGACGTCACCGAAGACGCGATCGGTCCGTTCTGCACCGACGCAGACGGCAACGTGCTCATGGACTTCACCAGTCACGTCGCCGCCTCGCCGCTCGGGTACAACAACCCCAAGATCATGGATCGAGCCGACGAGTTCGACGTGGTCGACCCGCTGAAGATCGCTGGCCAGGACTTCTACGTCAGCACCGGCGGCACCCCCGACGAGACCTCGATGCCGGGCCCCGCCCACCTGATGGACAAATTGACCGACATCTCCAGCCAGTACGACTTCGACACGGTGTTCCTCTCGAACTCCGGCGCGGAGGCCGTCGAGAACGCCATCAAAATCTGCTACGACAACTGCGAGACGCCGAAGTACGGCATCACCTTCGACGGCGCGTTCCACGGCCGCACGCTGGGCGCGCTCTCGTTGAACCGCTCGAAGTCGGTCTACCGCCGGAAGTTCCCCGAGATCAGCGGCATCCACGACGTGGCGTTCTCCGAGGCCGGCGTCGACCGACTCCGCGAGAAGCTCGACCCGGACACCGGTCACATCCCGCCCGAGGAAGTCGCGTATCTCATCCTCGAACCGATCCAAGGAGAGGGCGGCTACCACGTCCCCAGCCCCGAGTTCCTCTCGGCGGTCGACGACGTGTGCGCGGCACACGATATCCCGATCATCGCCGACGAGATTCAGTCCGGCGTCGGCCGCACCGGCGAGATGTGGGCCGTCGACCACTACGACATCTCCCCGGACGTCATCACCAGCGCGAAGGCGCTCCGCGTCGGCGCGACCGTCTCCCGGTCGGAAATCTTCCCGTCGGAGACGTCGCGGCTCTCCTCGACGTGGGGTGCGGGCGACATCCTCGGTTCGATGCGCGGCGCGCTGACGCTCGCGGCCATCGAGGACCACGACCTGCTCGACAACGCCACCGAGAAGGGGACGTACTTCCTCGACCACCTCTACGACCTCTCTGCGGGTCGACCGTTCGTCGAGGACGCCCGCGGCCTCGGTCTGATGACCGCGCTGGAGTTCGACACGAAGGCCCGACGCGACGAGGTGATGGAGACGGCGCTCCAGCACGGCCTGCTCACGCTCGGTTGCGGACGGAAGTCCCTCCGTCTCCTCCCGCCGCTCGACGTGACCGAGCGCGAACTGGACCTCGCGCTCGACATCCTCGAATCGGTTCTGTCCGAGGTCTCGAACACCGTGGCGTCCGCCTGAGCGCAACGCGCCGCCGGCAACCGAAATATTAAAATATGATGGATTCGACGGTGAGATTATGCCACGAGAGGCACGTGTAGACGCGGACAGACGGAGGTATCTGCAAGCAATCGGCGGGACCGTCGCGGCGCTGTCGGTGGCCGGGTGCCAATCGAGCGGCGGCGGGTCACAGACACTCACCGCCGGGACTGCTCCGGGCTTCCCGCCCTTCGAGATGAAGCGGGACGGCGAGCTCGTCGGCTTCGACGTGGAACTGCTGGAAGCCGTCGTCGCGGAGTCCGACTACGAACTGTCCGGCTGGGACGAACTTGAGTTCAAGTCGCTCATCCCGGCGTTGAACAACGGGAACGTCGACGTGGTCGCCGCCGGCATGACGATAAACGAGAAGCGCGAGGAGGCGATCGACTTCTCCGACCCGTACTACAGTTCGAACCAGGCCATCGTCGTCCGCGAAGACGGGTCGTTCTCGCCCTCGTCCCTCGACGACCTCGCCGGTGCGCTCGTGGGCGCACAGAAGGGCACGACCGGCGAGTCCGTCATCACGGAACAGCTCGTCGAGACCGGCACGATAGAGCCCTCAGCGTACAAGGCCTACGGTAACTACGTGCTGGCCGTCGAGGACCTGCTGAACGAGAACGTCGACGCCATCGTCATCGACGTGCCCGTCGCGAACTCCTTCGTGGGCGAGCGCCCCATCGCGTCGGCGTTCGTCTACGAGACCGGCGAGCAATTCGGCTTCGGCGTCCAGTCCGGGAACGAACGGCTCGCTAGCGCGCTCGATGACGGGCTGACCGCCGTCAGGGACGCCGGGACGTATCAGGAACTGACCGCCAAGTGGTTCGGCCAGAAGTGAGGCCATGACATCGACGCTACTACAGACGGCCGACTGGCTCTTCGTCGCCGACAACCTCGGGCTGTTACTCCGCGGAACCGCCGTCACGGTCGCGCTGACCGCTGCCAGCATCCTCCTCGGGTTCGTCGTCGGCTTTCCAGCCGGCGCGCTGGAGGTGTACGGGTCCGGCCTGCCGAAGCGAGCGGTCGAACGCGCCGGTGTGGTCCTGCGCGGGACGCCGCTGCTGGTCATCATCATGATGCTGTACTTCGTCGTCTCCGTCTCGGACAGCGCGTTCGCGACGGCCACGGTCGCTCTGGGGCTCCGAAGCGCCGCCTACCAGACGCAGATTTTCCGGGGCGCGCTCCAGAGCGTCGACGAGGGCCAGCTAGAGGCCGCCCGCGCCGTCGCGATGTCGCGCTTTGAGGCTATCCGTCACGTCGTCGTCCCGCAGGCGCTCAGACGGAGCGTCCCCGGGTTTCAAAACGAGTTCACCATCGTCCTGAAAGACACCAGCATCGCCATCGTCATCGGGATCGGTGAACTGCTGACGACCGGTCAGAACCTCTACGAGGGCGGCCGGTCGACCGCGGCACTGGAAATATTCCTCGCAGTCAGCCTCATCTACTTCGTCCTGACGTTCACCACGAACCGCTCGCTCGACAGACTCAGTGACCGGTACGCCGTTCCGGAGGGGACCGCATGACACAGCCGCTACTCGACATCGACGACCTGTACAAGTCCTACGGCAGCGAAGACGTGCTCGAAGGAATCGGCCTGGAGATGGACCGCGGCGACGTGACCGTTCTCATCGGGCCGAGCGGCTCCGGGAAGTCCACTTTGCTCCGTTGTGTGAACCAGCTCACCGACATCGACAGCGGGACCGTCGCCCTCGACGGAACCGATGTCACGCGACCCGAGGCCGACGTGAACGAACTGCGCAAGCAGGTGGGCATGGTGTTCCAGGACTTCAATCTGTTCGCGCACCTGACTGCCCTGGGCAACGTCACGCTCGGCCCGCGAAAGGTCCTGGGGATGGACGCCGACGAGGCCCGCGAGCGGGGCCGCGAACACCTCGAACAGGTGGGCCTGCTCGACCAGGCGGACTCCTACCCCGCGGAACTCTCGGGCGGGCAGAAACAGCGCGTCGGCATCGCCCAGGCACTCGCGATGGACCCGGAACTCCTGCTGTTCGACGAGCCGACCAGCGCGCTCGACCCCGAACTCGTCGGCGAGGTCGTCGACGTCATGCGCGACCTCGCCGACCGCGGCATCACCATGCTCGTGGTCAGCCACGAGATGGGCTTCGCCCGCTCTGCCGCGTCGGATATCGTCTTCCTCGACGACGGCGAAATCGTCGAGCACGGCCCGCCCGAACAGCTGTTCGAGGCACCCGAGGCCGACCGGACGCGGGAGTTCCTCGGCCGACTTGAGACCGAACACGAGGGGACGCCATGAGCACGGCCGAGTCGGCGTCACCGATAACGCGGCTGCGTCGGCGGATGGGTTCGGCCGTCTCGGTCCGTCCGCTCACGGCCGGACTCGTCCTGTTCTGGCTCTGGCTCTTCGGTCGCCTGACTAACGACTACCTGCTCGGCGACTCGCTCGGCCTCGGGCGCGGTGAGCCGTTCGTTCCCGAGGCACCGTTCGCGGCGGCCGCCGACAGCGCCGCCGCCCTCGCCGCGTCGGTCGGCCCCGTTGGCGAGCCGATTCTGTGGCTCGCCGGCGGATTCGAGTTCGCGGCGGAGGCCATCGGATACCTGCCGCTACTCGCGGGCGGAATCTGGACGACGGTTCTGCTGACGACGGTCAGCGTCTGTCTCGGGTTCGTGCTCGCGCTCCCGCTCAGCCTGCTGCGCGTCTACGGCGGCCGGACCGCACGCTGGGCGGCGCTGTCGTACACCGAACTCGTCCGTGGGACGCCGCTGCTAGCCCAGCTGTTCGTGCTTTACTTCGCCACCTCGCTGACACAGGTCTTGCGGGGGGTTCCCGGCGTCGGAGTCGGCTTCGTCCCGGCGCAGGCCTTCTGGGTGGCGGTCATCAGTTTCTCGCTCAACAGCGCCGCTTACCAGTCCGAGTACCTGCGGGCCGCGTTCGACTCCGTCGATAGCGGTCAGCTCACCGCCGCGCGCGCCGTCGGGCTCTCGAAGTTCGAGGGCATCCGCTACGTCGTCGTGCCCCAGGGCCTCCGTCTGGCGCTCCCGAGTTGGACGAACGAACTCGTCTACCTCGTGAAGTACTCCTCGCTCGCGAGCTTCATCACCGTCCAGGAGCTATTCGGCCGGACGAGCACGCTCGCCAGCGAGACCTACCAGTACACCGACCTGTTCGTGCTGGCGGCGGCCCTGTATCTGGCGCTGGTGGTGACGGCCTCCGCGCTGATGGACCGCGTCGAGTCCCACACGGCGACGGTCGGCGTCGGACACACGCGACAATGAACCGGACGGAGAGTGCCGGCACGCGGCTGACGCTCGATCTGTGGCATCCGGACTGCTGGGCCATCGGTGCGACGGCCCGGACGGACGGGGGTATCCTCGCCCACGCGGTCTATCAGGCACCCGATCCGGCGCTGGAGCAGGTCAACGGGCTGTTCACGGCCTACGGTGAGACGTCCGAGGCCGTCGAGGCGTGTCTCGACGCGGTCCGCGATTCTCCACATTCGGGTGCCGTGCTCGAACTCCGCGAGCGGTTCGGGCACCGCCGGGACGCGCCGGGCGCGGTCGTCCGCGAGTTCCTCCTCGAATACGATCCCTCGGCGCTCGTCTGTCCCACGCTCCTCGAACACGGCTTCGTCCACAGCGCCCCCGTCCGCATCGAAGACGGCCGTGAACGGTGGCAGGTGAGCTTCACGCGCGACCGCTCGGAACTCCAGTCCGCGCTCGACGCCGTCCGGCGCGACGCCGACGCCGACCTGACCGTCGAAGCGGTTACGACGGCTGACAGCGAGACGCAGCGGTCCGAGCGCGAACGGCGGTTCGATGCGCTGACGCCGGCACAGCGCCGCGCCTTCGAACAGGCGCGGTCAGCGGGGTACTACGAGTGGCCCCGGAACGTCTCGACCCGCGAGCTCGCGGCGCAGTTGGACCTCTCGAAGACGACGCTTCTCCAGCACCTCCGGACCGCCGAGGCGAAACTCCTCGACCCGGAGCCTCAGCTATCGGCCCCAGAGTCCACAGGATAGCGGAGCGCGATACGCCCGGCGGGCGTCCGGGTTCGTATCGCAGCCAGGGGTTTGTCGGTTGACACAGGTCGCCTACAGTCCCTATCCGTGACAGTCCCACGGGTCGGTGGTCTCCCTGATGCCGCGTTTCGCCAACGTCGGTTCCGTCGCCTATCGTTCCAACGGGGTTTTCTATCTGGCAGGCGACGTTCGACCATGAAATACTTCGACGATATCGAAGTCGGTGCTCGACGGGAGTTCGGTGCGTACGAGGTCACGAAATCCGAAATCGTCGAGTTCGCCGAGAAGTACGATCCGCAACCGTTCCACCTCGACGAGGAGGCGGCGAAGGAGTCGATGTTCGGCGAACTGATCGCCTCGGGCTGGCAGACGGCGGCCATCTGCATGCGCCTGTCCGTCGAACACATCACCGACGTGGCGACCCTCGGCGGGCTCGGCGTCGACAGCCTCCGGTGGCACACCCCGCTCAGGCCCGGTGACACGCTCCGCGTCGAAACAGCGGTCGTCGACAAACGGCCGTCAGAGCGACGCGACGACCGAGGATACGTCACGCGACACGTCGAGGGACTGACCGACGACGACACGCGGATCATCTCGTACGACGGGATCGAAATCGTCGCTCGGGAGACCGAAGACTGATCGCCGCCCGGGAAGATTTGGTATAGCGATATATGATTTATGTGGCGTCTCTGGAGCACAACCTGGGTAGAAAAATTCGTTCAAAATTTTCAGCATTACGCCACTAGCGAGTAGATTTCCGCGTCGTACACGTCTCGGACGCGAGAGCCCCACTCGTGCGTGTAGGTGTCGATGACGTCCTGTGCCACGTCGCCCCGGAGGTACTTGACGACGCCACGGTCGCCGGTTCGATCCCTGAGGTGCGTGGTGAAGAAGTGTCTGAAGTAGTGGGGCGTCACGTTCTCTTCGGCCCCGCCGCCGTCCGTGTACCAGCCCGTCTCCCGGGCGTGTGTCTCCACGATGTGGTGGACCATGTCCGGCGTGACTCGCTGACCCCAACTGTCTCGCGTCGAGACGAACAGCGGCTCGGCGTCGGAGCGGGTGTCCGGCCGAATCGCGAGCCAGCGCCGTAATACGCCGGCCAGTTCGTCGTCGACGGGAATCGTCGTCTCTCGTTTTCGCTTGTTCGAGGCGGTCCGTTCCTCCCCGTTGACGACCGCGCCGCGGGCCGGCGTCGCGTCCACGAACAGCGAATCCGGTCGGCCATCGAGGGCCGCGCGGACCGGCACGTCGGGTCGTGGGCCAGGGGTCGCGAGGTTGAGGTCCCTGAGGTCGAGGTTACACAGTTCGCCCGCTCGCATCCCCGTTTTCAACAGGGTTACGACGATTGCGCGTTCGAGCGGGTGCGTGATGTCGGCGACGAACGCACGCATCGCGGGGAGGTCGAGCTCTCGCCTGGTCGGGTCCGTGTTGATGGACTCGTCCATCTCCTCCATGACGAGCGTCATCGGATTGGACTCGAACGTCCCCACCTGTGTCATGTAGGCGAAAAACCGGTGCAGGTACGACGCGTACGTGGCGACGGTGCTCGGTTCCTTCTCCCCGCGAAGGCTGTGTACGTAGGCCATACAGTCCCTGTGTGATGCCTCCGCGACCGGAACCGGTCGTCCGCCCTCGGACAGAAACGACTCGAAGTCCCGGAGGACCCGCTCGTAGGACTCGCGCGTGCGGTCACTCTTCCCGTGATAGGTGATGTCGTCGAGAAAGTAGCCGACCGGGTCGTCACCGGCACTCGGTGCGGCGGCGTCGGAACTCATTCGTCGAGCACGTACCCCCCGTGGCGGCCGCTGTAACGCACCCGGTCGTCCGACTGGAGTTCCTGCAGCGTCTCGTCGAGGCGCTCTTCGATGTCGTCGGTCAGTTCGGCGACCAGGTCGTCCCAGTCATAGTAGTCGCCGTCCGATAGAATCTCCTGCACCCGGTCTTTCAGGCCGTCGACCCCCGGGGTTTCGTCCACGGAATGGGGTTCCGCAGGCGTGTCGTTGTCGTCGGATTCCCCGTTCGGCCCGGATTCGGCCGCTTCGAAGCCGCTCCGGCCGGCCTGGACCATCGTTCGGACGAACTCGCTCTGGCTCATGTCGAGGTCGTCGGCGTGGTCCGCCCACTCCGCTTTCTGGTAGGCGGGAACGTAGGTCCTGACCGTCTTTCGCTCCGTCGCGTCGCTCTCAGCGCCCATAGTCTTCCCTCGAACGCCGTCTACTTCAATGTAGTCCCACTGGCGCTGATAAATGTCTTTATTTGGGTATGTAGTACCCTATTTGCCCCCGATTTGCGCCATTCTGATGGAGAAAGTGACAATAATGAGACGATAGTAGCCACGCTCACAAATATAAAATCTGGGCGCAACGGCACATTCGGCCCGTCGAGTCGACCGAACAGTTGGGGTTGGGACGGGGCCCGGAGGCTTCGGTCGTCGCGCTCCGGCGATTCAGTCCGGATCGGTTTGCAGGCCGCTTAGCAGGTGGCAGTGCATCACCGTCTCTCGAGAGTGGGGCCGGTTCAGGTAATTCTGGTCCTCTCGACGAACGGGCGTCCCCGGTCACTGGCGGGTACTGGGCTCGCTCACTGCGAAGACTCAGAGAGTCAGAGGTGGTCCAAGGGGCTCTCAGATTCGGACTCGCAGGCTACAGACTTGCGGCCACGCGAGAATCGTCGGCGGACCGATGTCGTGTCGTGCGGTCGCGACCGCCGCGTGTAGGGGGGCACAGACCACACGTGGCCCGCCTCCGTACCTGCACTGTGCGAGATTCAAAACGGGGGGAAGGCAGAACCCCCGACTCGTTCGGATTCGGTCGCCCCTCCGTGGTTATTCGACTCGGTTCGGCCTCAGCCGGAGAGTGATGCCTCAGGGTCAGTCGCGTTGAGGTGTTTCGTCGAGAAAACACGCCAGTGAACAGTCGGGCGGCCTCGACTGTTACCGGACAGTGCTTAGTGGCCCGCGAGAGCAACGTTCTCTCTCCCTCCAGCGAGGGCTGTGTACCCTGCTCCGGGCCCCGTAGCGCCTGTTCGCGGGCTCGTGTGGCGTTCGTGAGTCGATCCCGCTTCGAGGGCGGTGCGCTCTCGAACGGCAACGAGCCGCGAATTACGAATGGCCTCGGGCCCGCGTTCAGGACGCAGGCGTCACACCGACGAACCGAGGCTATGTGTGCGGGGAGGTTCTGGCTCCGAACCGAGCACTACGATAGGATTCCTCCCGTCGCGTTCGCGGGCGCCACCGTGCTGTGTCGATATCCGACGTCGATGGGCCTGAGACGAATCACATTAGCGTCCGGACACCGTATCACCGGTATGGTGAATCGAACGCCGGCCCTGCCGGACGCGAACGGAGGTGGCGTCAGTGGCTAACGACGCGCTGGTGCGACTGTTCATGATCGGAATCGTCCTCGCCTTGATGCTCGGCGGTCTCGTCGGCGGATTCTACCTCGTCAAGTTCCTCGTCTCCTACACCTTCGAGTCGTAGTCGACGGATGCGGTCGGCGACCTGCCGTCGCCCCCGATGGCAGTGCCCCTCGTCTCACCCGCGAAGTCGTATTTTGTGTGGTACTTTCTAACATGGTATTTGATAGCACTAGCTGTCTGCTGGCGTACGCATAAACTCTATGTCGCTATACCGAATCGGGACGAAATCTTACTGTCGGGCGGTCGTCCAGCGGGCCGGGTAAGTCGGCCAGTCCGGCGGAGTGCACGGCGTCCAGTCGATTTCCGTGGGGCCGACCACGACACCAGCCGTTCCGCTCGCCCGTTCGAGCCGGCGTATCGCGCTCAGCGCAGAGCCAACGTGTCACACCATCCGATACACCTCGTCCATCCAGCTGTCGTCCGATTCGAGCGTGATTCCGTCCATCTCCTCGGCCCACTCGGCCTGTGCCTCGCTCTCTTCCATGACCTCCTGAATCACGTCGGGGTCCTCGACTTCCATGAAGCCGAACACGTGGCCGTCCTTCTCGAAGACGCTGTAGGTCTCCAGTCCGGCGTCCGATTCGAGGTAGGCCGCCTCGAGGGCGTCGGGGACGTTCTCGTGTTTCTCTCGATAGGCGTCTCGCTTGCCATCGGCGATCTCCAGGTGGAACGCTATTCGCGCCATGCAGGCGGTTCGCTCGCCGGCGACATATAGGTTGGGCGGCGGGGTATCGGTCCCATATCCAGCCGTCGGGCGAAGGCAGATTTTTACCGACCCGGGCGGAAGCAGGCGTATGATCCGCAATCGCACCGCGCTCGAGACCGACGCGTCTCGCCGGGTAGCCCTCGACTGCATCGAGGCGGCCATCGAGGCGGCCGCGCCCGAGACGGCGACCGAAACGGCGGTCGACCTCGACGGCGAGACGCTCACGATCGGACCGGCGACGTACGACCTCGGCGAGTACGAGGAGGTGGTCATCGTCGGCGGCGGAAAGGCCGGCGGCGGCGTCACCCGTGTGCTCGAAACGATCCTCGGCGACCGTCTCTCGGGCGGGAAACTCGTCGTCAAACAGCCGGTGGACGTGTCTGCCGTCGAGTGGTCGGTCGGCGATCACCCGCTGCCGTCCGAGCGCAACGTCGAGGCGACGGCCGACGTGCTCGACATCGTCGACGAGGCCGACGACGACACGCTCGTGCTGTTCGTCCTGACCGGCGGGGCCAGCGCGCTCCTGTCGGCGCCGGCGGGCGACCTGACCATCGAGGACCTGCAGGCGACGACCGACCGACTGCTCGGCGGCGGCGTCCCGATCGAGGAGATCAACGCCGTCCGCAAACACCTTTCCGAGCTGAAGGGCGGACAGCTCGCGCGCCGGGCCGCCCCGGCGACGGTGGTCGGACTCCTCGTCAGCGACGTGGTCGGCGACGACTTCTCGACCATCGGGAGCGGTCCCTCGGTCCCAGACGAGACGACGTACGAGGACGCGCTCGCGGTGTTCGACCGCCACGGCGTCTCGCCGCCGGAGGCCGTCCGCGAGCACCTCGAAGCGGGACGAGACGGGCAGGTCCCGGAGACGCCGTTCCCCGACGACCCGGTCTTCGACCGCGTCCAGAACCACCTCGTCGGTGACAACGGCACCGCGCTCGACGCCGCCGCAGACGTGGCGCGCGCGGCCGACCACGACCCCCTCGTCCTCACGTCCCGACTGCGCGGCGAGGCCCGCGAGGTCGCGAAACCGCTGGTCGCCGTCGCCGAGGAGGTCGCCGCGACGGGGTCGCCGGTCGACCCGCCGGCCGTCCTGCTCGCCGGCGGCGAGACGACCGTCACCATCTCCGGCGACGGCGGAGAGGGCGGCCCGAATCAGGAACTCGTCCTCTCTGGGGCGCTGGACCACGATGGCGACGCGGTTCTCGCCGCGGTCGACACCGACGGCGAGGACGGGAGTTCCGACGTGGCGGGTGCCATCGCCGACGTGGATGCGATAGCGAACCGCGAGCGGGCCCGCGAGGCGCTGCTGGCCAACGACGCAGGGTCGTATCTCTCGGAGATCGGCGCGACGATCGAGACCGGACCGACCGGGACGAACGTCAACGACGTGGTCGTGCTCGTCGTTCCGGCGTAGCGTCCGGCGTGTGAAAACGAAGTCGCCGCCTCAGTTCCCGACGACGTGGTTGGTGAGCGTGCCGATGCCCTCGATCTCCGCCTCCGTCGTCTGGCCGGGTTCGAGCACGTCGACGGGGTCGCGGAAGATGCCGACGCCGCCGGGCGTCCCGGTGGAGATGACGTCGCCGGGCCGGAGCGTCATCGACTGGCTGATGTAGGAGACGAGCTCGCCCACGTCGAAGATGAACTGCTCCGTGTTCGACTCCTGTTTCGTCTCGCCGTCGACGCGCATCTCGACGTCGACGCTGTTGGGGTCGAACGCCTCGTCGGCGACCAGCGTCGGTCCCATCGGCGCGAACGTGTCGTAGCTCTTGCCCCGGAAGAACTGCCCGTCGGACTGCTGGGCGGTCCGGCCGCTCACGTCGTTGATGACCGTGTAGCCGGCCACGTGGTCGTACGCTTCGGACTCGGAGACGTCCTTGGCCCGCTCACCGATGACGACGCCGAGTTCCACCTCGTAGTCGACCTGCTCCTCGCCGTCCGGGTCGGGGTGGACAATCGGGTCGCCGGGGTTGGTGACGGCCGTCGCGGCCTTGCCGAACAGCATCGGCCGCTCGGGGATCTCCTCGTCCTGTTCCTCGGCGTGGTCCCGGTAGTTGAGACCGCAGCAGACGATCTTTCCGGGGCGCGGGACCGGAGCAAGCAGCGATACCTCGTCCGCGTCGACCTGCGTCAGCGCCTCGTGCTCGACGAGTCGCGCGACCTCGGACCGATAGCTCGCGTCGCCGATGTCGGCGAGGTCGGGTTCGCCCTGCGGGAGGTCCGACAGCGCGTGGATGGTCGCCGCGTCCTTCACGCCCCACGAAGGGCCTGTTCCGTCGGTGTACCGAACGAATTGCATCGCTAGGGTAACCTCGCCATCGGAACTTAAAGCTTGAGATGCAGACCAGCGACAGCGCGTCGCCCCACTCCGTGCTGTCGCGGCGGGGCAGTTCAGCGGACCCAATTCCGACATAGTCGGATCGACTCCGTCCCGTTTCCGAAACCAAGACGGACGAGCGGACACCTCCCTTCGAGAACCACTTGTACGACTGTTTGTACAGTATTGATAATGGACCGCGGCCGCAGATTCGCGCTCTGAGCGGTGAGCGGGGCCACTGACCGAGAGGGAATCCGGTGATGGCGGAAATAATATATGGTCTCGCGCACGATACCCAGACATGGACGAACGTTCCGTGCCGATCAAGGCCGCGAAAGTCTCCTTCGACGTCATCGAGGCGTTGCGGGAGCGGGAGGGCGCCGGGGTCTCCGAACTGGCGACGGCCCTGGAGATGCCGACGAGCACCATCCACGACCACCTCCGGACGCTGGAACAACAGGGCTACCTCGTCAAGGAAGACGGGGAGTATCGGGTCGGTGCGAGGTTCCTCGAACTCGGGGAACAGGCTCGCTCGCGCAAGAAGGTGTACGGCATCGCCCGCCCCGAAGTGGACTCGCTGGCCGAGGAGACCGGCGAGCACGCCAACCTCCTCATCGAGGAGCACGGCCTCGGCGTGTTCCTCTACAAGGCCCGCGGCGAAGACGCGGTCAACCTCGACACGCACGCCGGGATGCGCGTGCTGTTACAGACGACGGCGCTCGGCAAGACCATCCTCGCCTACCGTCCGCGCGAGGAGGTCGAGGCGATACTCGACGAGCACGGCCTCCCGGAGATAACGGCGAACACCGTCACGGACAGAGACGAGTTGCTCGACGAACTGGAGACGATTCGAGAGCGCGGCTACGCGCTCGACGACGAGGAGCGCGTCCAGGGGATGCGCTGTGTCGCCGCCCCCATCCTCAGCGACGACCAGGAGGCCATCGCCGCGGTGAGCGTCTCCGGGCCGCGGAGTCGGATGGCCGGCGACCGCTACACCGAGGAGATTCCCGAACTCGTTCTCCGTAGCGCCAACGTCATCGAGGTCAACATGACGTACTCCTAGGGGCGACGGCGGGCCGCCGAGGAAACGGCGTCCCCGCTACCGGAACTCGGGCACGACTTCGTCGGCGAACAGCTCCATCCCGCTGGTGTCGGGGAAGTCGACGAACCAGCACTGGAACTTCGTGACGCCCGCCTCGATCCGGCGCTCGATTGCTTCTGCGCACTCTTCGGGCGTGCCCATGATGAAGTACTCGCGGGCGTCGTCGGCCGTCTCGATGTCCGCCTGGTCCTGGTACTCCTCCTCGAACTGGATGGGCGTCATCAGGTCGACGAGTCGGTCGAACTTCGCCTCGTCGCGGGTGCAGATGACGTGACCATCCCACGAATACTCGATGTCGTCGGGGTCGCGGCCCACGGTTTCGCAGTGGTCCTCGATGACGCCGATCTTGTGGTCGAGCGTGTCGGGGTCGCCGTTGAACACGTCGGTGTTCCACACGTCGGCGTGCTTCGCGACGAGCTTGAGCGTGACCTGCTCGCCCTGGCCGCCGACGAGAATCGGCGGATGCGGGTCCTGGACGGGCGTCGGGGCGCAGGCGGCGTCCTCGATCTGGTAGTGGTCGCCGTCGAAGCTCGCGCCCTCGCTCCCGGCGTCCCACATGCGCTTCATGAGCCGAATGGACTCGTCGAGGCGCATCAACCGCTCGAAGCCGTCGCGGTACTCCCAGCCGTAAGCGTCGTACTCGGGTTCGTGCCAGCCCGCGCCGAGGCCGAGTTCGAGCCGTCCGTCGGAGATCACGTCGAGCGTCGCGGCCATCTTCGCGACCAGCGCGGGGTTGCGGTAGTCGTTACAGAGGACGAGCGAGCCGAGGTTGATGTCCTCCGTGAACCCGGCCATTGCCGAGAGGAGCGTCCAGCACTCGTACTCGGCGTTGTCTCGGCCCAGCAGCAGATGATCCGGGGCCCACGCGGCGTCGAAGCCCAGCTCCTCGGCTTTCTCGATGCCCGCCTTCGTCGTCTCCCAGTCCAGCGCCTCGTACTCTGGCGTGTCTCGGTGGACCGGCTCGCCGCCGTCCTCGTCCGGCGCGCCGGCGAACACCGGCACGTTGTACTCGAAGCTGATGTCCGTCATGGCTCACTCCACGGCGAAGTGGTCGAGGGCCTCGCGGTTCAGTTCCGTGCTGACACCGGGTTCGTCGGGCAGCGGAATCGAGCCGTTCTCCGGCGAGGGCGGGTTCTGGAAGATGGCGTCGGCGTAGGTCGACTCCTTCGCCTCTTGCTGTTCCTGGAACCACTCGGGCGTCGGGAAGTACTCGGCCATCGGCATGTTCGTGTGCCCCGCGATGGCGTGTAGCGTTGGGTTCGTCCCGGCGTGTGGGATGACCGGCACGTCGTGGACCTCCGCCATGTCCGCGACTTTCTGGAGCTCCGTGATGCCGCCGACGCGGCCCACGTCGGGCTGGAGGATGTCGACGGCCTCGCGTTCGAGCAGTTCTTCGTGACCCCAGCGCGTGAACTCGTGTTCGCCGCCGGAGATCGGCATCGGGGCGGCCTCCCGGACCTCGGCGTAGCCACGGATGTCGTCGGCGATGACCGGCTCCTCGACCCACGCCATGTCGTACTTCGCGAGGCGCTGGGTCATCTCCTTGGCGTACTTCACCGACCAGCCCATGTAGGCGTCGCCCGCGATGTCGATCTCGTGGCCGACGGCGTCCCGGACCGTCTTGACGATTTCCTCGTTTTTCTCCATGCCGGAGCGGCCGTCCTCGGGCCCGTGGAGGAAGCGCAGTTTCATCGCGTCGAAGCCCGCCTCGGCGTATTCGAGGGCCTCGCGCTCCAGTTTCTCCATGTCGACGGGATGGAGGTTCGAGGCGTAGGCGGGAATCTCGTCTTTCGTGGGGCCGCCGAGCAGTTCGTACACCGGCTTGCCGGCCTCCTTGCCGGCGATGTCCCACAAGGCCTGGTCGACGGCGCTGATCGCCATGACGGCGACGCCTTTCCGCCCGAAGGGAAGCGTCGCGCGATACATCTGCTCCCAGAGGTGCTCGCGTCGCATCGGGTCCTCGCCAAGCACGATCTTCGAGAGCGTCTCCTCGACGACGGTGGCGATAGCGCCGGTGCCCCAGTTGCCGACGCCGACGCCGGTGATGCCCGCGTCGGTCTCGACCTCGACGACCACGTCGCCGACCGGGCCCATCCACTTGCGGCGGGCCTGCGGGTTCTCGCCGTCGACGTTGCGGTATTCGTCGTACTTCGACATGATCGTCACGAGGGGGAACTCGATGAACTCGCCCCACGACTCGTTGCTGACTTTCGTCGCTGAAATGTCTGTGATCTCCATAGGTCAGGCGCGTACGTAGACGTGTTCCGGGAGCAGTAAAACCTTTTCTGTCACCGTCTCACGCCGTCTCCGACCCGGATTCGAGTCTCGCCAGTAGTCGGACGCGGTCGCGCGTCGGCGGTGCGGTCAGCCGTCGAACTGGAACACCGGTTTGCAGGTCTCGGAGCCGAGGAACGCCTCGAAGGCCGCGGACGGGTCGTCGACGGAGTAGGACGTGTCGAGGATCTGGTCGACCGCGATGTCGCCGCGCTCCATCAGTCGGAGCGCCTGCTCGAAGTTCGTCCACGTCGAGCCGTAGGACGTGTTAACCTCGATTTCGCCCCGCACGACCGGCGTGAGCGTGACCTCGCTGGGCTGGTTCGGGATGCCGACGACGACGACCTGCCCGCCCTTTCGGACGTGTTCCGTGGCGGTCCCGACCCCGGTGTGGTGGCCCGTCGAGTCGATGGCCACGTCGAAGCCGATGCCGTCGGTGAACGACTCCGTCACCGCGTCGAGTCCGTCGCCCGACTGGACGTTGACCGTCTCGATGCCGAGGTCGTCGAGCAGCGGGAGGCGGTACTCGGCGTCCTGGTCGAGGCCCGAGACGAGGACGTTCGCGCCGAGCGAGTCCGCGACGGCGGCGACGAGCACGCCGATGGGACCCGGCCCTTCGACGAGGACGGTGTCGCCCGGCGTCGCGTTCGACTGGTCGAGGACGGCGCGCGTGGCGATGCTCGTCGGCTCGGTGATCGCCGCGTGGCGCAGCGGGACCTCGTCGGGGACGGCGTGGACGTGCTCCGGCGCGACGGTCACGTACTCGGCGTACGCGCCATCGCGGTGCATGCCCGTTATCGAGAAGTTCTGGCAGACGTTGGGCTGGCCGTTCTTGCACTGGAAGCAGTGGCCGCAGTCGTGGATCGGTTCCTCTACGACTTTGTCGCCTTCCGCGAAGCCCTCTACGTCGGCCCCGACCTCGACGACCTCGGCCGAGTACTCGTGGCCCATGATCCGCGGGATGGGAATCCACTCGTACCCGCCGTCGTACTTGTAGGCGTGGGCGTCGCTCCCACACAGCCCGGCCGTGTGGACTTTCACGAGCAATTCGTCTGCGTCTGGCGTGGGGACCTCCCGCTCCTGTGTCTCCACGGCGCGGGGGCCCGTCTGAACGATTGCTTTCATTGGTAGTCGGAGACTAGTGACTGGCTGTCTCACTCCTCCATAAGCGCACTCGGGTTAATAATTTTGGGGTATCCGGGCCGAACGCCGGCGTTCAGCAGGCGCTCCCGAGTCCACATCGACGGTCGCGGTGACGCTGTGGCCGGTCGCGAGCGGTCCGAACTCAGACCTCGACGCCGTTGGTGGGGGCGTCCTCGGCCCGCTCCGACATGAGCCGTCCCTTGATGAGCTCCTCCGTCTCGGCGTCGAACAGGTAGACGTGCTCGGGCGCGATGGTGAACGTCAGCGAGTCGCCGGCCGCCAGGTCGTGGAAGCCGCCGATCTTTGCGGTGATGTCACCGCTCTCGGTCTCGGCGTGGACGATGGCCTCCGTCCCCACGGGCTCGACGACGCGGACCTCGGCGTCCACGTCGGGGCCCTCCGTCAGCCGCGCCGCCCGCTGATAGAGGTCCTGTGGGCGGAAGCCGACGAGCACGTCGGACGTGTCGATCTCGGACTCGACGAGCGCCTTCGGGATCTCGAAGGTCGCGTCTTCCGTCTCGATGGTGTAGTCGTCGCCGCTGTCCGTGACGCGTCCCGAGTAGAGGTTCATGTCGGGGCTGCCGACGAACTGCGCGACGAAGAGGTTCGCCGGTTCGTTGAACACCTGGTCCGGCGTGCCCAGTTGCTGGAGTTTCCCGTCGTTGAGGATGGCGATGGTGTCGGCGATGGTCATCGCCTCCTCCTGGTTGTGGGTCACGTACGCCGAGGTGATGCCCACCTGTGACTGCAGTTCGTCGATCTCGGTTCGCATCGTCTTCCGGAGCTGGGCGTCCAGGTTCGCCAGCGGCTCGTCGAACAGGAACAGCCGCGGCTCGCGGATGATGGCGCGACCGAGCGCGACGCGCTGTTGCTGGCCGCCCGAGAGCTGTGCGGGCTTGTTGTTCAGGAGTTCCTCGATCTCCAGCATCTCCGCCACCTCGGTGACGCGCTGGTCGATCTCCTCGTCGGTCATGTCGTTGTCCTCGCGCCGGAGGCCGAAACCGAGGTTCTCCCGGACGGTCATGTGCGGGTACAGCGCGAAGTCCTGGAACACCATCGCCACGTCGCGGTTGCGCGCCTTGATGTCGTTGACGACGGTCCCGTCGAAGCGAATCTCGCCCTCGGTCGGGTCTTCGAGCCCGCCGATCATGCGGAGCGTCGTCGTCTTGCCACAGCCGCTCGGGCCGAGCAGGACCAGGAAGTCCCCGTCGGGAACGTCGATCGAGAGGTCGTTCACGGCGACCACGCCGTCTTTCTCGGGGTCACCGAATACCTTCGTGACACCGTCGACTTCTAGGTGTGTCATTGTTCAGTGTTACCGTCCACCGCATAATAAAAGTGCCGTCCTGGCGGCGCTGTGGGGCTATCCCTTGACGGCGCCGCCGGTGAGGCCCTGCACGAAGTACTGCTGGATGTACGCCAGTCCGGCCAGGACCGGCAGCGAGATGATGATGGACGCCGCCGCGACGACGTTCCACTGCGTGTTGAACCCCTGCACGAAGGTCAGGAGCCCGGGGGGAACGGTGAACTTCGAGTTGTCGAGCAGCGTCAGCGCGAACACGAGTTCGTTCCACGCGAGCAGGAACGCGAAGATGAACGACGCGATGAGCGAGTTGCGCGCCATCGGCACCAGCACGTACCAGAACGTCTCGAAGGGGGTACACTGGTCGATGCGCGAGGCCTCGACGATGGAGTCGGGGAAGTCGTCGAAGAAGCCCTTCATGAGCCAGACCACGAACGGCGAGGTCATCGCGCCGTAGATGAGGATCAGCGCGAGGTGGGTGTTGAACAGCCCCAGCGTCGAGATGAGTTCCCACTCGGGGACCATGATGGCCGTCCCGGGGAACATCAGCGACGCGAGCAGGAGGCTCATGATGGCGTTCTTCCCGCGGAACTCACGCTGGGAGAGGACGTACGCCGCGCCCGTCCCGAGGACGAGCGCGATGAGGCCGGCCCCGACCGTGACCTTCAGGCTGTTTACGATGAGCGTCAGGATGTCGATGTCGATGGCCGAGGAGATTTCCCATCCGAAGGACTGCTCGAAGAACGCGTCGTAGCCGCTCGTCTGGAGCGACGACATGACGACCATCCGGAACCCCTGCAGCGAGGGGTCCTCCGGGAAGACCGTCGGCGGGATCTGCTGAATTTCGGCCGTCGTCTTGAACGCCGTCACGACCATCCAGTACAGCGGGAACAGGACGTACGTGAAGACGACCAGCGTGAGCAGGCCGATCAGCGATTTGCGGACGTAGGTCCCGGACTGCGTGTCGTACAGCCACGACGGGTTCTTGCGGAACTCCTGGTTCGGGTCTTGGGTGTCTGTCGCCATTAGAACTCACCTTGCACTTTGTCGTACACCTGGATGTAGTAGTAGGAGAACACGAGCAGCACGACGAACAGCAACATCGACAGCGCCGACGCGAGGCCGACGTTGAAGTCGACGAACGCCGTTCGGTAGATCATCACCGGGAGCGTGCTGCTGGAGACGCCCGGTCCGCCCTTCGTCATCACCCACACCATCGAGAAGTTCCTGATGTTGTAGATGAGCATCAGGAGGAAGCCGATGGCGAGGTTGTACCGCATCATCGGGAGCGTGATGTAGCGGAACTGCTCCCAGGGAGTCGCGCCGTCCATGCGCGCCGCCTCGTAGAGGTGCTCGTCGATGCCCTGCAGCGAGGTCAGCGTCAGGAGCGCGAACAGCGGGGCGAGCCGCCATATCATCCCGACGATGGGCGGCCACAGCGACAGCTCGGTCGAACCGAGCATGACGATGTACTCGTCGATGACGCCCAGTTGCACCAGCAGTTCGTTGATGATGCCCTGGGACCCGCCGAACATGAACTGCCAGATGGACGCCCCGACGACCCGCGGGAGGACCCACGGGATGAGGACGATGGCGCTGGCGACGCTCGTGAAGGGGAGTTTCTCGTAGAGGAGCCACCCCATCAGGAAGCCGAGCACGATGGCCGCGATGCTCCCGACGGCCACCCAGACGAACGTGTTCCAGAGCACCTGGTGGATGGTCTCGCTCGTCCAGATCTCGGCGTAGTTCGCGAGGCCGACGAACTCCGCCTCCGCCGGCGCGAGGAGGTCCTTGTCGAAGAAACTGGAGTAGATGGCCTGCGCGATGGGATACAGGATGAACACGCCGACGAGCGACATCACCGGGAGTATCGGGAGGTACACCCGGACCCCATCGGGGACCCGCTCGATCGCGTGTTCGTACGACGCCTGTGCGTTGTCTACGTAACTCATAGTGTGGTAGGATTCATTGCGGTGTGTTCACATAAAACGGTCGGCGGGCCTCAGGCGAGGTTCTCGTCGATGGCTTCCTGGACGGCCGAGTTCGCGCTGGCGCAGGCTTCCTCGGCGGTCGCGTTGCCCAGGACGACCGGCTGGATGACCTCGGTGTTGATCGTACTCTGGATGGATGCGAGCCCGGAGAACGACGGGAACCGCGAGGTGCGGGTGAACAGGTCGTCGTTCTCGTACAGCGTGACGAGGTCGCCGAACTGGCTCTGGAAGAGGTCGGTCGGCTCCTCGAAGGCGCTCTTGAGCGTGGGGACGCGGCCGCGGATGCCCACGTCGGCCTCCGAGGCGTACGTCCACGGCGCGAGTTGGTCGGGCTGGTTCCACCACTCGATGTAATCGAAGGCGGCGCTACGTTCGGCGTCGTTCGCCGTGCCGTTGCCCATCATGAAGCCCTGCGCGTTCTGGAGCAGGAGGTCACGGGGCTCGAAGTCGCCCGACGGGCTCTCGGGCAGCGGCGCGCGCGTGACGGTGTGGCCCTCGCCGTCGAGCCAGGGCTGGGGCGCGCCGGTCGTCTGGTACACCGCGTTCGCGTGGGAGTAGGTGATGAAGATGCCCGACTCGCCCTCGCGCAGGAGTCGGCCGGCGGCGATGTGGTCGTTCTCGGCGAAGGAGTCGGGGAACAGCCCGGCCTCGGCGATGTCCTGATAGAGCTTGACGGCGTCGACGAAGCCGGGCTGGTCGACCGTCGCCTCCATCGACTCGGGGTCGAAGTAGCGGCCGCCGTTCGCGTAGACGAACCCGATGAAGTAGCCCGTCGTCAGGCCGAAGTCGGTCCCGGGAGCGGTGATGGCCGCCGAGACGTCGTCGATATCCTGCATCTCCTCGCCCAACTGGATGAGTTCGGGCCAAGAGCGCGGCGGCGAGTCGAAACTGGTCTGTTCGAGGTAGTCCGTCCGAATGTCGATGAACGGCCCGAGGTCGGCGTACCCGCCGGGGAGTCCCCACTGGTGCTCGCCGTCGGTGTCGCCAAGACCCGAGTACAGCTGGGTCTGGATGTTTGCGTCGATGAAGTGACTGTTGATCTCCTCTAAGCGGTCCGCGAACTGGCTCTGGTCGAGGGGCTGAATCGCGCCGGCCCCGGCGTAGTCGGGAATCTGCTGGCACTGCCCGGCCATTACGTCGGGGAGGTTGTTGTTCGCGGCCGCCGAGGCGATGATCTGGTACTTCTGACCCCACTCCTGGTGCTGGTAGCTGACGTTGTGCTCGCCGTACTCGGAGTAGTGGCCGCTGATGTACTCCCGCTCGGCGGGGATGCCACCGAACAGCCAGAAGTCGAGGTTCTGCGAGCCGCCGCCGTTGCCGCCGTTGCCACCGCCGCCGTCGCCCCCGCTGGTGCCCCCACCGTCGCCGCCGTCACCGCCACTGCACCCTGCCAGCCCGAGGGCCGCTGCGGTACCGACTCCAGTCAGAAAGCGACGCCTGTCGAGTCCGGACGACGTACTATCGTGTGTCATGAGACGCTATTTCAAACGACGCGGCGTATATATAATAAATTTACCGGTATTTTACACCCCCATTTCACATTACTGGACACGCGCCACCGCAAGTGTCCGTTTCCGCGTTCACGCGCGAGCGAAACTGACGGGTCGTACAGTATCGCGCGCTTCCGGGGCCCGTTCCCGTCGGGTGCGGCGAGTCCGTCCCGGACAACCCAAACTAAATGTCGGAGCAGCGCCTGCCTTCGAGTACTGATGTCAGGAGCCACATTCGCGTCGTTCGAGCGGTCACTCGCCGAACTGGACGTGCCGGTCACGCGCGTCCGGCGCGAGGCGTTCGCGGACCACATCGAGGAGGCGGTCGAACCGCCGGCCGTCGGCGTCCCCCTCGAGGAGACGTTCGACGAGCCGGGGCTGTCGCTCGAAGGCACGCCGGTCACGGTTGACCCGACGCCGGTCGCGCTCCGCGAGGCGACGACGGGCGTGACGGGCGCACGGCTCGGAGTCGGGGACTACGGCACGCTCGCCCTGTCGCTGACCGACCGCGCGAGCGAACTGGTCAGCCTGTTCGTCGAGCACCACGTCGCCGTCGTCCGGGAGCGCGACCTCGTCGACGAGATGCGGACCGGAATCGAGACGCTGGGTGACGAGTTCGCCGAGACGCGGGGGAGCGCGATTCTCGCCACCGGGCCCAGCGCGACCGCCGACATGGGCGCGCTGGTGAAGGGCGCGCACGGCCCCCGAACGGTCGAGGTGCTCGTGCTCGCGGAGGACGACTGACGATGGCGAAAGCCGACGAGATCCGCGAGCTGATGCGGACGGAGGGCGCGGCGGTCGCGGAGAACACGCGGGCGTTCAACGACGGTCGCTACGCCTCGGTCGCCGACCTGGAGGACTACGAGGCGCTCAAGTCCGAGGCGCGGGCCATCAAGGAAGACGCCATCGAGCGGCTCCCGGAACTCATCGACGAACTGGAGGCCGCGGTCGAGGAGAACGGGGGGACTGTGTACATCGCCGACGACGCCGCCGACGCGAACGCGTACATCCGCGAGGTCGTCGGCGAGCGCGACGCCGACCGCGTGGTCAAGAGCAAGTCGATGACGAGCGAGGAACTAGAGGTCAACGAGGCGCTCGAAGCGGACGGCGTCGACGTGGTCGAGACGGACCTCGGCGAGTGGGTCCTGCAGGTCGCCGACGAAGCGCCCTCTCACATCGTCGCGCCGGCCATCCACAAGTCCCGCGAGGCCATCGCCGACCTGTTTAACGAGCGTTTTGACCCCGACGAGCCGCTCGAAACGGCCGAGGAACTCACGTACTTCGCCCGCGAGAAGCTGGGCGAGCAGATCGTCGACGCCGAGGTGGGTATCACCGGCGCGAACTTCCTGACCGCCGACACCGGGACGATGGCGCTGGTCACGAGCGAGGGCAACGCCAGGAAGACCGTCGCGGCGACGGACACGCAGATCACCGTCGCGGGCGTCGAGAAGGTGATTCCGAGCGTCGATGACCTCGCGCCGTTCGTCGAACTCATCGGCCGCTCGGGGACCGGCCAGGACATCACCTCGTACGTCTCGCTGCTGACGCCGCCGGTCGACACGCCGGTGGTCGACTTCGACGACGACGAGACGCCGCTGTCCGAGTTCGACGCGGACCGAGACTTTCACCTGGTGCTCGTCGACAACGGCCGGCTGGCGATGCGCGAGGACGACCAGCTCCGGGAGACGCTGTACTGCATCCGCTGTTCCGCCTGCTCGAACTCGTGTGCGAACTTCCAGCACGTCGGGGGCCACGCGTTCGGCGGCGAGACGTACTCCGGCGGCATCGCGACCGGGTGGGAGGCCGGCATCGAGGGCCTCGACACGGCCGCGGAGTTCAACGACCTCTGTACCGGCTGTACCCGCTGTGTGAACGCCTGTCCCGTCGAAATCGACATCCCGTGGATCAACACCGTCGTCCGCGACCGCGTCAACCGCGAGGGCGAGCGGCCGGCCGACTGGCTCGTCGACGGGCTGACGCCGGACGCCGAGGACGAGGGCGCGCCGCTCCAGAAGCGCTTCTTCGGCAACTTCGAGACGGTCGCGAAACTCGGGAGCGCGACCGCGCCCGTCTCGAACTGGCTGGCCGACACGGGGCCGTCCCGGTGGCTCATGTCGCGCGTCCTGGGCATCGACCGGCGGCGCGACCTCCCCGAATTCGAGCGCGAGACGCTCGTCGACTGGTTCGCTGGCCGGGACGCCACGGCGGTCCAAAACCCCGAGCGCCGGGCCGTCCTCTACCCGGACCTCTACACGAACCACGTCCAGGTCGAGCGCGGGAAGGCGGCCGTCGAGGCCCTCGAAGCGCTGGGCGTCGAAGTCGTCGTGCCCGAGGTCCCGTCGAGCGGCCGCGCCCCGCTCTCCCAGGGGATGGTCGCCACGGCCACGGACCACGCCGAGCGCGTCACCGAGGCGCTCGCGCCCTACGTCGCCGACGGCTACGACGTGGTCGTCGTCGAGCCCAGCGACCTCGCGATGTTCACGCGAGAGTACGACCGCCTCGTCGACGAGGAGACCTTCGAGACGCTCGCCGAGAACAGCTACGAGGTGCTGGAGTACGTCTACGGCCTGCTGGAGAACGGGGCCGAGGCCGACGCGCTCGCGTCGGGCGACGGGGCGGGCATCGCCTACCACAGCCACTGCCAGCAGCGCACGCTCGGACTCGAGGCCCACACGGTCGCCGTCCTCGAAGACCGCGGCTTCGACGTGGTCACCTCCGACGTGGAGTGTTGCGGGATGGCCGGGAGCTTCGGGTACAAGCGCGACTACTACGAGCTCAGCATGGACGTGGGCGGGCGGCTCCGCGACCAGTTCGAGGCCGACGGCGTGCGCGAGCGCCCCGTCGTCGCCAGCGGCACGTCCTGTCTCGAACAGATCGACGCCCTGTTGGAGCGACAGCCGCGCCACCCGGTCGAACTGCTGGTCGAGTGAGCCGCGTCAGTCGAGTCCCACGTGCCGTCGGAACGACCGGTCAGTTATCCACTCTCTGTCCTCCGCGGACACGCCGTCGACCTGTCGCAGCCAGTTGCACGCCTCGGCGTAGCTGGCCACGTCGCTGACGTTCGGGTAGTCAGAGCCCCAGACGACGCGCTCCCGGCCGAAGGTGTCGAGGAACCACCGCACGTGGTCGTGCATGTCCGCGTACGGGAACGCCGAGTCCGACATGTGGGGGACCTCCGAGACCTTCACCGCGACGCCGTCGTAGTCGGCGAGGTCGGCGAACCGGGCGAACGTCCCCTCGTCGGTCGGCGTCGCCGGCCCCGCGTGCGCGAAGTGGTCGAAGAGGTAGTCGAGTTCGGGGTACGACTCGACGAGTTCGAGCGCCTGGTCGAGTTGGCCGTGGTCACAGAGAATCTGGACGGCGGCGCCCGTCTCGACCGCGGCCTCCCAGAAATCGGTCTCCTCGATGGCGTCCCGGAGCCACGTGACGCTCGGGTCGAACGTCTCCCACATCCGGTCGTACGGGCAGGCGGCCCCCAGGCGAAAGCCGAGGACCCCGTCGGTGTCCATACAGCGCCTGAGGTGGGCCGCGGCGTCGTCGGCGAACGGGTCGAGCATCACGATTCCGTGGAGTCGGTCGTACGACTCGGCCACCTCGCGGGTGTACCAGTTGTCCGTCCAGTCGCAGATCGGGTAGCCGACGACGACGGCCTCGTCGATCCCGTTACGATCCATGTCGGCGAGGAGTCGCTCGGCGGTGTAGACGGTGTGGACGGAGAACGAGTCGACGAGGTCGATGAGCGGTCCGTTGACCCACGGGTGATCGTCGGCCGGGGCCGCCCACGCGTGCGTGTGCGTATCGAGCATGTGGGTACCGACTCCCGGATCGCTACTAAAGTTTGCCCGGATGCGGCGACACGGACCGTCGGCACCGACCCGGATCACGCAAGGAAGTACATCCGGTATCGCCGGATCGAGTCTGTGGCTCAACGGCGGTATTCCACACCGGTGAGCCACTGACGAGGGCGTAATCGGCAAACGAGGGCCAGTTTCCGGATCAGTTGTCCCCCCTATGGGTTCGAAGGGCGGGTGTCGACAGAATCTTGGCACATGTTAGCAGGGTTAGTGTCCGGTATCTCCGGATAATCGGGAGAATCGACGCTTTCGGAAGGACGAGTGACCTGGGATAATATCTGTACAGTTGTTATCTCGACTGCATCGAATCTGTGCGAGGTGCCACGTGTCTGACTGCGTCCGGTCGGTCAAGCGTCCAAACCGGCAGCGGATAGCGGCCAGTGTACGATATTACCGGACGCAATTCGGGGTCGGCACGTCACCACGGATTCATCCCGACTGCAGCGGTTCCGACCGCGCTGGCGCAGGTGTCGCGTCATGGACCGTCTTCGACGGTGATAGCTACGCCAATCGCCACTAGGAAACTCGATACCGAGTTATTATTTCAAATTGGTTCTATCCACCATCGATATTACCGCATATAGTGAACTATATCGGAATCTGAGGGCAAGATAGGACGATTCGGTTGTTAGTTGGGAGAGAAAACCCCTCGAACACCCATAGAAACGACTCGAACGACATCCGACAGTCGTGTCCACGTCGACAGTTCCTGTGGGTGGGTGCTTCGACGCACCGCGACCGGTTCCCTCGGATTCTTGCCTCCGTGCGACACGTCAGCGCATTGTTTTAGGACTGCCAAAAATCCGAAGCTGTTATTAATGTTTAGGTCGCCCTAATCCACATGGACGACAGCTCAGTTCGTGGGGAACGGCTGACACAGCGGGACCCGCTCGGAGTCGACGGCGCGGGTTCCTCCGAGACTGCACCGTCAAGCGCGACCGGTTCGGAGCGGTGACAGGCCAAGCAGAGAACCCCTCGACGGCAACGCACGCAGACGTGGGCGTGGCTCTACCTCTCGCTCTTCGGCGGCCCCGACGCTCGCGGTTCCGACGACGGAGCCGAGAGCGACGCGAATCCAGACGCCGAGGGGCAATCTCGGAACGCGTGAGCCGTACTGACGCCGGGGAGGGAATCACTGGGTGCGCCAGCGCGGCCGGACGCCGGATTAACTCGCCGTCGCCCCGGAGCCATGATCGGTGAGCCCCAGTACCTCCTGGTGATCTACCGGGCCGAACAAGAGGGTGAACCACCGGTCGCACCGGGCCACATCGCCGACGCGCTGGATCGCTCGCCCGCGGCGGCGACGGAGATGCTCCAGCGACTGGAGTCCCGCGGTCTGGTCACCTACGAACCGTATCAGGGTGCGACGCTCACCGACGAGGGGCGCGCGTCCGCCGCCGACCTGAACGAGACCTACCAGATTCTCCTGCGGTTCTTCCGAGACGTGCTCGACCTCGACGACTGCGAGACGGAGGCCCGACAGCTCACGGGGACCGTCAGCACGACCGTCGCCGACCGACTCGCCTCGTCGCTCCTCGGGGATTCCGGGGTCACACGGGAAAACGGACCGACGTCTCCGTCCGACCGATCACGACAGCAGTAGAAAAAGCGGCGTCCGCGGCGGCAGTTACTCTTCTTCCTCTGTCAGGCTCTGCGAGGGACCGCCGGAGAAGACGAACTCGTGTTCGGCCTCGGTCTCGAAGCGGTTCAGGATGTCACCCAGCGGCTTGGCGTATCGCTTGAGTTGTTCGGCGCGTGAGGAGACCTCGTTGAGTTCCGCGGCCTGCTCTTCGGCCGCACCAGCGACGGTCTCGGTCTCGGACATCATCTGGTCGCTCGTGTCGGCGGCCGACTGGAGCGTGGTCGCCACGGCGCGGAACTGCTCGAGCGAGTCGTCCAGGTCGATCTCCGGGTTGTTGGCTTCGAGGTCTTCGAGCGTCTCGACCAGGTCGTCGAGGTCCCGGGAGATGTCGGTCAGGCGGTCTTTCTGGTCGTAGGCGTCGTCGGATATCTTCTGCGTCGACTCCGCGACCTGCTCTGAGGCGTCGCGGACCGATTCCGCGCTCTGGAGCACGATGTCACCGGACTCCGCGACCTCGTTCGCGAAGCTGTTGAGCTGGCCGATGGTCTTTTCGAGTTCGCCGATCATACCGTTGAACTCGCTCGCGATGCGGTCCATCGACTCGTTCTCTCCGTCGGTGTCCATCCGCTCGGTGAGGTTCCCGGCCGCTGCTTCCTCCATCACGTCGGAGAACTCGTCTGCCTTGCCCTGGAGGTAGCTGTTGACCTCCATCGCCTCGGCCCGCGAGACCTCGGCCTCCTTGCGGGCGCGCTCGGCCTCGTCGATCTGGTTCTTGAGGGCGTCACGCATGTCGGCGAATCCGTCGTACAGGCGACCGATGTTGTCGATGCGACCGGTGCTGATCTCCACGTCGAGGTCGCCCTGCCGCATCTGGTCCGTCTTCCGGGTCAGCCGGTCGATGGACGTGGCGGTGTTGTACCCGAGGATAGCGCCGACGCCACCGATGAGCAGCACCATCAGCGCGGTGCCGATGAGGCCGTACCGCTGCACGTCCTGGACGAACCCGTACACCGCGGAGTTCGGTGCGTGCACGAGGACGACCCAGTCTGTCCCCTGAATCGGCGCGTACCCGACGGTGTAGCGCTCGTCGAGCACGTCGTACGAGGGCATGCTGGCGACGACCCCGGACTCCTGGTCCGTCGAGCGGAGGTCGTTGGCCTGACCGATGGGTTCCTTGGCGCGGGGGTTCGAGCTGTACTCCTGGAGCATCTCGTCACCGAGACTCTGGTCGCTCGCTCGCGGCTCGTCGATCATGACGACTCCGGCGGTGTTGACGACCTGCGTGAAGCCGCCCTCGGCCCGGTCGTTCCCCTGCAGGGAGTCGGCGATCTCGCCGAGCGAGTACTCGATGAGGATGTATCGGTTCTGCGAGGCGTCGACGGGGCTGATGAAGCCGATGACCGGCCCCGAGTTCGTCTGGTAGACGTCCGAGACGACGACGTCGCCGGCGGTCTCGAAGGAGGCGTTGTTGACCCACCCCCGGTTGCGGTCGGACAGCGGGGAGTTCAGTAACACGTCCGAGTTGGACGTGGACGCGACCATCTGGGACTGCGTCAGTCGACGCTCGACGAGGTGCACGTCGGAGGCGTCGGCGGCCAGTGACGCCTTCCGATTACTGAGTTCGATGCCGATCTCGTCCGTGTCGTTCCCGGCCCAGACGTCGCTCGAGGAGACGAACTTCGTGGCGAGCCTGTTCTTGTTCACCCACTGTCCGATGATGTCGGACTCCTGTGCTGCGGCGCTCTCGTAGTCGTTGAGCACCTGCTGTTCCGTGTAGTACCGGACCTGCTCCGTGGCCCCGAGGCCGACGAGCCCCACCGAGAGGGCCATGACGATGAGAACGATTGCGAACTTCAGCGCGAAGTTTCGCCGGATGAAGTTGGGGACGATCACGCCGAGGATGCCACCGGACGATTCCGAGTCGGTTCCTGAACTGTCTGTGGATTGTGTGTCTTCCTGACTCATTGGTTCGAACCTCCGAGAGCGCAGTTAGCCGCGGGACCGCTGTCGCACGCGTATCGAACGTCTTTCGGGTCGCCGATCGGGCTGTAGAACTCGCCGTAGGACTGCTGGACCTCCGGTCGGCCCTTGACGACCGGGACGGGCCGCATCGCCTGGTGATCGCAGGCACGAAGCGTCTGCGTACCGAGGCCGGCGTCGTACTCGTGGCCCTCGAGTTCGGAGATCACGTCGTGGGGATTGAACGTCCCCGCGCGCTCGACCGCGCTCGCGTACTGGAGCACCTGCGTGTACGCGACGTGGGCGGGACCTGACGGAACCGCCGACTTCGAGGAGCCGGTCGTGCTGCCGTATTCGTCGCGGAAGGCCTCGCGAAACGCGGCCGAGAGCGGCGTGTCGATGCTCGCGCTCCAGGCGACGGTTCCGATGACGCCCTCGATCGCGTCGCCGGCGGTCTGTGCGACTTCGAGCGAATACAGCGGCAGGACGAACTCCGTCTCCGGGAACGCCTCGCGGAGTTCCCTGAGCGCGTTCGCCGCGTCGAGGCCGCGCAGACTGAGGACGACCACGTCGTGGTCGGCCTGTTCGAGGTCAGAGACGTACTGCGAGAAGTCCCGCGTCCCGACCTGTGCTCCGCGGTTCCAGACCGGTGACCAGCCGGTTCCTTCGAGAACGCTGTCCATCTCGTCCCGAAGCGCCTTCCCCCAACCGTTCTGCGAGAAGAACTGGACGTAGTCCACGTCTTCGCCGTACTCCTCGACCAGGATCGGGGCCAACGCCCGGGCGGTCATGTAGCTGTTGAACAGTTCCCGGAACGAGTAGCGATTACAGTCTGCGCCCGTCAGGGCGTCCTGGTGGGACATCGTTCCCATGTACACGACCTGATGTTCGGCCGCGAGTTCCTGGTGAACGTGGCCGGTCCCGCTCGAGGTACCCCCGGCGAGCATGATCGCCTCGTCGCTGTTGAGCAGTTTTTCCGCGCCGGTCCGAGCGGCGTCGGAACTACTTTGAGTGTCTTCGACGACTGACTCCACGTCTTTCCCGAGCAGACCGTCTCCGCTCAGCGGCGAATCGTAGGCGTCGGCTGACACCCAGCCACCACCCTCGTTGATGTGCTTGACTGCCAGTTCGAGACCCCGCCGCTCCTGTTGACCGGACGTCGAGTACGGTCCGGACCCCGCGACGTTGAAGCCGAACGTGACCGTGTCCCCGGTGACCGGAAAGTTCCCGACGGGCGTCGGTGTCGGTTCTGGCGTGTCACCACCCCCAGTCATCCCCTCGCTACTGGCGCACCCGGCGAGGCCAGTGAGACCCGCCGCACCTACTGATCGGAGTAGGTTCCGTCTAGAGAGCGACGGACCACCACCGTTCGTCCTTGTGTCCATACTAATTTCTGTAAATTTTTATAGCATAAAAGCTTTTGGAGGATCATCTCGTCAATCTTGAAATATGTTCTCTCTTATCTTCTGTTATATCGTCACTACGTCGATTTTCGACCGGCACTTCTCTGGGATTTATACGAACCCGGTGACCAGTGAGTGATATGACGGATCTGGTCACGTTCGGAGAAACGATGCTCAGGCTCTCGCCGCCCGGTGAGGAGCGACTGGAGACCGCAGACCAGTATAACGTCCGCGCCGCGGGCGCGGAATCGAACGTCGCGGTCGCCGCACAGCGACTCGGCCTCGACGCGACCTGGACCTCGAAGCTCCCCGACTCGCCGGTCGGTCGTCGGGTCGCGGGCGAACTGCGACGACACGGCGTGGCCGTCGACGTGGTCTGGGACGACTCCGAGGCCGCCCGACAGGGAACGTACTACCTCGAACAGGGCGACCGCCCTCGGGGGAACGAGGTGATCTACGACCGTCGGAACGCGAGCGTCACCACGGCGACGACGGCAGAGCTGCCGACCGACGCCATCGCCGACGCGGCGGGCTTTCACACGACGGGCATCACGCCCGCGCTGTCGGACACGCTCGAATCCACCACGGCCGACCTCCTTTCGGTCGCCCAGGAGGCGGGAACGACCGCGTGTCTGGACCTGAACTACCGCTCGAAGCTCTGGTCTCCCACGGAGGCCCGCGCTGTCCTGACGGACCTGTTTCCCATGGTCGACGTACTCGTCGTGGCCGAGCGCGACGCGAACGTCGTCCTCGACCGGAGCGGCGACGCCGCATCCGTCGCGGCCGAACTCGCCGAGGAGTTCGGCTTCGAGGCGACGGTCGTGACCCGCGGGAGCGAAGGGGCGCTCGCGCACGTCGACGGCGAGGTCGTCGAACAGCCGACGTTCGGGGCCACCGACGCGCATCCGGTCGGCACGGGCGACTCCTTCGTCGGCGGCTTCCTCTCGCAGTACCTCACTGGCGAGTCCGTTGCGGACGCCCTCGCCTGGGGCGCGGCGACGGCCGCGCTGAAGCGGTCGATTCCCGGCGACATCGCCGTCGTCTCCCCCGAGGAAGTTCGCTCGGTCTTGCACGGCGACACGCGAGCCATCTCGCGATAACCGGGCCGTCCAACAAGCTTCTTATCCCCTCGTTCGGAAGGATACGCCATGATTAACTACGGTTCATGTAAACTCGTGACCCGGCGCGGTGATCGGGATGCGTAGCGCGAAGATCGTCTGTACGCTGGGGCCCGCGTCGGACTCGGTCGAGGACATCGCGTCGCTGGCCAAGGCGGGGATGTCCGTGGCGCGGCTCAACGCCAGCCACGGCTCGCCCGAGCACCGCCGCGAGATGATCGACCGCATCCGCGAGGTCGACGCGGCCGTCGACGAGCCGGTCGCGGCGATGCTCGACATGCCCGGTCCCGAGGTCCGCACGGCCGACATCGACGAGCCGATCCAGTTAACCGAGGGCTCGACGGTCCGGTACGTCGTCGGCGACGACGCCACCCCCGAGGAGGTCGGGCTCTCACGGTCGATCGAGGCCGTCGAACCCGGCGACCGCGTGCTGCTCGACGACGGCCGCATCGAGACCACCGTCGAGCGCGTCGACGGCGAGACGGTGTACGCGACCGTACAGAACGGCGGCGAACTCGCCGCCCGCAAGGGCGTCAACGTCCCCGGGGTCGAACTCGACCTGCCGACCATCACGGCCAACGACCGCCAGGAAATCGAGGTTGCCGCCGAGAAGGAACCGGACTTCGTGGCCGCCTCCTTCGTCCGCTCGGGCGAGGACATCTACGAGATCAACCAGGCCCTCGAAGAGCACGGCGTCGACATCCCCATCATCGCCAAGATCGAGCGCGCCGGGGCCGTCGAGAACCTCGATTCCATCATCGACGAGGCCTACGGCGTGATGGTCGCTCGCGGCGACCTCGGCGTCGAGTGCCCGCTCGAAGACGTGCCCATCATCCAGAAGCGCATCATCCGCCGGTGTCACGAGGCCGGAGTCCCCGTCATCACGGCGACCGAGATGCTCGACTCGATGGTTCACTCCCGGCGGCCGACCCGCGCGGAGGCCTCGGACGTGGCCAACGCCGTCCTCGACGGGACGGACGCGGTCATGCTCTCGGGCGAGACGGCCATCGGCGACCACCCGCCCCGCGTGGTCGAGACGATGGACCGCATCATCCGCGACGTGGAGGAGAGCGAGGAGTACGCCGAGTCCCGCGAGCAGCGCGTCCCCAACGCCGGCGACACGCGCACGGACGCGCTCGCGCGCTCGGGACGGTTCCTCGCGCGGGACATCGGCGCGTCGGCTATCGTCGCCGCGTCCGAATCCGGCTACACCGCGCTCAAATCGGCGAAGTACCGCCCGTCGATTCCCATCGTCGCGTCGACACCCAGCGAGCGGGTCCGGCGGCGACTCGCGCTCTCGTGGGGCATCACCCCGGTGACGACGAGTTACACCACGGAGGGGGCCGACGCGGTCATCCAGACGGCCGTGCAGGCGGCGCTGGACACGGAAGCGGCGGACAGCGGCGACACGGTAGTCGTCCTCTCGGGGATGATGACGGAACTGGAGGGGATGAACACGGCGAACATGCTGAAGGTCCACGTCGCCGCGGAGACGATCGCCAGCGGGCGCTCGATCGTCGACGGGCTGGTGACGGGCCCGATCCACCGGCTGTCGGGGACGACCGACCGGGAGGCGGGCGACCTCTCGACGGTCCCCGACGGCGCGATCGTGGTCGTCCCGGAGGACTTCGACGGGGAGTTCGTGGGCGACGCGAGCAGCATCGGCGGGATAATCGACGCTCACCAAGGGGTCACGAGCTACGCGGCAATCGTCGCCCGAGAGCTGTCGATTCCGATGATCTCGAACGCCGCGTTACCCGACGGAACGTCCGACGGTTCGACGGTGACGCTGGACGCCGAGCGCGGCGTCGTCTACGAGGAGGCCGTCGGCCGCGAAGACATCTCCGCCGCCGAGCGCGAGCGCTAGGCGCGGTAGAATCTGTGTAGTTAAGTATTGCTGGGGCAACCCTTCGACCAGCATGGGCGCTTACGCAGGGGTCGACCTCGGCGCGACACACATCCGCGCCGTCATCGGTGACGAGACCGGTTCTATCGTCGCGTCACACAAGACTGAAACGCCGCGCGGGCCAGCGGGGATCGCCGTCACGGAGGCGGTCCTGAACGCGCTCCGCGAGGCCTGTGACGCCGCCGACGTCGCCCCGACCGACGTGGTTGCCGCCGGTATCGCTTCCTTCGGCCCGCTGGACCTCGCCGAAGGCGTCGTCGAGAACCCCGCGAACCTCCCCGACACCATCGACCGGATTCCCCTGACCGGCCCGGTCGAGAACCTCATCGAGAGCGACCGGGTGTCGCTGCACAACGACGCCAACGCGGGCGTCATCGGCGAGCGGTTCTACTCCGACCGGAACCCCGACGACATGGTGTATCTCACCATCTCCTCCGGCGTCGGGGCGGGCGTCGCCGTCGACGGAAACATCCTCTCGGGGTGGGACGGCAACGCCGGCGAGGTCGGTCACCTCACCATCGACCCGCAGGGGTTCATGACCTGTGGCTGCGGGCACGACGGCCACTGGGAGGCGTACTGCTCCGGCGAGAACATCCCGCGGTACGCCACGCAACTCCACCGCGAGGACCCCGTCGAGACGGCGCTTCCCATCGAGACGGAGGAGTTCTCCGCGGCGGACGTCTTCGAGTACGCCGGCGAGGACGACTTCGCCACGCACGTCCTCGAACAGATCTGCTACTGGAACGCCATCGGCGTCGCGAACATCGTCCACGCGTACGCGCCGCTCGTCGTCTACGTCGGCGGCGCGGTCGCGCTCAACAACCCCGAACAGGTGCTAGAGCCGATTCGACAGCACTTGGACGACATGGTAATGTCGAACATCCCGGACATCCAGTTGACGCAGTTCGGCGACGACGTGGTGGTTCGGGGGGCGCTCGCCGCGGCGTTGACCGGCGGCACGGGCGACCCGTCGCATCGGGTCTGACCCCCGCTAGCGTTTTTCCTACTGTCCGAGGTCGTAGAGCCGACGGAACGCCGTCGGCGGGAACCGCGGCTCCAGCCGGCTCGGGGGTCGGCCCTGGCCGTTCGTCGCCCGGGCCGCCACGCGGTCGACGACGCCGGACTCGGCCATCTCGTAGAGGAACCGCTTGACGGTCCCCGGCGAGAGGTCGACCGACTGGGCGGCGCTGATTGCCTCCGTGGTCGCCGTGACCGACGAGCGCTCGTCGTCGCTCAGGTCGACGAGTTCCCGGAGGACGGCCTGTCGGTTCGCCGGCAGCGCGAGGACGACGCCCAGCGAGACGCAGGGGTCGGGCACCTCCGCGATGGCGTCGTCGACGTTCGCCTTCGTGATTCGGTCCTGGTCGGCGCGCTGTGCCAGTTCGGCGGCGATGAAGAGGGCCGCGAGGGCGTCGTGGGCGTTCCCGTCCGCCCAGTCGGCGATTCGCCGGGCGAGCCCGTGGTCGAGGGCCTGCTGGGCGAGGCCGTCCGAGGTCCGGGTCATCAGCACGTCGACGAGCATCTGGCGCTGGTACGGTTCGATGTGGACCGTGGTCGCGGTGTAGCGCGTCAGCTCGGTCGACTCCGGGGCGTCCCGTCCGATGGCGAGCCAGCTGACGTTGCTGGGGAGGCCGGCGAAGCGGTCCACGAGTTCCGGCGAATCGATGCTCTCCGACTCGCCGACGTGGTCGACTGCGACGACGACGCCGGTGCGCTGCTCCCTGACGAGGTCGTGGAGCCGCGTCCGGAGCGTCTCCGTGCCGATGCCGTGTTCCGGGACGGACTCCTCGACGAGCGAGTCCAGCACGGCGTGGTAGAAGGCGAACTCGCTGGCGGTCCGGCGGGCGTCGACGTAGACGAACGACGGCGAGGTCGGCGGCTGCGCCCGCGTCGTCGTGTGGATGATGGCCTGCTGTTCGGTCGGGAGGCGCTCGAGGTTGGCGAACAGCGCCGTGACGACCGCCGACTTCCCGGACCCGCTCGGTCCGTACACGTAGGCGTTGGGCGGCAGCTGTCCGTCGAACACGGGGTCGAGATGGTCCAGCAGGCGTTCGAGGACCGGGCCGCGGTCAGCGGGCTCCTCGATGTGGACGACCGGCGAGAGCGACTCGTAGTCGCGGATGAGTCGCGGCTCCCCGTTCCGGCGTTGTCGACGCGTGATTCTCGCTTCGATGTCCATCGTTCAGATGAGATGTATATGGTATCAGTTTGTGCGATAAATAAAGGCTCCCGGTTCAGAGAGGTCACAGCGTCGGAACCCAGGCGGAGCCGCCGAAGACGCCGGCGATGGCGAGAATCGCGATGGTCAGCGTCGCGACGACGATGGCCGCCGCCGGCGGGTCGAAGTGGGTGTCCGAGTGCGCGTAGAAGACGCGCTGGATGACTTCACCGGCGAGCGCCCCGTACATCCCGAACAGCCCGGCAACGACGAGGGCGACGACGGCCGCCATCGTCCCCGTCTCGGGCGTCCCGCCGAAGACGGCCAGCGCGGCCGTGCTCGCGGGCAGGGTCATGTGGTGGGTGACCGGAATCTTCTCGACGCCGAGGTTGAGGAACGTCAGGCTGGCCGCGGAGATGCCGAAACCGAGGAACGCGCTGCCGGTCTGGATGGCGATCCAGCCGCCCAGCAGTCCGGTGACGACGCCGATCATCGCGACGTTGGCCCACTTGTACTGGTGGGGCAGCCACGGCTCGACCGCGAGCCGGTAGGACTCGGAGATGCTCCCCTCGCTGGCCGTGCCGCCGTCCGTGGCGACGCGCTTCTCGCCGCTCTCGAACGGCGACATGTCGAGCAGGCCGCGGTCGCCCGACCCGATGAGCGGGTAGCCGAAGACGATGCGGTGGGCGACCGCCGAGAGGACGACGCCCATCGCGATCGGGTCCCACGGGAGCGCGAGACCGCCGCTGATCTGGCGGACGAGCATCCCGAAGATGCCGAAGATGCCACCGACCGCGAGGATGTCGGGGCGGGTCCCCAGCGCGTAGGCGATGTCCTTCGCCGGGTGGTAGTCGCCCTCGTCTGGCTCGTACATCCCGTCGTGTTTCGCCGCGTAGGCCGCGGCCGCCGCGCCGCCGGCGAACGAGACGTGCGGGCCGAACACGGGCCCGAAGGCAATCGCCCCGGTTACGCCCGTCGCGGTGAGGTCACCGAGTTCTCCGATGATGTTGCCCCGGAGGATCGCCACGGCCTGGCCGGCGATGACCATGAAGCCGGTGAAACAGAAGGCCGGGAGCGCGCCCAGCGCCGCCCCGAACGCGCCGCCGGCGAAGGCGGCGATGATGAGCAACAGGAAGTCCGGCACGCCCATGTCGATGATCGGAAGCTGAAGGATGAGGGTCTCAACCATCGCTTACTCCTCCGTGGCCCAGTCGCGCGAGCGGTCGACGGCGTCGTCCCAGCGCGAGTACAGCCTGTCGGCCTCGTCGCCGTCCATCTCCGGCGAGAACTCCTCGTCGACCTGCCAGTTGTCGCGGAGTTCGTCGACGGTGTCCCAGTAGCCGACCGCGAGGCCGGCGGCGTACGCCGACCCGAGCGCGGTGGTCTCGTCGACCTCCGGTCGGGCGATGTCGGTCTGGATGATGTCCGACTGGAGCTGACAGAGGAAGTTGTTCTTGACAGCGCCGCCGTCGACGCGCAGCGAGGTCGTCTCGACGCCGGAGTCGGCCTCCATGGCCTCGGCCACGTCCCGGGTCTGGTAGGCGATGGACTCCAGTGTCGCGCGGACGATGTGCTCCTTGCGGGTCCCGCGGGTCATCCCCACGATGGTCCCGCGTGCGCGGCCGTCCCAGTGGGGCGCGCCGAGACCGGTGAACGCCGGGACCATGTAGACGCCGTCGGTCGAGTCGACCGAGCGCGCGAGTTCGGCCGTCTGGGCGGCGTTGTTGATGAGGTCCACGTCTTCGAGCCACTCGATGGCGGCCCCGGTGATGAAGATGGAGCCTTCGAGGGCGTACTGCACTGGCTCGCCGGACATCTGGAAGCCGATGGTGGTGAGCAGGCCGTGGTCGGACTCGACGGCCTCGTTCCCGGTGTTCATCAGGTAGAACGAGCCGGTCCCGTAGGTGTTCTTGGCGTCGCCCTCGTCGAAACAGGTCTGGCCGAACATCGCGGCCTGCTGGTCGCCCAGCGCGCCCGCGACGGGGACTTCCTCGCCGAGGAAGCCGTCGGCGTCCGTGTGGCCGTAGAGCTTCTCGTCCGAGGACGGGCGGACTTCAGGGACCATGGATTCGGGCACGCCGAACTCTTCGAGGAGTTCGTCGTCCCACTCCATGTCGTGGATGTTGTACAGCATCGTCCGCGAGGCGTTCGAGACGTCCGTGATGTGGTTCCCGGTGAGCTTGTAGATGAGCCACGCGTCGATGGTCCCCATCAGGAGTTCCCCGTCTTCGGCCCGGTCGCGGAGGTCCTCCCCGCGCGCGCTCTGCATCTTCAGCGGCTCCGCGTTGTCGAGGATCCACTCGGTCTTCGTCGCCGAGAAGTACGCGTCACACTCGAGTCCCGTCTTGCCGCGTATCCACTCGACCTTGTCCGCCTCCTGAATCTCCTCGACGCGGTCGGTGGTCCGGCGGTCCTGCCAGACGAGCGCGTTGTGTACCGGCCTGCCGGTCGCTTTGTCCCACACGACGGTCGTCTCGCGCTGGTTCGTGATACCCAGCGCTTCGATCTGCTCTGCGCCCAGGCCCGCGTCGGCCAGCCCCTGTGTGACGACGTCCTTCGTGTTCTCCCAGATCTCGATCGGGTCGTGTTCCACCCACCCCGGCTCCGGGTATATCTGTTCGTGTTTCTCGTAGGCGTTCGCGACGACCTGCCCGCTGTGGTCGAACACCATGAAGCGGGTCCCGGTCGTCCCCTGGTCGATTGCGCCGACGTATGTGTCTGCCATTGTTGTTGTCTCCGTTGTGGAGGTAGCTTATTTATGGAAGCTACCACCTTGCCAGTAAACAACATAGTGAATCATTATAAAGATTACTGATGGCGGGGCGTGGCCGATAAAGAATAGATTCAGCGGCGGTAGCGGGTGGAGACACACCGTTCGATGGCCGTTTCGCTTCCGGCGAGGGCCGAGCGGGGTCCTCCAGGTGCCGGTCGAGCGAAATCCCGCTGAAACGGCATCTGGGGCCGTACAACCGTCGACTGCGTTGTGACCGCCAGCGTCCGCGCCGTCCGCGCACTCGGATCAGGATGGGCCCCCAGTCGTTCGTCGTGCTGCCCCACCGCTCGCGGCCCCGTGTTCCGCGTCGCGTGACAGACCATTCGATAGCGAATCCTCGCCGTTACCATGGATGACCGGGTACTAGTACTCACTGATCGTGTTCGTGGAGCGATTCGAATCTGGCCGAAATCTGCCTATATCGGCTAGTTATCCACCAGTTCTTGTGAAAATAGTGCACGAACGCCGCCGTTTCGACCCGTTCTCGAACACGGGTGCCAACATCGATCATTCCGTGCCACGTTCGATTCTTCATGATTCAATTGAAAATTTACTGCCCGATAGCCGTCTGCGGTAAAGTAAAGTAGATGGCCTCCGAATTCCCGGAGAGATAGATGGGACAGACACCACACATCGCCGTCGTCGGCGGCGGTTCGACCGGAGCGGGCATCGCTCGGGACCTGGCGATGCGCGGGCTCGACGTGACCCTCGTCGAGCAAGGGAACCTCACGCACGGGACCACCGGTCGGATGCACGGCCTGCTCCACAGTGGGGGCCGATACGCCGTCTCCGACCAGGCCAGCGCGACGGAGTGCATCGAGGAGAACCGCGTACTGCGGGACATCGCAAGTCACTGCGTCGAGATGACCGGCGGCCTGTTCGTCAAGCGCCCCGAGGACTCCGAGGAGTACTTCGAGGAGAAACTGACGGGCTGTCGGGAGTGTGACATCCCCGCCGAAGTGGTCACCGGCGAGGAGGCGCGGCGGATGGAGCCCCACCTGGCGAAGGACGTCGACAAGGCCATTTCCGTGCCCGACGGGGCCATCGACCCGTTCCGACTGGTCGTCGCGAACGCCGCGAGCGCGCAGGAACACGGGGCGCGCATCGAGACGCACACGAAAGTCACGGACCTCCTCGTCGAGCGCGGGGAAATCGTCGGTATCGAGGTCGAGCACGACTCGGGACCGGGCAAGCGCGTCCACGGCACAGAGGGCGGGACCGAGGAGATCCGCGCCGACTACGTCGTGAACGCGACGGGGGCGTGGGCGGGGCGCATCGGCGACATGGCCGACCTCGACATCGAGGTCCGCCCGTCGAAGGGCGTCATGACCATCATGAACGTCCGGCAGGTCGACACCGTCATCAACCGCTGTCGGCCCAAGGGCGACGCCGACATCGTCGTGCCCCACGAGACGACGGCCATCCTGGGCACGACGGACGAGGAGGTCGAGGACCCCGAGGACTACCCCGAGGAACAGTGGGAGGTCGACATGATGATCGACACGCTGTCGGAACTCATCCCGATGCTCCAGGAGGCCCGCACCATCCGCTCGTTCTGGGGCGTCCGACCGCTGTACGAACCGCCGGACGTGGGCAGCACCGACCCGACGGACATCACGCGGGACTTCTTCCTGCTGGACCACGAGGAGCGCGACGACCTGCCCGGCATGACCAGCATCGTCGGCGGGAAGTTCACCACCTATCGGATGATGGGCGAGAAGATCAGCGACCACGTCTGCGGGAAGTTCGGCATCGACGCCGACTGTCGCACCGCCGACGTGCCCCTGCCCGGGAGCGAGGACTTCTCGGTCCTGCGGGACTACATGGACGAGTTCGGCCTCCGTTCGCCCATCGGTCGGCGCAGCGTCGAGCGCCTCGGGTCCCGGGCCGACGAGGTGCTCACGACCGACGGTCCCAATCCGACCGTCTGCGAGTGCGAGGGGGTCACGCGCGCGGAGATTCACGACGCCATCGAGGGGTCGGGCTCGGACCTCAACGCCGTCCGCATCCGGACGCGCGCGTCGATGGGGAACTGTCAGGGCGGCTTCTGCTCGCACCGGATGGCGAGCGAACTCCACGCGGAGTACGACGAGGCCGTCGTCCGCGAGGCGTGGGACGAACTGCTCCAGGAGCGCTGGAAGGGCCAGCGCCACGCGCTGTGGGGTGAACAGCTCTCACAGGCCGCGCTGAACTACGCGCTGCACGCCACGACGCAGAACCGCGACCGCGACCCGGCCGACGGCGACTCCGTCGACTTCTCGGCGTTCGACAGCGGCCGCAGTCAGGCCGGCGGCGTCGCGGACGCGGACGTGGCCGCCGACGGGGGGACGGATGGCGATTGAGTCGGACGTGCTCGTCGTCGGCGGCGGCCTCGCCGGCCTCACCGGTGCGCTGTCGGCGGCCCGCGAGGGGGCGGACGTGCGGCTGGTCTCCTACAAGCAGAGCACGCTCCGACAGGCATCGGGCCTCGTCGACGTGCTCGGCTACACGCCCGAGGGCGACGGCCCGCTGACCGACCCGTTCGCCACCATTCCGTCGCTCCCCGACCGACACCCCTACCGGACCGTCGGCGTCGAGACGGTCCGCGAGGCACTGTCGCTGTTCGACGATGCCGTCCCGACCTACGAGGGCGACCACACGGACGCGAACGCGCTGGTGCCGACCCACGGCGGCACGGTCAAACCGACCGCGCGCTACCCCGCCGGGGCGAGCGCCGGCCTCGCGAGCGACGACCGGGACACCCTGCTCGTCGGCGTCGAGGAGATGGTGGACTTCGACGCGCCCCACGTCGCCGCCCACCTCGACGCGGCGGGCGTCCCGTTCGACGTGCGCGGCGAGACGATCCGGTTCCCCGGCGACCTGCGGGCCGACGCGAAGGTGACGCGCTATGCGAAACTGCTCGACACCGACGGCGAGGTGGCGGTCCGCGGCCGGAAGGTCCCGGCCCGCGACGCCCTCGCACAGCGCGTGAATCCCCTGCTCGAAAGCGAGGCGCGCGTCGGTTTTCCGGCGATACTGGGCGACGACGAACACGCGGCGGTCCGGGCCGCGCTGGAGGAGAAACTGGGCGTCGACGTGTTCGAGGTCCCGATGGGCCCGCCCTCGCTGCCCGGCCTGCGACTCGAAGACGCGCTGTTCGACGCCCTGGACGACGCCGGCGTCAGCATCGAGACCGGCAATCCCGTCGTCGACTTCGACGGCGAAGACCGCGTCGAGCGCGTCTTCGTCGAGAAGAACGGCGCGCGCATCCCCAACAGCGCCGACCAGTACGTCCTCGCGACGGGCGGGTTCGTCGGAAAGGGAATCGAGTCCGACCGCGAGGGGGTCTCCGAGCCGATATTCGACTGCCACGTCCCCCACGCCGAGGACCGCTACGACTGGTTCGAGACGGAACTGTTCGGCGACCACGCCTTCGCTCGCTACGGCGTCGCGACCGACGACGACCTGCGACCGCTCGACGCGAGCGAGCGTCCCGAGTTCGACAATCTGCGCGCCGCCGGCTCGGTGCTGGGCGGCTACGACTTCGCCGCCGAGAAGTCCGGCAGCGGCGTCTCGATCGCGACAGGCTACGCGGCGGGCCAGCGCGCCGCACAGGAGGCACGATGAGCGACGCCGAATCACCAGACACAGACTTCGACCCGGTTGCATCGAACACGGGGGAGGACTTCGAGCCGGTCGACGTGTTCCCCGATAGCGACGACTTCGACCTGCGCCCCGGCGCGGACTCCTGTTACAAGTGCGCGACCTGTGACACGAACTGCCCGGTCGCGGAGGTGGACGACGACTTCCCCGGCCCGAAGTTCCAGGGCCCCGAGCAGTGGCGGCTGAAACAGACCGACGACGACCACACGGTCGACGACTCCGTGATGGACTGCTCGAACTGCATGCGCTGTGACAACGCCTGCCCGTCGGGCGTCCCGCTCAGCCAGATGCACAACACCGCCCGCGGGGAGTACGTCAGCGAGCAGATGGACACGCTCTCCGTCGAGTACGTCCGCAACCGCATCCTCGCGAACTACCGCACCTCCGCGTTCTTCGCGAGCAAGGTCCCCCGACTGGCGAACTTCGCGATGAACTTCGGTCCCGCCCGGTGGGTCATGGAGAAGACGCTCGGCGTCACGAGCGAACGCGACTTCCCGGAGTTCGCACGGCAGACCTTCCGCGAGTGGTGGGCCGAGCGCGGCGGACAGGCGACCTCCCGGGAGAACGCGAAGGAAGCGCGCGAGCGCCGCGGGCTCCCCGAAGACGCCGACAAGAAGGTCGCGTACTTCCACGGCTGTTACTCGAACTACAACACGACCGAGGTCGGCAAGGCGATGGTCCGCCTCTACGAGGAGTTCGGCTACGAGGTCGTCGCGCCCGAGCAGAAGTGCTCCGGCACGCCGATGTTCGCGAACGGGATGCTCGACGACGCCCGCCGCCACGCCGAGGTGAACGTCTCCTCGATGTCGGACCTCGTCGAGCGGGGCTACGACGCCATCGCGTCCTGTACCTCCTGCTCGATGGCGCTCCGACAGGAGTACCCCGAACTGTTCGACATCGACGGCATCGAGGACGTCGCCGCGAACACCTTCGAGGCCGTCGAGTACCTGCGCATCCACGAGGACCTCCGCGAGGAGGTCCGCGAGGCCGAGGTCGACGGCGACCTCGCCGAGGAGTTCGCCTACCACGCCCCGTGTCACTCGCGCAATCAGGGGCTGGACCGACAGGCCGTCGAACTGTTCCGCGACCTGGACGGCGTCGACGTCGAGGACGTGGGCGACTCCTGTTCGGGCATCTCGGGGACCTACGGCTGGAAGGAAGAGAAGTACGAGAAGTCCATGCAGATCGGCGCGGAGATGTTCGAGCACATGGAAGACGCGGACGGCGAGACGGGCATGACCGAGTGTCCGACCTGCGCGATGCAGATGGAACACGGCAGCGGCTACGAGATTCGCCACCCGCTCGAACTGCTGGAAGCGGCGCTGGTCGAGTAGCGCCGCGATTCGATTCGGAAAACGGTCGTCCCTTACTCGCCGCGGACGAACGTCACCGGGCACGGCGCGTTCAGCATGACTTCCTGCGCCGTGGACCCGAAGACCGCCTTCCCGGTCGGGGAGCGCTTGCGGCCGCCGACGACGACGAGGTCGGCCTCGGTCGCCTCCGCGAGGTCGACGATCTGCTGGCCGTGGTTGCCGACCGCGCCGCGTACGGACGTGTCAAGATCTACCTCGTGGAACCGTTTGAGGAGCTCTCGAACGGTCGTGTGTCGGTCGGCGACCTCGTCGGGGTCGGCCTCGCCGGTCGACTCGAACTCCAGTCGCTCGACGACGTTGCCGTACTCGTCGTCGGTGAAGATGTGTGCGACGACGACCTCGGCCCCTGCCGGGCCGGCGATGTCTGTCACTGCGTCTGCGAGTTCGTCGATACGGTCCGCGTCGTTCGGGCCAACTGCCAGAAGAACGGTTTCTAACGCCATACCGGCACCTCCGCGGGACGAACAGTAAAACCTTCGATGGTTCCTACTTCGCCGAGACGGCGTCGCGCAGGGCGGCGATTGCCCGGTGTTGTTCCGCCCGTCGAGGTTATCCGGTGTTCTTCATCCCGGCGGCGATTCCCTGCACCGTCAGTCGGAGGGTCCGCTTCTCGGTCTCGGTGCGGTGGGACTGCTTGAGCAGGCGGACCTGCAGGAGGTTCAGCGGGTCGACGTAGGGGTTCCGGCGCTCGAGATTCTCCTCCAGCCAGTCACGGGAGAGCAGGCCGTCCTGCCCGGTGATCTCGAGGACCTTCTCGACGGTCTCCTCGTACTCCGAGACGATCCGCGGGAAGATGCGCTCGCGGAGGTCGGGGTCGGCGAGGTCGGCGTACTCGCGAGCGATTTCGAGGTCGGTGCGGGCCAGCGCGAGCGACGCGTTGTCGAGTTTCGTCCGGAAGAACGGCCAGTTCTCGTACATCTCCTGGAGCGTCTCCATGTCGCCGCCGTTCTCCAGGTACGCGTCCAGCCCGGTGGCGATGGAGTACCAGCCGGGGATGATACAGCGGGCCTGCGTCCAGGAGAACACCCACGGGATCGCCCGGAGGTCGTCGACGTTGCGGTCCTCGCTGCGGGAGGCCGGCCGCGAGCCCATGTTGAGGTTCTCGATGACGGTGATCGGCGTCGCCTGCTCGAAGAACTCGACGAAGCCGTCGGTCTCGAGGAGGTCCTGGTACTCCTCGCGGGCGGCGTCGGCGGCTGTCTCCATCGCCTCCGCCCACTCGTCGGGAATCTCCTCGACCGGCTCCTCGATGGCGTTCTGGCGCGCCCGGACCTGGGCGTTGAGCATCTGTTCGAGGTTGCGCTCGGCGATGTCCGGGTTGGCGTACTTCTCGGCGATGGCCTCGCCCTGTTCGGTGAACTTGATCTGGCCGGTGACGGTCTCGTTCGGGAGCGCGAGCATGGCGTCGTTCATCGGGCCGCCGCCCCGGGAGATGGAGCCGCCGCGGCCGTGGAACAGGCGCATGTCCACGTCGTAGTCGTTCGTGATGTCGGCCAGGCGCTTCTGGTTGTTGTACAGCGACCAGTTCGCGGCGAGGAAGCCGTTCTCCTTGTTGGAGTCGGAGTAGCCCAGCATGATCTCCTGGACGTTGTTCCGGGCCTCGAGGGCCTGCGAGTACGCCTCGTTCTCGAACAGCGTGCCCATGATGCGGCGCGCGCCGGAGAGGGCGTACTCGGACTCGAGCAGGGGAACGATGTCGAAGCCGCAGTAGCCGGGCAGATCCACGATGTCGACCTGGTCGGCGAGGAACAGCACTTCGAGCGCGTGGCTGGGCTCCTCGCACCAGCTAATGGCGTACGTGTCGATTGCGTCCATGCCGAACTCGTTCTGCCAGTCGGCGGTCGCGCGGAAGCGGTCGAGGACGCGCGTCGCGTCGTCGGAGAGGCCCTCCGTGTCCGTCATGTCGATGACCGCGTTGTCCTGGAGGATGGCCTCCGTGAGGAACTCGACGCGCTCGTCCTCGTCCATCCCGGCGTAGTCGATGCCCTGGCGCTCGACGGCCTCGGCGATGGCGTCGGTGTGCATCTTGCGGTGGTCCCGCAGGTCGAGGCTCGCGAGGCTGAACCCGAACGTCTCGACCTTGCGGACCAGCGGGTCGACGTGGGCCTCGGCGAGCACCTCGGCGTCGTTCTGCCGGAGGCTGTCGGCGATGACGGTGAGGTCGGCGAGCAGTTCCTCGTCGTCCTCGTAGCCGCCCTGGCGCACGTCGCCGACGCGGACGATGGACTCGCGCATCAGCCGGAGCTTCTGGCGGTAGGGCTCGTCCGGGTAGCGCTCCTCGGCCTCGCTGGCGACGCCGGGGAGCTTCGTCTTGTGGCGGTTCAGCCGCTCGTCGAACGCCGCGTCGGTCGAGATGTTCGCGGCGTCCTGGCTGAGCACGCCCGAGAGCTCCTTGAGCTTGTCCCGGTACAGCGGGAGGACGGTCTCGCGCTGGCGCTCCAGCGTCTCCTCGGTCACGTCGGTCGTCACGAAGGGGTTGCCGTCGCGGTCGGACCCGGCCCACGACCGGAACTCGTAGAGCGTGTCCACGTCGACATCCTCGTCGTAGACGTCTTCGAGGGTCCGTTCGAGTTCGTCGTACACCTCGTCGATGACGTCGAAGAGGACGTTCTCTAAGTACCACTGGACGTTCAGCGCCTCGTCGGTGACCTCGGGGCGGCGGTCGCGGACCTGCGGGGTCTGCCAGAGGCTCGTGACCTCGGCGGCGAGGTCGCGCTCGATGCGCTCTTCCTCGCGGTCGGTCAGGCGGACCTCGTCCAACTGCTCGATGTCTCGGGCGACCGACCGGAGCTTCGCTTTCACGGTCTTCCGGCGGGCCTCGGTCGGGTGGGCCGTGAACGTCGGCTCGATAAGCACGTCTTCGAGGACCTCCTCGACCTCGTCGGCGTCGACGCCGCGGTCGGCGAGGTCGCGGACGGCCTCCTCGACGCTGTCGGCGAGCACACCCTCCTGGCTCCCCTCGCGAATCTCTCGGACGCGCTCGCGCTCCTCGGCGAGGTTGATGAGCTCGAAGTACGTCGTGAACGCGCGGGCGACGATGTCCTGGGTCTCCGGGTTCAGCCGGTCCAGCGCCTTGTGGACCGCCTCTCGCGTCTCCGCGTCACCCCGCCGGTAGTCGATGCTGGAGGTCCGAATCGTCTCGACCTCTTCGAACGCTTCCGTCGACGACTGTGCTTCCAGGACCTCTCCGAGGAGGGCACCAAGCTCCCGTACGTCCTGGTTAATCTCTCTGGCGTGCAAAGTCATACCACTCTCTCCCGAACGGAGCCCTAAAACACTATTGAATCGGGGTATAGCGGATAGAAATTCGTTATAGATGCCGCTCGAAAATAAGTATTAATAATCGTGTATTTCATTACCACACCGCTCGAAGTGACGCGTCACACCGTGTCTCGCCAATGATCGACATCGCCCTGGACATGGAGCAGTACGACTGCCCGTTCATCGACACGACGGCCGACCACAGCGTCGCCTTCGCGGCCGTCCACTGGGACTTCGACGAGCGCGCACGCGAACTCGACACCCGCATGGTCGTCGAGGCCGAGGACGCGGGCGTGCTGGACACCGGACTGGACGCGCTCCGCGCCCACGAGAACATGCACGACTGCTCGCTGCTGCGCCGCGAGGGCGAGGCGGCCCACATCAAGACAACCATCGAGGAGACGGCGGCGATGCACACCATCCGGGACAACGGCGGCTACATCACCGGCCCGTTCCACATCGAGGGCGGCAGCGAGATCTGGCACGTGGGCTTCGACCGCGGCCGCGACGCCGATACGACGCTCTCGGAACTGGACCGGGACAACGAGTACGACGTGGTCGAGCGGACGGCGACCACGCTCCCGCAGTTGCAGGACCTCGTGCAGAACGCCGGCGCGGCGATGACGCTCGTCGACGGCTGTCGCGACCTCTCGGACACCGAGCGCGAGACGCTCGAACGGGCGGTCTCCGAGGGGTACTTCGAGTCGCCCCGTGACGCGACGCTCGGGTCGCTCGCGGACTCCTTCGGCGTGTCCAAACCGGCCGTCTCGAAGAACCTCCGGCGCGGGGAGCGAAAGCTCATCGAGCGCGTCGTGGAGGCGCTGGACGACATCGACTCCTGAACGGACCGCGGGTCTCGCTCTCCGGCGTTAACATGTTAACTCGGCCCACTATGTGGGTCGCGAGTCTCCTAGTACTCGTTATGCAGAACACGGCCACACGGAGGCGCGTCCTCGGTGCGCTCGGTGTCGGTGTCGCGGGACTCGGCGGCTGCGTCGGTGACGACTCATCCATGACAGAGCCAGAGAACTCCAACGGCGGCGGGTCGACGGACGGCGGATCGACTGCGACCGACGGCGGATCGACGGGCGGGGGCTCGTCCCAGACCGTGACAATCGGGATGTTACAGCCCCGGTCTGGCGACCTGAAGTACTACGGCGACCAGGCGCTGTGGGGCTTCCTCTCGGGGCTGGCCTACAAGGCCGACGCCGATCCGCCATCGGACCCCGGGTCCGGCGAGGTGACGATGACGGTCGGCGACACCGAGTACCGACTGCTCGTCCGCGACACGGAGTTCTCAGCCGACACGGCACAGACCGCCGCGACGAACCTCGTCGAGAACCAGGACGTGGACCTGCTTGCGGGCTGTACCTCCTCGGCGGTGGCGAGTCGGGTCATCACGACGGTCGTCAACCAGGCGCAGGTGCCCATCATGCTCGGACCGGCGGCCTCGGCGGACATCACGTCCAACTCCGAGACCTGTAGCGACCTCGTCTACCGGTCCAGCGAGAACACCGCGATGGACGCGCGCTCCGGCGGCAAATACGTCGCCCGCGAGACTGACGTGTCCTCGGTGTACCTCTTCGGCGCTGACTACAGCTTCGGGCGCGCGGTCGTCAACAACTACCGGTCGGTGCTGGAGGCCGAGGGCGTCGACATCGTCGGCGAGCGATTCGTCGAGCAGGGCTACGCCGAGTGGGACGGCCTGCTCGAAAACGCCGAGCAGGCGGGTGCCGAGGGCGTCGTCGGCGGCTTCACCGTCGCGACGCTGCCGGCGATGTTCAACGCCTTCCTCTCGGGCGACTACTCCTACCGGGTGTTCGGCGGGCTGGCGACTCGAATCACCAACAGCGTCGTCGGCGGGACGATGCAGAGCGTCCTCGGCGAGCCGCTGACGGCGGAGAAGATCCAGCAGTCGAAGCTGGGGCCGTTCACGACCCGATACCACTGGAACCAGTACGACAACCCCATCAACGACGCCTTCGTCGAGAGCTACACCGGTACCTACGGCGTCGTCCCGGACCTGTTCACCGCGGGGACGTTCACGGGTGCGTCGGCCATCCACCAGGCGGTCCAGGAGAGCGGGTCGACGGCGGGCGCGGACGTCGCAGATTCCCTCAAGGGAATGACCGTCACGGACACGCCGAAGGGCGAGGGCGGCTACACCTTCCAGGAGTACAACAACCAGGCGCGCTCGGCGATGACCGTCGCGGACCTCACCCCGACCACCGACGAGTGGGCCGACAACTGGGGCGCGGCCGTCATGCCGAGTCAGCCGCTGGCTCGCATCGCGCCCGACGAGACGACGATTCCGGCCGACAGCGACCAGATGGGCTGCTCTCTGTAGGCCATGCTCAGGACACAGGGACTGACCAAGGAGTTCGGCGGCCTCACCGCCGTCGACGACGTGGACTTCGAACTCGGTCACGAACTCTGCTCGCTCATCGGGCCGAACGGGGCCGGGAAGACGACGTTCTTCAATCTGCTCACCGGGACGCTGACCCCGACAGCGGGGACGGTCGAACTCCGCCGGGGGTCGGACTGGGAGGACATCACCGACGCCGCGCCCCACGAGACCGCCGGCCGGGGCCTGCACCGCTCCTACCAGGTGACGAACGTCTTCCCGAACAGCACGGTGCTGGAGAACGTCCGCGTGGCCGAACAGGCCCACAGCGGCGACGCCACGACGTTCTGGCGCAACGTCGACCACTACGACGAGTTCGCCGAGCGCGCCCACGAGATTCTCGACCGCGTGGGCCTGACGGAACGGGCCGACGACCACGCGAGCACGCTGAGCCACGGCGCGAAGCGAAAGCTCGAAGTCGCCATCGCGCTGGCCGGCGACCCCGCCGTCCTCCTGCTCGACGAGCCCAACGCCGGCGTCTCCTCGGAGAGCGTCGACGAGATTCGCGACCTCATCGAGAGCGTCGCGGAGGACTATCCGGTCCTGCTGGTCGAGCACAACATGGACATCGTGATGGGCGTCTCCGACCGCGTCGTCGTGTTACACCAGGGTGCGGTCATCGCCGACGGCCCGCCCGCCGAGGTCCGGGCGAACCCGGACGTGCAGTCGGCGTACCTCGGCGGCTACGAACCGGGCAGCCTGAGCGACGGCGCGGACGCCGAGTCCGGCCCCGACTCGGAGGGGGGAACCGCGTGAGCGTCCTCGAACTCTCCGGCGTCCACACCTACTACGGTGACAGCCACATCCTCGAGGGCGTCGACCTCGACGTCTCGGAGGGCGAGGTGGTCGCGCTCGCCGGGCGCAACGGCGTCGGCAAGACGACGACGCTCCGCACGATACTGCAACTGACGCCGCCGCGCGAGGGCGATATCACCTTCCGCGGCGAGTCGCTGGTCGGCATGGAGACCCACGACGTGGCGGCCCGCGGCCTCGGCTGGATTCCCGAGGACCGCCGCATCTTCGGCCAGCTGACCGTCGAGGAGAACCTCCGGGCCGCGATTCCCGAGCCCGGGGACGTGGCCGCGGGCCTCGACCTGGCCTTCGAGTCGTTCCCCATCCTCGAAGAGCGACGGGGACAGGACGCCGGGACGCTGTCGGGCGGGCAACAGCAGATGCTCGCCATCGCCCGCGGGCTGGTCGGCGACAACGACCTGCTGCTCGTCGACGAGCCGAGCGAGGGGCTGGCCCCGCAGATCGTCGCCGACGTGGCGGAGGCGCTCTCGCGGGCGAGCGAGGACGTGACCATGCTCCTCGTCGAGCAGAACCTCCCGCTGGCGCTGGACCTGGCGGACCGCTTCTACATCCTCGACAAGGGCCGCGTGGTCGACGACGGCGAGACGGCGGCCGTCTCTGCCGACGACGAGCGCTTCAGGAGGTACCTGTCGGCATGATACTCGAAGCGCTCGCGGACTTCCTGACGGTGAGCGAACTCGGCGGCGTCGTCGTCAACGGGCTCGCGAAGTCGGCGCTGTACGTGATGATCGCGAGCGGCCTCACGCTGATATTCGGCCTGATGGGCGTCCTGAACTTCGCCCACGGCTCGCTGACGATGGTCGGCGCGTACCTCGGCGGCCTCCTGATGGTCGTCACGGTCTCCGGCGGCACGCCCCCGCTGACCCGACTCGCCCTGTTCTTCGTCGCCGTCGTCGTCGCCTTCGCGCTGCTCTCGGTCCTGGGCGGGGCCATCGAGACGACCATCATCCGCCCGCTGTACGACCGGCCGCCGATCTACCAGATACTGCTGACCTTCGGGCTGACGCTGGTCATCGAGGAGGTCGTCCGCATCGTCCTCGACGTGTACGGCCTGCAGCCGATTTCGGACTGGCAGGCGGCGCTGGCGACCAAGCCGCAGTTCCTGCGCGAACCGGTCGCGCTCGGCCCGGTCAGCGTCGGCTGGATGTCGATGTTCCAGGTACTGCTCGGGACGCTCACCGTCGCGGGCATCTGGGCGTTCCTCACGAAGACGCGCTACGGGCTGTACATCCGCGCCGGGAGCGAGGACGCCGAGATGGCGTCGGCGCTCGGCATCGACGTGCGGCAGGTGTTCACCGTCGTCTTCGCGCTGGGAATTGGCCTCGCGGGCGCGGCGGGCACGCTCCTGATGTGGGACCCGACGTGGGGCGCGAGCGTCCCGCTTGCGGCCGAGACGCTCCTGCCCGCGTTCATCGTCGTCATCGTCGGCGGCCTCGGCACCTTCCGCGGAACGGTCGTCGCCGCGCTCGTCGTCGGCATGACCGACGCGGTGACGACGTGGTGGTTCCAGAACGCCATCGAGTTCACGGGACTGCCCGAACTGGTCCTGTTCCTGGTCCTCGTGGTGACGCTCATCGTCCGCCCGCAGGGCCTGTTCGGCGTCGAGGAGGTGGGGGGCCATTAGCACCGAGACCGAGTCGGAGACCGACGCCGCGACCGAGGCCGGCGCGGCGACGGCGACCGAGACGGCGTGGCCGAGGGCGTACCTCCGGGACCACGTCGCGCACGTCCTGGTCATCGCGGCGCTCGCCCTCTACCCCGCGCTGTACAACGTCCTCCTGAACTCGCCGGTCAGCGCGGAGGCCCAGACGCTGCTGCCGACGGTCGAGACGATGGTCGGCGTGCTGTACTTCGGCCTGTTCGCCATCTCCTTCGACTTCGTCAGCGGCTACACCGGCTACCTCTCGTTCGGCCACGCCGTCTTCTACGGCACCGGCGCGTACACCGTCATCCTCGTCGCGAACGGGAAGGTTCCCCTGCTCGGGCCGGGCACGCCGTTCATGCTCTCGCTGATCGTCGGCGGCCTGCTCGCCGTGGTCCTGGCGATACTCGTCGGCCTCGTCTCGTTCCGCCTCTCGGGCGTCTACTTCGCGATGATAACGCTCGGGTTCGCGCAGGTGCTGTACGTGTTCGTCCGCGGGTGGGACTACGTGGCGAACAACCCCCGCGACGGCCCCGCGGTCGGTCCCTCGCACGTCGAGGGCTTTCAGATCGGCGTGCCCGGCGTCGACCAGCTCTCGCTCGCCATCGGCGTGCTGACCGGCGACGAGGTGTCGCTGCTCGGGGCGACGCTGTCCAGTACGGCCGTCTCGTACTACATGGTCGGGCTCGTCGTGCTGGGCTGTTACTTCGCGATGCAGCGCATCGTCCACTCGCCGTTCGGCCGCGTCCTGCTCGCCATCCGCGAGAACGAGGAGCGCGCCGTCGCGGTGGGCTACAACACCTACCTCTACAAGCTCGGCGCGTTCGCCATCAGCGGCTTCTTCGCGGCCGTCGCCGGCGGCCTGTTCGCCGGCTTCCGGCGCTCGGCCAGCCCGGAGAACTCCTTTTACTTCCTCGTCACCGGCGACGCGCTGCTCGCCAGCATCATCGGTGGGTTCGGGACGCTCGCCGGCCCGCTGTACGGCCGCCTGTTCGACGAGACGGTTCGGGAGTTCCTCTCGCCGGCCGGGCAGGGCGGCGGGCTGCTGCCGTACCTCAGGGCGCTGCTCGGCCAGGAGACGCTCGACGCGCCGGTCGTCGGCAGCGAGACCGTCGGCGGCCTCATCGACCTGCTGTTGAACGGCCACGCGAGCCTCTACGTCGGCGTCGTGTTCGTCCTGTTCGTCCTCTACGTCCCCGACGGCCTGCTCGGGACGCTGCGCTCGCGCGTCGGCGGCACGTTCGCCGAGGCGGTTCCCGCCCGAATCTGGGGTGAGGACCGATGACGGGCGCGGACGCGACGACCGACCGCGACAGCGTACCGACCGACTTCGCCGCGACGCCGAACCGGAGTGATAGACAGTGACACCATCGCAAGAGTACGCTCTCGACGACCGACCGACGGAGACGACGATGCACTACGCGACCAACGACGGCGTCGAACTCGCCTACGAGCGCGCCGGCCCCGCGGACGCCGAGACGGTGGTGTTCGTGGAGGGCATCGGCTACGGCCGCTGGATGTGGCGCTGGCAACGGGACGCGCTCGACGGAGCGTACGACACCATCGTGTGGGACAACCGCGGCACCGGCGACTCGGACGAACCCGAAGGCCCCTACACGATGGCGCAGATGGCCGGCGACCTGGACGCGGTGCTCGCCGACGCCGGCGTCGCGTCGGCCCACGTCGTCGGGGCGAGCATGGGCGGCATGGTCGCCCAGCGGTACGCCCTCGACCGCGACCGGGCGCGCTCGCTGACCCTGCTGTGCACCTCGCCGGGCGGCCCCGAAGCGGCCCCGGTCCCCGAGGAGACCCGACAGCGGATGTTCGATGTTCCCGAGGGCCTCGACGAACGCGAACGCCTGCGCTACAAGATGCAGCCCGCGTTCTCCGAGGGCTTCCCGGAGGCCCACCCCGACCTGATAGAACGCATCGTCGACTGGCGAATCGAGAGCGACGCCAGCGACCGGGCGCTCCAGTGGCAGGCCGCGGCCGTGGAGGCCCACGACGTATCCGACCGCCTCGGCGAGGTCGACGTGCCGACGCTGGTCGTCCACGGCACGGCCGACCGGGTCGTTCCCTTCGAGAACGGCGAACTGCTGGCCGACGGCATTCCCGACGCCGAGTTCGAGCCCCTCGAGGGCGGTTCGCACCTGCTGTTCGTCGAGGACCACGAACGAGTCACCGCGCGCGTCCGGAGGTTCCTCGCCGATGTCTGAGTTCGCTCCCCAGCAGTGGGTCGGGGCCTGGAGCGAGCGGCGGGCCGCGCTCACGCCGGACCGCGAGGGGCTGGTCGACGCGACGACCGGCCGGCGGTTCACCTACGCGGCCCTCGACAGCCGCGCGAACCGCGCGGCCCGACTGCTCAGGGAGCACGGCGTCGGTCGCGACGACGCGGTCGCCGTGGTCTCGCGGAACCGCCCCGCCGTCGTCGACCTGTTCTTCGCCACCGGCAAGACCGGGAGCCGACTGGCCCCGCTGTCCCACCGCCTCGCGCCGCCCGAACTCGCCGCGCTCCTCGCCCGCGTGGACCCGGTGCTCGTCGTCGTGGAAGCGCCCTTCACCGATGCCGTCGCCGCCGCCCTGGCGGAGGCCGACGGCCTCGACCCGCGACTCGTCCGCATCGACCCCGCCGACGGCGACGCCGCCGAATCGGCCGATGCCACCGCCTCGACGGCCTCTGACGAGTCCGACGCCGCCGACGCACTCGCGGCCGCCCCCGCCTACGCTTCGGCCCTCCCGTCGGACGACTCGCCGGTCGAGCGGGCGGCGCTCGCGCCCGACGACACGCACCTCCTGCTCCACACCGGCGGGTCGACGGGGACGCCCAAGGAGACGGAGGTCACCCACCGCGGTATCGTCTGGAACTCGGTGAACACCATCACCGCGTGGGGACTGCGGGACGACGACGTGACGCCGATGGTGTTCCCGATGTTCCACACCGGCGGCTGGAACGTCCTCACCGTCCCGCTGTGGCACATGGGCGGCACCGTGGTCGTCGCCCGCGAGTTCGAACCCGGCGACGTGCTGGACACCGTCGAGCGCGAGGGCGGGACGGTGCTCGTCGCCGTGCCGGCGGTCCTCCGGATGATGGCGAACCACGACCGCTGGGACGAGACGGACCTCTCGACGCTCCGGTTCGCCAAGTCCGGCGGCGGCCCCTGCCGGAAGGCCGTCATGGAGGCGTGGTGGGACCGCGGCGTCGACCTCTCGCAGGGGTACGGGCTCACCGAGTGCGGCCCGAACAACTTCGAGATGCCCGAGGGGTGGCCCCGCGAGAAGGCCGATTCCGTCGGCGTCCCGGCGATGCACGTCGACGCGCGGGTGGTGGCGGTCGACGGTGAGGAGGGCGAAGCCGCCGGAGACGCGGAGCCGACCGTCGTCGACCCCGGCGAGGTCGGCGAACTCGAACTCCGCTCGCCACACGCCGCCGACCGCTATCTCGACAATCCCGAGGCCACCGCCGAGACGTTCGGCGACGGCTGGGTGTCGACCGGCGACCTCGCGCGCGTCGACGCGGACGGCTACTACTACATCGAGGGGCGGACGAAGCACATGTTCGTCAGCGGCGGCGAGAACGTCTACCCGGCGGAGGTCGAGGACGCCGTCGCCGACCACCCCGACGTGAGCGAGGTCGTGGTCGTCCCGGTCCCCGACGAGACCTGGGGCCAGGTCGGCAAGGCCGTCATCGAACCGACCGCCGATGCCGGCGCGGACCCGCTGACCGTCGAAGACCTGCGCGCGTTCCTCGACGGCCGCCTCGCGCGGTACAAACACCCCAGAGCGGTGGCGTTCGTCGACGAGATGCCCACCAGCGGACCGGACAAGATCGACCGTCAGACGGTCACCGAACGGTTCGGTCGGTGAGGCTCTCTCGGGAGCGCCCGTTTAAACGAATCAGTGAGACAGGCGCACATTCAAGTCGGACACCTGTCAACACTACGTAAACTCACACTGACATGAACGAGTACGCAGAGCCGATTCACGTGTTGCAAGTGGACGACGAGCCCATTCTCGACGCCGACGCGGCGACGGACGGGTCGACTTCCCTCTCGGTCACCACGGTCGCGTCCGGCGAGCGCGCGCTCGACCGCCTCGACGCCGAGCGCTTCGACTGCCTCGCCGTCGCCGCGGACCCGCCGGAGACCGACTGCCTGTCGCTCGTCGACGCCGCCCGCGAGTCCGACGATGCCCTCCCCATCGTTCTGGTCACCGACGACGCCTCCGCCCCCGTCGTCGACGACGCCGTAGAACGCGGAGCCACTGACTACTACGAGCGGGACCCGGAGGCCGACCGGGCCGGCCTGCTCGCCAATCGGGTCCGCCTCGCCGCCGAGCGCCGGCGGGCGGAACGACGCGCCGAGCGGACCGGGCGTCGGTTCGCCGACCTGACGGAGCACGCCGCCGAGATGCTGTGGATATTCGCCGGGGACTGGAGCGAACTCCTGTTCGTCAACTCCGTGTACGAGGACCTGTACGGCCGCCCGGTCGACGCGCTGGAGGAGAACCCGATGGAGTTCATGGCGGCGATTCACCCCGCGGACCGCGAGCGGGTCGTCGAGACGATGCAGCGGGTCTCGGCGGGCGAGTCGGTCGCGGCCGAGTTCCGCATCACCCGGCCGGACGACGACGAGCGCTGGGTTCGGGCCGAGGCGGAACCGGTCGTCGAGAACGGGACCGTCGCCCGCGTCGTCGGCTACTCGCGGGACATCACGGAGCGAAAGCGCCGCGAGCGCAGGCTAGAAGCGTTCGCGAACGTCGTCAGTCACGACCTCAGGGGGCCCCTCGACGTGGCGCGCGGCCAGCTCGAACTCGCGCGGTCGACGGGCGTCGAGGAGCACTTCGAGGCCGTCGAGCGCGCCCACTGCCGCATCGAGACGCTCGTCGAAGACCTGCTCGCGCTGGCGACGGACGGGGACGCGGCGCTCGACGTCGAGGCCGTCCCGCTCGGGACGGTCGCCGAGCAGTGCTGGCAGAACACCGACGCCGAGAGCGCGACGCTCGACCTGGCCGCCGACGCGGTCGTCCGGGCTGACCCCCGACGGCTCCGGCAGTTGCTCGGGAACCTCGTGGGCAACGCCGTGGCCCACGGACCGGCGGCGCGGGACGACGGGCGCGCCGAGGGCGTGACCCTCGACGGGACCGACCTGACGGTGACGGTCGGCGAACTCGACGACGGCTTTTACGTCGCCGACGACGGCACGGGCGTCCCGGCCGAGGAGCGCGAGCGGGTGTTCGAGCCCGGCTTCGGGTCGGCAGACGGGTCGGGCTACGGCCTCTGTATCGTCGAGCAGATAGCCGAGGCCCACGGCTGGTCGGTCGACGTGAGCGAGAGCGAAGCCGGCGGGGCGCGCTTCGACGTCACCGGCGTCGAAACCGTCTCTGACTGACGCCCCGCGCGAAAACGCACCGACGGCCTGTTGCGGGCGAGCCTACGCTTCGTCGAAGACCCAGTCGCCCTCGACGACGTGGTCGGCGACGGCGTCGAGGTCGAGCGTCAGACCGAGGCCCGGTTCTTCCGGAATCTCGATGTAGCCGTCCTCGATGACGTCCTCCTCGACCAGGTCCTCCCACCAGCCGAGTTCGTAGGAGTGGTACTCGACGGCGAGCGCGTTCGGGATGGCCGCGCCGACGTGGGCCGAGGCCATCGTCGCGATCGGAGAGGAGACGTTGTGCATCGCGACCGGGATGTAGTACTGGTTCGCCACGTCGGCGACCTTCCGCGTCTCGCGCATGCCGCCGACCTTCGGCATGTCGGGCGCGACGATGTCGACCGCCTGGTTCTCGATGAGGCGGCGCTCCTCGGTGACGCGATAGCGGTTCTCGCCGACGGTGATGGGCGTCGACGTGGACTTCGTGACCTCCTCCTGGACCTCGAGGTTCTCCGGCGGGACGGGGTCCTCGAGCCACCACACGTCGTACTCCTCGATGGCCTCGGCCAGGCGCTTGCCCGAGCCGCCCGAGAACGTCCAGTGGCAGTCGAAGGCCACGTCGGCCTCGTCCTTGACCTCCTCGGTGACGGCCTCGACGATTTCGGCCTTGTGGCGGACCTCGCCCGGGCGGAGGTGGCGGTTCGCGCGGTCCTTCTCGAAGCCGCTGGGCACGTCGAGGTCGAACTTCAGGGCGTCGTAACCCAGGTCGTCGACGACGCGGCGGGCCTCGTCGGCGCAGGCCTCGGGGTCGGCCTCCTCCTCGGTGTGGCAGTCGCAGTAGACCCGCATCCGGTCGCGGTACTTGCCGCCGAGCAGCTGGTAGGCCGGCACTTCGAGGATCTTGCCGGCGAGGTCGTGCAGCGCGACCTCGATGCCGGCGATGGCGGTGACGGTGACGCCCTCGACGCTGCCCTCGCCGCTCATCTTCTGGACGAGGTGCTCGTAGAGGCGGTCGATGTCCAGCGGGTTCTCGCCGATGACGAACGGCTTCATCCGCTCGATGAGCTCCGGGACGCCCGCGCCCCAGTAGGCCTCGCCGGTGCCGACGATGCCCGCGTCGGTGTAGATGCGCACCAGCGTCCACGGGAAGTTCCCGTCGACCATCGTCGTCTGAACGTCCGTGATCTCCACGTCGCGGCCGCCGCCGCGCTTGGCGGTGACGCCCATCGTGTCCGCGGAGAGCTCTCGCATCGTGTACTCTGCGTTAGGGTCGTGTAGATCTGCGTAATCTACGTCGTTCGCCTGTCCCATACCCCCGCTTGCAGGCCCCCGTCACAAAAGTGTAGAGGAAAGCGTATCGATTACTTCGGTTCCGAATTATCTTTTCTAACAGTTCGGCCCGTCCCTCGCGGGGGTATTTTTATCTCGAAACCGCCTGTACTCGGCGGCATGGACATCGGCGTACTGACAGTTCCGCTCGGCGACCAGTCACTCGACGACGCGCTCTCGTACCTCTCCGGCCTCGGCGTCGGCGCGGTCGAACTCGGCTGCGGCGGCTTCCCCGGCGACGACCACCTGGACAGGCAGGCGTACCTCGACGACGACCAGAAACAGGACGAACTGCGCGCGTCGCTCGACGAGCACGACCTGCGCGTGAGCGCGCTGGCGACGCACAACAACCCCCTGCACCCCGACGAGGACCGCGCCGACGAATCGGATACGGAACTCCGCGAGGCGGTCCGGTTGGCCGACCAGTTGGGCGCGAACACCGTCACCTGCTTCTCGGGCCTGCCCGCTGGCGGCCCGAACGACGAGGTGCCCAACTGGATCACCGCGCCGTGGCCGAGCGAGCACGCCGACGCCCACGACTACCAGTGGCGCGTCGCCGAGGAGTACTGGTCCGACCTCGCCGCTCACGCCGCCGCCCACGGGGTCGACCTGGCCATCGAGATGCACCCCAACATGCTCGTCTACGAGCCCCGGGGCCTGCTGGAACTGCGCCGGCGGACGAACGACCACGTGGGGGCGAACTTCGACCCGTCGCACCTCTACTGGCAGGGCATCGACGTGACCGAGGCCATCCGCCTGCTCGGTGACGAGGACGCCATCCACCACTTCCACGCCAAGGACACGAAGGTCTACGAGTCAGAAGCCCGCGAGAAGGGCGTGCTCGACACCGCACCGTACACCGACGAGCCGAACCGCTCGTGGCTGTTCCGGTCCATCGGCTACGGCCACGACGAGTCCCACTGGAAGGACGTGGTCTCGACCCTGCGGATGGTCGGCTACGACGGCGCGCTCTCCATCGAACACGAGGACTCGCTCACCAGCGCGCGCGAGGGCTTAGAGAAGGCCGTCGACGTGCTCGACCGCGCCGTCTTCGAGACCCAGCCCGGCGACGCCTACTGGGCCGAGTAGGACCCGTATCGCTACAATTCGCTCGATTCTGTGCGAAATTTTATGTAGTGGCTGGCGGAACAGTCACTCGTCTCACAACTTCGGAGACAGACCATGGACATCGAACTCACTCACAAGCCCTCGTACACGCACGTTCGCGTCACGCTCGAAGACGGCGAATCGATCCTCGCGGAGCCCGGCGCGATGGTCAGTCACTCCCCGACCATCTCCATCGAGACGACGACCAGCCGGGACGGCCTGCTCAGTTCCGCCAAGTCGATGCTCGGCGGCGAGTCGCTCCTGGCGAACGAGTTCACTGCCGACGGCGGGGAGGGAATCGTCACGCTCGCGCCGCCGACACCAGGCGACGTCCACCACCACGAACTCGACGGGACGACGCTGTACGCCGTCGACGGGGCCTTCCTCGCGGCCGACCCCAGTATCGACATCGACTCCGAGTTCGGCGGCGTCAAGTCCCTGCTGGCCGGCGCGAGCATCACGCCGCTCGCCCTGAAGGGCACGGGAAACGTCTTCATCGAGGCCTTCGGCGGCATCGAGCGCGTCGAACTCGACGCTGGCGAGCGCTACACCGTCGACAACGACCACGTCGTCGCCTGGGAGGGGACGGTCGACTTCGACGCCCACCGCGTCGGCGGCCTGAAGTCGACGCTCCTCAGCGGCGAGGGCATCGTCATGGACTTCACTGGCCCCGGGACGGTCTGGTATCAGACGCGGGGCCTCGAGGCCTTCACGTCGGCCATCGCGCAGGCGCTCCCGGGAACGCACGACGACGACAACGGCGGGACCGGCATCGACGACTTCCTCTGAGCGTCGGACCACGCGAACGTCGGCAGCGGTCCCCGTTTTTTTCTGTCAGGCCAGTTCGCGAGTGATGTCCGTCGAGGACACCATCCCCACGTAGTCCTGGTGCTCGTCGATGACCGGCAGGTGCTTGATGCCGAAGTTCGTCATCATCGCGGCGGCCTCGCCCAGTTCCAGCGACGCGGTGACCCGCTCGACCGGGGCGGTCATCACGTCGCCGACGGTCGCCGTCGAGAGGTCCTCGCCGTCCGCGACGGCGTCGACGATGTCGGTCGTGGTGATGATCCCCGCCTCCGCGCCGGGGACGAAGATGCCGTTGATGTCCTGTTCGCGCATCTGCGTCGCCGCCGCTCTGACGGTCGCGTCTGCGGAAATCGTCTCCAGCGGGGTCGACATGACGTCCTCGATTCGGACGGTCGCTTCAGAAGCCATACCGCTCCAACGCCCGCATCCCGTTTTGTCTTTTCCCCTCCGGTCGGATATTGCGACCGGGGACCCGCCGGCCCGTTCTGACCCCGATTGTTATTTCGCCCCCGAGTGAAGGGCCGATATGACACTCGATGTCGGCGTTCTCGGCTACCGATTTATGGGCAAAGCACACGCGAACGCGCTCTCTCGACTGTCGATGTTCTTCCCGGAGGCCCCGGCGGTCAACAAAGACGTCATCGTCGGCCGCGACGCGGACGCGCTGGCGGACGCCGCCGAGGAACTGGGTTTCGACCGCACGGCGACGGACTGGCGCGACGTGGTCGACGAGGTGGACGTGTTCTACAACCTCGGGCCGAACCACGTCCACGCTGAGCCGTCCATCGCGGCGCTGGAGGCGGGCACGCCGACGTTCTGCGAGAAGCCGCTCGCACCGACGCTCGACACCGCCGAGGAGATGGCCGACGCCGCCGACGCGGCCGGCGTCCCGGCGGGAACGGCGTTCAACTACCGGTTCGTCCCGGCGATACAGTACGCGAAGAACCTCGTCGAGGCCGGCGAACTCGGCGAGATTCACCACTTCCGCGGGCAGTACCTCCAGGACTGGCTGGTCGACCCCGAGGCCCCCTGGTCCTGGCGCAACGACGAGGAACTGGCCGGCAGCGGGGCGCTGGGGGACCTCGGCGCGCACACGGTCGACCTCGCTCGGTTCCTGCTCGGCGACGCCGCCGGCGAGATTTCGCGGGTGAGCGGCCACCTGCGGACGTTCCACGACGAACGCCCCGTCGAGGGCGAGGACGAGACCCGGCCCGTCACGGTCGACGACGCCTACAGCGCACAGGTCGAGTTCGAGAGCGGCGCGATGGGGACCCTCGAAGCCTCGCGTGTCGCCAACGGTCACAAGAATGCCCACACGATCGCCATCGAGGGCTCGAAGGGCGCGCTGAAGTTCGACCTCGAACGGCTGAACGAACTCCAACTGCTCACCGAGGGCGACCGCGGCTTCCAGCGGGTGCTCGTCACCGACGAGGACGACCCCTACGTCGAGCACTGGTGGCCGCCGGGGCACGTCCTCGGCTGGGAGCACACCTTCGTCCACGAGAACTACGAGTTCCTGTCGGCGGTGGCCGAGGGCGGCGACGCCGACCCCGCCTTCGCCGACGGACTGGCCGCCCAGCGGGTCCTCGACGCCGTCGAGCGAAGCGACGAGCGCGGCGAGTGGGTCGCCGTCGAGTGACTCGCTGACGAGGGACCGGGATTTACTACGGGCGGGCCCGCCACCTCCGGGTATGTCGCTCACCGACAGACTCGACCAGTACCTTGCTTCCGAGGACCTGAACGCCGTCTGGTTCGCCCGTCCGCCCTCCTTCGCGTGGCTCACCGGCGGCGGCGACAACGTCGTCGACAGGGGCGTCGACACCGGCGTCGCCGCCGCGGGCTACGACGGCGACGAGGTCACGGTCGTCACCGACAACATCGAGGCCCCGCGGCTCCGCGCCGAGGAACTCCCCGACGGCGTCGCCATCGAGACGTTCGACTGGCACGCCGAGAGCCTGGCCGACGCGGTGGCGGCGGCGAGTCCGACGCCGGCGGCGGCCGACTTCGACGTCCCCGGGTTCGAGTCGGTCGACGCGACGCCCCTCCGACAGCCGCTGACCGAGACACAGCGCGAGCAGTACCGCGAACTCGGGGCCGACGCGGCGGCGGCCGTCGAGTCGGTCGCCAGAAGCGTCGAGCCGACGGACACCGAACTCGACGTGACGGGGGCGCTCCGTGACGAACTCGAGTCGCAGGGCATCGCGACGCCGGTCGTCCTGGTCGGCAGCGCCGAGCGGGCCCAGACCTATCGCCACTACACGTCGACCGACACCGAACTGGGCGACTACGCGCTCATGTCGGTGACGGCGCGACGTGACGGCCTCCACGTCAGCACCACGCGGTCGGTGGCGTTCGACCCGCCCGAGTGGCTCGCCGAGCGGACGCGGAAGGCGATGCGTGTCGAGACGACGGCGCTGGCCGCGACGCGGGCCGTCGGGCGAGAGGGCGGAACCGCGAGCGACGTGTTCGCGGCGATTCAGGACGCCTACGCCGAGGTCGGCTGGGAGGGCGAGTGGCGCAACCACCACCAGGGCGGCGCGGCCGGGTTCGCCGGCCGGGAGTGGATCGCCACGCCCGGGAACGAGAGCCCGGTGGTATTGCACCAGGGGTACGCCTGGAACCCGACCGTCGACGGCGCGAAGAGCGAGGACACCTTCCTCGTGACCGAGAAGCGCGTCGACCTCCTCTCGGGGACCGGCGACTGGCCGACCGAGACGGTCGAGGCCGTCGGCTACGACCTCGAACTCCCGCGGCACGCGGTTCTCGACCTGTAGGACCGGCCGCCAGTTCGCCGGGGGACGCACAGATTTACAACAGGTGTTGTATGACGATGCGTAGTTTTATGGCGACCGTTCGGGTATCCACCAGGTATGACCGCAGAGCGCGCGTGGTGGAAGGAGGCGGTCGTCTACCAGATCTATCCCCGGAGCTTCAACGACAGCGACGGCGACGGCATCGGTGACCTGCAGGGGATCATCGAGCGACTGGACCACGTCGCCGAGCTCGGGGCAGACGTGATCTGGCTCAACCCCGTCTACGAATCGCCACAGATGGACAACGGCTACGACATCAGCGACTACCAGGCCATCCACGAGGAGTTCGGGACGATGGCCGACTGGGAGGCCCTGCTCGCGGAGGTCCACGACCGGGACATGCGGCTGGTGATGGACCTCGTCGTGAACCACACCTCGAATCAGCACGCGTGGTTCCGGAAGTCCCGCGAGCGCGACCCGGCGTACGAGGACTACTACATCTGGCGCGAGGGCGACACGGACGAAGACGGCGACCCCGTGCCGCCGAACAACTGGGAGTCCTTCTTCGGCGGCTCGGCCTGGGCGTTCGACCAGAAGCGCGGCGAGTACTACCTCCACCTCTACGACCGGTCACAGCCGGACCTCGACTGGACGAACGAGGACGTCCGGCGGGACGTGTTCGACGTCGTCGAGTGGTGGCTGGAGAAGGGTATCGACGGCTTCCGCATGGACGTGATAAACCTCCTATCGAAGGCCGAGGGGCTGCCCGACGGCGACCCAGACGGCGAGTGGATCGGCTCGGAGCACTTCATCAACGGCCCGGAGCTGTACGCCTATCTCGACGACCTCGACGAGGACGTGCTGTCGAACTACGACGTGATGACCGTCGGCGAGATGCCCCAGCTCACCGTCGAGGCCGCCCGCGAGTACGCCGGGGCCGACGGCCCGCTCGACATGGCGTTTCACTTCCAGCACACGAAACTGGACTACGCCGACGGCGAGCGGTGGTCCATCGGCGACTGGGACCTCCGAGAGCTCAAGACCGTCACCGACCGCTGGCAGAACGGGCTCGCGGACGAGGGCTGGAACGCGCTCTACTGGGAGAACCACGACCAGCCGCGGAGCGTCTCGCGCTACGGCGACCCCGACGAGTACCGGCGGGAGTCCGCGACGCTCCTCGCGACGTACCTCTTTACCCTCCAGGGCACGCCGTACGTCTATCAGGGCCAGGAGCTCGGCATGACGAACGCGACGTGGGACTCGATGGGCGACCTCCGCGACGTGGACGCCATCAACCACGCCCAGGAACTGCTGGAACAGGACGGCGTCGACGATTACGAGGACGTGAAGGACGTGGTCGGCTACCGGACCCGCGACAACGCCCGGACGCCGATGCAGTGGGACGACTCGCCCAACGCGGGCTTTACCGACGGCGAGCCCTGGATACAGGTCAACCGGAACTACACCGAGGTCAACGCGGCGGACCAGCGAGCCGACGACGACTCGGTGTACAACTACTACCGGCGGCTGATCCGCCTGCGCGGGGAGCGCGACGTGCTGGTCTACGGCGACTACACGGACCTGCTGCCCGACCACGAGACGGTCTTCGCCTACACCCGCTCGCTCGACTCCGACGAGGGGACCGAGCGCGCGCTCGTCGTCTTGCACTTCTCGGACGAGGAGCGGTCGGTCGAACTCCCGGTCGAGTACCGGGAGGCGTCGCTGTTGCTTTCCAACTACGACCGGACCGACGCGGAGCCGGCCTCGCTGTCGCTCGCGCCCTACGAGGCCCGCGTGTACGAACTCCGGTGAGGCGGCGGCTCTCTCGGGAGTGTCCCCGCCGGTGAGGAGGTCCGCTCTCCGGTCGCTTACTCGTCGGCGTCGTCGCGGCCGACGCGGATGACCTGCAGGAGCGAGTAGACGGGGACGCCGCGGATGTCACCGACGCCGCGCTTGTCGGCTAGCACGACGCAGGCCACGGGGTTGCCGCCTTCCTCGTGGATGGCGTCGATGGTCTCGGCCATCGTGTTCCCGCTCGTGATGGTGTCGTCGACGACGTAGCAGTCGCGGTCGCGGATCTGGGCGAAGTTCCGGGAGAACGAGCCGTCGGAGGTCTCGTTCTCGTCGTCGTCCCACTGGTGTTTCGTCGGCGCGTACGTCCCGAGGTCGGTGTCGAGTTCGCGGGCGACGGTCGTCGCGAGCGGCGCGCCGGCCTTCTCGATGCCGATGGTGAGGTCCACGTCCTCGCCCTGCTTCGAGAGGAGGTCGGCCATCGCGGCGCCGGCGTGGTACAGTCGGGTGCTGTCCCGGCCGACGGCCGACCAGTCGACGTGGATGTCGTGGGGGCCGCTGGACTGGGACGGCTCCGGTTCCGCGCCGGTCCCGCTGCGCTCTACCAGCCAGCTCGCCGTCTCTCTGGAGACGTTGAGTTCGTCCGCGATCTCCCCCTTGGAGAGACCGCGCTCTGCCAGGTCGGCCGCGCTGTCGACGAGATCGTCGATGTTCTTCATACTGCGTATTTCCGCGCGGGAGGATTTAATAGGCAATGTTCTCTGGCCCCGAAATGGCGTCCCAACGAGTGCCGCCATTGGTGGGAGGCGAGCGGTCTCGCTGGTGGCCCCACGGGCCGTCGGGCCACAGCAACCCCCGCCGTCCTGGACTACCTCATTCCGAAATTCTTTAACAACGACAGTTGTACACAATGAACACAGTGACCGATGGTGACGTCTCACGCGAGCGCGAGCCGACCGCTGGCTTTGCCCCGCACAGCCTCGAGGCGGCACCGACGACGGCGACGGGAGACAATCATGGCTGTTAACTACACACTGGGACTCGAACGGAACACATGGACGACAGCGAACTAACCGACGTTCTCGAAGACGCCGGTCTCTCTCCGTATCAGGCCGAGGCCTACGTCGCGTTGCTCGGTCTCGGTACCGCCTCGGCGACCGACGTCGCCGATTCGTGTGACGTTCCCGACCCGCGGATATACGACGTGCTGCGCGACCTGGAGTCGAAGGGGTACATCGAGACGTTCCAGCAGGACAGCCTGACCGCGCGAGCGCGGAATCCCGAGATCGTCCTCGAAGACCTCCGGTCGCGGTCGAGCAAGTACCTCGACGCCGCGGAGACCATCGAAGAGCGCTGGGACCAGCCCGCCATCACCGACCACGAGGTCAGCATCGTCAAGCGCTTCGAGACGGTCCTGAACCGGGCGACGGAACTCATCGCGGAGGCCGAACACCAGATTCAGGTCGGCGTGAACCCGGAGCAGTTCTACGTCGTCGAGTCGGCGCTCCGGGACGCCCACGACCGCGGCGTCAACATCAAACTGAGCATCTGTACTGGGCCCGACGAGCGGACCCCGTCGCTCGACGACATCGAGGGGACCTGCACGGAGGCCCGCCATCGGGAGATTCCCGCCCCGTTTTTCGTCCTCGTCGACCGGACGTGGACCTGCTTCGCGCCCCACGCCCACTCCGTCAACGAGTACGGCGTCCTCGTGAAAGACCGCACGCACACGTACATCTTCCACTGGTTCTTCCTGACGTGCCTGTGGGAGATCTGGGAGACGATGCACACCGAGCGGACGCCCGAGACGCCGACGACCTACGTCGACCTCCGACACGCGGTCCGGGACATCGAACCCCTGTTGAACGAGGGGGCGTCCATCGAAGCCGTCGTCAGGGGCTTCGTGACGGAGACGAACGAGGAGGTCGAACTCCGGGGACGCATCACCGGCGTCGAGTACACCGGAAGTAGCATGGGGCGGAAGGACCCGGTCCCGCTGGCGCAACTCGCCGGACAAATCAGCGCGACGCTCGAAACCGACGACCGCCAGTACGAGATCGGCGGTTGGGGTGCCGTGCTCGAAGAGATCGAGGCGACTGAGGTCACTGTCGTCGACGTACGCTACGAGTGACCGCGGCGCACTCGGCAGCGGAAAAACTCTCACACAGTTTGCGCGTTTGAGAACGCTCGTCTCACAAACACCCGTTTGGGTTTCCCATAACTACTTATAGTTGATTATCTTTAGTGATTGTCTTCGGCTGAAAAATAACTCGGTAGGAAGTCGTTTACAACACCTGTGGTTAATTATGGATAACCTTTAAGTAATCTCCGGGATAGCTCAGCATAGACATGTCGGACAATGGCACACCGGAAGAGCGAGAATCGACAGGCGTGTCGCGACGGCGGTTCGTTCGCGCTGCTGGCGCGTCGGGCGTCGTCGCGGGACTGGCGGGTTGTGCGGACTTCGTCGGCGGTGGCGACGGTGGCGGTGGGGGCGGTGACGGGAACGGCGGTAACGGCGGTGACGGTGGCGACGGCGGGAGCACGGGGGACGGCGGCGGCAGCGGTGGAACGACGGTCCAGTGGGGCTTCGACCCCGTGGCCGCCCAGAACAACGGCGACGCCATCAAGCAGGCGCTGCACGACAACGGGCTCTCGGACGACATCACGGTCCAGCTCGTTCCGCGGAACCAGGAGACGGGCCAGGCGCGGGCGAACTACAACCGGCTTCTGAGCGCCGGCGAGACGGACCCGGACATGTTCCTGATGGACAACGGCTGGACGAACATCTTCATCCAGCGCGGCCAGCTCCAGAACCTCACGGAGTTCCTGCCCCAGGAACTGGTCACGGAAGTCGACGAGAACTACTTCTCGTCGTTCACCGACACCGCGCGGGACCCGGGCAGCGGAAACCTCTTCGGCGTCCCGGTGTTCCCGGACTTCCCGACGATGCAGTATCGCAAGGACCTCGTCGAGGAGGCCGGCTACGACCCCGAGGGCAACAACTGGGCGACGGAACCGATGACCTGGGAGGAGTGGTCGAACATCGCGGCTGACGTCCACGACAACTCCGGCGTCGACTACGGCTTCACGACCCAGTGGGACATCTACGTCGGCACCGCCTGCTGTACGTTCAACGAGGTCATGTCCTCGTGGGGTGGCGCGTACTTCGGCGGCCGGGACAACCTCTTCGGTCCGGTCGGCGAGCGCCCGATCACGGTCAACGAGCCGGAGACCATCAATTCGCTCAACATGATGCGGAAGTTCGTCCACAACGAGGACTTCGGCGGGACCTTCGACGGATACGGCGGGGGCTTCACGCCGACGAACATCCTCGGGTGGACCGAGGAGTCCTCGCGCGCGCCGTTCGCACAGGGCAACTCGGTGTTCCACCGCAACTGGCCGTACTCGCTGGCGCTGACCGGACGCAACCCGGAAGAGACTGAAGACCCCGCCCTCGGCGAGGACCTCGGCGCGATGCCGATTCCCTACGCCGTGCCGGAGAGCGAGGCCGCACAGCCGGGTACCGGCGGGACGACCGCCGCCCTCGGTGGCTGGCACATGACGGTCAACCCCAACACCGGCCAGCCGGACGCCGTCAAGCAGGTCATCCGCGCCGCGATGCAGCCGGACTTCCAGCTGACGCTTCTGTCCATCCAGGGCTGGCTGCCGCCGCGACCCGAGCTGTTCAACTCCGACGAGGCCCGCAACGTCCCGGTCGTCGGCCGGTACATGGACACGCTGCAGGTCGCCGGCCAGAACACGATGCCGCGGCCGGTCACGTCGGTCTGGAGCAACCAGACCAGCAAGATCGCCCAGCAGGCCAACCGCGCCGTCGGCCAGGAGGTCTCCTCCGAGGAGGCGATGAACACCCTCGCCGAGTCGCTCGCGGCGACCGAGGGGAACTGACAGCCTAGCTTTACATTAAACCCACTCGATTATTAATTATGGATTCCTCGACAGGCGGATGGAGGTGACCGAATGAGCACAGACACAGGTCGAGAGTCGCGACGGTCGGGCGCACTCGTCGACGCCATGCGCTGGATGGAGAATCTCAGCGATACGCAGTACGCGTACTTGCTGCTGCTCCCGGTGTTCGTTTTGCTTGGCGTCGTGGCGCTGTACCCGCTGTTGCGGACGTTCGAGTTGTCGCTGTACGCCACGTCCCTCGACTTCTCGAGCCGGAGCTTCGTCGGACTCGGCAACTACGTCGGACTGTTCACCGGCGAGAAGAACCAGTTCCTGCCGGGCGGCACCACGTTCCTGCCAAGTAATCTCAGCCTGCGGGCGCTGCTGAACAGCGCGCTGGTGGTGACCATCATCTTCGCCGTGGTGAGCGTGCTGTTCGAGACGCTCATCGGCCTGGGACAGGCGCTCATCCTGGACCAGGACTTCTACGGTCGGCGGTGGGTCCGCGCGGCCATCATCATCCCGTGGGCCGTTCCCATCGTCATTCAGGGGATGATCTTCTTCCTGATGTTCAACTCGAACGTCGGGTTCCTGACGCCGCCGCTGGCCGACCTCGGGCTGTTGGCCCCCACGAACACGCTCAACGACACGCCGAGCGCGACCTTCATCATCATCGTGGCCGACATCTGGAAGACCTCGGCGTTCATGGCGCTGCTCATCCTCGCCGGCCTCCAGAGCATCGACCGCGGGCTCTACGACGTGGCGAAGGTCGCCGGCGCGACGAAGTGGCAGCAGTTCAAGCTCATCACGTTCCCGCTCATCCTGCCGACCATCGGGGTCGCGGTCCTGTTCCGCTCGGTGCAGGCGATGCGGGTGTTCGGCATCATCGACACCGTCTCCAGTTGTACCGTCGTGCCGTCGCTGTCGTGCATGGTCGTCGCGACGTTCACCACCCGCGAGGGGACGTCCGCGGCCATCGCGTTCGTGACGGCCGCGATCATCGGCTCCGTCGTCATGGGGCTCATCCTGTGGCAGGGGGAGGACGCGATCTGACATGGCAACCACGACCGAAGACCAATCGAGCGACGGCCCGCTCCAGCGCTGGACCCAGAGCGCCATCAAGAACCCGGAGAAGGTGTATCGGGCGCTGTTCTACGCGGCGATGATTTTCTTCCTCGTGACGACGCTGTTCCCGTTCTACTGGCTCGTCGTCCTCGCGGTGACGCCCGAGGGGAACCTGCTCGCGGGGAGCTTCCTCCCGACGGTGAACCTCTTCGGCGTCAGCGGGACGTTCCCGCTGCCCGTCCCCAAGGGATTCAATCCGGGGGCGTTCATCAACGTCTTCCAGGAGGTCCCGTTCCACCTCTACATGCTGAACAGCTTCGCGCTGGCGATCACCACGACGGTCATCGTCCTGTTCGTCGCGAGCCTCGCCGGCTACGTGTTCGGGCGGCTCCGCTTCCCCGGTCGCGCGCTGCTGATGCTCGCCATCCTCGCGATCAGCTACTTCCCGCCGGCCGCGTTCGTCATCCCGCTGTTCCAGGCGTTCGCCGGCAACGCCCCGATCACCATCCCGTTCACGAACATCCCGCTGTTCACGCCGCCGCGGCTCCTGAACACGCCGGGGTCGATGGTGCTGCCGTTCAGCGCGCTGTTCATGCCGCTGTCGATCTTCATCCTGACGACGTTCTACGGCCAGATTCCGGACGGCCTGGAGGACGCCGCGCGGGTCGAGGGGACGACGCGACTGGGCGCGCTCTTCCGGGTCATCATGCCGCTGTCCGCGCCCGGCGTGGCGACCGCCTCCGTGCTGACGTTCATCGCGGTGTACAACGAGTACTTCTTCAGCTCGATCATGGCGACGTCTCCGGAGGCGACGAAGTGGTCCCCCATCGTCGGCGGGATCCTCAGCTACCAGACCCAGTACACGACCCAGTACAACCTCATGGCGGCCGCGAGTATCATCGGGGTTCTCCCCGTCGTCATCCTCGTAGTCGTCGCACAGGAACGCATCGTCAGCGGACTGACCTCAGGAGCACTCAAGGAGTAACACAATGGCACGAGTACGACTCGAACACGTGACGAAACGCTACGACGACCAGGGTGACGTGGTCACCGCGGTCGACGACATGAACCTGGACATCGCCCACGGCGAGTTCATCTGCTTCGTCGGGCCGTCTGGCTGCGGGAAGTCGACGACGATGGAGACCATCGCGGGGCTGACGATTCCGACGGAAGGCCAGGTGTTCATCGGCGACCGCGACGTGACGAACCTCCCGCCGAAGGACCGCGGCATCGCGATGGTGTTCCAGAACATCGCGCTGTTCCCGCACATGGACGTCTACGACAACATCTCGTTCGGCCTCCGCCTGCGGGACTACCCGCAGGACGAGATCGACCGCCGGGTCGAGCGGGCCGCGGACATCGTCCAGCTCGAGGGGATGCTCGAACGGATGCCCGAGGAGATGTCGGGCGGCCAGCGCCAGCGCGTCGCCATCGCCCGCGCCATCGTGCGCGAACCGGACGTGTTCCTGATGGACGAGCCGCTGGCGAACCTGGACGCCAAGCTCAAGGTCCACATGCGGACCGAGCTCCAGCGCCTCCACAAGGAACTGGACACGACCATCATCTACGTCACCCACGACCAGGAGGAGGCGATGACGCTCTCGGACCGCATCGCCGTCCTCGACTCGGGGAGCCTCCAGCAGATAGACCCCCCGCTGACGTGCTACAACGAGCCGGACAACCTCTTCGTGGCCGGCTTCATCGGGTCGCCCTCGATGAACTTCGTCGAGGGCACGGTCACCGAAGACGCCCTCGAGACGCCGAACTTCTCGCTGCAGTTCGACCCGTCGTCCATCGAAGGCATCAGCGTCGGCGACTCGGTGACCCTCGGCATCCGCCCCGAGGACATCTACCCCGCCGACCTCCGGGACGAGGTGGCGGACCCGTCGGGAATCATCCAGGCGCGGACGGACATCCTCGAACCGATGGGCGACGAGATATTCGCCTACCTGCTGCTCGGCGACGGCGAGACGTCGATGTCACAGGAGATGGCGACCAACGACCAGTTGCTCATGAGCATCGACCCGGACTCGGACATCGAGGAGGAAGACGAGGTCGGGGTCGTCATCGACAGGCGGAACGTCCACCTGTTCGACTCGGCCAGCGGCGAGGCCATCGTCCACGACCTCCGGCCGGTCGGAACGGACAGCTCGGCGTCCGGCAGCGAAGTGGAGACCGACGACTGACGATGAGCAGCCACCTCGCGACGCTGTACTGGAGCGGGATGCTCGTCCTGTTTTTCTTCTGGGCGTACGGGATCGGCTCGTTCATCCTGGACCTGAAGAACAAGATCATCCCCGGAATCATCCAGTATCGACGCGGGCGTCGGAAAGCGAAGGAACAGCGAGAGCGCGAAGAGGAGCGCGAGGAGCGTGAACAGCAGTTGTATTAATTATCGAGCCGTCGACAGTATCGACCACCAATGACTGAGACAGTGCGTATCGGAATCGTCGGTCTCGGGAACATCGCACAGCTCCACTGTCACAATCTGGAGGCGCTCGGCCGACAGGTGTCTCTCGAAGCGGGGGTCGACATCGACCGCGACGCCAGAGAGGCCTTCACCGCGGGGTACGGTGCCGAGACGTACGAGGACCCTGCGGAGATGTACGACTCGGTCGACGCCGTGCTGGTGACCACGCCGAACAAGTTCCACGAGCAGTACGTCGTCGACGCCCTCGACGCGGGGCTCGACGTGTACGTCGAGAAGCCGCTGGCGCACACCGTCGAGAGCGCGGAGCGAATCGCCGCGGCCGCGGCGGACGCCCGGGGCTTTTGCATGGTCGGCTTTCACAACCGCTTCGCGAATCCCGTCGAGGCGCTCACGGGCTACCGGGCCGACGGAACGCTGGGCGATATCTCGCACGTCGAGGCGAACTACGTTCGACGGCGCGGCGTCCCCGGTCGCGGCTCCTGGTTCACGCGCCAGGACGTCGCCGGCGGCGGCTCGCTGATAGACATCGGGGCCCACGCCGTCGACCTCGCGTTGTACCTCCTCGGGTACCCCGGGGTCACCGAGGTCACCGGCGAGACGCGCGCTCAGTTCGGCGTCGACGACGACTACGCGTACGTCGACATGTGGGGCGAGGACGGCGGCGCGGCGGACTTCACCGTGGACGACTCGGCGAGCGCGTTCGTCCGCTGTGCGAACGGGGCGACGATTTCGCTCGAAGTCGCGTGGGCGACGAACCGGCCCGACAGTCAGGAGTACTACGTCCGGGGGACCGACGCCGGGGCCAGACTCGACCTCGCGGACGACTCGCTCACGATGTACGAGACGGTCGACAACGGGGCGATGCACCATCGGACGACGGACGTCGAGACGCAGGACGCCAACGCCCATCGGCGCACGCTGGAGCGGTTCGTCGAGGCCGTTCGCGACGGGACGCCGCCGGTTCGAAACACCGTCTCGCAGGCGCTTCGCGTCCAGCGCGTGCTGGACGCGATCTATCGGTCCAGCGACGCTGGCGCGGCCGTCAGCCTCGGCGCGTCCGACTGAAGAAAGACTTAATCCGGAGTGTTTTGACTGTCCGCGTGCGCATGAAAGCAATTGGTGTTCGGCCCGATGCGGCCGGGCCCCAGCTTCTGGAACGAGAGCGGCCAGTCCCCGAGGCTGGCGAGGCGCTCGTCCGGACGCTGCGGGTCGGTGTTGACGGCACAGACCACGAGGTGGTCAACGGCTCCCACGGCGGCTATCCCGACGGTGCGGAGCACATGATCCTCGGACACGAGGCGGTCGGCGTCGTGGAAGAGCCCAATGGCACGGGGCTCGAAGCGGGGCAGGTCGTCGTTCCGACCGTCCGGCGCAAGCCCGACGGGAAGACGAACGAGTACTTCCGCCGGGGCGAACCGGACATGGCCCCCGACGGCGACTACGTGGAGCGCGGCATCGTCGGGGCACACGGCTTCATGGCGGAATATTTCACGTCGCCCGCGGACTTCCTCGTCCCCGTTCCCGAGTCGATCGCCGAGTACGGCTTCCTCGTCGAACCGCTCTCGATCACGGAGAAGGCAAACGAGCACGCCTACGCCACGCGCGAGCCGTTCGACTGGCGGCCGGAGTCGGCCTGCGTGCTCGGGAACGGCTCGCTCGGCCTGCTGACGCTCTGGATGCTCGAACGGGAGTACGACCGGACCTACTGCGTGGGCCGGCGCGACCGACCCGACCCGACCGTCGACATCATCGACCGCATCGGGGGCACGTACGTCGACTCGCGGGAGACGCCCGTCGACGAACTCCCGACCGACTACGAGGCGATGGACTACGTCTACGAGGCGACCGGGTTCGCTCCCCACGCCTTCCAGACCGTCAAGGCCCTCGACCAGAACGGCGTCGGCGTGCTGCTCGGCATCCCCGAGCCGTGGGAGTTCGAGGTCGACGGCGGCTCGCTGCACAACGACATCGTGTTGCACAACAAGTGTCTCATCGGGACCGTCAACTCCCACGTCTCGCACTTCGAAGACGCCGTGGAGACGCTCCGAGACCTCCCCGAGTGGCTGCTCGACGACCTCGTCACGACGGTCGCCGCTCCCGAGAACGTCGAGGCCGCATTCGAGGACGGCGACGACCAGATCAAGGCCGTGGTCGAGTTCGATTCGCTGTAGCGGTTGGCGCGCGAGCGTTTCGGCCACGGTTTCGCGGGTAATCGACCGGGTAGACAGGGGTCTCGAACCCAAAAATATATGAAAAATGATGAATGTGCATGATAGATTTACTCAGTAGAGTATAATACTTTCAGACTCTGAGGTGCCAGAATTCAGCAAATAGCGGCGTTTTAGGAAGGGCGTAGCGTATGTGAAATGGCGATTTTTGCCATACAGAAGTATTAAGTATTAATCTTCAATACAGAATTGTGAGGTATTGGTGTACTCATGACTGACGACAACGCGGACAAGCGGCTGACACGACGTAACGCTCTTCGGATCGCCGGTGCTGCTGGTGCGGCCTCGCTCGCCGGTTGCGGCGGGAGTGGCGACGGCTCCAGCGGTGACGGTTCCAGCGGCGATGGCAGCAGTGGCGACGGCTCCAGCGGTGACGGCTCCAGCGGCGACGGCGAGAGCACGTCCAGTGGCACCCAGTACAGCACGCTGGAGGTCGCTCACTGGTGGGGCGAGGGCGACGGTCTGGAAGCCATCCAGTCCGTGATGGACGCCTTCAAAGAGAAGCACCCGGACGTTCCCTTCGACGAGAACCTCATCGCCGGCGGCGCCGGTGAGAACCTCCAGGCGAACATCCGGACCCGCGTCCAGAACGGGAACCACCCGAGCACGTGGCAGGCGTGGCCGGGCAAGAACCTGACTCCGTTCACCGACGCGAGCCTGCTGAAGGACATCGAGGAGTCGGTGTGGTCCCAGAACGGGATGAAGGACGCGTACCTGGGCGGCGTCAAGAACGCGGCCCAGCCCGGCGGCAGCTACGTCACGGTCCCGCTCAACATCCACCGGATCAACAACCTCTTCTACAACGTCGAGGTCGTCGAGGACGCGGGCGTCGACCCGACGAGCCTGGAGACGCCCGAGGACCTCGTCGGCGCGCTACAGACGGTCGAGGACGCGGGCTACACGGGCATGGCACACCAGACCGGCAGCCCGTGGTCCAGTTTCCAGATGTTCGCGACCGTCCTCCTCGGCCAGACTGACGCCGAGACTTACAGCGCCATCTTCGAGGACGGCCAGGTCGACGCCAACAGCGACGCCCTGCAGACGGCGGTCGAGACGACCCAGTCCTACCTCGAGTACATCCCGAGCGACGCTGGGTCCATCTCCTGGACCGAGGCCAACAACCAGGTCATCAACGGCGAAGCGGCGTTCCTGCACCAGGGCGACTGGGCGGCCGGGACCTACATCACGAACGACCTCGTCTACGGCGAGGACTGGGACCACGTCGCGTTCCCAGGGACCAGCGGCTACTACTCGCTGAACATGGACTCGTTCCCGTACCCGATCAACAACCCGTCGCCCGAGGCGACGACGCTGTGGTGTCGCTTCGTCGGCACCGCCGAGGCCCAGGAAATCTTCAACCCGAAGAAGGGGTCGATTCCGCCGCGCAGCGACGTGAGCACCGAGCCGTTCAACGAGTTCTCGACCGGCCAGATCGAGGACTTCCAGAACAGCGAGGCACAGCCGCCGTCGGTCGCGCACGGCCTGGCCGCGCCGCCCGCGGTCCAGTCCTCGCTCGAGTCGGCCATCTCGTCGCTGAACTCCGGGGCCGCCCCGGCCGACGTGGTCTCGCAGATGTCGAGCGCCTACCAGTAACGCGGCGATTCACCCGAGGTCCCGTCTCACCGAGCGTCGGGACACGACGCGGATAGCGCCGCCTTCGAGCGGCTGAAACGGCCGTTTCGGTTCCCGCGAACCGGGCCGAGTGCCGAAGTTCTTAGTACTCGACTCGCAAACGCCTGCGTATGTCCAGTGACGACTTGGAAGCATCGCTCGAGCAGGTAATCGCGCGGTTCAATCTCGGCGAGTACGAGATCGCGGCGTATCTGGCCGTCCTCCAGCACGGTGAACTGACGGCGTCGGAGATATCGGAGAACACGGACATCCCGCAGCCGCGGGTGTACGACACCGTCAGGAGCCTCAGCGACGTGGGACTGGTCGAACTCAAGGAGTCGCGCCCGATGAAGGTGCTGGCGATCGACCCGCGGGAGGCCTTCGAGGGGATCCAGAACTCCCTCGACGACCTCGTCGACGACCTCTCTTCGCGGTACACCGCGCCCGCGAGAGAGCCCGAAGCGGTCTCGCTGGTCAAGTCCCGCCCGACGATACTCCGGTATCTCGAAGACATCATCGACACCGCGGAGTACGAACTGACGCTCTCGCTGACGCCGGCGCTGCTGGAGCGCTTCGAGGACCGCCTCGCGGAGCGAAAGCGGTCGGGCATCGCCATCGAAATCCTCATCTCCCCGGCGTCGGACGCGCCGGACCCGGACCGGTTCGACTACCAGTCCATCGCCACGACGGTCAAGGGCCGACGCGGCATCACGACCCCGGTCGTCGCCGTCGCTGACGGGAACTACTCGATGTACGCGACCCGCGAGAGCGTCCGCGGCGACACCGACCGCTACGGCGTCATCTTCAATCGGTCCGAACTCGGCTTTCTGGTCTCCGGCTTTCTCAACACGGTGCTGTGGACGACGGCAGAGGTCATCACCGGCGACGGCGACGGCCTGCCGTTCCCGCGGCGCTACGGCACCATCCGTCGGTGTATCTCCGACCTGATGACGCTCGAGGGCGAGTTCTACGCCACCATCGAGGGGCGGGACGTGGAGACGGGCGACCACCGGGTGATCGAGGGCAAGGTCGACCAGGCGTCGTTCAGTTCCAACCGGGAGGTGGCGACGCTGGTCGTCCAGACCGCCGACGGCCCGGTCGAGGTCGGCGGACAGGTCGCCACCTACGAGGACATCGAGGCCTACGAAATTCGCGTCGGGCGCGACGAACCGCCGGACGCCTGACCTCGGTGTGGGGCCGGCACAGTCGCTCCGTGAAAATACGGACTAAGACACTGAGAGCCGTGGGTGGGCAGCCCACGGCTTCGCATGACCCGTCGGGCAGACGAGCACTTGTCAGAGGCGTGTCACTGCCCGATCGTGATGAACCCACGAGACCAGGGTAGTCCGTCGCGGTCAGCGGGGACGTGGTCGCCGTGGCGGACAGCAATGTTCCATCCGTTCCAGGAGATAAAAAAGATGAACACATCTCCGAGCAAAAAACCTAGTCTGAGCAGGAATCGTCTCCGCCCGATGGTCCAGTCCGTTACAAATGGAAACTGATATGTGTCCGTCTGACGAGTGCTCTGGTAACGGTTCAATATGGTCCGCGACTCCGTCGTACAGTACGTCAGTACGTCGTCTGTGCGGACGGATATCGTCGGTGCGCTGTGTCCACAGGACAGGACCACCGCCGACCTGCTGGCGGACCTCGACGCGAGCGAGTCGGCCGTCTACGACGCGCTCGCCAACCTCGAACGCCGCGGACTCCTCGTCTCCGGCGACGGGACGTGGCGACTGACCGGGACCGGGCGGCTCGTCGCCGACACGATCCACCGACAGCGGCTCACGGAGCGACTCCTCGATGGAGACGCCGAGTACTGGGAACGTCACGACGCGTCGGTCATCCCCCAACGGTTTCGGTTCCGACTCTGTGAAATCGGCACTTACGAGGTCGTCCGCAAGACCCAGGCCGACATCGACCGCCCCGTCCGCGAAGTGGTCACCCGCGTCGAGAGCGTCGAGAACTGCCACGTCGTCTCGCCGGTGTATCACCGGGAGTACGAGGCGGCGATGCCCGACAGCCCCGACTCGCGACTGGTCGTCAGCTGCGAGGTGGTCGACGAGATGACTCGGCAGGGGTCGAACGTCGACCGGCGGACCTTCGAGCAGACGGCCGTTCGAGTGACCCCCATCGACTACGCGCTCGGCGTCTCCGACGAGTGGGTCATCCTGACGCTCCCGGAGATGAACGGCGAGTGGCCCTCCGCCAAATTCGTCTCAGAGACCGACGACGCGGTGGCGTGGGGCCACGACCTCTTCGAGTCGATCTGGGCGGACGCGACGACGATCGGAGCCTACCTCGCGGATCGCTGAGGTTTCGGCGAACCTAAACACTCAAGGCTGGCCGGGACAGACAACGGGGTAATGAGTACGCAGAAATCCGTCGAACGGGGGGCCGAGCCGTTCACGTTCGACGATCTCGCGGTCGTCATGGGAACGTACAACGAGGCAGAGGCCATCGGGACCGTGCTCGACGACATCGACGCGGTGACCGACGGACGCGCCGAGGTCGTCTGCGTCGACGGGTCCAGCGACCGAACGCCAGAAATCGCTCGCGAGCACGGCGCGACGGTGATCGAACAGGAACCGCAGGGCTACGGCGTCGCGGTCCGCGAGGCGGTTCTGACGCCCGAGCGGCCGGTCGTCGTGACGACGGACTGCGACGACACGTACCCGATGGAGCGGCTCCCGGACTTCCTCGACGAAATCAACGACGGGGCCGACGTTGTCAGCGGCGACCGCCTGTACTACGGGGCCGACGAGATGCCGGCGATGAACAAGCTGGGCAACGAACTGTTCGCGCTGCTCGCGAGCGTCCTGATGGGGAAACGGGTTCACGACACGACGACCGGGATGCGTGCCTACCGCCGCGAGGTCGTCCAGAAGATCGCCTGGACCGAGAACACCGGCCTCTCGGCGGAACTGCTGATGCGGCCGCTGATGCGCGGCTACGACGTTCGCGAGCGCCCGATCGAGTACGACGAGCGCAAGGGCGAGACGAAACTGGACCCCTTCTCCGGCGGCGCCGCCATCGCCAAATCCATCGTCCGGGTCGCCCTCGAAGAGCGGTTCCGGTAACGGGCTTCTCCGACTACGGGAGCCGACCGTCGGCCCCGCCCGGTCTACGACCGCTCGTCCGGCGGACGCTGGTAGCTCGTTGTCCCGCCGGGATGGCCCTGCGGGTTCTCGATGCCGACGAGTTCCCCGCCGGTCGGCGAACTGTACAGTGCGAACAGGAGGTCGTTGACCAGGTAGTAGCGGACGCGCTCTCGCGGGTCGCCGTCGGGGTCGGGGTCCGCGAGGCCGACACCCATGCCGCCCAGCGTCTCCTCGCGCGTCGCCGGGTCGAGGTCGACGAACTCGGCGTCCTCCCACTCCCGGGCGTACGCGTCCAGCGCGTCGACGGCCTCGGCCATCGCCGCGGCCCGGTCGGGGTCGTCGTCGACCCTGCCGGTGACGTACCGCTCGACGAACGACTCCACGCCGTCGACTTCGCTCGGATAGACGACGCCCGCCACCGCGAGGTACGTCTCGCGATCGTGGTCGTCGAAGCCGGACTCAGTTCGGTCCTCCTCGCGGTCGTCCCAGGTGAGCGCGGCCGCGCCGCCGCCGACGGTGACGCCCGCCGCGGCGAGCGCTTTCAGCGCGTCGCGTCTGGTGAGTTCGTAGTCGGTCATTCGGTAGCTCCCGCCTGTCGAGCCGTCGTTGTCGCGTTCATGCTGATTCCCTCCCGGTGCGCTCCGGGAACGTAGGCCGCCTGGCCGCCGCATCGGCGGGGGTCCGTACACGCTTCGAGGCGCGGCGTCAGCGCCCTGACACCGGCGTCCGTCCGCTCTACGGGGAGGGCGGCGCGGTAGGTGAATCCCGCGCCCGTCCCGTAGTCGACGAACATGACGAGCGTGACGGTCCCGTCCTCGGGCGTGGTGACGTTCACGGCCTCGTCGACGCCGTCGCCCGCGAGCCGCGTCCGGTTCCGGTCGGTCACTAGCCGGAGGTCGAGCGGTTCGGTCCCGCGGACGGTGGCGTAGTCGTTGTCGTCGCCGTTCGTGAGGCGGATGGACACCAGTTCAGCCTGGGCCGGGACCGACGCGGACACGTTCGTTCGGACCGCCTCGCCCTCGGCGACGCTGACGCGCTGGAGGCGCGGTTCGACGGCGCGTCCGAGGTAGGGGACCCACTCGCCACGGTAGACGTAGCGGTAGTAGGTCCTGTCGGGATACGCGTCGACGACGGCGAACTGGCGGTGTTGCATCGCGTAGACGGTGTCGCCGTCGAATCCGGGGTCGTTGCGCACGGACTGGAACGGGTGATTGAGCCACTGGCCGTACGGCGTCGGGAGGAAGACGAGCGCGCCGTCGAGGTCCCGCTCGCCGAACGGCTCGTAGGCCTGCTCTAGCTGCTGGGTCACGGCGTAGTTGTCCGAGACGGGACCGGCGGCCGCGGCGGCGGTCGCGCCGCCGCCGACCGCGGCCAGACAGAGCGTCACCGCGACCACCGCTGGCCTGACGCGGTCGGCGCTGACCTGCTCCGCGACCGCGGTGCGGAACCACCGGACGGCCCCGAGGACGCCGACCGCGCCGAACGCCGCCACCGGCACGAGCACGTCGACGTGGTAGAACGGGCCGAGGAAGGCGACCAGTCCGTCGGTCGGGTCGCCGAGGTCGCCGAGCATGTTCACGGTCCCCCAGAAGTAGCAGTTCCCGAGCGGGACCGAGACGAAGACGCCGGCGAGCGCGGCCTGCCGGCTGTCGAGGCCGCGCCTGACTGCCGCGGCGACGCCACCGAGCGCCGCGAGCGTCCCGAGCGGGCCGGCGACGACCCACTGCGTCGCGAGCTTCCAGAGCAGTTCGGCGTTCGCGTCGAGCGACATCGCGGGCGTGAACTCCCGCGAGTAGCCGCGTATCTCCCGGTAGCCGAAACCGAGGCCGTCGAGCGGGGCGAACGCCTCGTAGGGGAACAGGAGCGCCGACCCGGTGACGACGCGGTTGTACGCGAGCGTCGCGGCGACGCCGGCGAGGCCGCAGACGGCGGTCACGGCGAGGCGTTCGACGCGGGAGCGCTCGAGCGTCCGGAGCCGCCAGAGGGCGTGGACGACGAACGGCGTCGCGAACAGCACGGCCGTGTACGGCCTGGCGAAGAAGGCGAGCCCAATCGAGAGGCCGGCGAGCGCCGCCGTTCGTCGGCTTCCCGTCCGGTCGGCGCGGAGGTACGCCGCGGCGAAGCCGAGGTTCCACAGCGTCGTCGGCACGTACGAGAGGAACACCGAGGCGTCGATCAGGAACAGCGGCGACCCGAGCACGAGGGCGCTCGCGACGACGCCGGTCCGTTCGTCGAACGCCTCGCGGGCGGTGTGGTAGGTCAGCGCCAACACGCCGGCCGCGATGAGCGCGAGCGCGACCCGGTAGCCGCCAAGCAGTTTCCCGACGGCGAACATCGCCGCCGGGACCGGCGCGTACTTCGGATACAGTCGGCCGCCGTCGGTCACGAAGAACCACGGGCGAAAGGTCTCCTCGACGGGCGGGTACAGGAACAGCTGTCCCTCCAGCAACATCGCGGCCTGCTGGAGGTAGACACCCTCGTCGTGGTTGGTGGTGTGGTGCGGAAAGACGAAGTGCGCGAGTGCGAAAACGACGAGACCGCCCAGCGCGGCGACGACGCCGGCCTGCACCGCCGGGCGCCGGAGCCGCGTCATTCCGTGGGGTACCAGGCCAGTTCGTGGTCCGCGGCGAGGTCGACTTCCACCGGCTGGCCCGGCTCGAACGTCTCGACGTGGTTGTGCATGCAGTGGACCACGTCGCCGCTGTGGAGTTCGACGCGGTAGACGAACGACGGCCCGTTGTACTGGCGGTGGACGACGTAGCCGTCGGCCTTCGGCTCCGAAGTCGGCATCGCGGTCAGGTCGTCGGGGCGGACCAGCACGTCGACCATCGCCCCCTTGTAAGCCTCGACCGGCCCGTTCAGCAGGTCCACGTCGAACGAGCCCAGCCCCGTTTCGAGCACGTCGCCGGTCACCCGCGCCGAGAGGAAGCTCGCCTGTCCGAGGAAGCTCGCGACGAAGCGGCTCTCGGGGTTCTCGAACACCTCGGCCGGGTCGCCGACCTGCGCGATGGTTCCGTCGTTCATGATGGCGACCCGGTCGCTAATCGAGAGGGCCTCCTCCTGGTCGTGCGTGACCGAGATGGCGGTGACGCCGGCGCGCTTCAGAATCTTGCGGACCTCCTCGCGCATCTCGACGCGCAGACGCACGTCGAGGTTCGAGAACGGCTCGTCGAGCAAGAGCACGTCTGGTTCCGGAGCCAGCGACCGGGCCAGCGCCACGCGCTGTTGCTGGCCGCCGGAGAGCTGGCTCGGCATCTTGTCGTGGTGGGCCGTCAGGTCGACCAGTTCGAGCAGGTCGTCGACCCGCCGGGACGCCGTCTCGTCGTCCATCTCGGTCAGCCCGAAGGCGATGTTCTCGGCGACGGTGAGGTGCGGAAAGAGGGCGTAGTCCTGGAAGACGATGCCGACGTTTCGCTCCTCGGGCTTGCGGAAGGTCGAGCCGTCGGCGATGACCTCGTCGGCGATGGATATCTGCCCGTCGGAGGGCCGTTCCAGCCCGGCTATCATCCGCAGCGTCGTCGTCTTCCCGCACCCGGACGGACCGAGCAGCGTCAGCAGTTCGCCGTCGTTCACGTCGAGCGAGAGGTCTTCGACGGCGACCTCGTTCCCGTAGTCCTTTGACACGCCCTCGATGGAGAGGACGGTCCGGTCCGGGTTCTCTACCGCCGCGTCGACAGTGTCGAAGTCGGCCGTCTGCTGTGTGCGCGTTTGTTCAGACATTACGAGGTGTCCTCCCGTCGAAGGATGACCAGCATCGAGAGCCCCGAGAGGGCGACGAGCACGAGCGCGGGGACCGCCGCCTGGCCGTAGTAGCCGGCACCCTGGACGAGCCAGATGTACGTTACGAACGTCTCGAAGCCCGTCGGGCGTAACATCAGCGTTGCCGGCAATTCCTTCATGGTGGTCAGGAACACCAGCGCGGCCCCGGCGACGATGCCGGGCGCGACCAGCGGCAGGACCACCTGACGGAACGCCGACAGCGGGCCGTAGCCCAGCGAGCGGGCGGCTTCGATGTACTGCGGGTCCACCTGGAGAATCGAGGACTCCGTCGAGCCGACGGCCTGGGGCAGGAACCGGACGACGTAGGCGAACACCAGCAGGACGACGCTCTGGTAGAGGAACGGGACGTATCGGAGCCCGAGGTACACCAGCGCGAGGCCGAGGACGACGCCGGGGACGGCGTAGCCGACGTAGGTGGCCCGCTCGGGCAGCGACGAGACGCCGGTCGTCCCGCGGGCCGAGAGGTAGGCGATGGGGAGGGCGGCCACGACGCAGATGGCGGCCGCGGCGGCGGCCAGGCCCACCGAGTTCCAGGCGTAGGCCATCTCGAACGAGAAGCCCCCGCCCGCGTAGCCCGTGCCCGAGCGGACGAGCCACCGCACCAGGATGCCGACGGGCAGCGCCAGGCACAGCGCGGCGATGGCCGCACAGAACAGGACCGCCGGGAGCTTCCAGTATCCGAGCTGGATGGTGCCCGGCCGGCGCGACCCGCTGCTGACGTAGGCCCCGTCGCGACCGGCGCTCAGCCGGGACTCGACGGCGAGGATGCCCAGCGCCATCACGAGCAACAGCATCGAGAGGATCGACGCGTAGTCGAGTCGCCGCGCGCCGAACTCGTTGTATATCATCCGCGTGAACACGTCGTACTGCATGATGGCGGGCGTCCCGAAGTCCGAGAGCGCGTACAGCGCGACCAGCAGCGCGCCGGCGGCGATGCCCGGCGCAATCTGGGGGAACGTCACCCGGCGGAACGCCTGCCAGCGCGTGTGGTTCAGCGTCCGCGCGGCCTCGACGACGGTCCCGTCGAACGACAGCAGCGACGCGCGCGTGGTGAGGAAGACGTAGGGGTACGTGAACAGCGTCAGAACGAGCACTGCGCCGTGCAGACCGTATATCGTGGGTATCTGCTCGATACCGAGGGGCGCGAGCAGGTCCGCCAGGACCCCGCGCGGGCCGAACGCCGAGACGAACGCGAACGCACCGATGTAGCTCGGCACGACCAGCGGGAGCGCCGAGGTGATCGTCCAGAAGCGCTTGAACGGCAGGTCGGTCTGGACGGTGAGAATCGCCAGCGGGACGCCGACGAGTATCGACGCGGCGGTGACACCGCCGACGAGCGCCAGCGTGTTCAGCGTCACCGAGACGGTGGTCTCGCTGGTCAGCAGTTCGAGCGCGTGGCCGAACTGGATCTCGCCCGCGCGGAGGAACAGCCACACGAGCGGCGAGAGCAACAGCAGCGAGATGGCGAGCGAGACCACTGCGAGCAGCGTGGGCGGCGACGAGTCTCGGGTCGCCCCAGTCGCCTGCTCCCGAAGCCGTTCGTAGCGGTCGCTCGTGCCCATATCAGAGAACGCCGGCCTCCCGGAGCAGGTCGACGGTCCCCGCCACGTCGGCCAGCTCGGAGAGATCGATGTCCGGCGGGTTCAGCTCGTCGATGCGCGGCAGGTCGCCGACCGGCGCGACGCCGGGGATCATCGGATAGGCGAACGTCCGGGTGGCGAAGAACTCCTGGGCCTCGGCCGAGAGGACGTGGCGGACGAAGTTCGCCGCGAGGTCGGCGTTGTCGGTCCCGCTGATTATCTCCACGCCGGAGACGTTGACGAGCGCGCCGGCGTCGCCCTCCGTGAACGCGAGGTCGATGGGGGCGTTCTCCCGGGCCGACTGGACCCGGAGCGCGTAGTAGTGGTTGGCGAACCCGGCGGCGAGCTCCCCGTCGGCGACGGCGTTCGAGACGCGGAACTCGTCGTCGTACGTGCTGATACCGTGGTCCTGCATGGCCTGGAGCCACGCCACCGTCTCGTCGTCGTCGCGGATGAGCCGCATCGCGGTGACGAACGACTGGAAGGCCCCGTAGCTCGGGGCCCAGCCCATGCTGTTGCCCAGCGCGCTCGCCGACGGGAAGTCCTGCACCGTCGAGGGGATATCCGAGGCCGAGAGCTGGTTCGTGTTGTACGGAATCGCTCGCGCCCGGCCGGCGATGCCGACCCACCGGCCCTCGCTGTCCTGGAAGTCTTCCGGGACCGTCGAGAGGGCTTCCTCCGGGAGCGCGGCCGTCGCCCCGGCGTTGGCCACCGCGCCGAGCGAACCGGCGTCGATAGACATGAACACGTCGGCGGGGCTCGCGCCGGCCTCGTTCTCCTCGATGATGGTGTTCGCGAGGTCGCTCGACGCTTCGAGCCGATGACTGGCGGTGAAGTCGGGGTAGCGCTGTTCGAGGAGTTCGATCAGGTCGAGGTACAGCCCGCCCTCGCCGCCGCCGAGATAGAGAGTCAGTTCGCCGCTGAGAGCGGGCAGTTCGTCGATGGAGGTCCCGCCGGGCGCGTCGCGCTGGGAGACCATCGGACCGGAGCCGCGGAAGTCGGCCAGCGAGATCGCCCCCGCCCCGGTTCCCCCGTCGCCGGTACTGCCGCTGCCGCCGTCGCCGAAGATACCCGAACAGCCCGCGAGCGCGGTCGCCGCCGTCGCGCCGCCGAGGGCGAGAAACCGCCGCCTGGACGCGTTCGCTCCGGTTCGACTGCGTTCGTCGTTGAGATCGCTCATTGTTGGATTTAGGGTTGCCTAAACAACTTAGGCCTTTCTAGTCGTCCGCGGTGGCCGGGACCTGTTCCGTCGCGCGGTCCTCCAGTTCGTCGAGACACGAGAGCCAGTCGAGCATGAACTCCCCGCAGTAGTTGAGGAACGCGCCGTTCTCCCAGTCGCCGAAGTCGCCGTCGACGAGGGCCGACGCGATTGCTTCGAAGACCTCCGCGTAGGAGTCCGCGTCCTCGCCGGCCTCGTCGACGATCTCCCAGACGTGTTCGTTGAGTTCGAGGCCGTGGACCTCGTTGGTGAGGTCGGAGAACGTCGACCGGGGCGCTTTGTTGTGCTCGCACAGCGGGTCGCCGTTGTATATCTGCTTGCCCAGCACGTCGCAGGCGCGCTTGAGGAAGACGCCCGACCAGATGTCGTCGAAGCGGCCGACGGCCCACTCGTTGTCGTCCATCGGGAGCTGGTAGAACGCCGGGACGACCTCCCGGCGGAAGGCGAGGTTCATCGAGCAGACGGTGAGGTACTGGCCCTCGGCGGCGACGAAGTCCTCGCCGAAGTCCTCGGCCGAGGTCCTGGTCTGGGCCTGTCCCTGCAGGTCGCCGTCCATGAGAATCCGAACGGCGTCGAGGTCCGGGACGTTCGTCCAGAGACCCTGGGAGGCGACCACGTCGTCGACCGCTGTCGTCTCGGTCTCGACCGTCTCGTCCATCGCCGCGTAGGGGTAGCCACGCGGGTACAGTCCGTGTTCGTCCTCGTTCTGGTAGAGGACGTTCACCCACTGCTCGTCGGAGCGAACCGTCTCGACCTCGCCCTCGTAGGCGAGGTTCTCCATGTGCGTGCCGAAGAAGTCGGCGTCCTCGTGTGGAAGCGTGTCGTCGTCGATGAACACGCCGAACTCGAAGTCGTTGGCCCAGAGATAGAGGAGACCGAACGAGGTCTGGGCGTGGCTGGCTTCGGGGATAAGGTGTGCGTACTCGCCGGCGCCGTGGTCGGCGAACCACGCCTCGCGGGCGCTCTCGTCGAAGACGGCCCCGTCGACGCCCTCTTCGTCGAGCATCCGCTCCATCGCGTCGGTGTCACAGAAGTCCTCGGTGATGAGGACCACGAACAGTCGGTCGAGATCGAAGCCGTGGTCGCGGGCGTTCTCGAAGTACGTCCGCATGCACTCGTGGTTCCGAATCGTCGGAACCATGACGCAGATGTCCGGTGTCATTAGCTGTCTCCATCTCTTTAGGACTGCCTAAAATACCTGTCGTTGTCGAATAGTTGCCCTCGTGAAAATGTTTTCGACAGATGAGGTCGACGCTGTCGCGCCGAATCATAATATTCAGCCCAGTTGATATTACTTTGTATAAGGAGAACTATTATTTAACTGTGCTTTGCCTCATTACGTGATGAGCGTACGAAGTGTGAGGGGCACCTTACTACACCAATGAACTTGGAGAATCAAACCTGTGTGGTCACCGGTTCGTCGAGAGGTATCGGGCGCGGGATCGCCACGGACCTGGGTGCGAACGGGGCCAACGTCGTCGTGAACTACCGCTCGTCGGAAGCGGAGGCGCGTGCGGTCGTCGAGGACATCCGCGAGAAGGGCGGCGACGCGATCGCCGCACAGGCCGACGTGGCGAAACTCGACGAGGTTCGCGCGATGCGCGAGCAGGTGGCCGACGAGTTCGGCCCCGCCGACGTGCTCGTCAACAACGCGGGCATCACCATCGACAAGAAGTTCGAGAACATGACCCGGGAGGACTGGGACGCCGTCATCAACGTCAACCTCGGCGGCGTGTTCAACGGGACGAAGGCGTTCTACGACGACATCAAGGCGGCCGAGCACGGCCGCCTCATCAACATCTCGAGCGTCGTCGGCCAGCAGGGCAACATCGGGCAGGCGAACTACGCAACCACGAAGTCCGGGCTGTTCGGGTTCACCCGCACGCTCGCGCTCGAACTCGCCCACACCGGGTCGACCGCCAACTGCGTCGCGCCCGGCTTCGTCAAGACGGACATGCTCGACGAAGTGCCCGAGCGCGTCCAGGAGAAGATTCTGCGGGAGATCCCGCTGGACCGGTTCGCACGCGTGGAAGACATCGCCGGCATCGTCCGGTTCGTCGCGAGCGAGGAGTCGAGCTACATGACCGGACAGGTACTCGGCGTCAACGGCGGCATGGAGTGGTAACATGAGCAAGCAAGAAGAACCCGACGACGAGGGCGCACCCGACGACGCGGTCGAGGAACTGCGGCGCAAGCGCGAGGAGGCCGAACTCGGCGGCGGCGAGGCCCGCATCGAGTCCCAGCACGAGAAGGGCAAGATGACCGCCCGAGAGCGCATCGACTTCCTCGTCGACGACGGCACGTTCCACGAGGTCGACCCGTTCGTCGAACACCGCTCGACGAGTTTCGGCATGGAGGACAAGCGCTTCCCCGGCGACGCCGTTGTCACCGGCTACGGCGAGGTCGACGGCCGGAAGGTGTTCCTCTTCGCCCACGATTTCACCGTGCTCGGGGGCTCCGTCGGCGAGGTCGTCGCCGACAAGATCTGCAAGGTGATGGACAGGGCCATCGAGAACGGCGTGCCCGTCATCGGCCTGAACGACTCCGGCGGTGCGCGCATCCAGGAGGGCGTCGACTCGCTGGTGGGCTTCGCGAAGATATTCGAGCGCAACACGAAGGCCAGCGGTCTCATTCCCCAGATTTCGGCCATCATGGGCCCCTGCGCCGGCGGCGCGACCTACAGCCCGGCGCTGACGGACTTCACGTTCATGGTCCAGGACACGAGCCACATGTTCATCACCGGCCCCGACGTCATCGAGACGGTCACGGGCGAGCAAGTGTCCAAAGAGGAACTCGGCGGGGCCAGTTCACACTCGACGAAGTCCGGCGTCGCGCACTTCACGTACCCCTCGGAGGAGGAGGCCCTCGAAAACATCCGCCGGCTCCTCTCGTACCTCCCGGCGAACAACATGGAGGACCCGCCGCAGGTCAAGCCGTGGGACGACCCCGATCGGGAGGTTCCGGAGGTGACCGACACCGTCCCGTCGGCCCCGCGCAAGCCCTACGACATGACGCAGGTCATCGACAGCATCGTCGACGAGGGCTCGTTCTTCGAGGTCCACGGCAACTGGGCCCGCAACGTCGTCGTCGGCTTCTCGCGCATGGACGGCCAGTCCGTCGGCGTGGTCGCGAACCAGCCCCGCGTGAGCGCGGGGACGCTCGACATCGACGCGGCGGAGAAAGCGGCGCGGTTCGTCCGGTTCTGTGACTCCTTCAACATCCCCATCCTGACGTTCGTCGACGTGCCCGGGTTCATGCCGGGGACGGACCAGGAGCACAACGGCATCATCCGCCGCGGCGCGAAGCTCATCTACGCCTACGCCGAGGCGACCGTCCCGCTGCTGTCGGTCGTCGTCCGGAAGGCCTACGGCGGCGCGTACATCGTCATGTCCTCGAAGTTCCTCGGCAGCGACGTGAACTACGCCTGGCCGGGGTCGGAGATGGCGGTGCTCGGTCCGCGCGGCGCGGTCAACATCCTCTACCGCAAGGAGATCGCGCAGGCCGACGACCCGGACGCGAAGCGCCAGGAGCTGATGGACGAGTTCCGCGAGGAGTTCGCCCACCCGTACGGACCGGCCAAGCGCGGCTACCTCGACGACGTCATCGAACCGAAAGACACGCGCAAGCGCCTCATCCAGGACCTCGACCTGCTTCAGCGCAAGCGCGAGGACAGCCCGCCCAAAGACCACGGGAACATCCCGCTGTAAGATGTCAACGCTCGAATCACCCGAGACGGAGGTCGAGGAGGACGGTGAGACCGAACCGCCCCGCTCGCAGTCGGTCGAGGACCTGTCGCTGTCGCTGCCGGACGACGCCTTGCACTCTGAGGCGGCGGCCATCGCGGCCGCGGTCAGCGCGCACGTCACCGACCGTCAACGAGCGGCGGCGGCCGCGAACCAGCGCGAGACGGTCGAGTACGTCGACCAGTGGAAGATGACGAGCCGGCTCGCCAGCGTGGGAAAGCGCCGGTGCCCGACGAAGGTCGAGCGCGGCGAGGAGTGGAAGGCGGCGGCGCGGGCGCGGTATTGACGGCTACTCGTTGAACTCCCGGAGGACTTCGAGGTCGCGGGCGGTCTGCATAAACTCCGAGAGCGCGCGCTCGCTCCCGCAGTCGTCACACGCGAACTGCGTGTCCGGGGCCGAAAGGTCGCGGACACGCGCTTCCCAGTTCTCGTTACACGCCGGACACTGCAGTTGGAGCCAAGCCTCCTGCATAGGCGGTTGTGACCCGGACACACAGATATACTTTGTGTGGGTTCCCGGCGGGCGGTAACGAGACGCTACCAGCGCCGCTCTCAAATTCGGCTCACCTAAAAATAGGAACTTTTAAACGTATTAGGCAAGCCTAAACCGATATGAACCGACGTGAGTTCGTGGTCGCGACCGGTGTTGGACTGTCAGGCGCGTTCGCCGGCTGTTCGGGCGATTCGTCGGCCGAGAGCGGCGGAACGACCGAGGCAAGCGGGTCGACCCCGACGCAGACAGCGGCCGCGAGCGACGGCACGGCCACCGATGCGGCGGAGACGGACACGGAGGAATCGACGAGTTCGAGCTACAGCGTCTCGATGGAACCGGTCGGCGAGGTGACCTTCGAGTCCGTCCCCGAGACGTGGGTCGCGAACAACGGGAGCTGGGCCGACATGGGCGTCGCGCTGGGCCTCGAACCGCCCGAAGGCGTCTGGCTCCCCTCGCGGTACCACACGCAGTACTACGACGACATCCCCGGCGTGAGCGTCGACGGGAGTTCGATCAAGCAGTTCTGGGGCGAGGGCGGCGTCGGGAAGGAGCAGTTCTACGAACTCGACGCCGACGTCCACGTCATCGACCCGAACTTCCTCGTCAACCGGGGGAGCTGGAAGCAGTCGGACGTCGACGAGATCGAGACACAGGTCGCGCCCTTCTTCGGCAACAGCATCTTCTCGACGGGCTACACCTGGCACGACTACACGTACTACTCGCTGTACGAGGCCTTCGAGAAGCTCTCGCAGGCGTTCCAGCGCACCGAGCGGTTCGCGGCGTTCCAGTCGCTCCACGAGGAGTTCCAGACGGCCGTCGGGGACGTCGTCCCCGAGTCCGGTTCCGAGCGACCGCGGGTGGCGATCATGTGGGCGGCCGGCAACGAGCCCGAGACGTTCTCTCCGTACCTCATCGAGTCCGGGACGAGCTTCAAGCAGTGGCGCGACCTGAAGGTCCGGGACGCCTTCGCCGAGACCGACGTTCGGGACTTCCACGCCGACCGGGGAGAGGTCGACTTCGAGACGCTGCTGGAGATCGACCCCGAGTTCCTCATGATGCGCGGCCACGAGAACCAGACGCGCGCCGAGTTCGAGGACACGCTCGTGGCCTTCCTCGAAGACCACTCGGTCGCCAGCCAGCTGACGGCCGTCGAGAACGGCGACGTCTACCGCGGCGGGCCACTGTACCAGGGGCCGATCACGAACCTGGTCGTGACGGAGCGGGCCGCCTCGCAGGTCTACGGCGTCGAAGACGACCTGTTCGACCGCCAGCGCGTGGCCGACATCGTCGCCGGGGACGCGTAGGGGGGCTTCGATGGCTGGGGAAACACGGACCACCGGCGAGAGCGGGACCGCGAGGGGGACGACGGGCTGGATCGACGCCACGCTCGTCGGCCTCATCTGCGTCAGCATCGCCGTGACCGTGCTCGGGGGACTCATTCAGGTCAGCTTCGGCGCGTATTCGATGACGCTCGCGGAGGCCTGGGGCGCCGTCACGAACCCGTCCATCCTGTTCAACGGCGACGCCTGGCGAGCGTTCCTGCTCGGGACCGCCCTCCCGGAGATGAACCGGCGCGCGCTCATCGTCTGGAACATCCGCGTGCCGCGCGTCATCGTCGGGGCGTTCGTGGGGATGAACCTCGCCGTCGCCGGCGCGGTGTTCCAGGCGGTCACTCGGAACGAACTCGCGAGCCCGTACATCCTGGGCGTGAGCCACGGCTCGGGGCTGGGCGTGCTGGTGACGTTCGTCTTCTTCAGCGGCCTCACTCACCTCGTCCCGCTGATGGCGGCCGTCGGCGGCGCGCTCGCGTTCGTCGCCGTGTACGCCATCGCCTGGAACGGCGGGACCAGTCCGGTCAGGCTCGTCCTCGCCGGCGTCGTCGTCGGCATGGTCGCGTGGTCGCTCCAGCGGGGCCTGTTCTTCTTCGTCGAGGACATCGGCGTCGTCCAGTCCGCGCTGGCCTGGATCACCGGCTCGCTCACCGGCACTGACTGGGAGCAGGTCCGCCTCGTCGCCCCCTGGAGCGTCGTCTCGATACTGGTCGCCGCCCTCGGCGCGCGCCACCTGAACGTCCTCGTGCTGGGCGAGAGCACGGCCAGGTCGCTGGGGATGAAAGTCGAGTGGGCCCGCTTCGGGCTCTCGGCGGTCGCCATCGTCGCCACTAGCTCCGCCATCGCGGTGGCCGGCATCGTCTCGTTCGTCGGTCTCATCGTCCCCCACGTCGTCAGGACCGTGGTCGGCAGCGACTACCGGCGTATCATCGCCGGCTCGCTGTTCGTCGGGCCGGCGCTGGTGACCGCCGCGGACGTGGGCGCGCGCCTCGGTCCCTCGGTCGTGGCCGTCGCCGCCGGCGCGGTCATCCTCGTGGCCGGGCTGGCGCTCGGACTCGGCGGCCTCCTCGGCTCGTCGGCCGTCCGGTCGCGCTACGACGCCGACTACACTCGGCCGGCCGGAGTCGCGCTCGTCGTCGGTGCGGGGATGCTCGGGCTGGCGTGGCTCGCGGGCGGTCCGGCCGTCAGCGAGACGCAACTGCCCGTCGGCATCGTCACCGGACTGGTCGGCGGGCCGTACTTCCTGTACCTGATGCGGCGACGCAAACACCTCGGTGATCTCTGATGCAAACACAGGACACCCACTACGAAGACGCACAGCCCTCCGACGCCACCACCGACAGCGCCCTCGTCGGCACGGACCTGGAAATCGGCTATCCGACGCTCGAGGAGCCGGTCGTCACGGTCGACCGAATCGACGTGCCCGAGGGCGAGGTCACGGCGCTCGTCGGACCCAACGGGAGCGGCAAGAGCACGCTGGTGAAAGCGCTGGCCCGCCAGCTCAGCCCCGACGCGGGCGAGATACGGCTCAACGACCGGAACATCCAGTCCTTCGGCCAGAAAGAACTGGCCCGCGAACTGGGCCACCTCTCCCAGGAGAACACCGCGCCGGACAGCGTCACCGTCGAGGACCTGGTCTATCACGGCCGCTACCCGTACCGGGGATTCTTCGAGAGCGTCGACGACGCGGACGAGCGGGCCGTCGAGCGCGCCATCGACCTGGCCGGCATCGACCACCTCCGGGAGAAGAGCGTGGGCAACCTCTCGGGCGGCCAGAAACAGCTCGTGTTCATCGCGATGGTCCTCGCTCAGGAGACGGACGTGCTGCTGCTCGACGAGCCGACCACGTTCCTCGACTTGCACCACCAGCTCCGGGTGATGGAGACCGTGCGCCGACTCAACGAGGAGCGCGACGTCACCATCGCCATCGTCCTCCACGACATCGCGCAGGCGGCTCGCTTCGCCGACAACCTCATCGCGCTCGACGACGGGGCGGTGTACGACTGGGGGCCGCCGACCGACGTGGTGACCGAGGAACTGCTCGAAGACGTCTTCGACGTGGACGCGGCGGTCCGGTACACGCCGGACCCGGAGATCGTCCCCAAGCGGTCGCTGTGACCATGGTCGGACGCACCCTCGCGGAGATCCGCGCCCGCCTGTCGGAACTCAGCGTCGCCGTCGGGCCGTACCGCGTCGTCAGCGCTCGGACCGGGACGCCGCCCCTTCCCGTCTCCGGGATGCAGTTCCCCGACCGGGAGACGGCCGCCGAGGCCGCGAGCGTCGCGACGGCGTACCGGAGCGCGCTCCGTCGGTACGACCCGCGACTGCCCGTCCACGACCTCATCGTCTGCGAGGGCCCCTTCGGGACTAGCGCCGTCTCGACCCCGACGCCGTCGCTCCCGGAGTACTGTCACACCATCGCCGGCGCGCTGTTCGAGGTGCTCTCGGGGCGCCACCGCGCCGTCGAGCGGGCCGTCATGGACAGCTACCTCGCCGCCGCCGAGGAGACGGAGAACCGCGAGCGGCTCTGTCTGGCGATGCTCGAGAGCATGGCGACGGCGCTCGACGCGTACCTCGACCCCGAGGAGCAGGCCGACACGCTCCTCGATGCGGCCAGTCAGCTCCCGAAGAAGTGTCCCGGCCCGGACCCACTTCGAGACGCGCTCGACGCGCTCGAATCGGCGGGCCTGCTCGACGAGACGGCCGTCGAACCGGCCGCCGACGGGCCCGGCCGTCGCCCCCGCTACGTCACGCTGACGAACTACCGGCCGTCGCTGTCGCCGACGCGCTGTCCGGTGTTGCCGCTCGTCGTCGAACTCCTCCGGTGGACGAGCGTCACGCCGCAAGTGGCCGAGGCCGAGCGGACCGACGACGGGTGGCGACTGCTCGTGTCCGTCGCCGGCGACCGGCCGGCGGACGGGCTCTCAGTCGTCACCGCCGTTTGATAATTCTGTCCGCGCAATCTGTCCGACCGTAACGAATACACGACCGCCCTGAGAGAGTCCGCACATGGGAGTCGCTGTAATCGGTGCGTCGATGACGAAATTCGGGCAACGCGATGCCTGGATCCGCGAGTTGCTCTCGCAGGCGGGCGAGGAGTGCCTCTCGGACGCCGGTGTCGCGCCCAAGGAGGTAGAGCACCTGTACGTCTCGAACATGGCGAGCGGCGAGTTCGAGGGCCAGACCGGAATCATGAATCTCCTGGCTCACGACCTGGGCGTCCTGCCGGCCTACAGCGAACGGGTCGACCAGACGTCCTCGTCGGGCGGGGCGGGCATCTACGAGGCCTGGCAGTCCGTCGCCAGCGGGGCCAGCGAGATGACCCTGCTCGT
>ENA-ORCR01000039-ORCR01000039.1-marine-metagenome-genome-assembly--contig:-NODE-39-length-176897-cov-22.675059_pt1 | contig 176897 bp, 179 predicted proteins | sample MGYA00237782_ERZ508514 | MGnify/ENA primary metagenome ERZ508514 (study PRJEB26185, sample SAMN06268960) | marine metagenome | isolation source: Eden Landing Ponds, San Francisco, CA, USA | place... | reverse complement strand
ATCGAGACGCGGATGACCTGCTGGCCGGCGTCGAGGGAGACGCCGGCGGTGGAGACGGTCTCCCAGGAGTCCCAGCCACCGGTGGCGGGAACGTCCACGGTCCCGCTGACGTCCTGGCCGTTCATCTCGAGGTGGAAGGATCCACCACCGGAATCGGAGGCGACGAGCGCTTCGAGGGTGTACTCGCCCGATTGCTGGACGTCGACGGTGTACTCGACCCACTCGCCGGACTCGATGTAGCCGATGCCGTAGCCCGACCCGGCGCTGTTGGAGGTGATGTCGACTGCCTCGTCGGTCCGCATCGCACCGCCCTCGTTCTCGGCGGTGTTGTCGCTGTAAGCGACGCCGGAGCCGCCCTCGTCGTACTCCTCGGCCTGGATGGTGCCGGGAACGGCGTGGGGCGAGCCGTCGTAGGGCTGCTGGGTGCCGGAGCCGCCGCCACTGTCTCCGCCGGAGTCACCGCCCGAGTCTCCACCGCCGTCACCGCCCGAATCGCCGCCGGTGCCACCAGTACCGCCGGTACCGCCGACGTCGACGTGTTCCAGCATCTCGTCGGCGTAGCGCCGGCCGAACTCCCGGTAGGCCTCCGTCGTGAAGTGGGCGTAATCCTGGCCCGCCAGTCCCTGGGCCGAGACGACGTGGGCGTTCGGGATCACGTCCGGAAGTTCGTTGACCTCGGTGTTGTGTGAGCCACAGCACCCGCCTTGCGAGTCGTAGAGCATCTCGCCGGCGAGGAACGGGACGTTGCCGATACCCAGATCGGAACGGAGGTTCTCGACGATACCGGCCACGTCCGACGTCCACTCCTGGTCGTTGGTGTCTGTCTCACCCTGGTGGAACAGGATGCCCCTGATCGTCCCCACCTGCTGGGCCTTCTGGGCCAGGTCCAGCAGCCACTGGTAGCCGCCGTCGAACTGCGACGGAATGTTGCGGTCGTTCCGGCCGATGGGCGCGCCCTTCTGGAAGAGCGCGATGTCGGCGCCCCCGACGGCCGCGGGGACGAGGCCGATACCCCTGTCCTCCGACATCTCCTGAATCACGGTCTTCGCAAAGTAATCCCCGGGGCCGATCCCCGCGTTACATCGATTGAGCGGTGGTTCGGCCAGGTACCACTCGCCGTACTCGCGCCCGAGGTTCGAACAGTCGAGATCCGCGAGGACGTGTATCCGCGGATGCGTCTCCCGGTCCTGCTCCTCGATCGGACCCGCCCCCTCCATGTTCGACTGGCCGAACAGCAGGTAGATGTCGAGGTCCGACGGGTCGGTTTCGGTGGCCGCGGACGCCTGTTCGCCCAGTCCGAGCGCGAACGCGCCCGCGCCGACCGTCGCCCCCGCCTTCAGGAAGTCGCGTCGATGCTGGGTTCCCCCGGTCTCGTCTCGCTCGTTCGTTCCGCCATAGTCGGCGTCGCTACTCGGTCCCTCGCCCCATTCGTCGGTGCTGTCTGTCCGTCGTGTCATGTAATGTTCGTTCGCGTCGCCCGCCTGGTCGGCCCCGACCACCGGGGCGTCGTCGCGGGTGCGTCGAGCAATCGTGTGGCAATTCGAGTCGTATCCCGTCGATTTCGTGCGTGCTGGAACCCCACCTCGTCGTAGACGTCCGGGTTCGGCTGGCGACAGTGACTGGCCTCGTCCGAGCAGCAAGCCCGCGGGCACACGAAATCGGAATCGAGCGTCTCGCAGACAGTCAGGAAGTCGTCGGCGTGCGCCCGGTCCGCGGACGGAGCGGCGCTCTCGACGAGGGCTCCGGTGTCGACGGCCTGCAGGAACGCCCGCCTGCTCGTGGTATCGGGTTCGCCGGCGCTCCCGTCCCGCTGCTCGCCGTGCGATCTGTGTCCGCTCGTCGGTCCACTCGCGTCGGATCTCGGTCCGGTCGCGTCGTTTTCTGTCATCGTCGTCTCGTGTCTGCGTCGGCCAGCCCCGGTGGCCGTCGGGCGGCAGTTACCCCCGTAACGTGCCCGACGATAGCCGGGAGTGACGTGGTCGGTCGCGTGATTCGTTCCGGTGACCGGGGCCCGGCGTGCGCCGCCATCGAACGGCGGCGAGTCGGTCGCCCCGGAACCGGCGAACCGGCGTTCGCTACCCCGGGGCGGGCGACCGCCGGACGGGGCGGTCGGCCGCCGCGTCGGTTCGGCCACCAGCGCTCGGGTCCGACCGGTGTGGTCGGGACCGAGTCCCCCTGCCTGGGCCGAACGGCCCGCGCGTCACGTGGCGCGGCGTCGTCACTGCTATCGCGTCGGTCGTCAGGAGATCGAGACTTCCACCGAGGTCGTGCTCGAAGTCCCCTCGTTGTTCGTCGCGGTCAGGGTGACGGTGTAGCTGCCGCTGGAACTGTACCGGTTGTCCGCGTACCAGCCACTGTCCGTCGACCCGTCGCCGAGCTCCCACTGGAGGTCGGTGATCCACGTGCTGTTGCCGGTCTCGTCGGTGATCCAGAACTGGACCAGGTCGCCGGTCGACGCCGACGTCGTGCTGGGCCGGATGGAGGCGACCAGGTCGCCGCTGTCCGGCGTGTCGGTGTCCGGCGTGTCCGTCTCCGGCGTGTCCGTCTCCGGCGTGTCGGTGTCCGGCGTGTCCGTCTCCGGCGTCGACGTCGTCGTTGTCGTCGTCGGCGGCTCCGTCGTCGTGTCGTCGTCGCTCTCGCCGGGGATGTCGTTCTCCGCGTTGGCCGCGAGGTACTCCTGCCACCACTGGCCGGGCCGGTCCTGGTAGGGATGGATCTCCCAGGTGCCGTCCTGGCTCGATTCGTGCTGGAAGAACGCCGGCTCCCACGTGTGGTCGAAGTTCCAGCAGATGGGGTGGACCGGGTACTCGTCGATGAAGCTCTCGAAGTCGTCGGCGTACTCGTCGGCCGTCCCTTCGAGGAAGTTGAAGCCGTCCTTGCCGCCGCCTTCGGCCCAGCCGAACTCGCTGAAGAAGACGGGGACCTCCTCGGCTGCCGAGCCGAAGGAGTCCGACAGCGGGCGCATGCCCTCGTGCGTATAGACGTGACCCGTGTAACAGATGTTGTCACCGTCGAACTCGTTGGTCGGCGCCCAGTAGGTCAGCTGGCTCCACCGCGGGGAACCGATGGTCTTGACGCTCGCGGGCGCGTTCTCTTCGACGATGTCGACCCACGGCTGCGCTCGGTCGACCCACATGTCCCAGTACTGCTGGTTCGCGGAGTCGTCGTAGGAGGGGTTCTCCGATCCCTCTTCGCCGGTGTTCGGAAGCGAGGTCGGCGAGCCCCAGTCGCCGGCGTAGGGACCGGTCGGCTCGTTGAAGATGTCGTAGATGACGTGCTCCCGGTCGGCGTAGCGGGGCGCGACGAAGTTCCAGTACAGCTCGAGCTCCTGGTTGAGTTCGGCGGCATACTCCTCGGTGTAGCCGTCGAGCTGGTCGGCCTGGTCCTCACCGTGCCAGAGGACGCCGCGTTCGCCACAGAAGCCGATGTCGTTCGGGAAGCTCTCGTTCCCGCAGTCATAGTCGCCCAGGTCCTCCTCGTGCTGTGGCTGGTGGAAGATGGGGAAGTGCCGGTGATAGTCGATCATCATGTACGTGCCGTTCTCCTCGGCCGCGTCGACGAGCGGGTCGACGTAGTTGGTGAAGTACGTCTCCAGGTCGGACTCGTCGAACTGGCCGGGCAGGAGCGGCCCCCAGTCGTCGCCGTGGGGCATGTTCCCGACGCTGCCGGATCCGCCGTCGGCGATGTCCTGGGGCTGGGTCGGCACGCGGATGATGTGGCTGTGCCAGCCGCCGTCGTTCGAGTCGTCGGTGTTGGTCGCCTTCTCGAAGACGCCCATCGAGTCTTTGCCTCGCCAGCTACGAGCGGCCCGGGCTGGGTCTGCGATGTTGACGCCCCGAAGGATGACCTGGTTGCCGCTCGGGTCGACGAGCTCGTTGCCGTCGCGCTGTAGTCGCGGCGTCGGGATGCCGACCGCAGCGGCCGACCCGACGAGGTTGCTCGCCAGGCCGGCCGTGAGCGCCGTCGCCCCCGTGGCCTTGAGTACGTCGCGTCGCGAGACGCTGTCGATACGTCGTCCGTTCGATTCGCCGCCGTCGTTCGCGTTTTGCTTTGACATTGTGTTGTCGTTGGTAGTCGGTCAGTTGCGTCGCTATGCGAGTCGAATCGTGCCGATCCGGTCAGGAGATGGTGACCTCCACCGAATCGGTGCTCGTGTTGCCCTCGTTGTCGGTGGCGGTGAGAGTGACCGTGTAGGTGCCCGCGGACTGGTAGCGTTCGTCGGTGTACCAGCCCCTGCCCGTCGACCCGTTGCCCAGCTCCCACTGGAGGTCGGTGATCCAGGTGCTGTTGCCCGTCTCGTCGGTGATCCAGAACTGGACGAGGTCGCCGGTCGACGCCGACATCGTCCCCGGATCGATCGACGCGATCAGGTCGCCCGACACCGGCGTATCGGTATCTGGCGTGTCCGTCTCCGGCGTATCCGTGTCCGGCGTGTCTGTATCGGGCGTATCGGTATCTGGCGTGTCGGTGTCCGGCGTGTCCGTCTCCGGCGTATCGGTTTCCGGCGTGTCCGTCTCAGGTGTATCCGTGTCCGGGGTGGACGTCACGGTGACGTCGCCCGGAAGCCCGTCGTTGCGGTACTGTTCCAGGGCGTTCTTGACGTTGTCACCCATGCCGCCATCGCCGGTCGTGAGCTCCCACTCACAGGGCAGGTCGGCGCAGGCCTCGGGGACGGTCCCGTTGTACGGATCGCCGACCGAGTCGTTCGCGTTGTCGGCGAACGGCCGGCTGAACATCACTGGGCGCCAAACCGGGTCGGCGCACCAGGCGGTCCAGTGGATCGCCTCGCTGGATTCCATCCAGTCGAGGATAGCCTCGCCGTAGCCGGAGTCGGTCCCGCCGATGTACTCGCCGGCGTTCTCTTCCCAGCCGAACTCGGTGACGAACAGGGGTGCCTGCTCGTAGACGCCGGCGACGCCCTCGCCGTTGTTCGAGGCGTCTTCCCAGTCGTTGTTCTGACTGGAGTTGTGCCCCGGATAGATGTGGAAGGTGTAGGCGATGTCCTCGCCGTCGAACTCCTCGACGAGGGCGCCTTCCGGGCTCTGTGACCAGCTGGGCGACCCCATCAGGATCAGGTTGTCCGCGTGCGAGCGGATGGTGTCGACCCACGGCTGAGCCATCTCGAGCCAGAGCTGCCAGATGTCGGCGACCCACTGCGTCGTCGTCGGGTCCTCCCACATCCCGGGCTCGGTGGGCTCGTTGTACACCTCGTAGAGGACGTGGGACTGGTCGGCGTACCGCGGCGCGACGATGTCCCAGAACATGTCGACCTCGTCCTGGAGCTCGGTGTTGACCGGCCCGTCCTGGCCCTCGGCCCACTGGACGTCCCGGTGGCGGTGGTAGTCGATGATACAGTAGACGCCACGGTCCGCACAGTGCTGGACGACCTCGTCGAGGTGATTCGTGAGGTAGCTCTCCAGCTGAGTCTCGTCGAACGCCGGTACCGGCGGCCCGGAACCGGGCTCGTACTCACCGATGTCGACGGGCTGTACGGGTACCCGGATCACCCGGTTGTACCAGCCGTCGTTCTCGTCGGTGAGCATGTCGATGACCTGCGTCGCCGTCATCCCGCGCGCCTGCGAGGTGACGTTGATGCGCTTCGGGTCGGCGATGTTGACCCCGCGCAGCGTGACGGTGTTCCCCTCGGGATCCTTGATCAGGTTCCCGTCTCGATGGAGCCGCGGCGTCGGAATACCAGCGGACGCGCCACCGGTGGCGAACGACCCCGCCCCGAGCGCGAGCGCGCCGGCCACGGCGCTGCTCTTGAGGAAGTCCCGCCTGAGGGTGCTCCCTCCGGGCTTCGATTGGTCGGACAGCGATGCCTCTCTATCCCCTTTCGGGGGAGTCTCTCGGTCTGTCATTGTGACCCCTTCTACACGCACCCGACGGTGCGTATTGCCATACTATATACAGGACCATATAAAATACTTTCCTATACTGATGGGTTAATTATTTTAGAATATTAAAAACGTCCTAAAAACGCTCTAACCGCCGTTCTTAGCAGTATTGTGTTTTTCACACCTAGTATAAGCAATCTGGTAATTTACTATTGTTTTCCCCACAGGTAATTATTCATATATGACTTCGAGAGTTCGAATTCCAGCCATATCGTGGACGAAAGTGGGCACACTGTCAGTTCCACCATCATTTTAACTCGCGTAAAAGTGTCTACCTGACACGCAATTCGCAGGTAACCGGCGTCGCACGTGGGCGCCGCTCGCGGTCAGGCGCGGTGCGTCGAGAACGGAAGTGGCGAGTGAGCTAACCGGATCAGGCAGGCCACTCGATCGCGTCGATGGTGATACGACGTGCCTCGACGTCCTCGATGAGCGCGCCCCATCCACCGACCGTGCACACCCGGTCCGGCGTCTGGACGACCACCGTCGCCTGTCCCGCCAGCTGAATCAGGCCGGGGGCGGTACCCGTCAGGTCCTTGCCGGGGAAGAGAACGTCCGTGATGACGCCCGAAACGACCCGTTGCTCGCCCGAGGTCGTGTCGATTCCCTCCACAGTCACGGAGATGACCGCGTCCTCCCACCAGACCGGGTAGACGTCACAGACGAACTCCTTGAGCGAGACGTACCGGACGGGATACCGGCGGCGCTGGTCGTGGGTCTCCCACACCGCCCAGAGACAGGTCTGGAAGTACCACTGGAAGATGAAGGAGATGAGTTCGTCGTTGACGACGACGCCGTAGGGGTCCGGCATCCGCTCGGTCGGGGCCAGACAGGCCACCGTCCGGTCCATCACCGCGAGGAACGGCCCGCTGATGGATCGGGCCCTGATCTCTGTCACGACGTCGGTCACCGGATGGCCGTCGAGGATGGACGACTCCCCGGCTTCCGAGTACACCGACGCGCGGACGACGACGTCGTTCGCCACGGCCGCTTCAAGCGCCCCCTCCAGGTCGGCGAGTTGCCGGTCGGTCACGGCGAGGTCGACGACCCACTCCGCGTCCCGAATCTTGGCCTCCGCGTGGTCGAGGACCGTCTGGGCGTGTTTGGTCACGTTGATCTCGTGTTCGCCGAGGGGAGAGTGCTCCCACCGGTCCTCGATCTCCGAGGCGACGTCGGAGAGGCGTGCGCTCTTGTGGTGGAGGTCCTCGATGAACTCGACTGGGTCGCACGCGCGCGCGTGCAACTTGTCTCTATCGAGCGTCTCCACGTATCCCATCTGCTCCAGTTCGTTCAGGATGTCGTAGATGCGCGGGACCGGGATCGAGCAGTTCTTCGCCACGTCGACGGCCGGCGACGTACCGCGTTCAAGCAGCGTCAGGTACGCGTCGGCCTGGTACTCCGAGAGCCCACCGTCTACGAGTCCGTCCAACAGGGTCCGCCTATCCATAAGTATCGTTCATTATCTATATAGCATCATCCTCCTTAATAATGAGTGTGATAACTATAATATTAAATTCTGAAACGGCCGGTACCAGCGTGGCCTCCCACCCGTTTCCGGGTGATACCCGTCAGGGAGCTAGCGGAGTTCGAATCGCTTAAGGGGACGAACGGGATACTGTGGGGTAACTCGCTGGACGACGGGCACCAGCGGGCACCTGTCTGTACAGGTCGGGATGTGAGTCGCTAGCGGTCGAGTCGACCGCGGCGCGACTTGAACCACGCAACGCCCGTGGTGAACACACATGGCACGAAGCTTCTACTCCCACATCAGGGACGCCTGGAAGAACCAGGACGACGACGACAAGCTCGCGGAACTGCAGTGGCAGCGGAAACAGGACTGGCGCGAACAGGGCGCCGTCGAGCGCATCGACCGCCCGACCCGTCTGGACAAGGCCCGTTCGCTCGGCTACAAGGCCAAGCAGGGCGTTATCGTGGCCCGCGTCTCCGTCCGCAAGGGCGGGGCCCGCAAGGTCCGACACAAGGCCGGTCGCCGGTCGAAGCGGCAGGGCGTCACCCGCGTCACCCGGCGGAAGAACATCCAGCGTGTCGCCGAGGAGCGCGCTGCGCGGACCTTCCCCAACCTCGAGGTGCTCAACAGCTACTCCGTCGGTCAGGACGGCAGCCAGAAGTGGCACGAAGTCGTCCTCGTCGACCCGAACCACCCCGCCATCCAGAACGACGACGACCTCAACTGGATCTGCAACCCGGCTCAGACCGACCGCGTCTTCCGCGGTCTCACCGGCGCCGGTCAGCGCAACCGCGGCCTCGGAAAGAAGGGCAAGGGTAGCGAACACACCCGTCCCAGCCTCAGTTCGAACCGCGGACGCGGTAAGTAACCGACGCGGCCGTTCTTCCGTCGTTTGCGACTGTCACTATCACTCTGGCGAGCGCTCGCTACGCATTCCGGGCACCGGTTGGACGTCCAGTCGGGCCGGAGAGAAAACACTGGACGGTGTGACGCGATGAACCGGTACCCGTGGACGAACGGAACGCGACGCCCTCATAGTGGTGGTTGTAACTATTTCAGGATGCAGACACTACCGGCGGTGAACCGGAGCTGAACCGGCCGGTTGCGAAGAGACACCGGTAAAGAATTACAACCACCACTATCAGGGAGCTCCAGACCCGGAACGGGGCGGGTTGACGAACATGCCGTCGACGAGCGCGAGCAGCCCGACGGCCGCCGCCCCCGTCAGGACGACGCGTGTCGGTACGGAGACGAACACGCTCGCGAACCCGGCGAGCAAGAACGCCGCCGGGATGACGGCCAGAACGAGGTCGTATCGCGAAAACTGCCGTCGAAGGTCAGTTCGTTCCGCCGTGTCGTCGATGCCACTGGCCATCGTTCGTTCTCACCTCCGCCCGGAACTCCGACCCGATCCAACTAAAATGTTATGTTAATCAAGTTTTCCGAACACACACCGCCGTGTTTCCGTGGTTTGCTGTTGCCTAAGTCGAATATTTAGATATTATTTGTGAACTGATCCTGGCTGTGACGAGGTGGGGCGAGTCGGGTTCTGCAGCATTTATCTGTGAGGAATTTTATATGCGAGCTATGGACCTGACGGGGAACGACGCACCGGGGTGTGGGACCGGGCGGAGACGACGTCGGCCGCTGTCCGTGACGGCGACCGTGCTCGGAAAGAAGTGGCATCCGCTTATCGTGTCTGTGCTGCTCGAAGCGGGCGCCCTGGGATTCAACGAACTGAAAGAGCGAGTACAGGGCATCTCGGACAAAGTGCTCTCCGAGAGCCTCGACGACCTGGAGGAACGCGACCTGGTCGACCGGACCGTCATCGACGACAAACCGGTCCGCGTCGAGTACTCGCTCACCGAGTGGGGCGAGCAACTCGAACTGGTTGTGACGGCGATGGACGAGTGGGGAAAGCGGTACCTCGACGCGCACGGCACGGATCCCGCTGCCGACTGACGGCTCCCTAGTCCTCTACGACTTCGATCCCGCGATTGTTGACCGCGGCGGGGTCGAGACCGACCTCTTCGAGGAACTGCTTGTACTCGCGCTCGCACTGCTCGGCGTCCTTCTGCTTGTCGCTGGCCCGGTCACACAGCGCGACCAGGTCCTCCGGGACGTCGTTGGTGTAGACGATCCAGTGGTTGATCAGGTCCGAGAGCCGGCGGATGGGCGAGGTGAAGTGGCCGTAGATCTCGAAATTCAGCGCGTGGTGGCCGCCGAAGGGGTCGTTCATGTACTTCGCCCGCGGCATCACCTTCATCACGGCCCACTGGATCTTGTCGAGCTGACGCTTGGGCGCCTGTTCCAGCGTTGCGTTGACGGCCATCCGCGGGTCGTCCCACGAACTCCCGGGGATCGAGACGCCGTCGAGTTCCTGGATTTCGACGAGGGCCTCGTCCCACTCTTCCGGGCTGGGCTGGGGGTGGACGCGGTACATCGCCTCGACGCCGCGGCCCCACATGAGTTCGTGCGTGACGGCCTTGTTGGCCTTGAGCATGCACTCCTCGATGATGGTGTGGGCGCGGTCCCGGCTGGGGTTCAGGACGAGCGACCCCTCCTCTTTGCGCTGTTCGTGCATCGCGTCGGCGAGGTTCCAGACGAGGTCCGTCTTCTCCGCCAGGTCGACGCTCTGGTCTTCGAGCAGGTCGGCGGCGCTCTCGGGTTCGTCCAGCAGCGTCTCGGCCTCGGAGTAGGTGAGTCGCGCGTCGCTGCGGATGACGGACTTGTAGATGTCGATGGTCTCGTAGCCCAGATCCTCCTTGTCGAGGTGCATCTCGACGGTGTGGGCGAGGCGGTCCTCGTTGGGGACCAGGGAGCAGACCGTCTCGGCCAGCATCGGCGGGAGCATGTGGATGGTGTAGTCCGGGAGGTAGACGGTGTTGGCCCGCTCGACCGCTTCGGTCCACATCGCCGTATCGGGGTTGACGTAGTGAGTGACGTCGGCGATGTGGACCCACAGCACGTACTCCTCGTCCCGCTCCTCGACGGAGATGGCGTCGTCGAAGTCCTGGGCGTCGATGGGGTCGGTCGTCCAGGTCGTCATCTCCCGGAGGTCCTCGCGCTCGTCGATCTCCTCGGCGATCTCCTGCTGGACGTCGGTGGTCCGTGCCTCGGCCTCCTCCATCACCGCCAGGGGGAACTCGTCGCGGATCTCGAACTTCTCGAACAGCTCCTCGCGCTTGTTGGCGAGGTGGCGGGCCACGTCCTCGTCGACCTCGACGGGACCCTGGCCCTCGACGGTGCCTGCCGCGGCCTGCGCGTCGTCTGTGGTCATACGCCGGCTACGGAGGGTGTGTAGTTAGGAGTGTCGGGGGAGCGGGGCGCGAACGAAGTGAGCGGTCCGCGGTTTAGCGAACGGGGAACGGAGTGACCCGTGAGCAGGCGGGGCGCCCGGGGGGCGGCCCTCGGTTAAGCGAGCGGCACCGCCGCGAGCACCGAGGCGCCCGGGGTGCGAGCGGGAGCAGAGCGGTCGCGAAGCGACCGCGGTCCTTCGAACGGGGAGGGATGACCCGTGAGATCGACCGCAGGGAGCGACACGCGAGCAGGGAACGGCGACGAGCGAAGCAGGCCCCCGGAGAGTGTGAACGGGAGTCCCACCCCGAGGTTATTAGGAAGAACACGGTCGAGTGGGAGGAGATGGACGATACAGCGCTCGAACGCGCGAACGCGGTGGCCGAAACCGCGGGTGTGTACCTGCTCGTGGGGGCTCTCGTGTGGGGACTCGCTGGGTTCACGACGGCGTTCGTCGACCTACTGTTCGTGGCGCCGGGGTCGCCAGACCCATGGGAAACTGTGCTGCCGGCGATGCTACCGGCACTGGGTGAGAGAGCATTGACGGTGCTCTGGGTCGGAACGGGAACCGGCACGGCCGTGGTTCTGGACCGATGGACGGCCGTTGATCTCACGGGGAGTCACGAACGACGTCGACAGGTAGTACTGACCGGTTTGGGAATCATCTTTGTAGTCACGACGACGGTAGTTCTGGGACTGCTGTGGCGGCTGGGTCTATTTGGGTGAGTCCCGGTTCTTCACGAGGTCGTGGTACTGCTGGAGGAAGCGGGCCTGGTCGAGTTCGCCGGCGCCGGCGTCGTCGAGGGTGTCTTCGAGACCGCTCCGTGGCTGGTGGGTCAGGTCGCGATGGCAGGGCTTGCAGAGGTACTCGAACTCTTTGTCGCGGCGGTTCCACCGGTCGCCGTGTTTGTCGTACTCTCGGGCGTCGGTCCGGTCCACGGACTCACCGCAGGCGATGCAGGTGACGACGTCCCGGGAGCGCCGGGATCCCAGCATGGAAACTAGTTGGTTCGCCGACCTATTTATCGTTTTTCGCACGTCGGCGACAGCACGTCCGCTCGTCCGTGACTGGTCTGTCAGGACGGTCGAATCGAGCACGCGTCGTGCACCAGCACTGCGAGAGCGGGCGATTTATCTCCGGGCCACTGCACAGTCAGGGTATGAACGTCAAGTCGCGCCACCACCTCCGGGCGGACGCAATCGACGACATCGAGACGGCCGTGTCGGAGAACCTCGGCGTCGAGGTCGAAGCCGACAGCTACGAGAAGGTCGAGTTCGACGACAGCGACTGGGAGGTCGTCCTCGTCGACGGCGACCCGCTCGTCCTCTACGTCGACGAGGAGCCGTTCCTCACGGTTCAGGGCCTCAACGCATTCCCGCCGACGGAGCACGTCGTCACCGTCGACGCCGGCGCCGTCTCGTTCGTCTCTGACGGCGCAGATATCATGCGTCCCGGGATCACCGAGGCCGACGACGACGTCGCCGAGGGCGAGCTGGTGGCCATCAACGAGGAGTCTCACGGGAAGTTCCTCGCCGTCGGCCGCGCGAAGACCGCGGGCGACGACATGGTCGGCGACTCCGGCAAGGTCGTCGAGTCCATCCACCACGTCGGCGACGACCTGTTCGAGTTCACGGTGTAGGCCGTTTGCGGTCGAGCATCCGCGCGAGCACCGGAAGAGCAAGCTCTTCCGAGCACCCGTTCGCTTCGCTCACGGGAACGGAGCGAGCGCGGTTCACCGGCCCGAGCGTAGCGAGGGCCGCCTTTTTCATCGGCGGTCGCAAGTGCGAAGCACTTGCGAGCCCATCAGACGCGCGAAGCGCGTCTGAGGGTGTTTTTCGAGGACCCTTCCCGCAGCGAACGAAGTGAGCGAGGAAAGGGGACGAAGAAAAAGGTCGTCTGACGTAAGACCTATACGGATTCCACCCACCTTGGGGAATATGGGATTGATGAGCAAGATTCTGGGAGAGGGCGGGTCGTCTCGCCAGACCGAGGACTACGTCGAACTGCACGCGGACGACTTCGACCTGGGCTCGGAAGAGGCAGAGCGGCAGGTCCGGATCGCCCGAATCGGGAACAAGCAGGACGTCATCGAGATCAAGGACGCCGTCTACGACGGCGACATCGTCGTCGCCGACATCACGCGCCACAGCACGCAGGACCGGACGATGGAACAGATCAGCGACGAACTCAAGCGCGTCGTCAACGAGGTCGGCGGCGACATCGTCCAGAAGGACGACGACCAGTTGCTCATCACGCCGGCGGGCGTGGCCATCAGCCGCGAACGCCTCGGCCAGTAACGCGACGTCGGACGGATCTTCGACGCCGGTTTTGTCGACGTAACTCCACGACGAGAGCCGTTTCAGCACCCTTTTGCGTGGCCATCGGTTTCGAGTAGCCAATGACGGCACCCGCCATCGACGTCCGCGAGCTACGCAAATCGTACGGTGACGTGCAGGCCCTCGACGGCCTCTCGCTCACCGTGGAGTCGGGGGAGTTCTTCGGGCTGCTCGGGCCGAACGGCGCGGGCAAGACCACGTTTATCAACTCGCTGGTCGGGCTGGTCCACGCCGACGGCGGGACCGCGGAGGTGTTCGGCTTCGACGTCGAGGCCGACTACCGAGAGGCAAGGGACCGCATCGGCCTGGCGCCCCAGGAGTACAACGTCGACCGGTTCTTCCCGATTCACGAGGTCCTGGAGCACAAGGCCGGCTACCACGGCGTTCCACACGACGTGGCCGAAGAGCGGGCCGCCGACGCACTCAAGACCGTCGGCATCTGGGACAAGCGCGACACGCGCTTCGACTGGCTCTCCGGCGGGATGAAACGGCGGTTCGTCCTCGCCCGCGCGCTCGTCTCCGACCCGGATCTTTTGATCCTCGACGAGCCGACCGCCGGCGTCGACGTAGAACTCCGTCGGGACCTCTGGGAGCTCATCACCGACCTGAACGACGACGGGACCACCATCCTGCTGACGACCCACTACATCGAAGAGGCCGAGCGGCTCTGTGATCGGGTCGCCATCATGAACGAGGGGAACAAGGTGGAGGTCGCGACGCCGCAGGACCTGATGGAGCGGGGCACCGACACCGTCGAAGTGGGACTGGAGTCGGCCCCGACCACGGCGCCGACGCTCGACGTCGACGGCGTCCACGGCGTGACGGTCGAGGGCGACACGCTGCTGGTGACCGCCGCCGGTGGGAGCACGCTCGCGCCGGCGGTGATGCGCGACCTCGAATCCCAGGGGTACACCGTCACCTCGCTAGACGTCCGCCGGGCGTCACTGGAGGAAGTGTTCGTCGACCTCACGAGGGCGGAGCGCACACAGAGCGTCGAGACGGAGGTGGCACAGTGAGAAGCACCGGCTTCCGGACGCTCCTGCGCCGTGAGATCCTCCGGTACGTCCGTCGGCCGCGCAACACCTTCCTGCCGCCGGTGATCACGAATTTCCTCTATTTCACCGTCTTCGGCGTCGTCCTCGGGGCGCGTATCGACCTGGGCGACGTCGGCCTCCAGCAGACCGGTCTCTCGCCCAGCGAGGCGTACATCCTGTTCATCCTGCCCGGTCTCGTCGTGCTCGGGATGATATCAAACGCCTTCGAGAACGCGTCGTTCTCCATCTTCCACGGGCGCTGGAACGAGTACATCCACGAGGTGCTCACCTCGCCGCTGTCCCACACCGAGATGGTGCTGGCCTACGTCACGGCGTCGGCACTGCGCGGCGTCGTCGTCGGCCTCATCATCTGGGCCATCGGCTGGCTGTTCGCCCCGGTACCGCTGGTCAACCCGTTCTACCTGCTGGCCTTCACCGTCGTGATCCCGGTCCTGTTCGCCGGCTTCGGTCTCATCGGCGGGCTCTGGGCGGAGGACTTCGACTACCTGACGGTGATGAACCAGTTCATCATCCGGCCGCTGGTCTTCTTCGGCGCTGTGTTCTACCCGCTGGAGGCCCTGGACGGCATCGCCCTGACGGTGTCGTACTTCAACCCGATGGTGTACATGGTCAACGGCGTCCGGTACGGCGTCGTCCCCGGCGCCGTGGACGTCGCGCCGGACGTTTCGCTCGCGGTGTTGACGGGGCTGACCGTCGCCGTCGTCGCCATCGACGTCGCGCTCGTCAAACGCGGTTACGGGCTCGTTGAGTGACGGACTGGGGCACCGCTCGGCGGCGTTGATCAGGCGGCCAGAAACCGGAATGCCGGGTTGTGCTGGCGGCAGACCGCCAGTCACTGTCCGCCACCGGCGGGGCGGGACAAACTATGACAGGGCGCACGCCGACCGGGTACCCAGCCGATCGGCGACCGCACGAGCCGGGCTCGTGACCCGGATATTTTCGAGCCGCCTCCGGGCCAGGCGTATGATAACGTATGTCACACACGTACTTAGGAGTGACGACTGTTCGGGTCGGTTCGAATCGCTCGACGGAGACAGGGACCGCCTAGACGTCGTCGGGCGCGTCGGCGTCGTCCTCGACGTCGCGTTTCATGGAGTCGCGGCGAGCCTTGGCGTCACGGCCGGTCGCCTCCTCGAGAAAGTCGTTCTTGGCGTTGACGGCATCTTCGGCGGCGTCGACGTGACCCTCGGCGATGACGTCCTCGGCCGGCCGCTCGGTGATGTTGAGCGCCAACTTGTTCTTCTTGCCACTGAACTCGACAGTTCCGGCGACGACGCGCTCGAACACCGGATTCTCTGGCTCTTCGACGACCAGGAGGTCGTTCCCCTTGTACTCCTCCGTGTCGGTCGGTTCACCGAAGTAATCCTCGACAAATACCTCCATGTCAGGGACGCGATCTTCGAGGTGTTCCCCCCGACGCATCTTGTACTCTCGCATGCAAATCGGTTTGTGTGGGACCCGCCTTACTCTTTTCGCGTTTCGTCCCGTGGTTCGTGGACGAGCGATCCCTTGCGACAGTCGGGACAGAAGTCACCGGCTCGCAGCGAGGAGTCCTCTACCAGTGTCGTGTAGCCACACTGGGGACAGCGGAACTGGCCGTCCGGAATGGTGACGGCGGCGTTGTTCTCCGTCCCGGCGTCCGGGGCCGTGATCGGTTTCTCGTCGTCGAGCGCGTCGCTCGGTGCCCACGCGTCGTCGCGGTCGTCGTCTGGCTCCTCCGGCCACGCGCCGGGCTCCCGGCCGCCGTTACCGTCGTCGCTCTCGTCGTCCTCGTCGATGAACACGGCGTCGTCCTCGACCGGTTCCTCCTCGACCGGGTCGCTGCCGATGCCCGTCTCCTCGATGGAGGGGTCGGCGAGTTCGTCGTCCACGACGTCGTCGTCGGCCTCGGCATCCAGAATCTCGGCGCCCTCGGTGGCGTCGACCGGGGTATCGCCGACGGCAGTTCCGTCGTCCGCGTCGACGGGGCCGTCGAACTCCTCGTCCGCGCTCCCGGACGTCTCGACGGTGTCTTCGCGGTCGTCGCCAGCGTCGTCAGCCTCGTCGGCGGAATCGGACGTCACGTCCTCGGCGTCGGCGACCGGTTCCGTCTCGTCCGATTCCGTCTCCTCGGATTCGTCCGCGGGCTCCTCGCTCGCACCGGCGGGCTCGTCCGGCGTCTCCAGCGTCGTGACTTCCTTGTTCTCGGAGACGACCCGCTCCTCCTCGCAGCGGCGACAGGCCTCGATCTCCCGGATGGTGATCACGACCTCGCTCCCCTGTTCCTCACGGTCGCGTTCGACCGTCGCGTCTCCGAACTTGTGTCCAAGGACGGAGCATTTGAGACCCATTGTCACGTCATGATTCGCTGCGAAACATAAGCCTACTGCTTGCACCCCGCGATCTGATACGTTTGCCCGCGGTCGCCGGACGGCCCGATGCCGCCGGCCAGTTACTGGTTCGAGGGATAAGCACAAGAGTGATCCACGTGTATCTGCGGGATATGAGAGTGAAGCCGGCGTATCGTGACCGTGACGAGACGGAGGTCGCGGTTCTCGACGCACTCGCCGACCGGCGCGAGGAGGGGATGACCGTGTTCGAGATCCGGTCGCGCGTCGACGCCGACATCGACCGCCTCGAAGACGCGCTCGCCGAACTCAAAGAGGACGACCTGATCCTGGTGAACCACGAGAACGAGCGGACCGTCATCGTCCCCGAAGACGGCGTCGTCGGCCCGGCAGACGTCGACGACGACGAGTCACTGCTGGACGCGCTTCGGCGGCGCCTGCCGCTGTAACCGACCGATCGCGGGCCACTCGCGTCGAATCACTACGCGCTCAGTGTCCTGGTAGCCGTCGCGCCGTCCACCCGCCGACTGACTCAGTCCAGTCGGTACGTCCCGACAGTCCGTGCGGCGTAGCCGCCGCTCACACCACCGATGAGCGCGAGCAGTACCGTCGTCCCGACGAGACCCAGCGCGGCGAGGACTCCATCGCCATACGGGACGCGCGGTCCGACGAGTGAGGCGAGGACTGGATGCTGCGTGACCAGCACCGGGACGACGGCGACCCCCAGCAACACGGCGTACCCGACGAACGCCCAGGTGCTCGGGACGACCACGGCGTGGCTCCTGACCGTTGTCGTCTCGAACCGTGGGAAGACGACGCCGACGCCAGCGGCGACGGCCGGCGCACCGACCGCGACGACGATTCCGGCGCCCGCCGCGGCGGCGATGGCCGAAACACCCAGCCCGGCAGCGACGCCCAGTGGGACGGCGAGCGCGACCGCCAGGATGGCGGCCGGAAGCCCGCCGGCGAGGGCCAGGCCGGCGACGAACTGCGTCCCTGAGACCGTCGAGGTCAGCGTCGCGGGCAACACGTCGCCCTCGCCGCCGAGCGGGTTGAGCGAGAACGCCGCGCCACCCGCGATTCCGCTCGCCAGCGCGGCCAGGACGGGGAGCGACGCCGGGACGGTCCGCTCGATCAGGGCGACCTGCACCTGGAGGACGAGCAGGAAGAACGGGAAGATCGCGAACTGGACCGTGAAGGGGGACCGGCGGGCGCGGCGCCAGCACTTCTGGGCGACGACGCGCGTCTGGCGGGGGACGCGGCCGGCGAGGAGCCGGTCCGACAGCGTCGTCGCCCGCGGGTCGAACGCGTGGTCCGGCTGGACGCGGTCCAGGTACCACACCCGCTCGGCGAGCGCGTCGACGGCGACGGCGAGCACCGGCACGCCGACGAGCAGCGAAGCGACGGCGCCAGCCGCAAACGGCGGTCGCGCCGCTATCCCCGGGACGGCGAGGAACGTCACGTCGGCGTACCACGCGAACGGCGTCGCGGCGGCGGCCCGGAACGCGGCGTGCTGGACAGCCGGCACGGCGTTCAGCGAGATGTACGCTACCGGGACGCCCACGGAGAGCACGAGTCCGATGCCGGCGCGGTGGCGCGAGACGAACTCGGACCGACCGGCGACGTACTTGGCGACGAGGCCGAGCGCGTACCCCGCCAGCAGCCCGGCTGTCGCCAGCGTGAACAGGAGCGCGAAGAGGACCGCGCCGGCCAGTGCCGAGCCGGTGCCGAGCCCGAACCCCACGACGATTCCCACGGTCGGGAGGAGGGCCACGGCACCGACGCGCCCGAACTCGGCCAGCAACAGCCCCGCGAGGACGTCCCGATACGGCGCGGTCGTCAACAGCCCGTCGGGGGCGTCGGGTTCGCCGGTGTGCTTGATCGCCCGCTGGACGGTCACGGCGAATACGAGCCCAGTCAGCCCGGCGAGCGCGGCGCCAATGACTGGACGGGCGAGCGAGAACGAGCCGTCCACGAGCGCGCCACCGAGGAAGAACGCACCGGCGCCCAGTCCCAGCCCGTACAGCGGCAGAACGATACCACCGGCGGTCAGCATAAGCAGCCCCCGCTTCGTGTCGGTGAGAGTGCGCCAGCTCCGGCGCAGTTCAACCCGGGCGACGAGAGCGGCGTGACGACCGCTCGGCCGCCGGCTCATCGCTGGACGTCTGGCGCGTCCGCTTCGACCGCGCTGTCCCCCGACGGCGCCTCGGCGGTCACGTCGAGGAAGACGTCCTCCAGCGATCCGTCACCGACCTCGGCACCGTCTTCGACGCGGCTGGTCAGCTCACCGGGGCTCCCCTCGGCGACGAGGCGGCCGTCCGAGAGCACGCCCACCGTGTCGGCGAGTTCCTCGACGACCGGGAGGATGTGCGTCGAGAGGAAGATGGTCGTCTCCTCGCGGGCGACTTCGGCGATGACGTCCCGGACGGTCCTGGCCGCCCGCGGGTCCAGCCCGCTCGTCGGCTCGTCGAGGAAGAGCACGTCGGGCCGGTGCGCCAGCGCCTGGACCAGCCCGAGCTTCTGTTTCATCCCCTTCGAGTACGCCTCGACGCGACGGTCGGCGTCGCCTGCGAGGTCGAAGCGCTCCAGCAGGTCCTCGACGTGGTCCCAGTCGTCGACGTCCCGCAGCCCCGCGACGTACTCCAGTTGCTCCCGGCCCGTCAACTCGCCGTACACCGGCGGCTGCTCCGGCAGGAAGCCGAGGTGTTCGACGACGGCCGCCCGGTCGCTGACCGGCTCGCCGGCGATGCGGGCCGTCCCCGCCGTCGGCGTCGTCAGCGTGGTGAGCATCCGGAGCGTCGTCGTCTTTCCCGCCCCGTTCGGGCCGAGAAAGCCGTAGATTTCGCCGCGCGGAATCGAAAGATCGAGATCGCGCACCGCGACCGCGTCGTCGAACTCCTTGCAGAGCCCCGCGGTCGCGATTGCCGGCGGACACATGCTAGTCATCGCTCCTGCCAGACCCAAATGTCTTCGCGTGGAGGGGATGGGGCCGACGGCGGTCGGTTCGTCGGCGCAGCCGCCAGTTAGCGACGCCGGAGCCCCTCGCCGAGCAGAAACAGCGAGAGAACCGGGAGTCCGATCACGACTCCGATGGGAGGTGCGAGAACGTCCCAGTTCATGATTCGTACCGGTTGGATCTGGACGAGGACCAGGGTCGCCACGGCAGCGCCGGTCACTGCGACGCCGAGCGAGGGCCACAGGGCAGCGACGGGAATCTCCGCACGGCCGGCCAGTTCCCGTCTCGCGACCAGCGCGACCGGTGGCGAGACGGCGACCCCGAGCCAGACCGAGTCCGGCAGTGGCATATCCAGCGCCCCCGGCACGAACTGCATCCAGACGAAAAACGAGACGTTCGCCGCGAGCCCGACTGTGAGCGCCGTCGCGGCCCGACCGTACCGAACGCGGGCCGAGAGCAGGCCGAACGCGATGCCGAGGACGCTGGCGACGGCCGCCACGCCGACCGCTGCGAACGTGACGACGCCGAGGGCCTCGACCGTCGCACGGATCGGTGACTGCGGTATTTGCCCGACTGGTACCGGATCCAGCAGGAGGCTACCGACGACGCCGATAGCCAGGAACACGCCGAAGCCGGCGAGACCGGCCTTGACGCGCCGATCGTTCCAGAGAACGGTGTCAAGGTCACTGACGCCTGTACCGCCGTCGGGCACAGCGGCGTCGGCGCCCGCGTCCGCGCTTCCGAACCACCCGCTTCCCTCGGCAGAGAACGCCACCTCGCGGGCGACGACGCCGACGAGACCGATCAGGACGATCGCCGCCCCCGCGGCGAAGGTGAGGGGGACGTCTTGGTTGTAGTTCGCTTCCCTGTATATGAGTCCCAAACCGCGGATATTGGCCGCGTACTCGACGTATACGACGGTTCCCAGGATCCACATCCCGAAGAGCCAGGCGTCGATCAGCCAGCCGCGGTTTCGGGGCTCACGGACGAGGATACGACCGGTCGCCGCGGCGATGGGAAGGGCCAGGACGGTCGCTTCGAGCCAGTTGCCCAGGGACCCACCTGCGCCGGGCGAGAGCCACGCCCACCCGGTCGAGATACCCAGCGCGTAGCAGCCGAACAGGACGACGGGCACCGGGAACGCGCCGAGGTATCCGAACACCTCCACGAGTCGGCGAGCGCCGGGGCTTCTCCGCGAGAGCGCGACGAGCGCGCCGCCGAGGACGGTCACCACGACTGCGACCTGTCCGAGGAGCAGTATCGTCGTCGACAGGGCGGTAAACACCATGTCGATTACCGGCTCCTGGTACAGTATCGACAGGCCGAAGTCGAAGGTCAACACGCCGAGAAACGACTCGACGAAGGACGCGGAAACCGCGCCGTCGAGCGCGGCCTGCATCTCGTCGTCCGCGCGGACGAGGATGCTGGCCGCCACCGCGGCGAAGGCGACCCACGTCCAGGCGGCGAGCGCGACGCCACGGAGGAGGGGGACCGCAAGGGAGGACAGGTCTGGGCGATCCATAGCAACCGTCCACGACCGCGACTGATAATATTTCCCCCCCCCCCGTATCGTGGATAGAACGATCACGTTGCCCCGGTCCAGAGCAGGCGTTCGACGGGAGCGTTTTTGACTGCGGGCGTCCCACTCGCACGTATGCGCGTGGTCACGCTGCTCCCCTCTGCCACCGAGATCGTCTACGCCCTCGGCGTCGAACCCGTGGGCGTCTCCCACGAGTGCGACTACCCGCCGGAGGCCGCGGCGTTGCCGTCGGTCAACCGCTCCCGCGTCGACCCGGAGGCATCCAGCGCGGAGATAAACGAGCAGGTGGCAGAGGCGGAGGCCGGCGACGGAGTCTACGCGGTCGACCGGGAGGCGCTGGCCGCGGTCGACCCGGACCTGGTCGTCACCCAGGGCGTCTGCGACGTCTGCGCGGTCGACCACGTCCTCGTCGAGGAGGCCGTCGCCGACCTGGGTCTGGACGCCGAGGTGCTGACGATGGACGTCCACAGCCTGGCGGACCTGTTCGAGAGCATCGAGCACATCGGCGAGGCCGTGGGCGAACGCGAGGCCGCCACTGAACTGGTCGGGAGCCTGCGGGAGCGCGTCCAGGCAGTCGAACAGACGACGGCCGAGGTGTCTGCGAACGACGGCGACGACGGCCCCCGCGTTGCAGTGCTGGATTGGCTCGACCCCGTGATGGTCGCCGGCCACTGGGTCCCGGAGATGGTGGAGAAGGCAGGTGGAATATACGAAATGGAAGACGCGGGCGCACACTCGCGCCCGCGAGAGTGGGAGGAGGTTCGGGCGTACGACCCCGAGGTGCTCGTCGTCGCGCCCTGCGGGTTCGACCTGGACCAGACCCGTGAGAACCTCGCCGACGTGACCGAGCGAGCGGGCTGGGACGAACTGAGCGCGGTCCAGAGCGGTCGGGTCCACCTCGTCGACGGCCACAACTACGTCAACCGGTCCGGGCCGCGCCTCGTCGACACGCTGGAGTTTCTGGCGGCGCTGATCCACCCCGACGAGTTCGACCGGCCGCCGGCGGACGCGGTCCAGTCGCTCGCAACGACGGAACAGTAGAGAGGTCGGCCGAGCGTTTCTGTTCGTCGCGCCCGTCGCTCAGTCCGACAGCGAGCAGCGGCCCTCGTACGAGACACTGCTGACGGAATCGACGCTGGGGTCGTCGCCGCAGACCGGACAGTCGGGGTTTCTGTTGACCGGCACCTCGTCGAACGACATCGCCGAGGCGTCGAAGGCGAGCAGGCGCCCCTCCAGCGACTCGCCCTCGCCGATAATCCACTTGACGACCTCCGTGGCCTGGAGACAGCCGACGGTGCCGGGGAGCACGCCGAGCACGCCGGCCGTCGAGCAGTCGGGGACGGCGCCCTCCGGCGGGGCCTGGGGGAAGAGACAGCGGTAACACGGCCCCTCGCCGGAGAAGGTCGTGACCTGGCCCTCGAAGCGGTAGACGGCGCCGTAGAAGAAGGGCGTCCCGGCGACCGTGCAGGCGTCGCTGACCAGGAAGCGCGTCGGGAAGTTGTCCGAGGCGTCGACGACGAGGTCGTACTGTCCGACGAGGTCGGCGGCGTTGTCGCTGTCGAAGCGCGTCTCGTACGTCTCGACGGTGACGTCGGGGTTCAGGTCCGCGACGAACTCCCGGGCGCTCTCGACCTTCGGCCGGCCGACGTCCGCGTCGCCGTGGATCACCTGGCGCTGGAGGTTCGAGCGCTCGACGACGTCGTCGTCGACGATTCCCAGGGTGCCGACGCCGGCGGCCGCGAGGTACTGCAGGACCGGCGACCCCAGGCCGCCCGCGCCGACGACGAGCACGCTCGCCTCGAGCAGGGCTTCCTGGCCCGCCGGGCCCACGTCGTCCATGATGACGTGGCGCGAATAGCGGTCGAGCTGCGTGGCGTCGAGGTCGACCATGCGTGAGCGTCGCTGCCGAGGGCCAAAAGGGGTGCGGGTCCGCGGCGTCGACGCCGACGACCGTCCGTGTACGGCGTACGCAACTGGCCACAACCGGCTTTAGAGTGGCAGGCACACAGTCGCCAATGGCACTCGTCGGCGAAGGCGTCCTCGCCACACCCATCCTCTCGGCGACGGTCGCCGAACTCGACGACGCGGAGTTACAACTCGAGGAGATACGGTCGATTCCCGACGAGCGACTCAGATTTCTCGTGTGGGTCGCGGAACGACACCTCCCCGGGTTCGAGGCGGCGGTGGCGACCGACGAGACTGTCCGGTCGTTCCGGCACCTCACTCGCACCGACGACCATCGGCTCTACCGGCTCACGCTCTCGGAGACGGGCCAGGACGTCTCGACGTACCTGGCCGCCGCCGAGGCGGACATCGTCGTCCTCGACCTGACGGTTTCGGGTGACGGCATGCGGTTCGTCGCTCGGATACCTTCGCGCGACGCGTTGCGGGCCTACGCGGCGGCCTGCGGGAATCAGGACGTCGGATTTCGGTTGAACCGGCTGTACGAGGACGGAACGTCTGACGACGCGAGTGGTGGAATGGAGTACGGATTGACGGAACCCCAGTACGAGGCCCTGAGCAAGGCGCTGGAACTGGGCTACTTCGAGGTTCCCCGTGAGACCTCCGTGAGCGAAATCGCCGCCGCGCTCGACGTCTCGGGACAGGCGGTATCGACCCTGCTCCGCCGCGGGGAGAAGAACCTGCTGGAACACACACTCGGCGAGCGGTGACACTTAAAAGATTGCCCAGAAACAACACGCACCCATTCGTGCCCGTGGGGCGTACCAGGCGGTAGTAGATGACTGTTGATTGTAACGATCCAGCCGCCGAACTGCCAGACGGAACCACAACGTGCCGAGTCAGACCGGACGAGGCGCCCTCGCTCGCCGTCGTGCGTGCCGTCGCTGCGGCGTCCGGGCTCGACCCCGTCGGGGCTGGCACAGGAACGGACTCGCTCGAACCGCTCGCAGAGAGCATCGACCCCGAGGCGCTCGACTGTATCGTCGAATCCGGGTGCGCTGGCCCCGGAGACACCGTCTCCATCGAGTTCTCGTACGCGGACCACCTGGTCACTGTTCGCGGCGGGGAGACGGTCTGCGTGACGGTCGACTAACGTTCACCGGTCCCGTCCACCAGTTCTCGCGCCTCACCGCCACCGAGACAGCGCCGCGAGGCAGCCAGCCCAGAGGAGTACCGTCGCCGGCCAGGAGTGACCGCCGAGTTCGACGCCCACGCGAGTCGTCGTGATGGGGTACAGGAGCGGGACTGCGGCGGGCGTCGTCGCGTCGATGGCCAGTTGCGAGGCGTAGGCCACGCCGACCGCGAGGCCGGCGGACCGCCGCCAGCGTGCGACGAGGAACGTCAGGAGAGCAGCCGCCAGCGCGGTGTGGGTGATCCCGCGGTGGACGAGCGGTGGCTGCCACGCCAGCGGGAAGAGCAGGTCGATGTCGGCGGCGACGCCGCCCAGCAGGCCCCAGGCCGGCTCGTCGACGAGCACTTTCCCGAGGGTGTATCCCACGAGCGCGTGTGTGGCGACGGCCATCCAGAGGAAGGCGACGTGGTCACCGACTGGCAGGCCGACCGGCACGCGTCGACCTCAGCAGTCGTAGAGGTCGCGGTACTTCGCGTCGGCGTAGTCGAGGAAGTAGTCGGCGGTGAACTCCTCGCCAGTCGCCTCCCGGATCAGGTCGTCCGTCGTGTAGCGGCTGCCGTGGGCGTGGACGTTCTCGGTGAGCCAGTCGTGGATGGGGTCGAAGTTCCCCTCGCGAATCTGGCCGCCGAGGCTGCCAAGGTCGTCCTCCGCGGCTGCGTAGAGCTGTGCTGCGAGCACCGACCCCAGCGAGTACGTCGGGAAGTAACCGAACGAGCCGTGGGTCCAGTGGATGTCCTGCAGGCAGCCCTCGCTGTCGGTGTCCGGGCGAACGCCGAGGTACTCCTCCATCTTCTCGTTCCACACCTGCGGCACCTCGCTCACGTCGAGGTCGCCGTGGATGAGGTCCCGCTCGATCTCGAACCGAAGGACGATGTGCATGTGGTAGGTGAGTTCGTCAGCCTCGACCCGGATCAGGTTGTCCGGGTGGACGGTGTTCGCGGCCTCGTAGAACTCGCCGGGCGCGGCGTCGACGCCGAGGTGGTCGTCGACAGTGTCGGCGAACAGGCCCCAGAACGGCCGTGAGCGGCCGACGTGGTTCTCCCAGAGGCGTGACTGGGACTCGTGGACGGAGAGGTCCCGGGAGTCGCCCAGCGGCGTGCCGTAGTGCTCCCTGGGCAGTCCCTGCGTGTACGTCGCGTGGCCGAACTCGTGGACGGTCGAGCCGACTGCGTCGAGCGGATCGTCTTCCTGGAACCGCGTCGTCACGCGCGCGTCGAACTGCGTCCCCGTCGAGAACGGGTGCGGCGCGGTGTCGAGGCGGCCGCGGTCCCAGTCGTAGCCCAGCGTGTCGAGAGCGGCCCGGACGAGTTCCTCCTGGTCGGCCTCGGCGTAGGTGCCGTCGAACGGGTCGGCGAGTTCGACGTCGCTGTCGTCGATGTCGTCGATGAGTGGCACGAGTTCGTCGCGCAGGTGTTCGAGGATCTGTTCGGCGGTGTCCAGACCGAGGTAGGGTTCGTACTCCTCGAACAGCACCTCGTATGGGTCCCGGTCGGGGTCGATGGCCTCCGCGTACTCGCGCTTGAGCTGGATGATCTCTTCCAGGGTGTCGGCGTAGGCGTCGAAGTCGTCCTCTGCCTTGGCCTCCTTCCAGACGGGCAGCGCGTTCGAGGTGGTCTCGGAGATGCGCTCGACGAGGTCCGAGGGGACCTTCACCGCCCGCTCGTGTTCCCGGCGAGTCTCCCGGACGTTGGCCTGCTGCCCTTCGTCCAGATCCTGTCCGTCGAGTTCGTCGAGCCACCCCGCCAGGTCGTCGTCCGTGAGCATCTCGTGACTCACCGTCGACAGCGTCGAGAGCTGCTTGGCGCGGGCGGGCGTCCCCTCGTCGGGCATCATCACCTCCTGGTCCCACTGGAGGACGCCCCCGGCGTCCCCGACGTAATGATACCGCTGGACGTGGTTTTCGAAGCGCTCGTAGGTGTCGTCGGCGTCGGCTTCCGCCTCTGCTTCGGCGTCTGTCGTCATGGCTCGTGATTGGACGGGGCACGGTAAAACTGCCGCGCTCGATGGTCCGTTGGTGGCGGTTGGCGAGGTGGTCTTCTGATCAGTGTTTCTGGTCCCTGTGAGGGTGAGTTGAACGGGTGTTTTGATGGGATAGCGCTGGAAGAACGGAGACCGCCAACACCCAGAAATCCCTCGACGCGCTCCGGCACCGAAAGACTCGCTTGTCTTTCGAGCTGCTGGAAAATCTCCGATTTTCGGACGACAGCGAGTCGCACGAGGCGAGCGCGCCGAGGGCTTTCGAGGTGTTTGACTTCGTGCGAAAAGCGACAATCCCGGAACCCGCCAAACGCTACGTAGCTAATCTGAACTGACCACGCTAGTTTCATAGTCCAACCAGTTACAGACCCAGACGTGACCCGACAGACAGTCTCCAGCGATACGGTGTGGGAGGAGGAAGTGGGCTACTCGCGGGCCGTCCGCGTCGGCGACCGCGTCGAGGTGTCCGGTACGACGGCGACGGACGACGAAGGAGAAATCGTCGGCGTCGGTGACCCGTACGCCCAGGCCAGCCAGGCCATCGACAATATCGAGAGCGCGCTGGAGGAGGCCGACGCCTCGCTCGAAGACGTGGTCCGAACGCGCATGTTCGTCACCGACGTCGATGATTACGACGAAATCGGTCGCGCCCACGGCGAGGCCTTCGGCGATATCCGGCCGGCGACGAGCATGTACGAGGTCGCGGCGCTGGTGGACCCGGACATGCTCGTCGAGATAGAGGCCGCGGCGGTCCTCGAGGACTGATAGTGGTCGTTGTAAGCCCTTACCGGCGTTCGACGTGGACGGTACCGGCGAACGCCGGTAAAAAGTTACAACGACCACTTTGAGGACGCCCGCCGCGTCCCGACTCACTCGGCGTCGGGGCTCTCATTTCAGAGCCCCACCTTCGGCTCGGCACGGAGTCAGACGCCGGCCAGCGGATACCAGACGGTCCGGCTGAGGCCGAGGACGACTGCGAACACGACGCCGTAGGCCACGTGGAGGCCCGCGAACACGGCCCAGTCGCCGGTCCCGACGAGGGCGAGCGGCGTCACGTCGGTCCGGACGAGGAGGGCCATGACGGCGAACAGCGCGACGCCGACCGCGAGTCCGACGGCGAGGGCGCTCGGGAGGGTGGTCACGACCTCGCCCGGAAGCCCAGCGAGGCCGACCACGATCCACGGGACGAGCGCCCCGGCGAGACCGCCATAGAGGATCTGGACCACCAGCCCGGACCTGACGAGGTACCGGGGCCGTCTCCCCGTGACCGTGCCCAGGAACTTCGCGCCGAGCGGTTCTGTGTCTGCCAGTGTGTGCATCAACGCCGTCATCACGATCGTTCCCAGGATCCCCCCGAGGAACCCGACGACCGTGATCGGTTGTGGTGCCCCCATCGATACGGGCGACTCGGATCGGTGGCTAATAAACCTGTATCTCTGCCGTCCGAAACCACCTTCGTCCGGCCCGCTACGTATCTATCAGCCGACACCACCCGCCGTAGACCGCACCGGGTTCGCGGCGCTGGTCGACCCCGGCCCGCCGTCGAGGCAGGTGCGGCCGTCGTCGGGGACGAGTGGGGTCCACCGAATGTCGACTCACGCGACGTCGGGGCTCTCGTCCCAGGCGGCCTCCGGGGGTTCGACCCACGGCCGCCTCGTTTCGAGCGGGAAGCGCTCCCGGGCCATCTCGACGCCCAGCGCGACCCGCTGGTCCGCCCCGTCGAAGTGCGCCGGGCCGAGCAGCGGGTTGACGCTCGATATCTCCTCGTGGGCGTAGACGTCGACGCCATCCTCGCCCGGGAACAGCATGAGGTGGAGCTGTCTGTCCGCAAGCGGCGAGTCGCGAGTCACCCAGGAACCGACCTCCGGGCCGTCCTCGCGGACCTTCAGCCGCGAGAACGGATTGCGGACGAACTCCTCCCGCCAGAGCAGTTCCTCGAATTCGCCGCGGTCGCCCGGATAGGTGCCGGCGTACTCCCCCTCCGTGATGGGGCGCGGGCCGGCACGGTAGTCGAGCGCGGTACCGAGTGCCCGCGAAGCGGTGCGACGGACGGGTTCCCACCGCCGGCCGGCGGGGCCGACGTTCCACGCGAAGGGGAGCCCGTACGTCTGGAGGAGGCCGACGGTGGCCCCCGCCGCAGTGAGGGTCCGCATCGCGAGCGTACGGACCGTGAGCGCGCGGAGACCAGCCATCGGTCGATCAGAGGAGCGGAGGCCAAATGAGCGTGACGTCTAGCGCGACGGAAATGCAAACAAACATGTGTAATTTCATCGACCTCCGGAACATGCATCGGGCGACGTGGGGTTTAGTGATTGTGGTGGTGCTCGTGGCGGGTGGTGGTCTCGTCGCCGCAACGGCCGACGACCTCTGGATCCAGTTCCGGTCCACCGACTCCGCCAACGACCTCACCATCGAGAACGAACTTTCTGAACGGGTCGCCGTGGCCGTCACCGTTCGGGAGGATGGCGCGACCGTCGCGACGGCGAACGCGAGCGTCAATCCCGGGGAACAGACCGAGATCGAGGATCTGGCCCCCCACGGGAAGTACCGACTGATGGCCGAACAGGGGAACCGAACGCTCCGATTCCCCTGGGGCGCGACCGGCTGCGCTCATTCGACCATCGAAGTCACCAGCGGGGGGCTGGAGAGGTCTGTCATCGTCTGCTGAGCGTTACAGCGACTCGGCGACGCCGCGGTAGATCCGGTAGCAGCGCTCCAGCACGTCGACCGAGACGCTCTCCTCGGCGGTGTGGGCCTCTCCCGGTTCCGCCGCGCCGACGACGACGCACTGAGTCCCTGCTCGGGCGAGGTTCCCGGCGTCGGTAGCGTGGGGTTTGACGACGTGTTCTGGCGCCCCATCTTGCGACTCGCTGGCGACGTCCAGCACCAGGTCGGCGAACGCTGCGTCCTCGCAGGCCATCGGCGGAAGGTCCTGGTCGACGGTCCACTCGACGCCCGGCACCTCCTCGACGCGCTCGATGGGGGCGCGTTCGCCAGGCACCGTCCGCTCGTCGACGGTCACCTCGCAGCGCTCGGGGATGACGTTCCAGGCCGACCCGCCCTCGATCTCCGTGACGGCCACGCTCCCCGCCACCTCGTGGCCCATGACGTCCGTCGACGGAAATTCCAGGTCGCGCACGACGTCGACGGCGTCGCTGGCGCGGTAGATAGCGTTCTCCCCCGACTCGGGCTCGCTGGCGTGAGCGGCTGACCCGTGGGCGGTGATGGTGCTTCCTCGACGGCCCTTGTGCGCCACGGCGACGTCAGTGACTCCTGGCGCGGAGTAGCCCGTCGATCCCTCGCCGACGACGGCGTAGTCGGGCGCGAAGCCGTCCTCGACGGCGGCCGCCGAACCCAGACAGCCTGACTCCTCTGCGACGAAGGAGACGAAGACGAGTTCGCAGTTGAGGACGGCTGGGTCCACGTCCCGCAGTGCGCACATCGCCGCCGCGACGCAGCCCTTCATGTCGGCCGTGCCCCGACCGTAGAGGCGGCGCTCTCTTGTCGCTTCGCTCCCGTTCGCGCTGTCCGCGCCCTCACTTCGCTCGGGCGCTCTCCCCTCCCGTCGGTCGACGACGTACTCGCCGTCCTCGTCGATCTGCGAATCGTCCGGCGGGACCACGTCGTGGTGGCCCGCGAGCGCGAGCGTCGTCTCGCCCTTGCCCACGCGCGCGAAGACGTTGCCGTGCTCGTCCCGTTCGACTGCGGCCTCGGTGTGGTCGCGGAGCCACTCCTCGACGAAGTCCCCCGCGGCCGTCTCGTCCTCGTGACTCGGAATCGAGACGAGCTCCCGCGTGAGGTCTGCGACGTTCATGTTCCATCGTCAGCGCCTGTCGGCAAAAAACGTGGCTCGCTCGGGGACCGACCGCGCGGCGAGCACCGACGACGACTGTCGCTCGCCACCCCCTTCCACAAAGAACTTCCCGACGATAGGCGAACGGTAACGCAATGAGTACCCCCTCCGACCACGCCACAGAGGACTACACTGTGCGTGGCTCCGTCCCTCCCCTCCGAGAATGGTTGCGCGTGTACGTCATCGGCCTGTTCATGGGCACCGCCGACGCCGTCCCGGGCGTCTCCGGCGGGACCATCGCGCTCATCGCCGGGATCTACGAGCGACTGATCTCTGCCGTGACCGCAGTCACGCCGAGTCGGTTCGTCGACGGGGTCGCCGCCCTGCTTCCCGTCCGCGGCGGCGTCTCGATACCCCGGGCGCTCGACGTCTGGGAGACGGTCGACGGCTGGTTCCTCATCGCCCTGCTCGGCGGCATCTTCACCGCCGTCATCGCCGTCACCGGCGTGGTCGAGTGGGCGAACGAGTACCACCCGCGGGAACTGCTGGGTTTCTTCTTCGGCCTCATCGCCGCCTCCGCAGTCATCCTGCTCCGCGCCATCGATATCGAGGGAACCGACGAGATAGCCGCCGCCGTCGCGGGGTTCGCGGTGGCGTTTCTGGCGTCGGGGATCAACTCGGGCGGCGGCGATAGCAGCCTCCTGCTGGTGTTCGTCGCCGGCGCGTTCTCGGTCAGCGCGATGATCCTCCCCGGCATCTCGGGGTCGCTGATGCTCGTCATCCTGGGACTGCACGCGTACCTCTCGGCGCAGTTGCACGCATTTCTCGGTGCGCTCACCGGGCTCGTGAGTGGCGGCTCCCCGGCCGACGTCGTCGGGTCTGGCAGCGTCGTCGTTGCCTTCATCGTCGGCGGGTTGATCGGCGTCCTGACGATCGCCCGGATCATCAGGCGCGCGCTCGACGCCAACCACGGGGCGACGCTGGCCTTCCTCGTCGCCCTCGTCGTCGGCGCGCTCCGCGCACCGGTCTTCCAGATCGGACAGAAAGGGTACACCTGGAGCCAGGAGACGATACTGCTCTTCGGCGGCGCCGCCGTCGTCGGCGCCGTCATCGTCCTCGTGCTGGACTGGTACGCCGTCGACATCGACCTCGAAACGGTCTGAGGGAGGCGAGGGAAAACCGACGGGCGACCGAGCGGCTGGATTGCGGGCTCGCGGGGTCCCTGGGCACCGCGAAGGCCGTCCGGTATCCGGGCGCTTATCACCGCACGACCGCTGCATTAAGGCATGAACATCGTTCCGGACACGAGCGTGGTCATCGACGGCCGCGTGTCCGAGCAGATCGACGCCGACGCGGACGCGGAGTCGACGGCGAGCGGTAAGGGCTTCGCCGGCGCGACCGTCATCATCCCGGAGGCGGTCGTCGGCGAACTCGAATCGCAGGCCAACGACGGCCGCGAGACCGGCTGGGAGGGGCTCGAAGAGCTCCAGCGGCTGGTCGACCTGGACGACGACGGCGAGATAGACGTCGAGTACGTCGGTCGCCGACCGGACGCGCTGGAGAAGCGCGACGCCGGCGAGGGCGAGATAGACGCGCTCATCCGCGACGTCGCACAGGAGGAAGAGGCGACGCTGTTCACGAGTGACGACGTGCAAGCACAGGTCGCTCGCTCGAAGGGCATCACCGTCGAGTACGTCGAACCCCGCGGTCGCGACGTCGAGCGCCTGCAGATAGAGAACTTCTTCGACGAGGGGACGATGAGTCTCCACCTCAAAGTCGGCGCCAAACCGATGGCCAAGCGCGGCTCCATCGGCGACATGCACTACCAGACCATCCGCGACGACGTCGTCACGGAGGCGGAGATCAAGGAGTACGTCGCCGACATCGAGGACGGCGCTCGCGCCAGCCCCGAGGGATTCGTCGAACTCGACGAACCGGGGATGACCATCGTCCAGTTCCGCGACTTCCGTATCGCCGTCGCCCGGCCGCCGTTCTCCGACGCGACGGAGATCACCGCCGTCCGTCCGATCGTCAAGACGGACATGGACGACTACGAACACGCCGAGGAACTGCGCGAGCGGCTCACCGACCACCAGCGCGGCGTCCTCATCTCCGGGGCACCCGGCGCCGGGAAGTCCACGTTCGCCCAGGCCGTCGCCGAGTTCCTCACCGAGGCCGACTACGCCGTCAAGACGATGGAGAAGCCACGGGACCTCCAGGTCGGCCCGGAGATTACCCAGTACACCGCGCTGGGCGGCTCGATGGCCAAGACCGCCGACTCCCTGCTGATGGTCCGGCCCGACTACACCATCTACGACGAGGTCCGGAAGACCGACGACTTCGAGGTGTTCTCGGACATGCGACTGGCTGGCGTCGGGATGGTCGGCGTCGTCCACGCGACGCGTGCCATCGACGCGCTCCAGCGCCTCATCGGCCGCGTCGAACTCGGTCTGATCCCGCAGGTCGTCGACACGGTCATCTACATCGAGGACGGCCAGGTCCACACCGTCTACGACGTGACGACCGAGGTCAAGGTGCCCGAGGGCCTGATGGAGGAGGACCTGGCCAGGCCCGTCATCCTCATCCGCGACTTCGAGACCGGCCAGCCCGCCTACGAGATATACACGTTCAACCGCCAGGTCGTCACCGTCCCGCTCGGCGAGAACGCGAACGGCGACAGCGGGCCCGGCAAAGATTCGGGCGTCGACCGCATCGCCAAACAGGAGATCGAACGGGAGATCCGTTCCATCGCCCACGGCCACGTCGAAGTGGACCTCAAGAGCCCCGACACCGCCGTCGTCTGGGTCGAGGAGAACGACATCTCCCAGGTCATCGGCAAGGGCGGCGGCCGCATCACCGACGTCGAGAACCGCCTCGGCATCGACATCGACGTCCGCACGCTCTCCGAGAAGCCCGCCTCCGCAGGCGGAAACTCGGGTGGTGGTGGCGGCGGTGCAGCCACCGGCCAGCCCGGCGAAATCGTCACCCCGGAGATCACCTCCCGCCACGTCGTCGTCCCGATGGACGGGCATTCGGGCGACACCGTCGAGGTCCAGGCCGACGGCGAGTACCTCTTCACCGCGACGGTGTCCCGCGGCGGCGAGATCCAGATCTCCCGGGGCAGCGCCATCGCTGAGGAGATGGAGCAGGCCATCGACCGCGGGAAGACGATTACTGTGGTTCCGTCCTAGCGACCGAAACGCAGCCGTCCTATCAGAAATTCCGGCCGGTCTCGTTTTTCGGTCCTACGCCTCGCGCAGGTCCCACTCGTCGAAGCCGTAGCGCTCGATAGCGTCGAGGCGGCGCTGCTCTTCGTCGGTGAAGGAAACGTCCAGCGCGGCGAGGTTCTCTTCGAACTGGTCGACCGAGCTACAGCCGACGACGGGGACCGTCGGCTGGTCGCGCCCGACCATCCAGGCCAGGGCGACAGCGTTGCCGTTCACGCCCTTCCGTTCTGCGAGTTCCGAGACGAGCCGCATCTTCAGGCGGTTCTCGGTGCGGACGTAGCCCTCCGGAATCGAGCGGTCGTCGCGGCCGTAGCACCCCTGGAGCGTCGGCGAGTACGGGAGGACGCTCAGGTCGGCCTGGTCGCAGTAGTCGACGAGTTCGTCCGTCGTCGGGAGCTGGGCGTCGAAGTCAGCGTCGCGGTCGGGGATCAGGTAGGAGAAGCGGGGCTGGACGCACTCGAAGCGCGGCCAGTCTCGTTCGGCAGCGATGCGGTTGGCGCGGGCGATACGCCAGGCGGGGAAGTTGCTCGCGCCGAGGTGGCGGACGGCGCCGTCGTCGACGACGTCGGCGAACGTGCCCATCACGTCGGTCTGGGGCGTCGCGGGGTCGTCCACGTGCGCGTAGAGGAGGTCGATGGTGTCGACGCCGAGGCGGTCGCGGCTTCGGTCGACCTCCTGGCGGATCGTCTCGGGGTCGAGTTCCCGGTCCACGTCGCCGTATCCGAAGCCGACCTTGGTGGCGACGGTCATCTCCTCGCGGACGCCCCGGTCGTCGAGCCACTCCCCGACGAGGGGTTCGCTCTCGGGCTCGTCGTAGCCGTCGACCCACGTCGCGTAGATGTTCGCGGTGTCGAGGAAGCGACCGCCGGCCTCGTAGTAGCGGTCGAGGATGTCGAACGAGGTCTCGCGGTCGACGCTGGAGCCGAAGTACATCGTTCCGAGACACAGCGCACTGACCTGTTCACCGGTCGCTCCGAGCGGAGTCGTTTCCATGGGCTACCCTTGCACCGGCTGTCCCGTAAACGTACCACACTCCGTGGCGGCGGCCAGCGCGGCGGCGGGCGAGGACGTAGCGTGACCCGCCTGAGTCGCTAACCACACGTTACTCTCGCGACCCCGCTGTATAACGAAGTGTGTCACACGCCAACGTGTCGTATGTACCGCGTACTGGTGCCCATCGACACGAACGAGGAACGGGCGGCCTCTCAGGCCCGTGCCGTGACGACGCTTCCCGACGCGGCCGAGAGCGTGGAAGTGGTACTCTTGCACGTCTTCGACGACGACGAGCGCGCCGACGACACGACGCCGACGCAACTCACCGCAGGTAAGCGAGCCAGGGAGATACTCGAGGACCAGGAAATCGCCGTCCGACGCGAAAGCGCGGCGGGCGACCCAGTCGACGAGATCCTCGCCGCGGCCGAGGATTTCCGCGCCGATGCCATCGTCGTGGGCGGGCGAAAGCGGTCGCGAGTCGGCGCGCTCCTGTTCGGCAGCGTCAGCCAGGCGGTGACGCTCGGCGCGGACCTCCCGGTGACTATCACCGGCGACGACGTCGCCGGCGCCCCCACCTTCGTCTGTGCGTCGTGTGGCGAACGTTACTACACCGAGACCGAGATAACCAAGTGCAACAGCTGCGGCGGCGTGAAAGTAGAAGAAGCAGTCTGAGAGAGCCGGTCGCGTCAGTCGGAAACGGCCGCGTCGGCCTGTTCGGCCTCGTCCGGTTCGACGATCTCGTAGAGGTTCTGTCGGGCGTCGGCGAAGTAGACGTCCTCCTCGATGACGCCAACTTCGTCGAGGCGTTCGAGGGCGTAGCGAACGGTCCGCGCCGAGAGCATCGACTCCTGGACGATGCCCTTCTGGGTAAGCGGGCCGTCGTACTCCAGAACCTTGTAGACGAGCTTCGCGCTCGGTGGAAGGTCTGCGATGGCCTCCCCGTCGGAATCAGTCATCATCTGGTCGGAGAGGCGCAGGCTCCATAAAGATTGAGGAGTCAGGCCGGTGAACCCGTCGCGAGTGGGTGATCGTGGGGTCGCGTCGTCGGGGAGGGTGCAGGTTTCTACGACGATGGGAGTGTTCGACGGGGTCGACAGCGCTCGCACGGATCGGGCGGCTTTTGGTGCCTCGTAGCCGAGACACCACCATGGCTACGGAAACGGTCGACGAGATGAGCGCGCACATGCGCGGGCTCACGGTCACGACGATAGCCGCGGTGGCGGGGCTCGCGGCTGGCGTCGCGTCCAACGCGGTCGCCGGGGGTGACCCGAAGAGCCAGATCGGCATCGGGGTCCTCGCGATCGCGATCCTCGTCCAGTTCCCCATCCTGCACGTGCTCGGGATCGAATACGACGGCCTCGGGACGAAGGACAAGGTCTACGTCGCGTTCATGACCTTCGCGCTGTGGTTCGTCTCGTGGGGCATCCTCCTGGCGTCTGCACTCTAAGATGGCGGACGACAGCATCGCGGTCGTGGACCTGGACAGGTGCCAGCCCGACCGCTGTAACTACGAGTGCATGAACTTCTGCCCGCCCAACCGGACGGGCAAGGAGTGCATCGTCAAGCGCGGCGACACGTACGAGGAGGGCGAGGAATTCGAGGGGAGCCCCGACCAGGTCCGCATCTCCGAAGAGATCTGTCTTGGCGAGTCCTGTGGGATCTGCGTCGAGAAGTGCCCCTTCGACGCCATCGAGATCATCAACCTCCCGCAGGAACTGAACGACGAGCCCGTTCACCGCTTCGGCGAGAACTCCTTCGCGCTGTACGGTCTGCCCGCGCCCCAGGAAGGGCGCGTTACAGGCATCCTCGGTCCGAACGGCATCGGGAAGACGACCGCCGTCCACATCCTCGCCGACGAACTCGCCCCGAACCTCGGAAAGTACGGCGAGGAACCGTCCTGGGACGAGGTGCTCGACCGCTACCGCGGGACGGAGCTCCAGAACTACCTGGAGGACCTGCGCGAGGGCGACGTCACCGTCGCGCGCAAGCCCCAGTACGTCGACCAGATCCCCGACCAGTTCGACGGCCCGACGCGGGACCTGCTCGAAGCGACCGACGAGCGCGGCGCGCTCGACGACCTCGTCGAGCGGGTCGGTATCGAGCCGGTGCTGGACAACCACATCGACAACCTCTCCGGCGGCGAGTTGCAGCGCGTCGCCCTCGTCGCCACGCTGGCCCGCGACGCAGACTTCTACTTCCTCGACGAGATAACGCCGTACCTCGACATCGGCCAGCGGATGACCGCCGCACAGCTCATCCAGGAGCTCGCCGAGGACGAGGACCGCTCGATGCTGGTCGTCGAACACGACCTGGCGATCCTGGACCTCCTCACGGACGCGCTCCACGTCGCCTACGGTGAGCCGGGCGCCTACGGTATCATCACCAGCCCGAAGTCGACGAAGGGCGGCATCAACGAGTACCTCGGCGGCTACCTCGACAACGAGAACATGCGGATCCGGCAGACGGAGATCGAGTTCGAGGAGCACGCTCCGCGCTCGACCTCGACCGGTGACGTCGTCATCGAGTACCCCGACCTCGTCAAGTCCTACGGCGAGGGCGAGTTCTCCCTCGAAGTCGAGGGCGGCGACATCCGCGAGAGCGAGGTGCTGGGCGTCGTCGGCCCGAACGGCATCGGGAAGTCGACGTTCGCGAAGATGCTCGCCGGTCGGCTCGAACCTGACGAGGGCGCGATCGACACGGAACTCGACATCGCCTACAAGCCCCAGTACATCGAGATCGACCAGCCGATGCGCGTCGACGCGTTCCTGGCATCCATCACAGACGACTTCGGCTCGTCGTACTGGAACACCGAAATCTCCCAGCCCCTCCAGCTCAGCTCCATCATGGAGCAGAACCTCGACGACCTCTCCGGCGGGGAGCGCCAGCGCGTCGCCATCGCCGCCTGCCTGTCGAAGGACGCCGACCTCTACCTCCTGGACGAGCCGTCGGCCCACCTCGACGTCGAGCAGCGCGTCCTGGCGACCTCGGCCATCCGCCGCTACGCCGAGAACCACGACGCCACGGCGATGGTCATCGACCACGACATCTACATGATCGACCTGCTGTCGGACCGCCTGCTCGTCTTCGACGGCGAGCCAGCCCACCACGGTCAGGCCAGTCCCCCCGTGGGGATGCGCGAAGGGATGAACGAGTTCCTCGCTAATTTGGACGTGACGTTCAGGCGCGACGAGCGGACCTCCCGACCGCGTATCAACAAGCCCGGGAGTCAGTTGGACAGGCAGCAAAAGCGGGATGGGGAGTATTACTACGCGCCATAGGATGCCGCCGAGTGAAGCGAGGGAGCATCTTGAAACCGAACGGGGAACGAAGTGACCCGTGAGGTAGGTTTGCGCCGAGTGAAGCGAGGGAGCATCTTGAAACCGAACGGGGAACGAAGTGACCCGTGAGGTAGGTTGGCGCGAACGTAGTGAGCGCCAACTTACTGGCGAACGGCGAGTGCAACGAGCCGTGAGCCGTAGGGTGGTTCGAGCGAAGCGAAGACCAGCTAAATGCCGAGCGGGAGCAAAGCGACACGCGAGCCGTAACTTGCCGCTGTGCAACGTCTTTTTGATAGCACCGAGAACCGACAGACGTCGGTCCGATGGACGCCATTATTAGTGTAGAGTGACAGGTTGTAGACGGAGAACGAGTACGGAGCCGCGGGGCCGGCCGCGCGCCGAAGCGCGGTGGCCAGCCGTCACCTGACGGCCAGTGCCCCGCGGTTCACGACGGTATCCACAGCCACCCATGTCATCCAACAATACACCGACGATGCGGATCGAGTGTACCGACTGCGAGTTCGCGACGGTCGTGAGCCCGGCGGACGGTGAGAATCCGTACGAGACCGTCGAGATGCACGGCACGGAGTCGGGCCACACGCTCGAACTGTCGGTGGTCGAGGACTGACCACTGGCGGTCGTATGGTCGCGATCGCGTTGGGGACCCGCGGCTGGCGGGCCATCGTCGCGTCGAAAACAGACTCGAAAAAGCGTTCTCAGGCGGCCGGGTCCGAGGTGCTGCCCGTCTCTGCGCCAGCGACCGCGTCCTCGAGGCCGTCGTCGACGTCGACTGCCTCGTCAGCGGGGAGTTCGCGGTCGCTGTGGACCTCCTCCTGGGCCTCCGTCACCGAGTCGTCCCCCGTCACTGATACGAAGATGTCGCTCAGTTCGTCGACCCTGGTTGTGGATTGACTTTCACTCATCGCACCTTGGTATAGAGGCACACAGTGGATACCGTTGATGCCTAATAGATTTGGCATCCGAACGGACGCGGCGAGAATCAGATAACGTCGCGCTGGCAGGAACCACACAGCGACGGTTCCTTGACGTCTACCTCCCGGACGGTCGGTGAGAAGTTCATCACGCAGCGCTTGTTGTCGCAGTGCTCGAGGCCGATGGTGTGGCCGATCTCGTGGACCACTTCCTTCCGGACGCGGTCGGCGAAGATGTCGCTCGCCGAGCGGTTGGAGAAGCCGCCGTCGGAGGAGGTCTGGAGGCGGTAGGTGGAGATGACGCTGCCGCTGCCCGAGAGGTACGCAAGGCCGAAGACGTAGTTGCGCCGGCGGTAGTACAGGTCCTTGCCGGTGATGGCGATGTTCTTGTCGCCCTTGCCCACCCGCTGTGCCAGGTCGATGAATTCCTCGGCCCGGTACTGGTCCCGGGATTCGTCGTGCGCACCGGCGGGGATAGAACGGGGCTCGTGCATGGAGACATCGCAGTCGTAGACGGAACGCAGGCCGTCCGAGGCCTCGCGCTTGACCGTCGCGGGGACGTCACCCACCGGCACGATATCGACGTGCATAGGAACGCATATGCATGGGTGTGGCATAAACATCCCGCCATGACCACCGCACGTGAGGCCCTCGTCGGCCGATTGAAGAAGTACGACCGACTCGTCGAGGTCGGCGTGGGTCGACGCCCTGACGTGGCCCAAGCGCTAGCCGAACGTGGCTGTGCGGTGACCGCCACCGACGTGGTCGAACGGACGGTTCCCGACGAGGTGGAGTTCGTCGTCGACGACGTGACCGAGCCCGACTCGTCTGTGTATGCGGACTGTGAGTGCGTGTACGGGCTCAACCTCCCGCCCGAGTTACACCGGCCCGCGTGGGACGTGGCTCGTGAATTTGACGCGGACTTCCTGTTCACGACGCTCGGCGGCGACCAGCCTCAGGTTCCGGTCGACCGGGAGACGCTCCCCGAGGGCGAGACGCTGTTCGTCGCGATGGAGGGAGTCCCGGGAGATCGCCGGGGCTGAGTGTGAGAGAAGTCCCGCTCGACCCGAGCCTGCCTGTTCGGTACAGTTTGCTTCTATATCGATCAGACGGATCTGTGAGAACGGGTGCTGGGGGGAACAGAGAGGGCAACAACCAGAAAGCCCTCGGCGCGCTGGAGTCGCGGGACTCGCTGCGCTCCTCACTTCGTTGCGGTGCTTGCGTCATCCTGCTTCCTCCACCCTGCCTCGCCCTTTCAGTCCTCCAGGCCAGCACCGCAGCCCTGCCCTCCCCCTGGTCGGCCGACCAGACGGCCTCCCGGCCGGGCGGTTGCGGGGCGGTCAGGACGCGTGTCGCGCCGCCAGGCGCGACCGGGGAGGAGTGGGGAGTCAATCGTGAGCGCGTTTCATCGCGCGAGCGAGACTGTCCCTGGAGGAATGAAAGGGCGAGGTGCGCTCGCGACCGAGTGCAGTCGCTCAGCGGGCACTACCCGAACGGACGTGAGGGTATCCCGCTGAGCGGCCGCGAGCGTGCCGAGGGCTTTCTTCTATTGTAGGCCCAAGTTCAGTCGCATCTGTGAATGTCCCAAATGAATCTCTGTCAAGCTGATTTTGCGGGAGCCGACCTATAGTAGTGCAAACAGAATAAATATCATCTGGACACCCAGGGTGAAATGCGGATATGGGAATGTCGTTCCAATAATTAAAACGAGAGAGAGAGATACGAAAGTAAATTTTCCAATCCTAGTACATGAGTGAGGAAAAGAAAAAGTGATAGGAGACAGGGGATGAGGTAGAAAAAGAAGAGAAGCGCTCCCGCTTTTATAGAATTGATAGAACACGGAACGTCAATCGCCCCAAATCCATTGTATTCTTTGGAACCGTTCAGGGAACCATATCCCAATATCTTCGCTAACCTTCTCTTTCGCACTTTCACATGACGACGGGCGTCTAACTGAAACATGGTGTACGTTCCCAGACCCAGAAATACGAAAAACGAGAAGATAGCTCCGTGAATCCTGTATGCTTCTAACTCGTTGTATGCCTGTATTCCACCGGCGATGAGAATTATGTCGAGGTACCAGGTGCCGTGAATGAGCCAGTTGTGGTGGCGGTGCTCTTGTGCCAGATATTCGTGTTCTGCCGCCAATTTGTCGGTGTCAGTAAGGTCGTTTCCCATGCACACTGTCACTGGTTACCGAGAAGTATACCTTGGGGAGAAACTGTGGGGGGTATTTCGCGCGGAGAAGGGGAACGGCAATGAGGGGGCGCCACCAGACACTTATCCATGAACGTAGACGCGGTCGTGCTGGACGTCGACGGCGTGCTGGTGGACGTGGCGGACTCCTACCGGCGGGCGATCGTCGAGTCCCTGGAGTCGGTGTACGGCGAGACTATCCCGAAGGGTGCCATCCAGCGGTTCAAGGACGCGGGCGGGTTCAACGACGACTGGGAACTCACCTACGCGGCGGCGCTGTACCTGCTCGGGTCGCGGGAGGGCATGGCACTGGATATCGACGGGTTCACCGACGGCATCGCCGATCACGGCGGCGGCCTCGACGCGGCGGAGGCAGTGATTCGAGACTCACTGGACGAATCGGCCACCGAAGCCGTCTTCGACGCCTGGGACCCCGAGCGGCTCCGGGACGTGTTCCAGCAGCTGTACCTCGGAAGCGACCTGTATCGCGAACTGGAGGGGGGCGAGCCCGAGCTGGAGACAGCAGGGTTCGTCAACGACGAGCCGGTGCTGGTCGACCCCGAGACGATCGAGACGCTGCAGGAGCGCTACGACGTCGGCGTCGTCACCGGGCGACCCGCCGCGGAAGCGGACATCGCGATGGACCGCGTGGGCCTGTCCGTCGACGACGAGCACCGGTTCACGATGGACGACTGGGAGGAGGGCAAGCCCCACCCGCACGCGCTCCGGACAGTCGCCGAGCGCTTCGGCGCGGAGCGAGTCGCCTTCGCCGGCGACACGCTGGACGACATCCGGACGGCGGTCAACGCCGACGCCGCGGACGACGACCGGGTGTACTACGGCGTCGGGGTGTTGACGGGCGGGTTGACGGGCGAGGACGGCCGGCGCAAGTACAGCGCGGCCGGCGCCGCCGCCGTCGTCGAGACGGTCAACGACCTGCCCGACTTGCTGGAGTGACCAGTCGGGAAAAGTCGGTCGGCGGTTCGAGCGCTACTCCGCCTCGCCGCCAACTCGAACTTCGCCGGTCCGCGCCAGCCCGGCAAGCGTCACGAGCGCGACGGCGGCAGTCGCCGTGACCAGAGCGGCGAGGACCGGGTTAGCTACGGCCCACAGCGCGAGGAGGACGAGAGCCACGGCGGCCATCCCGCAGGCGAGGCATTCGAGCGTCGATCCGTCGCACGGTGACGGGTCGAGGTGGGTCGGCGTCGGGATCCTCATCACAGGTGAACGTCGGGTCGCCGACGGGATAACTATAATCTGAATGATATTTTTGTAGCGCGAGTTACTGTACTGTGTTCGAGTAACGGAGCTGATACAATCGGTGACGAAACGGCGAAAATCGTACCGACGGACTGGCTCAGACGCGTTCGGTGTCGACGACGGAGAGATCGCCGTCGACGGTGACCCGGAGCGTCTCCTCGTTCTCGCTGATGTCGATGCAGATTTTCCAGGGGTTCTCCTCGAGGACGGTGACCGACTCGTCGTCGACGCACCACTCGAGGCGCCAGTAGGGCGTCTCAGAGAGCGCGACGTCGTGGTCGCCGTAGAACGAGACGACCGCGGAGTGGTCAAGCAGGCCCAGGCCCACCGCCGAGCAGAGCTGGTGGTTGCACTGCTCGCAGACGTGGTCGGCCCGCAGCGAAGTGCCCAGGCAGCACTCACCCGCGCGCTCGATGGTCGTGTTCATCCGACCACTGCACTCCGGGCAGACGCCGTCCTTGGCGAGACAGTGGAGGTGGCGCACGCGCTGGTCGAACGCCTCCAGGATCTCGGCGTCCGAGCGGTCGTGGAGCCCACCGGGTGGGAACGGGTACTCGCCGTGGCCGTGGCCGCAGTCGGGGCAATCGATGGCGAGCACCTCGTCGTCGTAGCGGGCCGCGAGTTCGGCGCCGCACTGGGTGCACGCGTCGTCGATGTCGATCTCGCGGCGCGGGTGCTCGGTGAACGACCCGGCGAGGATGGCCTGGACGATCCGCTCGCCAGCGGTGCGGAGTTCGTAGCCGGCGGGTTCGGCATCGGAACTCGTCTCGCCGGCCGAGTTCTCACCGTCGACCTTGCGGACGAACTGGTCGGTCAGTTTGGTCAGGTGGTAGTTGAACTGCGCGCTGTCGCGGACGCCCACCTCGCTCCGGAGTTCGGAGAACCGGACCGGGTCGTCGAGGCGCCAGAGCGCCTCCAGGATGGACAGTCGCGTCTCGTCGCTGACGAGCGCGAAGGCGTCGGCGGGGGCCACGCAGTCCTCGCACTCCAGGATGGTGTCGGCCCTGCTCATAGCTCGACTGTCGCCCCCGGCCGTCAAAAGCGTTGGTGGGCGCGACGCGACCAGTAACAACGTTTATTCGGCGCTCGGCCCACCCAACAGCTATGCAAATTGCCTTGCTCGGGGGCACCGGCGACATCGGCGAGGGACTGGCGTTGCGCTGGGCGATGGACTCGAACCACGACGTCGTCGTCGGCTCTCGGGACGCCGACCGCGGGGCGGCGAAGGCCGACGAGTACGAGGCTGAACTCGACAGTCGCGGCGGCGACGCGACCGTCGACGGCACCGACAACCGCTCGGCGGCCGAACGGGCCGACGTCGTCGTGGCGGCAGTCCCCGCCTACCACCTCACCGACACCGTCGAGGCCGTCGCCGACGCGCTGGCGGAGGGGAACGTCCTCGTCTCCCCGGCGGTCGGGATGAAACGCGACGAGGCGGGCTTCCACTACAATCGGCCCGGTACGGGGAGCGTCACCGCGCTGGCCGCCCGCGCCGCCCCCGACGACGTCCCGGTCGTGGGCGCCTTCCACAACCTCGCCGCTGGCCGCCTCGCGGACCTGGACGCCGACGTCGAGTGGGACACCATCGTCGTCGGCGACGACCACGACGCCAAGGAGACGGTGATGGCGCTGGCCGACGACATCGAGGGGCTCCGCCCGCTCGACGGCGGCCCGCTCGCCAACGCCGCCGAAGTCGAGAGCGTCACGCCGCTGCTCATCAACGTCGCCCGCCACAACGACGGGATGCACGACCTGGGCGTCGAGTTCCGGTGAGGAGCCGTCGAGTTGGTGTGTTGTCGGGGTTCCTCTCGCTCGTCGCGACTCGCTGACCGACGATACGGACGTTGCGTATAGTGTGTGTAGTGAGCGATCTGTGGGGTTCGAATTGTCGACGTGACTGAGGACAAAAACACGTCGAAAGCCCTCGGCGCGCTCTCTGGACTCGGAATCACGACCGCCAACAACACGTCGAAAGCCCTCGGCGCGCTCGACTCGCGCGGCTCGCTGCGCGCCTCACTTCGTTCGGTGCTTGCGTCACCGTGCTTCGCCGACCACGCCTCGCCCTTTCAGTCCACCAGGGACTGCCTCGCTCGCGCCACAGAGGCGCTCGCGGTTGACTCCCCACTCCTCCCCGGTCGCGCCTGGCGGCGCGACACGCGTCCTGACCGCTCGGCAACCGCTCGGCCGGGAGCAAGTGGCCGAGCGATAGCGAGGTACTTGCGACCAGGGGAAGGGCAGGGCTGTGGTGCTATGCGGGCCTCGGAGGACTGAAAGGGCGAGGCGGGCTCCGGGAACCCCGACCCCGCAAGCACCGGAACGCAGTGAGGAGCGCAGCGGGGACGCGGGACCGGAGCGCGCCGAGGGCTTTCTGGGTGTTAGCGGTCTCCTATCTTCCATCGAGATAGCGACGAACCACCCGTTCCATACACACCCCTACTGATCGAGATACCCATCGCTATCGACCGGAGAAAACCGTCACTCCAGCTCGTCAAAGTCATCCGTTCGAGAGCCCGAAAACTGCGAAAAGCAACCGATTATGCGTTGGCCTGGTCGAGCGCGGTTTCGAGGTCGTCGTGCTGTGTGACGCCGACGAATCGTTCGACGATGCCGTCGTCGTTCTCGACGATGAGCGTGGGCAGCGAGCGCACCTGATACTCGTTGGCGACGTCCTGTTCCTCGTCGACGTTGATCTTCTCGAACTCGACGTCGCCCCAGTCCTCTTCGAGGTCCTCCAGGATCGGGTCCTGGGTCTTGCAGGGGCCACACCAGTCTGCGTAAAAGTCCTTGAGCGTGACTGTCATTGCTGGTTCGCCCAAAGCTAACCGTGCGGACCAGATAAGGATTTTCACCGAGCAGTCGACACGCTGGTGACTGGCACGTCCGTCTTCTGGTGGTTCGCCGACAGCTGTTCGGCGTTCCCGGCGACGGGCGGTGGGGTCGTCACCACTTCACCGTCGACCGGTCGCGAAAGGGAAAGGCTTACTCCCGCGCGGAGTGCAGGATGGACCATGAGCAGTAACGACGGCGGCGGGCTGATGTCCAGTGCCGGCCTGGTCCGGTACTTCGACGCGGAAGACCGCAACACCATCCGAATCGACCCCCGTACCATCGTCGCCTTCGGCGCGATGTTCGGGTTCCTCGTCCTCATCCTGAACACCTTCTGAGCGGCGGGCGCCGCCGCGGCGACGGTCCGTCGCGCGAGTTCGGCCGACAGTACAACCGTTTTCACGGTTCGAATCCGAACGGTCCGTATGCACTTCACCCAGCGCGAACAGCGGGCGTTGCGCGAGGCGGGCCTCTCGACCGACGAGATCGACGCCGCCTCGGAGACCGTCGTCGAACTGACCGACGAGGCCGCCGCCGACCTGGAGGCCTTCTTCGCCGACCGGAAGACCGTCTACTCCGACATGGACGTCGCCCACAGTTCGAGCGACGTCCAGGAGCACACCGTCGACTACCTCGACCTGTTCACCCACGCCGACGACATCAGGGGGTACCTCCGCTTCGACACCTGGGGCGTCCCCGTCGAGGGCGGGCGCGTCCTCTCCGGGGACGTGGTCGAACTCAGTCTCGGTCCGACGGTCGACGGGCGGGTGCGCTTCGCCGCCGACCGAGAGGCCCTATGACGGTCCAGGTTCGTGGCATCTACGCGACGGCGCTGACGGAGCTGTTCCGTGACGACCCGGGCGTCGTCCAGGCGTCGAAGCCCATCCGCGAGCGATTCGACGCCGAGTTCCAGCCCGAACAGGCCGACGCCGTCGTCTCGACGACGGGCGATCGGCAGGGCGTCGGCATCGTCGGCGACGGGGAGACGGTCGCGCAGGTGGCCGACAACATCCAGTCGCTCGGCCGCGACGCGCTGGCCTGGGCGGACCCGACGCCCCGGGGCGCCGTCTTCGCCGGCGAAGTCGTCGACACGCTGGGGAGCGGCGCCGTCGTCGACCTTGGCGAGGGGAGCGAGGGGTTCCTGCCGTACTCGAACAGTCCGGAGCGGGTCGACGACGGCGACAACCTTCGGGTCCAGGTGACCGAACCGGCGCCGCCGTGGGGCGACGACCGGCCGGTGCTCGACGCGACGATGCGCGTCCAGGGATCGCTGGCGACGCTTGTCCGCGGCGGCACGGCGGCGACCAACGGCCCCGCGCTCGCGGACATCCTCCCGACGGACCCCCGCGAGGGCTGGGGCGCCCGGTGGGACGCGGCGAGTGACGACGCAGACCTCGACGCGCTCTCGGACGCGCTCGACACGCTGAACGAGCGGGCCGCGGCCGTCGACGACGCGCTCGCCGACGGAGACGCGCCCGACCAGGCCGCCGTCGCGCCACACCGGTACTTTACCGACGAGGCCACGACGTGGGTGTGGTTCGGCCGCGAGAGCCGGTTCGCGCTCGACGAGGTGCGTCGCGAGGTGACGACGACGATGCCGGGTCACCACCGGACGAAGGCGGGGACGAACAGCGCGTCGGGGGCGGTCGACCTGGTCGAAGCGCTCGTCGACGACGGGGACGTCGACACCGGCGAGAGTGACTTCCCCTTCGACGTGGTCGCGCGCCAGTTCGGCCCGCAGGCCGGCGACGCGGTCGACATCGCCCACGGCAAGCCCGACGGCCGCCTGTTCACGCTCGGCGAGGCGGCCGTCGACTCGGTCGAGGCGGACGGGACGGTGACGCTCCGGCGGGAGATGACGCCGGGCGGCCAGTACGACGGCCTCGGCGTCGATCGGCAGGCCGGTGACGTCGCCATTACCAAGGTCACGGAGGGTCGCTGGTGGTACCCGACCACCTACGAGGGGTCGGACGGCGAGCGCCGCGGGACGTACGTCAACGTCTGCACTCCCGTCGAGGTGTTCCCCGGCGAAGTTCGCTACGTCGACCTCCACGTGGACGTGGTGAAACACGCCGACGCGACGGTCGAGCGCGTCGACGACGACGAACTCGACGACGCGGTCGAGGCCGGCCACGTCTCCGAGGCGCTCGCGGAGAAGGCCCGGAACGTCGCGGCGTCACTCGTCCACGGGCTCGACGGGAGCGAGTCGTGACCCGAAGGGGCGCCCGTCTCGCCGACCGGAGCGGTGCGACCGACTGGCCCTCCGCCAAACTCGTCAGCTTCCCCCGACGAGGTCACCGGATGGTTGCGAGGAGTCGCCGACCGGTCGGTGAAAGGTCGCGTTGAAAACTGTCAAATCCATCACCGGGCGAACCTATCCAGTAAATAGTTATATATCCGAGACCTCATGTTCTGTTCAGTGGGGTACGGTCTCGCACCGACATCGCAATGACACCGAAGGGGAGCACACACTGATGGACGCCGACACAGAGACGTACCACTTCAGGATCGACGACGCGGATCCGTTCGGTGGAGTACTGGAGGCGGTCCAGTTCGTGAAGGGCCGGGACGCCCTCGAACTGGAACCCCTCGGACGCGTGGTCGACCCGGACGCCCTGGACACGCTGGTGTCCGGTTCGAGCGGCGTTTCCGTCTCGTTCACGGTCGACGGCCTCGAGGTCGAGGTGACCTCCGCCGGCGACATCTACGTCGCCGACACGACGCCCGACGCGTTCATCCACGAATCGATCGACGGGGCGGCGAACGTCCTCCTGACGACGCACTCGCACTCCCACGAGGCCTGCGTGGACCTCCTGTCCGTCGCGCCGTACGACCAGGAGAACCTGCTGGGAGTGCTGCACGCGCAGTCGTTCGATCGTCGCGTCTCCGCCTGGGAACAGTACATGGACGAACGACCGGCAGACACCGCCGCGATCAACCTCGGGGACTTCCCCCGGTCGTCGGCCGCCGCGACCACCCTGGGAGCGGCGAGTGGGCGCCCCGAATCATTCTCGTACATCCCGGACGCGAGCGACCTCCCGGAGCTGGCGGCGACGATTACGGAGCGCCTGGGGGCGCTGGCGGCGAGCGACCGACAGCTCGTCGTCTGCTTCGATTCGGTGACCAGGTTACTGCAGACCACGCCCCGAGAGCAGGCGCTGGAGTTCCTCCGTGCGACGACCGACCGGATGGCCACGGCGGACGCGGTCGCACACTACCACTTCGACCCGGAGCCGTTCGGCGAGGAGACGGTGTCGGCGGTAACCGACCTGTTCGACAGCCGCGTCGTCGTCGACGACGGCGGCGACTGGACCGTCCAGTAACCGCCGCTCTGCAGTCGCTTCCAGACGTTCTTTCGCCCGACAACTGACGGACCGAGCCGCAGCTATCGCCGAGCGCGCCAGGCGCTGAATCCCAGCGCACCGAGGCCGGCGCCGGTGAGCGCGCCGAGACCGACGAGCGAGCCGACGCCGTCTCCGGTAGCGTCGGCCGCCCCCGACTCCGTCGTCGTCGATTCAGCCGGTACCGGGTCCGGAAAGAGGTACAGCCCGCCGTCCCCGCGCTCGTCACCGGGGGACTCCCAGCTGCTGGCGAGGAAGAACTCGCCGGGCACGCCCCGCTGGGCCGTCCAGAACTTCGTCTGGCTCCCGTCGCGCCAGTGAAACAGCTCCCGCGGCGTCGACGGCTCGGAGACGTCGTGGACCTTCACGCCGCCCTGGTACCACGAGGAGTAGCACCGGTCGTCGGCGAGTTCGAAGTTGTGGGCCGTCGTCCAGACGCCCGACCGGGTCGGGTCGGGTGACGGCGGCGGGTCGATCGAACTCCGTTTGCGCGGGTCGGTCGGGTCTGCAACGTCGTAGAGGTGGATGCCGCCTGGGCCGTCGTCCGCGCCGTCGGCGGCGGCCCACGACTCCACGCCGACGCCGAGCAGCGTCCCCGACTCGTCGACGGTGACGAAGTGGTCGTTGCCGGGCAGTGCCGTCGCCTCCCGGGAGGCGTTCCCGACGGCGGCGAGTTCCTCGACAGGCCGACCGCGGACGCGCGAGACGACTGCGGGACTGGCCGGGTCCGACACGTCGAGGATCCAGGTGCCGGCGTCCCAGTGGGCGAGATAGGCGAGACCGTCGGCGACCCACACGTCGTGGAGGACGCGCATGACGGGTTCGACGTCCGCCCAGGCGTCGTCGTGGTCCAGCAGCGACCACCTGCCCAGTTCGTCGCCCGCGTCGGCGTCGACGGTCACCAGCCAGTTCGACTCGAAGTCGTTGGCCGTCAGGTAGGCGACGCCGTCGGTGAGGAAGGCGTTGTGGATGGGATACTCCGTCTCGTGGACGGCGACGCGTTCCGGGTCGGAGGGATCACCGACGTCGTAGACGACGGCGGCGTGGACGGCGTCGCGACCGCCGTTGGCCGGCCCGACGACGAGCAGACGGTCGCCCTCGACCTTCACGTCCCAGATTCCCTCCATCGGGCCGTCTTCCTGGTCGTCGAGAACCGAATCCGTCCGGGAGACGACGGTCGGGTCGACCGGGTCGCTCGCGTCGACGACGGCGAACCCGTCGGTCGTCGCCAGGAAGACGGTCGTCCCGTCCCGGACGACCGCCTCCTTGGCGCCCGCAAGGCGGAGCGATCCGAGCGGGTCCGGCCCCGTCGGCGTCTCGGAGACCGGCGTCCCCTCCCCCCCGCCGGACCCCTTCGGGTGTGCGCTGGCCGTCCCGACGCTCCCGAGGACGGCGCTTCCACACGCAGCCCGGAGGAACGACCGGCGATGCATGTCCCACACTGGGGCGTCCGAACGTAGAAACGTTGCGCTCGTCTGCAGCGGACCGTGCCGACGAACGCATAGCTAGAGTGATACGAGCGACAGACAGAGGTGTCCCGGCGCCCTACTGTGCATATGGCGTCAGATCCGACCGACGGACCGCGAGCCGACGACCGAACCACCACCGAAGACGCCGCCCGCACCGAGGACCCGACGCAAGTCGACGACCAGCAGCGCGTCGCGGAGCCCCATCACTCCGAGGACCCCGCCGTCGAGGCCCTCCATCGCGTCGAACTCGGCCTGGAGTGGTTCCACCGCGCCCACGGCCACCTCGTCGCCTTCCACCACAACACCGGTCACGCGATGGACCACTTCGCCGCCGCCGAGGCGTTGCTGCGCGACCAGGGTGAAGACGAACTGGCGGACGAACTCCGCGACGACTTTCTCCCCTGCGGCGTGCTCGACGACCGCTGGTCCTACGACGTGCTGGAGACGTTCCAGGCCGGCCTGCTCGACGACGCCGAGGGTTTCGAGAAGCGAGCGCGCGAGCGTCTCGCCGACGGCGACCGCCACGTCGCCGAACGGGCCCAGGAGAAGGCCTGGAAGGGACGCGCCGAAGAGGAGTGAGGCGGAGTGAGGGTGCGTCTCTGCGTTCTATCTGCTGAGGGAGTCAACTACTGGGTTGAGCAGGTCGTTCTGAGAACGCAACCCCGAACGGGAACAACAAAGGAAAGCCCCGACTGGCTCCGGTCCCGCGGCTTGCTGCGCGCCTCGCTCACTCCGTTCGCTCGGTGCTTGCTACGCCGGGTTCCCGGAGCCAGCCGCCCCTTTCAGTCCCGCCTATTTCTCCTGACGAACCAGCCGAAGTGGGTGGACTGAAAGGGGCCGACCGCTCGGTGAGCGAGATCGTTCGAAAGGCGCTGCGCGCCTTTCGTGATGACGAGAGAGAGAAGCTCTCTCGAACCAACCCGCAAGCACGGCCGAAGGCCGCGCGCAGCGCGGTTCGCAGCCACCGAGCGGGAGGGGGCTTTCGGGCTGTTGTCAGTAACTCCTGTGCGCGTCCCTACCCCTACTGATCAACACAGTAGTTCTACCGCTCACGCACGTTCTCGCCCTGGTGGTCGGTGAACGTCTCGCCGCCGCTCGCCGGATCCCGCTCGTAGACGATTTCGCCCCGGACCATCGTCAATTCCGGGAACACGCCGGTGAACCCCTCGAACGGCGTCCAGTCGACCTTCGTGTGCATGTTCTCCCCGCGGATCTCGCAGTCGTCGTCCAGGTCGACGAGGACGAGGTCGGCATCGTTCCCCACTTCGATAGCCCCCTTCCGTGGCAGGTCGAACACGTCGGCGGGATTCGCCGCGGTAAGGTCGCGGACCCGCTCGTAGGAGAGGTTCCCCTGCCTCGCCTCTTCGAGCAGGAGGGGGAGCGCCGTCTCGACGCCGGGGACGCCCGACGGCGCGTCCCAGATGGTGGCGTCCTTCTCCTCGCGCGTGTGGGGGGCGTGGTCCGTCGCGACCATATCGACGGTCCCGTCGACGACCCGGTCGTACACTGCTGCGCGTCGCTCCTCGCTCCGCAGCGGCGGGTTCATCCGGCCGAACGTCCCGAGTTCGTCCAGATCCTCGCGCGAGAGGAACAGATGGTGGGGCGTCACTTCGCAGGTCATCCCCGCGTCGGCGGCGATATCGATCCCCTCGGGCGTGCTCGTGTGCGCGACGTGGATGGTGGCGTCGTGCTCGCTGGCCACGCCGCAGGCCCGTTCGACGGCGACTTCCTCGGCCTCGGCCGTCCGGAACGCGCTCCAGGCGTCGGCGTCGTCGCGATCTCTGGCTTCCTCGCTAAACAGCGTCGCGTCCTCGGCGTGGACCGTGACGGTTCGACCCGTTTCGGTGGCTCTCACCAGCGCGTCCTCGAACAGGTCGGCGTCGATGCCCATGTCGCCCGTCGAGTCGGCGAGGAACACCTCGCCGAGGGCGAAGAGTGGCTGGTCGAGGAGGCCGTCGGGGTCCCACGATTCGGTGACGCCGCCGTTGATGCCGTAGTCGACGACGGATTTCCCGGCGAGGGAGTCCTTCGCCGCGACCGCGTCGGCGTCGATCGTCGGCGGGTCGGTGTTGGGCTGGTCGACGACGGTGGTGACGCCGCCCGCTGCAGCGGAGCGCGAGCCCGACGCCCACGTCTCCTTGTGCGAGTAGCCGGGCTGGCGGAAGTGGACGTGGACGTCGATCATCCCCGGGAAGAGCCGCCTGTCCGTCGCGTCGACGACGCGCTCGTCGTCGTGGGGTTCGAGGGCCGACTCGACGGCGGCGATGGTCTCGCCCTCGACGCGGACGTCGCGCTCGGACCCGTCTGGGAGCGTCGCGTTCCGGATGAGCATATTGTTGGCTCCTCGGCGGCCAGACCTACGTGTTTCGGAGTCGCGACCGCGGACGGTAATGTGTCTGCGTGCCACGACCGCTCGACGCAGTTTCACAGGGGGCCGCTCGTCAAGCGTCCCCTGTAGCGTGCATCTCAGCGGCCATCATGTAAACGAATGGTAGCGTATCGGTACGTCGATCGTACGTACCACGTAACCAGAGAGACCGTGTCAAATCGAACCGTAAAGTTTCTCGGCTCGTCTCAGGCGCTCGTAAAATGGGGATGAAACGAATTCGATCGTCGAAATCGGGTTAATTGTTCCGAACCGTCGCTAAATAGAGCAAAGCGACTCGCGTATATAACATCCACTGGGTGTAACCGGAGACCGAAGCCAATGAGCGCAACAGCACCCCCCGCGGCTGTCGAGGAATCGCCCGCCGACTGCGCCGAGAGCGACTCCAAGCTCGAACGCCTGCGTACGTACCTGGCCGAAGAGACCGCAGACCAGGGTGAACTCTACGTCAAAGGCAAGTTCATCGCCGACGACGTCGACATGTCGCCCCAGGCGATCGGACAGCTGATGATCCGTCTCCAGGAGTCGGCGCCCGACCTCGAGATCGAGAAGTGGTCCTACACGAGCGCGACCACCTGGCGCGTAACGACCGCGCAGTCCGCCTGAGGTGCTAGAATGGCTATGTCCCCGTCCACCCTCCACGAAACCGTCGTCGACACCGCCCGAGACGAGGGGCTCGGTACGCGCGTCCGCTCGGCCCTCGCGGAGTACCTGCGCCTCGTCTCGTCGCGGTCGGACGAGCGGAGCGAAGCGACCGACGAAGAGGTACGGAACGCGATTCGAGCCCTCGAACGGGACTGAACGCGGTTTCGTCTCTCGCGGGTTGCTCGCGGTCCCTCCACGGCCCCTTGCTGACGGCCCTCCGAAGCAATTCTATCGTTCGGACTCCGCGCCGAACGCCCTCGCGACGGCGTCGACCACTCTCTCCGGAGTGGTTTCGCCGTCAGTCGACGCGGTCAGACTTCCGACGCTCGCCGGGTCGAACGGCACGTCGAGCGCGTCGTAGACGGAGTCGAGAACGTCGGCAATCGCCGCGGCGTCGGTGACGACCACCACGCCTGCCACGACAGCGACGTCCTGGCGGACGCGCTGGGCGACGCCGGCGACCTTGCCGTCGTCTATCTGTAGCGAGTGGCTCCCCGGACAGAACGAGTTCGGCGGTTCGCCGCGTTCGACGGCGGCGCCGCAGTCGACGAGGGCGCTCTGGAGTGCGTCGAGCGCGCGGTCGTAGCGGGCACCGATGCCGCGCCGGTGGTCGTCGACGGGTTCGGCGAGCGCGAAGGCGACGGTCGTTCCGGTGTAGGCGACTGCCCGGCCCCCGACCTCGCGTTCGCGGACGGCGAAGTCCCGCTGTAGTGCGAGTTCCCTGGCCCGCTCGTAGCCGTCGGTGCGGCGGTCGCGCCGGCCGAAGACGACCTGGCGATGGGGCGTCCAGACTCTGAGGGCCGGTTCGTCGGTGTCGGCGGCGTCGCTGACCATCTCGCGGGTGCGCCGCTGGTCGGTCTCGGGGTCACTCGCTCGACCGCGGAGCAGGCGCATACCCACGCTTCCCGCGCGACCGGCAAAACCGATGTGGCGTGCAGGTGGACTCCCGGTGTCGCGACGCGCTGGTCCACGCTCCCGCAGACGCGCCGCCTCACTGGTCAAGACATGGTCCGGGCTGGCCCCGTGTTCGTACTTGAACCCTCGGCGTCGGGAGGTTGAAGCCCGGCCAGGACCGACTGGGGGGTAGATGCCCGAGTCGCCGGTGACGGTCCACGCCGAGGTACTCGACCAGTACCGGCGGTTCTCGCTCTACAACTCGCCGTTCGTCGCCCACGACGACGGGCGCGCTATCGACCTCTATCCCGAGGGTGAGACGGCACCGTCACCAGTCGCTGGCGAGGTTGTAGACGTGAAGCGCGTGCGAGCGCCACCGAAGGCCTACGCCGCCGAACACGACTGGCTCGTGCTGGTGGACACTGGCGAGTACGTCGCCCGGATCCTCCACGTCGAGCCGACCGTTGAACCGGGAGACAGCGTTGGGTTCGGGGATCCGCTGGGTCGCCTGGTTCGGGCTGGCTTTTTCGCCCCGTGGGTTCCGAACCACGTCCACCTGGAGTTTCGCGATTCGGGGATGGATCCCTACCGCGCGAGCGGTTCGGAGCGCCTGACCGTCGCCGTCGACGTCGAACCGCTTCCCTGGGACGGCACCGGGACGGTGGTCGAGACGGGCGATACGTGGGCGCGCCTCGATGAACCCGCGCATCCGGCGCCTGGCGAGCGATTCGTCGGGTTGGCAAACGGATTCGGTGCTGGCTCGGACGCCGGCGTCCTCGACGGCGGCCTTCCCCACTACGACGGCGGCGGACTGCTGTTCGGTGACGACGGCAGCCGGGTTGCCGTCGCGGGAACCGAGGTCGGGACGGCGAGGGGCCGCAACGTCCACTGGAACGACGTCGATGTTCTCGCAAACGGCGACCCGGTGACCGGCATCGCGCTCTTCTGTGCCCGCGACTCCTTCGGCGTGAAACTCGTCGGTGAGGCGGTGGACCTCACGGTGGGCGAGGCGGTGACCGTCTCGGTCGTCGATCACTCCTCGCCGTAGCGCTCGCGGTGGGCCGCATTCAGGCGCTCGTACGCGTCGTCCTCACGCACCGCGTCGAGCGAGCCACGATAGGCCAGCGCGACGTCCATGCCGACGAAGTCGCCAGCGTCGCGGTACTCGCGGTACCGGTCGCAGATGGCGTCTGTGGCTTCCGTTGCCGCCGCCAGGTCGGTGATGGCCCAGAGCGGTAACAGCTCGGACTTGTACGGTTCGATCTTGAAGACGCCGCGCTCGTCGGGGGTGTGACGGTATCGGCCGGGATCGTCGCGAAAGTTCACGTCGTACTCCGGGCCGTCGTCGACTTCTCCGACGTCGCCCCGGACGACGTCGTTCATCGGTCGGTCTCGAACGCCACGTCCTCTAGAGCCACCACGTCGCCGAACAACCAGTCGGCGTGGTCCAGCGCGTATTCGTGGTGGGCTTGCTCGATGTAGCCGATGGGGTCCTCGACCAGCACCGGGCGGTAGTCCCGGAGACCGGCACTGCCGGCGGTGTGGAGGACGCAGACGTTCGCGAGCGTGCCGCTAAAGAGGAGATCGTCGATGCCGTGGGCGTCGAGCCACCCCTCTAGCTGGGTCTCGTGGAAGGCGTCGTAGGTGTGTTTGACGACGACGAGTTCCTCGTCGCGGTCCGTTCGCGACTCCAGTTCCTCGACCAGTTCGGCCTCCCAGGACCCTTCGAGGACGTGCTCGCCCCAGCGCTCGAACTCGTCGTAGTAGTGGGCGTCCTCGAACTGCTCCGGCGGGTGGACGTCGCGGGTGAAGACGACGCTGGCGCCGGCCTCGCGGGCGCGCTCCACGAGGTCGACGCAGGGTTCGATGGCGTCCTCGCTGCCGGGCGCGTAGAGGCTGCCGTCGGGGTGACAGAAGCCGTTCTGCATGTCGACGACGACCACGGCGGTGCTGTCGGGGTCGAACTGGGTCATACGCGACGATTCGACGCGGACCCCAAACAGCGTTGCGCCGCGAACGAGGACTGAGTAGTCGGGAGAGACTGCGCGCCCTTTTTGAGCGTGGGTCCCCACCATCCGTCAATGCTGCGCGCCGTCCTGCTCGCCCTCTTGCTCGTCCTCGCCGGCTGCCAGGCGCCGGGCTTCCCCGGGTCGCCGGGTGCCGACTCCGGCACCGAGCCTGGCGACGGACCCACGACGACCGATAGCGCTTCCTCGTCCGATTCCACCGGAAGCGAACGGATCCCCACCGGTGGCGAGGTGCCCGAGGACCCCGAGAGCGACCGGCTCGGCTGGGAGAACGGCTACTGGCACAACGAGTCCGTCGCCGTGACTCCCGCGAACGGCTACAACGAGAGCGAACTCGACGCCGTCGTCGCGCGGTCGATGGCCCGGATGGAACTCGTCCGGGGGCTGGAGTTCGAGGAGGAGGTACCGGTGACAGTCATCGACCGGACGGAGTACCGGAACGAGTCGGGCGGAAACCACAGCGAGGCGCTGACGCGCTTCGACAACGCGAAGTTCGAGGCGCTGTTCCTCGTCGGCGAGCGAGACGACTCCATCGAGAGCCAGGAGTCGGCCCGGGGCGAGAGCGTGCTGGGCTACTACAGTCCCTCGCGCGACGAAATCGTCGTCGTCTCCGAGAGCGAGACCCCCCGGCTCGACGGCGAGGGGACGCTGGCCCACGAACTCGTCCACGCCCTCCAGGACCAGCACTTCGACCTTGCGGCCGACCCGGTGCGGACCCGCGACGCCCACCAGGGCCGCAACGGGCTGATCGAGGGCGACGCCTCGTTCGCGGAGCGACGGTACGCGAGCCACTGCGGCGAGGCGTGGGAGTGTCTGGGCGCCGCCGAAAGCGGAGGCGAGGAAGGGAGTGAAGACGCCGGCGAGCAATCCGACAGCGCGCCCGGCCACCTCGGCATCCAGGTCCTGATGTACTTCCCCTACAGCGACGGGCCAGGCTTCGTCCAGTCGCTGTACGACGAGGGCGGCTGGGACGCCGTGAACGACGCCTATGACGACAAACCCGACGGCTCGCCCGAGGTCATCTATCCCGACCGGTACAGCGAGTGGGAGCCGGCCGACGTCGAACTGCGTGACCGGTCGAGCGACGACTGGGAGCGCGTCGAGCCGCCGAACCGGCCGAACTACGCCGTCCCCGGCCAGTCGGCCATCGTCGCCACGCTCGCGTACACGCTCGCCGACGACTACGAGGACGCGGCAGTCGTCCGGCCGACGGACGTCATCAACTACCGGGAGAACGGCAGCGTCGACTCCAGAGACCCCTTCGACTACGACGTCGGCGCGGCGGCGGGCTGGACCGGCGGGAAGATGTACGTCTACGAGAACGGCGCCGGCGAACTCGGCTACGTCTGGCGGACGAAGTGGGAGAGCCCCGACGAGGCTCGCGAGTTCGCCTCCTCGTGGACTGCGGTCGTCAAGCACTGGGGCGGCGAACGAGTGGGCCAGAACGTCTGGGGGATACGCGACAGTCAGTTCGCCGACGCCGTCCGAATCCGGCAACAGGGGGACACCGTGACCGTCGTCAACGCGCCCGACCGCGACGGGCTCTCGGAGGTGCACGATGCGTAGGGACAGCAGGCGGCCCCAGATGCGCAGGGGCTCACTGATACTCGTCGGCGTCGCGGTCCTGGCCGTCCTGGCCGGCTGTGGCGGCCTCGACAGCGCGGTCCACCAGCCACTGGGACAGGACCCCGCGACGGACCAGGTCGGCTGGGAGAACGGCTACTGGTACGACGAGTCCGTCGACGTGACGACCGAGGACGGGCTCAACGAGAGCGAGCGCGAGGCCGTGCTCGGCCGGACGATGGCCCGCGTCGAACAGATCCGCGACCTGGAGTTCGAGGGCAACGTCACCCTGGAGGTGATCAGCCGCGACGAGTACCGCAACCGCTCGACCGGGCTCGGCGTCTCGGGTGACCCGTGGAACGAGCAGGTCTGGGAGGGGCTGCTCCTCGTGGGCGAGGACCGCCAGGTCGAGGACGCCTTCGGCGACACGTTCAACAGCTCCGTCCAGGGCTACTACGCGCCGGGCAACGACAGCATCGTCATCGTCAGCGACTCGGAGACGCCGACCATCGACCGGGGGACGCTGGCCCACGAACTCGTCCACGCCCTCCAGGACCAGGAGGGAGGGCTGGCCGGGAGTCCGCCGACGCAGGACCGACAGCTCGCCAGCCAGTCGGTCACCGAGGGCGAAGCGAACTACGTGCAGGCGCAGTACAGGAATCGCTGCGACAGCGGCCGCTGGCAGTGCCTGGAGAAGCCGCCGAGAGGGGCATCGAGCGGTGGCCAGGCCACCGACGGCGTCTTCCTGGTCATCTACCAGCCCTACGCGACGGGGCCGGCGTTCGTCGACCAGGTTCGCCAGTCCGGCGGCTGGGACGCGGTGACCGACCTCTACGACACGCCGCCCAACAGCACCGAACAGGTGATCCACCCAGAGTCGTACCCCGACGAGCAGCCGGCGAACGTCACCGTGGCCGACCGCTCGTCGGCGGAGTGGTCCCGCTTCGACCACGACCCGGTGGCGGACACCGTCGGCGAAGCGTCCATCTACGGGATGCTCGCCGTCCACGGCGAGGTGAACGTCCCGCGCGACGAGGTGTACGAGTACGAGAGTCGGCCGTCGGCTGGCTGGGCGGGCGACGCGCTGGTCCCCTACCACAACGGCTCCGGCGACGGGGCGGACGCCGCGGGCTACGGCTACGTCTGGGAGACCCGCTGGGACACCGAACGGGACGCCCGCCAGTTCGAGTCGGCCTACCGGTCGATCCTGGAGGGACCCGCCGCGGAACGACCGGGCGAGAACGTCTACGTCCTGCCCGAGTCCGACCCCTACGGCGACGCCTTCCGCGTGGTCCGGGACGGCCAGCGCGTCACCATCGTCAACGCGCCGTCCCGGATGGCCCTGTCGGAGATTCACGCGAGGAGCGGATGAGCCACACGTTCCAGCGACTCCCGCCGGCCGCCGCGATGGTGAAACTTTTTTGAAGCGTTCGGCGAGAGGAGTCTAGCGAATGCGCCTCCCACGCCCCACGAGACGGTTCCTGCTCCTGTGCTGTCTCGCCGTCCTCCTCGCGCTTGCCGGCTGCCAGTCCGGGTCGGACGGCGGCGACGGCGTCACCCACGTCGAGCGACCGGACCCCGAGTCGGATCGGCTCGGCTGGGAGGACGGCTACTGGCACGACGACCCCGTATCGATCAACGAGAGTGACGGCTACAACGAGTCCGAGATCGAGGCCGTCGCCGCGCGGACGATGGCCCGCATCGAGGTTATCCGGGAACTCGAGTTCGAGGAGGACGTCTCCGTCGAACTGGTCAGCCAGGCCGAACACCGCGAGCGTGGGACGGGCAATCACAGCCTCTCGGCGCGCCACGACGCCTACCACGCGCAGGTGTGGGAGGCAGCGCTCATCCTCGGAGAGGACACCTCGCCGTCCGAGGCCCGCCAGAGCGTCTCCTCGGAGGCCGTCGCCGGCTACTACGATCCCTCGTCCGGCGAAATCGTCGTCGTCGGCAACGAGACTCTCGACACGGCGACGCTGGCTCACGAACTCACCCACGCCGTCCAGGACCAGCAGTTCGACCTCTCCGGGGACCCCGCCGTCCGCGACAGCTCGCGCGCCCGGACGATGGTCATCGAGGGCGACGCCGACGCCGTGGAGTCGCGCTACGTCGATCGCTGTGGCCACAACTGGTCCTGTGCGGGATCGGTCGGTGAGGGGCTCGACTTCGACGCGTTCGTCCAGCTCAGCGAGCTGCTCGTCTGTGAGTTCCTCCCGGACTGCGAGAACGGTCCGGATATCGACCAGGGCTACATGCTGACGTTCGCCCAGCCCTACCGGATCGGCCCCGAGTTCGTCGAGGGCGTCCACGACGACGGCGGCTGGGACGCCGTGAACGATCTCCACGGGAACTACCCCGCGAGCACCGAGCAGGTGATCCACGCCGAGAAGTACCCCGACGAGAAGCCGGTGAACGTCACCGTCGAGGACCGCTCGACCGACGAGTGGTCCCGCTTCGACCACGAGCCCGTGGCCCAGACGCTGGGCGAATCCATCCTCTACGTGACCTTCTACGACAACGGCGCCCTGAACGGCACCCGGAACTACTCCGCCGCCCCCTCCGCCGGGTGGGCAGGCGACGCCCTGGTTCCCTACCACAACGGGACCGTCGACTCCAACGAGAGCAGCGAGTCCGAAGCGTACGGCTACGTCTGGAAACTGGCGTGGGACACCGAACAGGACGCCCGGGAGTTCGACGACGCCTACCGGTCCATCCTCGCCGACCGGGCCAACGCGAGCGCAGGACAGGACGTGTACGTCCTGCCCGAATCCGACCCTTACGGCGACGCCTTCCGCGTGAGTCGGGACGGGACGACCGTCACCATCGTCAACGCGCCGGCGCGTTCGGACCTGTCCGAGATTCACGCGCCTGTTGAGGAGTGAGTGAGATACTGGATCGGGCGAGAATATCCACAATCCCCAGCACACGAGACGACTACCGCCAACAGGTCGAAAGCCCTCGGCACGCTCGACTCGCGCGGACGCCGCTGCGCGCTTCACTTCGTTCCAGTGCTTGCGGGTCCGTGCTTCGCCGACCGCACCTCGCCCTTTCAGTCCACCCGAAGACTCACTCCGTTCGTCTTCCGAGCCCTGCTTTGCTTCGCTCAGCAGGACACCAGGTCAGCACAGCACCGTAGCCCTTCCCTTCCCCTTCCACGGGAGCGAAGCGAGTGTGGGCTCGAAAGACGAGGTGTGCCGAGTCTTTCGGTGGGTCGCGCGATGAAACGCGCTCCCGGCCGACCACCGCGCGGTTGCAGAAGGAAGCGTGTCGCGCCGCCAGGCGCGACCGGGGAGGGGTGGGGAGTCAACCGCGAGTGCCCCTGTGGCGCGAGCAACGCTGGCCTGGAGGACTGAAAGGGCGAGGCGGGGTCGACGAAGTCCGACGAAGCAAGCACCGCAACGGAGTGAGGAGCGCAGCGAGTCGCACGAGTCGAGCGCGCCGAGGGCTTTCAACTTCTTGGCAGTGACTTTCTTGACTGCTCGCGATCGGGGCGAAGTTGTTCATCCGGTCACTCCTCCACAGTCAACCTCACATGAGCAAACCCAGCAAGCAACGCCCGAGTAGGTCCCTTTTTTCTCACAGGCGGGCAAAGCGGCGGTATGGACCAGGCATTCGACGTCGTCCCGCCCGAAGCCATCGCGGAGGGGCGGGCGACCGACGCCTACTTCGACCGGACGGTCGAGGCGCTGGAACACGCGGGCAAAAATCCGGACGTCGTCGCGGAGGTGACGGCCGACCAGTTCCCGACGGGCGAGTGGAATCTCCTCGCGGGAGTCGAGGACGCCGCTAACCTGCTTTCGGGCTACGACGTGGACGTCGACGCCGTCCGAGAGGGGCGGCTGTTCGACGGCGGGCCAGTCATGCGAATCGAGGGCGAGTACCTGGAGTTCTGTCGGCTCGAAACTGCCCTCCTCGGATTCCTCTCCCACGCCACGGGCATCGCGACGAGTGCACTCGAAGTCAGACGCGCCGCCCCCGACTCGCAGGTGCTGAGCTTCGGATCCCGGCACGTCCACCCGTCGCTTGGCGCCGTCGTCGAGCGTTCGGCGCTGATCGGCGGCCTCGACGGCATCTCCAACGTCGCTGCCGGGGAGATCATCGGAACGGAAGCCAGCGGGACGATGCCCCACGCCCTGGTAATCGCCTTCGGTCGCGGGAACCAGGAGGACGCCTGGACCGCCTTCGACGAGGGCGTCGGCCCGGACGTCCCCCGCGTCGCGCTGTGTGACACCTACTCCGACGAAGTGGACGAGTCGCTCCGGGCGGCCGCGACCATCGACGACCTGGACAGCATCCGCATCGACACGACGGGGTCGCGTCGGGGCGACTTCCGCCACATCCTGCGGGAGGTGCGCTGGACGCTCGACGCCCACGGCCACGACGACGTCGGCATCTTCGCCAGCGGCGGGCTCGGACCGGCGGAGCTTCGCGACCTCCGGGACGTCGTCGAGGGGTTCGGCGTCGGGAGCCACGTCAGCAACGCCGACCCGCTGGACTTCGCGCTCGACATCGTCGAACTCGACGGCGAGCCCGCGGCCAAGCGCGGGAAGCTGACCGGGAAGAAGGAGGTGTACCGCACGCCGGACGGCGGCCACCACGTCGGCCTCGCGAGTCGGGAGGGCCCGGAAGACGGAGAGGCGCTGCTCGAACCGCTGATCCGCGACGGCGAGATCGTCCGGGAGTTCGACGTCGACGAGGCCAGCGAGCGGGCCGGGGTAGACGCCGAGCGGGTCGGGTTCGGCGACGAGAGGGTGTGAAAGCGACGTGTAGGCGTGAGAGAGCTGGTCTACAGTCTGCTCGACGTCCAGTTCACGGCGACGGTCGTGCCGGCCTCGACGCGGTCGGTCGGCGTGACCGCGATGACGCGGGCCCAGGTGCCGCCCGCCGGTGCGGTGTAGTTCTCGCCGCCGCAGTAGCAGGCCACCGAGAGGTACGGGTCCGTCTCCCGATGCCCGTCGTATGGATGCCCGGTCCGCTCCCACGCGCTCCAGTCGAGGTCCCGGTCGCCGTCGTGCCGCGCGACGAGGGTCACTGCGAGCGCTTCGCCGACCGGCGTCGTCCCGTAGTGGACGTCCTCGTGCTCGGTGTCGACGGTCGGCAGGGCCTCGGGTTGATCCGGAACGAGGGGCACGTCCGAGAGGTCCTGCGTGTCGTAGGTCTCGGTGTCGTGGATCGCGGCGTCTTCGGCCGCGGGGTAGACCTCCGTCGTGAACGGTAACGAGGAGTCCTCGAGGCGGAAGCCGACGAGCACCTCGTCGTCCGGGGCGGACGTGGCCTCGACGAGCGTGGCGTGGACCTGCGTCGGGTTCTCGACGAACGTCACGTCGACCGACGGCGTGCTCTCCGTGTGTCCGTTGCCGTCGTCCTGGGTTCCAGTCTTCGTCTCGCTCCGTGACGGCGTTCCGCTCTCGGTCGCCGTATCGGTCGTCGTCTCGGCGTCTGTGGGGGAACCGGACGACGCGTCCGTCGGTTCGTCGGCGGTGCCGTCGCCGAACGCACCGCAACCGGCGAGGCCGGCCAGCGCGACGCCACCGATCGTTCGCACGGCTCCGCGTCGAGTGAACTGACGCTTCTCGTCCATAGTCGGCCCTTCCCCGGACGACGGTTATACCCCGAAGACGGTTTCGCGGGAATAAACGCCAGCTAAGGCTGGACCCTACGGCGTGGCCGCGATGCCCGGAATACCTGCGAAGAGCGCCGATATCGAGTTGTCTCGGCCAACGATCGGGGACTTATCGACCGTCTAGAGACGGCGACGGACCTCGACGAACCGGAGTAGTTGACGGCCACCCGGCGAACACGCCAAAGGGCCGTTCGGCCGTACGCTCCACCGCCATGCTCGAACTCTACCAGGCCGAGGGCTGTCCCCACTCCGAGAAGGTTCGCGAAACGATGACCGACCTGGGGCTGTCCTACGTCGTCCACAACCCGCGCCGACCCGGCAACGAGGGCGGGGACGTCCTGAACGAGCAGGTCCAGGCCGAGATGGAGGCCGTCGCCGGGGAGGACCAGATCCCCTTCCTCGTCGACCACCAGCACGGGGAGACTCTCCTGGGGAGCGACGACGTCGTCGACTACCTCGAAGACCGCTACGCCGGCTCGCGACGGGAGTGATGTCCTGATCCCGACGGGATGACGTTCCGGGCGTGCGCCGGACCGAACGCCTTATTCTCCCGGATTTACTAGACTGACTCGGCAGAGGGAGCCCGGCCTCCGTCGCCCGGACCGCTATGCGCGAGGGCGATGAGGAAAGTCCCCCCACCAGCCGGGCAGGTGACCGGACGCAAGTCCGGGGCGGGAGACCGTCGGCTATGGAACAGAAACGAGACCGCTCCGCAGGACCGATGAGGTGCGCGAACCCGGACCGACGCGGCTTCGGCCGATAAGAGACGGGGAGCTAACCCACCGAGGACTGACTGCGGAGAACGGATGGAACGGCGAATCCTCACCGGTGCAAGTCCGCGCCGACAGGTAGCCCGGTTCCCGCGCCTTCGGGCGCGTGGGCGCGGACGCTCAGCCGAATGCCGGGCCGAACAGAAGGGGGCTTACTCCCCTCAGCCGCTTTCGATTGGAGAGTGGATACGCCGTGTGTCTTCGTGACGGTACGCAAGAAGGGTTCTCGGCCAGCAACAACCGGAAAGCCCCGGCCTTCTCGACTCGAGGGCCTCGTTGCGAGGAGCACAACAAGCCGCGCGAGCGTACCGCGTCGGGGCTTTCGAGTTATTCGCCGCGGTGCCCGTAACAGTGGATTCTCCCGCGATCCCTCCTGCTATCACTGCCCACACGTTGATTAGGATCCGCGCCCTGAATGACGTGTGGACCGCCAGCGCCTCGAATCGGAGTTCGCCGACCAGTACGATGCAGACGAGGAGACGCGTCGCGTCGTCGCCCGCCAGGTCCAGGACCTGGCCGACTCCGAACGCATCACCGAGGACTTCGGCTTCGACCTGACCGTCGACGACGTCCTGGCGAACCTCGCCGACGCCCCCGACGACCACTCGCTCGCCCAGCGGTGGAACTGGTGGATGAACGCGCTCGAACTCTCCCACGGCGGGTACGAGCGCTTCCACGTCCGCCAGGACCTGGTGGAGTAGGCCGGCGCGCTGGCCGTTCTCCGTCCGATAACGGACCGGCGAGAGAGTTCTGCTCGCCGTTCACGTGTCCGAAGGTTCCTCCCTGCGGTCGGAACCTTCCTGCTCGCGGGTCACTCCGTTTCCCGCTCGCTCGTTCGGAGGTCTTCACTGCGTTCAGACCTCCCTGCTCACGGCTCCCGCTGGTCGCCGTTCACGTGTCCGGTGCCGCGCTACGCGCAGCACCCTGCTCACGGCTCCCGCTGGTCGCCGTTCGCAAGTCCGAGGGCGCGCTTCGCGCGCCCTCCACCCGCCAGCCGTCTAGAATACCGACAGCCCGTGTTCGTCCCGTGCGTGCTCGAGGAGCTCGTCCGTGGTGTCGAATCGTTCACCACAGCTGCACGTGTGATACGTCGATGTCGACTGGCGTGTCGCCATACACGTTCTTCTTCGTACCGTATCATAATGAATGTTTATGTGATATGCGATACCGTAACATGAACGGTTGCTAACAAATCAGTGACGGCGCCGTCACTCGGTTAGCCGGGCCACCTCGTCCGCGGAGAGGTCGATGGCCGAGGCGGCGACGTTCTCCTCCAGGTGGTCGATACTGGAGGTTCCGGGGATGGGCAGGACGACGTCGGAGTGGTGGAGTAACCAGGCGAGCGCGACCTGGTACTCGGTCGCGTCGTGGCTCTCGGCGACGTCCGCGACGGCCTCCTCCTTCTCGCCGAGGTTGCCGGCGCCGAGCGGGAACCACGGGATGAAGCCGATACCGTACTCCTCACAGGCTTCGAGGACGTCCTCCGATTCGCGGTTGCCGACGTTGTACTCGTTCTGGACGGTGGCGATATCGACGATGTCGCGGGCGGTCTCCAGTTGTTCGACGGAGACGTTCGAGAGGCCGACGTGGTTCACCAGCCCCTCGTCCTTCAGCTCGGCGAAGGTCTGGACAGAGTCCTCGAAGGGTGTGTCCGGGTCAGGGCGGTGGAACTGGTACAGGTCTATCTGGTCGGTCTGCAGACGGTCGAGGCTTGCGAGCACCGCGTTGCGGACGTAGTCCGGGTCGCCGAGAGGCTTCCAGTCACCGTCCGTGTTCCGCAGGAGTCCGGCCTTCGTCGCGACGACGAGGTCGTCGCGGTCGGTGTCCAGCGCCTCGCCGATGAGGCGCTCGGAGACGCCGGGGCCGTAGGAGTCCGCGGTGTCGACGATGTCGACGCCCAGTTCGTCGGCCCGGCGGAGGACGTCGCGTGCCTCGTCCTCGTCGTCGGGCGGGCCGATGATGTCCTCGCCGGTGAGTCGCATCGCGCCGAAGCCAAGCCGGTGGACGGTCAACTCCCCGCCGACGTCGAACGTGTCGCTCTGGTTCTCGGTAGCCATCGTCGCAGACGACGGGCTGGACGCCCTTGAGCGTTGGTCACCAGGCGATCCGTCGGCTACAGCCGAGCGGCAAGGGTGTACCCGACCAGTACGACTCCGAGGACGACGAAGAAGACGGCTTCGAGGCCCCAGAACCCGGCCGGCCACTCGCCGCTCACCGCGTAAATCGCGACCGAGAGTCCCGCACTCAGGAACGCGAGCGCTCCGACAGTCAGCTGGGACGTGTGCCGGTCTACGGGGCGGCTCGTAACGTCAGACATTGGACACCGACAGGTACGCCGCTGCGTACGATAGGGGTATTCCCAAAGTGGTTTGGTCCCGACGAGCTGCCGGCGACGCACGGCGCTACTCGGCGGCCGGGTCGAGCAGTTCGACGGGATGGCGCGTCGGCCCCAGCAGGTCGTCGAGTTGCTCCATGCAGGAGGTGCCCGAGGCGACGACGCGCTCGGCGTCGGCGAACTGGTCGGCGAGTTCCGCACCCACGGAGACGCTCAGTTCGTAGTACTGGCTCTTGTAGCCGAAGCTCCCCGCCATCCCGCAGCACTCCTGGTCGGAGGTCCGGACGTCGAATTCCCGGTCCGATAAGACGGCCTCGGTGTACACCGCCAGATCCATCGTCCGCTGCTGGCAGTGGCTGTGGTAGGAGACGGACTGTCCCTCACCAGCGGCCAGGGCGTCGGCGTCGGCGCCGTTCTCCAGCAGGCCGTAGACGTACTCCAGTATCTCGTAGGAGTTGCCAGCGATCCGGTCGAACTCCTCGTCGGGCAGCAGGCGCTCGTACTCGCGGCGGAACAGCGCGGCGTCGCTTGGCTCGACCACGACCACGTCGCGGCCGGCGTCGAGGTGAGGGGCGAGGGCCTCGCTGACCGCCTCGGCCCGCTCGCGCGCCGTCGACACCATCCCCTGGGAGAGCGGCGCGCGGCCGGAGGCCGGGATATCCGGGACGCGAACCGCACAGCCCAGCGCTTCGAGCACTCGGACCGCCGCCTTGCCGCGTTCGACCTGGACGTAGTTCGTGTACAGGTCCGGGTACAGCACGACCTGGCGCTCGGCGTCGGCAGGAGCGATCGTCTCGCGATCCGCGGCCCACTTCCGCAGCGTGTCCCGGCGGAACGCCGGCAGGTCCCGGCGCGGGTCCACCCCGGCGACCCGATCCATCAGCAGGCGGGCGGGGCGCGTCCGCGCGACCCAGTTGGAGACGGGCGCCGTCGCCGACCCGAGTTTCGCCAGCGTGTCGACGTTGCCGAACAGCCGCTTCTGGGGGTCCAGCCCGCCCGGTTCCTCGTCGGGCGTGAGCCCCTCGACGAGGAAGTCGAACTCCGATGGCGCTTCGTCCCGATTGAGTCGGTCCCGGACCACGGTGTTGATCCACGGGATGTCGATGTTCACCGGGCAGGCGTCGACGCAGCGGGTACAGCCCGTACACAGATCGTTGAACTCGCCTGCACTGTCGAGGCCGTGGACGCCGGTTTCCCAGCCCGTGGCGATCCCACCGGTGTAGGTCTCGCCGCCGAAGGCGTGGCCGCCGACGTGCTGGAAGTTCGAGCAGGAGTTGGCACAGGCGCCACAGCGGATGCAGTACAGCGTCTCCCGTAGCTCGTCGTCCTCGCGCATGGCGAAGCGGCCGTTGTCGACGAGCACGAGGTGGAAGTCCCTGTCGTCACTGCCGCCCCCGTCCCGTCCCACTCCACCGCCGGACTGCTCGGTGATGGGCACGTCCGGCTCGTCGAAGTCCAGCGTCGGCGAGTCGACGGGCGGCGTCAGCAGCGAGAAGTACTGCGGGACGTCCTGGCCAGTGGCAGCCTTGGCGATTATCTGGGAGAAAGGCTGCAGATCCGCCACGGTCGGCAGTATCTTCTCGACGCCGGCGACGGCGACGTGCGTGTCCGGCGTCACCGCGCACTTGCGGGCGTTGCCCTCGTTGGTGACCAGCGCGATGGTCCCGCTCTCGGCGACGACGAAGTTCGCGCCCGTCATCCCGACGTCGGCCTCGCGGATGCGCTCGCCGAGGTAGTCGCGGGCGAAGCGGGTCAGGTCCTGGGCCGTCGCCAGGTCCTCGTCGGGGTCGAAGTGGGCGTTGAACAGGTCCGCTATTTCCTCGCTGGACTTGTGGAGACCGGGGCCGACGATGTGGGAGGGCGCCTCTTCGGCGACCTGGATGACGAACTCGCCCAGGTCGGTCTCGAAGACGTCGTAGCCCGCCTCGCCGAGGTGGTCGTTGAGGTCCAGTTCCTCGGTGGTCATCGACTTGCTCTTGACCAGGGTCTCGGCGTCGCGGTCGGCCATCACGTCCTCGACGTAGCGGTTGGCGTCGGCGGCGTCGTCGGCGACGTAGACGGTGCCGCCGTTCTCTTCGACCGACGCTTTCACCTGCTCGATGAGTTCCGGTAGGCGCGCGATGGCGTCCTCCTTGATCGCCCGGGCCTCGTCTCGCAGGGCGTCGTAGTCGAACCCTTCGATGGCCCGGTACCGTTCGCTGTTCATGTGGCCGGTGTTCTCGTGGATGGTCTCGGACTCGGTCGACAGCAGGTGGCGGATGTGGGCCGCCTTCGCCTGCCAGTCGTCGGACCTGCTCACGACTGGGTCACCTCCGACTCTACGACGACCACGTGGACCTCGCTCGGACCGTGGACGCCCTGGACGAGCGCGCCCATGTCGCCCGTCGCGCTCGGGCCGGTGGCCATGATCACCGAGTCGCGCTCCCCGGCCAGCACCGGACCGAGTTCGTCGAAGGCGGCGTCGGTGTCGGGGACGACCTGCGCCTCGCGGACGACGGCGACGTGGCGGTCCGGGTAGAGGCTCACGGGCTCGACGGCGGTCGCCGTCGAGGGAATCGCGACAGTCCCGTGGTCTGCCACGGCGAAGGCGACGGGCGTCACGCCGCTAGCGGCGGCCTGGAGCTGTGCGGGCGTGGGGTCGGTCTCGACGGCGGCGGGCAGCGACAGGTCCTGATCGTCCAGCGCCACGCCGACTGCCGGCTCCCGGACGGCGTCGGCGAGGGCCCCGTCGAACTCCGCGACCGACGTCCGCGTGACATCGCAGTCGTGGTCGACCAGCGCGTCCTCGAAGCGGGTGAGCGAAGTGGCCACTGTTCTGGTGTCACATGGTGGTTCGGTCACTTAACGCGTGCGGCGGCGAGGCCGGCGGAGCACCGACGTGGCGAGGACGGCGAGGAGACGGCGCCTAGTCGGTCGTGGCGGCGGCGTCGGGGCGGTAGTCGCGGCTAACGACTTTCCAGGTGTCGCTGCGGTAGCGGTAGTACGTGATGGCCGCGGGGACGGCCATCTCCAGGACGATGGCCGCGTACAGCGCCGCGATTCCGATCGAGGTAACGGCGCCGAGGTAGGCGATCGGGAGCGTGAACAGGTAGAGGCCGGCCAGCTGGGCGTACATCGGCCACCGGGTGTCGCCGCTCGCCCGCAGTGGACCCGTCGAAGCGCCGTAGACCCCGTTGAAGAGGATGCTCACCGCCGCGACGGTGAGGAACGTCGTGACGAGCGGGAGGATGGCCGGCTCGTCGACGAACACCCGGGCGATGGGGTCGACGAAGACGAGGACGCCGACGGCGATGAGGGCGTAGGCGGCCAGCGAGAACCGCATGATGTCGCTGGCCCACGCGCCGGCCTCGCGCTCGTCGTCCTGGCCCAGTGCCTGGCCGACGAGACTGGACGAGGCCATACTGAACCCCCAGTTCGGGGTATCCATGAGCCCGCGGACGCGCATGGCGACGACGTACGCCGCGACGACGTTGGGTCCGAACAGACCGACGATGAATATCTTCGGGAACTGGCCGCCGCTGCGAGCGAGGTTCGTCGCGATGAGTGGCGCAGACATCTTGCGGAGGTCCCCGAACAGGTCCCGGTCGAGGTGGGGGCCGGAGAGCGGTATTCGGACGGGCAACTCGCCGACGCCGGGCAGGTGCCCGCGGGCCAGGCCGACGGCGAACCCCGTCGTGACGAGGACGTTGGCGACGACTGTGCCGATGGCCGCGCCGACGACGCCCATCCCCAGGCCGAAGATGAGGACGGCGTTGACGACGATGTTGACGACGGCGCCACCGCCCCGCAGGATCATCGGCGACCAGGCGTCGTCGGCCCCGACGAGCGTCCGACTGCCGACGAGGTTGAGCGCCGCGAACGGGACGCCGACGCTGACGACGCGGAGGTAGTCCGTCCCGAAGGCGGTCGCCGACGCGCCGGAGCCGATGAGGTCGACGAGGAAGCCCGGCACCAGGGCATACAGCAGTGTGATGGGAAGCGTGATAGCCACCGCGAGCGCCACGCTCACCTTCACCGACTGGGCGAGTTCCTCGTGGGCGCCGGCGCCGAAGCGCTGGGAGACGAGGCCGATGGTCCCGCCGGCGACGCCGCCGCCCAGCGCGAACGCGAGGCCCCAGAACGGCGCGGCGTAGCCCACGCCCGCGATTGCGGCGGGACCCAGCGCTATCCCGACCATCGCGACGTCGGCAGTCGACTTCGACATCCGGGCCAGGCCGGTGACGATTCGTGGAGACGCCAGGTCGAGCGAGTGTTCGACCCGCGCGCGTTCGATGAGACCCGCCCGGACGAGCACGGCCCCGACGAGGCCGAGCGCGAGACGGACGGGATTGAGCGAAAACACTGGTAGTTGCCGGTATCGTTTCCGTTACCAACCATAAATTTGCCGGTTAGACGGCACACAGGACGCAGACACCGGTATCAGAGACGAGATTGCGCGGTCGACACCCTGCAGCCGAGTGGAAAGAGGTTTGCACTCGCGGGAGCGACCCACGCCAATGCCCGACTGGTCCCGACGGCAGACCCTCTCGACACTCGCTGGCGGCCTCGCAGCCGCGCTCGCCGGGTGTCGGGGGACCGACAGCAGCGACGGATCGCCCGACCGGTTCGAACGACGCGTGGAGAACTACGAAGTCAAGCGGGTGCGTGACGAGGACGGTGCGGCCCTGTTCACCCGCCACGACGAGTTCCCGGACGGCCACGCCGGCGGCTACCACCACCTGAAGAGCACGGAGCACCTCGCAGAACTGACCTTCGCCGACGTGACGGCGGCCCGGACGCTCCGCGAGTTCAGCGCCGACACAGATTTCGAGGAGCGGTCGATCTACCTGTTCGCACAGTCGGTACCGGCGTGTTACACCGTCGAACTCCGGCACGTCGAGGTCGATCGGAACGGCCCGAGTGCGCAGTTCTGTCGCGACCTGCGGCCCGTCGACGTCGAGTGCGAGACCGATGCCGAACACACCGCCGGCTACGCCATCAGACTCCCGTTCACCGGCGAGAACCACAGCGGCATGGGCTCGGGGATGAGCAGTTCGTGCTCCCGGCCGCCTCGCCCCGAGCCGTTCGACGCCAACGTCACCCTCGCGAACGGGAGTGATGGGCGATGACCGACCCGACTCGCCGCCGGCTCCTCACCGGCTGCGGCGCCGGACTGGCCGCGCTCGCTGGCTGTTCGGGACTCCCTGCGTTCGGCGACGAGACCGACGATCGGCCCGACTACGACAGGGAGGCCGTCGAACGCGCGCTCGCGCCCGTCGAGGACGTGCTGGAACCGGACGCCTTCCCGGTCGGTATCCCGGCGGCGCTCCAGAACCGCCACCGCGAGCGCGGCCGGGAGTACGTCGACGCCGTCCCCGCCGAGCCCGGATACCCGAACGGCGTCATCGCCTCGCGAGTCGCCGACGAGCGCGCGGCGGCCGCGTCGGCACTGGACGAGGACGCCACTGGTCGTCCGCGAAACCGGCTGGAGACGTGGCGGGACCGCCGCGAGGAGGCGGCGGCCGTCATGGGGACGCACCTCGCTGCGACCGGCGGGATCGACCGGAGCGACGTCGACGCGTTGGGCGAGCGTGGCAGGTCGCGACTGGCCGCCTTCGAAGCCGACTGGGCGTACCGGGCGACAGACGTTATCGACGCGGCGGTCGTCCACGCGACGCTGGAGGACTACGTACAGACGTGTCGCGGGCAGCTACACACGAACTCACCGTTCCCGACGAAGCCGGACGAAGCGGTCTTCCAGGCCGGCGACGTCGTCGGGACCGTGGACGGGGCCATCGCCACCGCCACCGACGCCGGCCGACTGCGCGAGCAGTACCGCAGCGGCGTGGACGCCGATACCGGGTACCGACAGCGCCTCGCGAGCGCCGCCTCGCGACTCGACCGGTCCCTCTCGTCCACCACGAGCGACCTGGAGGAGTACCTCGACGTCGAACCGGACGAGGCGTTCGACGCCGACCTCTCGGACACGCCGGCGGAGACGGTGTTCAGGGACGTATCGCGAACGGTCGAGTGGCGGCGTGAGCAGGTGGACGAAGCGGGCCAGCGCCACGACCCCGCGACGGCAGTCCTCGCGGCCGGGCACGGGTTCGTCGCGGCCGGCGCGCTGGAGGCCGTCGTCGACGCCGTCGAGGACGGCAACTACCGGGGGTACCCGACCGTCGACGACCTCGAACGCCATACCGGCCGGGCTATCGACGCGCTCGAAGCCGCGTGGGACGCCGAGCCGCAGGCACTCGCCATCGAAATCGCCGACCCGGCCCTCCTGTCGCTCCGCGCTGCTCACCGGCGCGTGCGAGAATCGCAGTTCTACGGCGGACCGGAGCGCGTGTTCGTCCAGGTTCTCCACGCCGAGGCCCAGGCGCGTGCGGTGCCGGCGGCGACGGCGTTCGTCGCCGAGCGACTGCAGGCGAGCGACTCGAACTAGGGGGCGATTCCACGAGCGTCGGAGCGCCCGCTCAGAAATCGAGCAGCGAGCGCAACCGGTCGATCGGACCGCCGCCGAGTTCCGCCACCGTCGTCATCTCGTCGTCGGTGAGCGCGAAGTCGAAGACGTCGAGGTTCTCCCGGAGGTGGTCCTCGCCGCCGGCCTTGGGGATGGCGACGACGTTCGGCTGCTGGACGAGCCAGCGGAGTGCGACCTGGGCGCCCGTCTTCCCGTAGCGCTCGCCGAGTTCCGTGAGCGTGCCGTCCTTCGCGACCTTCCCCTTGGCCAGCGGGCTGTACGCCGTCAGCAGGACGTCGTGTTCGAGACAGAACTCGAGGAGGGCCGACCGGTCCTCGTAGGGGTTGTACTCCACCTGGTTGGTCAGAATCGGCGTCTCGGAGGCATCCATCGCCGTCCGCAACTGGTCGACCGAGAAGTTGCTCACGCCGACGTGGCGGACCGTTCCCTCGGCCTGCAGGTCGTTCATCGCCCCGATGGTCTCCGGGATCGGGATCGAGCGACTCGGCGCGTGGATCAACAGCAGATCGATCGTGTCGACCCCGAGCTTTTCCGCGCTCCGGCGACCCGACGCCAGCACGTCGTCGCGGGCGAGGTTGGTCTTCCACACCTTCGTCGTCAGGAACACCGCCTCGCGGTCGACCGGCGACTCCCCCAGCGCCGTCCCGACCGCCGTCTCGTTCTCGTACAGCTCCGCCGTGTCGAGGTGGCGATACCCCAGGTCGAGCGCGCGCCTGACGGCCCGTACCCCTGCCCGCCCCCGTAGCTCGTAGGTCCCGAGGCCGACGGCCGGCACCCGCACGCCGCGGGCGGTCTCGTACTCCATGTCAGGCTTTAGCACTCGGGCGTGAAAAGTCCGCGCCGTTTCCCGGTCTGAAGGGCACGACCGTGACAACCACCGAGAGTACCGAACCCGTTCAATCAACGTCCGGGCGGGACTGAAAGGGGCGACCGGTTCGAGGAAGGCTGGCGACGCAAGCACGCGACCACCGGGAGCGCGCGCAGCGAGCCACCCGACTCGAACCGGTCGGGGCTTTCTTGTCGTTTGCGGAAGATCAGCTGGCGTTCGCCATCGCTATTCTCACTCCTAGCGAGAATCGACGGAGGAAAACCCCTGGAGCGACCACGAACGGTCGATGGAGGTCCAGTTCCTGGGCGGAGCCGACGAGATCGGTCGGAGCGCCGTCCTGGTCGACGGATCGCTGCTGCTCGACTACGGGATGGCCAGCGAGTCGCCTCCGCAGTACCCCGTCGGGAACGTGGATCCCGAGGCCGTCGTCGTCTCGCACGGCCACCTCGACCACGCCGGGGCGGTGCCGTCGCTCATGTCCAGGGGCGAGGACCTCCCCGAGATTCACTGGACGCCACCGACGCGTGACCTGGCGACGACGCTCGCCGAGGACACCCTGAAGCTCCACGGCGGGACGATGCAGTGTCCCTTCACCGTGACCGACGTCCGGCGGATGAGCCAGGTCTCCCACACCCACGGCTACGGCGAGATGGAGTCGTTCTCCGTCGCGGAGTACGAGGTGACGTTCTTCGACGCGGGCCACATCCCGGGAAGCGCCCACGTGCTGGTCGACGACGGCGAGACGCGCCTCCTCTACACCGGCGACTTCCACACCGACGATCAACGACTCGTCGCCGGCACCACCGACCGGCCCGACGCCGACGCCGTCGTCTGCGAGTCGACGTACTCCGACGTTTCTCACGAGGACCGCGACAGCGTCGAGAAACGGTTCGTCGAATCACTGCAAACGACCATCTGGGAGGGCGGCACCGTCGTCGTCCCCGCCTTCGCCATCGGCCGGACCCAGGAGATGATGCTGGTCTGTGCGGCCCACGACGTCGAGTGCTACGTCGACGGGATGGGGACGCGCGTCACCGAACTCCTCCGTCGCCACCCCGACTTCCTCCGGGACGCCGACGCGCTCCAGCGGGCGACCTCCCACGCCCGCTTCGTCGACGGTCGAGACGGCCAGCGCCGGCGAATTGCGGAGCAAAACACGGTCATCATCACGACCTCGGGGATGCTCTCCGGCGGCCCGGCGATGACCTACGTCCCGGCGATTCGTGAACTCCCGGTGAACAAGATAGCGATGACGGGCTACCAGGTCGAGGGAACGCCGGGTCGGGACCTGCTGGATACCGGGAGCGCCGAAATCGACGGCCGCCGGATGCCCGTCAGCGCCCAGGTCGAACTGTACGACTTCTCCGCGCACGCGGACCGAGACGGCCTGCGTTCCTTCCTCGATTCGTACGGCGACACGCCGGTACTCCTCAACCACGGTGACCGCACCGCGGCCTTCGCCGAGGAGTTGCGCGAGGACGGCTTCGACGCGGCGGCGCCGGAGCTGGGGGAGACGGTGACCATCTGACCGACTCGCGGACCGGAATCGTCGCGAACCGGGAACCCCGCAGTCGGTCCACTCTTTGCGGTCGCTCCCGTTCGCCGGAGTAGATGCTCGTCGACCAGTACGACGCGTTCCTCGTCGACATGGACGGGGTGGTCCACGTCGGCGACTCGCCAGTCCCCGGCGCCGTGGACGCCATCCGCGACCTCCGGGACCGCGGGAAGACAGTCCGGTTCGTGACCAACAACTCAAGGGCCAGCCGGGAGGCCCTCGTCGAGGACCTCCGGGGGTTCGGAATCGAGGCAGACCCGGACGACGTGGTCAGCGCCGCCTGGGCGACCGCCGAATACCTCGCCGAACGGGGCGTCCAGGCGGTCTCGCTCGTCGGCGGTGAGGGGTTCGCCGGGATGATTCGAGACCACGGCATCGCGGTCCGTGACGAGGGCGTCGACGCCGTCGTGGTGGGCCACGACGATACCGTTGCCTATGCAGATCTCAAGCGGGCGACACAGCTGATATACGAGGAGGGCGCCGACCTCGTCGCCGCCAACGCCGACGGCTGGTACCCGACGTCGGACGGTATCGCCCCCGGTACCGGCGCGACCGTCGCGGCCATCGAGGCGGCCACCGGCGCCGAGGCAACCGTCGTCGGCAAGCCCGAGGCCAGACTGTTCGAAATCGCGATGGAGGGGCTGCCGCCAGAACGGACAGTGATGGTCGGCGACAATCCGCAGGCTGACCTGGTGGGTGCCGAGGCCGCCGGTATCGACGCGATTCTTGTGACCGGGACTGGCGGCGACGTGGACGCGGGAGATCTGACTTCAATCGACATGACGCCTGTTGCTGTAGTAGAAGGGCTAGATGGGTTGTTCTAACGACGAGAGGCGATTGAGGCGGTTCGCACGTGAAGATGTACGCAGACGAATGATTACGGTGGCCACTCGGAATCGTCGCCGTTAGCCACGTCGACAACAGATCCGGAGTCGACCGTGATTCCGTTTTGATTTTTCACGTCGACGGTAATCTCGTACTCGTGGCCCTCTGTGCCACCGTGGGAGTACGAAACCGACCCAGTCGGTGCCGACGTACTGGTTCTAGCTGCATCTGCCCAGTTGTTCTGGGCGTCATCGAACGTAATAACGACCTCCTGAAACTCTTCGGTGTTGGAAACCTCGTACTCGACCGTGTAGTTGGTGTTGTTGTTCAGGGTTTCATCTGTGACGTAGAATGATTCGAGTTGAGGACTGTTCGCGTCGCCAAAATCACCCTCCCCCGAGCCGCTACCATCGGCCGTGTCGGTCGTCTGTTCAGCGATGACCGGGTCACTCAACCCTTCCTCGTAGACGCGGAACGAGAACTGATAGCTATCGCCTGCTGCGCCACCGTCAGTGTTCCCACCGCCGGGATACGAGATCGAGCCTTCGAGGGTAGAGCGTGTGAAGGTGTCGCCGGCGATGTGCTGGGCGTCCTGATTTTCGACGTCGATCTCGATCCGGTCGAAGTTAGCAACCCATTTTACCTGAAATACTATCTGGTACTCCGCGTTGTTATTCTTGGATTCGTCCTGAATCTGATAGTTCAGCGTCGGGTTGCCATCGACGGCGACCGTTCCGCTCGCGGAAAGACTGTCTCGAAACGTTGCGGTGGTTTTGCCGTCGACCAGCATCGAGCTCCCGCCGACGAGCAATAAACTCCCGGCGACGAACTTCCGCCGAGAGATATCGCTCCCGGCAGGCTTCTCAGAGTCGAATCGGCGTTTCTTCCCACCCATGGATGCGGCGAACTCGCTACTTGATGGAGGGTAATTCAGATATATAAACGACGTGGCCGATTCCCGAACGAGTCAATCGACTAATCTACTCGCCGGCTGACCCACTCACGCACTCCACGAGGTTCCGCTCCCGTCGGGGTCGTCGGTGAGGGTCCCCGAATCGACGACGATGCCGTTGTCCTTGACGACTTCGACAGTGATAGCGAACGTCGTCCAGTTCCTGTAGATGCCTTCGCTCTCGGGATACGTGACTGAGCCGCTAGCGACGGCGTCGTTCGTAAACGTCCGATTCCCGTACGTAAAGAAAATCGTATTCTCGAATCGCACGCGGACCGCGCCGTCGAATCCGTCCGCGTCGGTAACCTGGTAAGAGACGTCGTATGCCACGTACGGGCCGGTACTCCGGTCCGAGACAGTGACCTGTTCGAGTGTCGGATCGTTTTCACCACCTAGGTCATCGTTGTCCGGCGGATCGGATCCGTTCGGAACGTCCGTCAGCGTCTCGCTGAAGACGGGACCAGTCGAACCGTCGACGTAACAGTCGAACGTGAACTCGTAGGTGTGATCGTTGGCAACGGGACCACCGCCCGCCGTATGAGAGACTATCCCCTCTGTCTCAGTCTGTCCGTACGATGTCGTCGCTCCAGTGGACGTGTTCGTGACGGTCAAGTCGATTCTGTCGAACCCGCTGTCCAGAAGTAGCTGATGGGAGAGGAGGTACTGCACACCGACGAAATAGCCGCTCTGATCCTGAATTGCGGTGTTCAGCGAACCGACACCGACGTCTCCGCTGGCGGCCTGTTCATCTCGGAACGCGGCAGCCGTGCCCTTTTCGACAAGGTTGGAACTTCCACCAATTGCCGCCAAGCTACCAGCGAGAACCTTCCGGCGAGAGATGCCACTCCGACGGTCCTCCTGCTCGCGACACCCGCGGTTATCCACACCCATAGCGTACCACACCCAGTTGTGGCAGACATTGGTGAAACCCAACCATAAGGGCCCGTATCGTGTCGAACGGTGAGGAGGGACGCGATGGCAACGCCCGTTTTCCGGGATGCCGTTGTCGCCCGTCGATTACACTTTCACCGCGCTTGGCCGAGTATTATACCCATCCCGACGAGAGCTACTGGTGGAGGGCGAGAACGTTCCCCAATCATACAACACGCTCCAGTCCTCCGACGAGGTGATTTCGGTGTCTACGTCTCCATCGGCTGCCGGCACGTGCCCGCGGTGTGGCGAGGCCGTGCCAACGCATCGACTCCTGATCGAGTACGAGACGACCGACGGTCCGGCGGCCTTCGCCGAGTGTCCCACGTGCGGCGACGTGGTGCATCCCGAGCCCGCCTGACCGGTCGTCTCCGTTCCCCTTTCGAACCGAACCGTCACGAGCGACGGCGCTGGTCTCAGATCCGACTCCGAGCGCTCAGTGGGCCGGCGTGTACGCCTCGGAGAAGACGTTGAGGACGACGACGCCCGCGACGACGAGGGTGACGCCGACGACGCCGGCCAGGTCGAGGGACTCCTCGAACAGCGCCACGCCGATGGCGACGGAGCCGACGATGCCGACGGCGGCCCACGTCGCGTAGACCAGCCCCAGGTCGAGGTCCTGGAGCGTGAGACTGAGCAGGTAGAAGGCGCCGAGGTAGCCGACGAGGACCACGGCGCTCGGAAGCGGATTCGTGAACCCGTCCGAGTACTTCAGCGCGGTCGTTCCCGCGAGTTCCGACGCGATGGCCAGTGCGAGGGCGAGATACGGGCGCATGCAGGAGTGCTCTCGTGCGGTGTGGAAAACCGGTTCCAAACGGACGGGGACTTCAGGTATGTTTTCTGACAGCTCCTGGTCGGACAGACTCTTGTCACTGGGCCGAGCCGATGGTGTCGATGAGCGACCTGACCGAACTCGGTCTCTCCAGCTACGAGGAGCAGGCCTATCGCGCCCTGCTCACGCTCGGCCCCGCGACGGCACAGCAGGTCTCGGAGACCAGCGACGTCCCGAAGGGACGCGTCTACGACGTGCTGAACGCGCTCGCGGCCCGGGACCTGGTCGAGGTCAGGGCCGGAGCCGAACCGCGACGGTACGCGGCGGTCGACCCGGACGAGGCGGTCGACCGGCTCCTCGACGAACGACGCGCCGCCCTCCGGGAGGAGCGGGCCAGGTGCGAACAGGTCGCGGCAGACGTGAGCGCCGAACTCTCGACCGCGGTCCCGAGCGAGAGTCGCTTCTGGTCGATCCCGATCGGGAGCGACGACGCCGTCGCCGGGATGGGCGAGCAGTTCGACGCCGCCGAGGAGACGCTCCTGTCGGTCGTCGCCGCGCCGTACGAGGGCGCCGCGCCGGAGGCCTACCGGGACGAGATAGCGGCCTACGCGGACCTGGTTCGGACCAACCTGGAGGTGAAACTGTTGACGACGCCCGAACTGATCGACCGGACGCCGAGCGACCAACTAGCGCGAGCCGTCGCCGACGCGCCCGACTTCGCGGTCCGAACGACGACCGGGATCAACCTCACCTACGACGTGCTGGACCGCGACGCGGCGTATCTCAGCGTCCCGACGCCGTTCACCGACGGCGAGCGGCTGGGGGCAGTGCTGGTGCGCGACGACGACCTCGCCGACCGGCTCGAAGACCGGTTCCGCGAGGCCTGGGCGGCCGCGGAGCCGGTCGAGCCCGCGGTCGCCGGCGACGACTGAACGGTCTGCCAGGAGCGCGAGCGAGCGCCTTCAGAACTCGCCGTTGATCGCGTCGGCGACTCGCTGGCGGTCGAACAGCTGCTCGTCCTCGGGAATCTCCGGGTACGGGCCGTTCTCGTAGGTCGGCCACTCGCCGAAGACGTCGGGGTAGAGCTGTTTGGCCGTCATCTCCAGCTGGAAGAGGTTCAGGACCGGGCCCTGGTAGCGGGCGCCCTGCGCGTAGACGCGGTCGTTCTTCACGGCCGTGATCTCCGACGCGACCGGGTCCTCCGCGAAGGCGACGCGGCGGTCGGCCATGTTCGTGTTCGGTTCCATCCCGCCGAGGTGGAGGATGACCTCGGGGTCCGCGTCCAGGAGCGCCTCGAAGTCGACGACGGAGTTGCTCTCGACGCTTCCGTCGAAGGCGTCCCGGGGCCCGAGCGGACGAGTGTGTGCCGTCAGGAACCCCGGCGTGTTCATCGTGTACGTGTAGATCTCCTGGATGTCGGCGGCGGCGATCATCACCGCCGTCGGGCGCTCTGACTCGGCCGGGAGGTCGGCGTCGATCGTCGAGCGGAGTTCCTCGCGCACGGCGGCGAGTTCCTCGTAGCGCGCTCGCTCGCGGAACACTTCGGCGACGAGTTCGAACTGCTCCCACAGGCCGTAGTACTCGTAGTCGTCGGCCCACTCGCCGGTCGGTTCGCGGTGGATGTCGCTGAGCGAGTTGCCGAACCACGGGGAGACGTTCTCGGCGATCTCGTCGACGTCCGCGCGGTCCCAGCTCTCTTGCTGCGTGATCCACGCGGGGTCGGCGAGGTGGAGGTCGCTGTCGAGTTGGTACAGCTTCTCCTTGCTCGGTTGCCAGGAGGAGTACAGCCCGGTCCAGTCCAGCGTGACGCCGGGGAGCCGTTCGACGTACTGGTTCCAGAGACCGTCGTAGTAGTCCGGCGCGTGCATCGCCGTGACGTCGTCCCCGTGGCCGAGCGCGAACGCCATGTCGGCGTGGTGAGTGAGCCGCGTGAAGACGGTCTCGGGCGGCGACTCGAAGGTCACCTCGCCCACGGGCGACATGGTCACCGAGTACGAAGTGGCTTCGGTGTCCGTTTCTGCCGCCGTCTCGGTCGCTCGCTGGGTCCCCGTCTCGGTGGCCGTCGAGGCGTCGTCGGTCGCGGGCGCGGACTCGCTGCCCGAACAGCCGGCCAGCAGGCCGCCGGCGACTATCGCCCCGCCGTACTTGATCGTCTCTCGTCGCGTCGGTGCGCCGGTCGTGTCGGTGCCGTCGTCAGTCATGATCAGTTGTCTCCGTTGACGATGTCCGCGAGTCGCTGGCGGTCGAATAGCTGCTCCTCTTCGGGAATCTCGGGGTAGTGCTGGCCGTCCTCGTAGTCGGGCCACTCGCCGAAGACGTCGGGGTAGAGCTGTTTGGCGCCCATCTCGATCTGGAAGAGGTTCATGATCGGGCCCTGATAGCGCATCCCCGCCGGGTAGACACGGTCGTTTTCGACGGCGCTGAGCGTCTGGCCCGCGGAGTTGGATTCGAGCGTCTCGCGCGTGTCTGCCATGCTGTAGTTGGGCGTCATCCCCCAGAGGTGGAGGATGACGTCCGGGTCGGCCTCCAGCATCGCCTCGTAGTCGACGGTGCCCCACAGCCCGTTCCAGTCCTCCTCGGCGAAGGCGTCCCTGGCGCCCAGCGGACGAGTGTCGGCCAGCCAGTACCCCGGCTTGTTGAGGTGGTAGGTCCAGAACGACTCGCCGTCGCCCGAGAGCGTCACCCGGACGGCGGTGGGCCGCTCCTCCTCGGGCGGCAGGTCGGCCTGAATCGTCGAGACGAGGTCGGTGTGGACCTGCGCGAGAGCTTCGTACCGCTCGCGCTCCTGGAACACGTCGGCGACGTTCCCGAACAGTTCCCACAGCGCGTAGTACTGGTAGTCGTCGTGGCCCTTCGGCGGCGACTCGTTGGTCCCGCTGTAGAAGTTGCCGAACCAGGGGGCGAGCTGGGAGTCGACCTCGTCGACGTCGGACTGGCTCCAGCCGTCCTGCGTCGACACCCACGCTGGGTCGGCGAGGTGAACGTCGCTATCGAGTTCGTAGAGGAGCTCTCTGGGAAGCCCGTCGGTCAGCGGGTCCCGCAGCCCCTCCCACTCGACGGAGACGCCGTCGAGGTGGTGGTAGTAGTGGTTCATCGTCGTCCCGGACATCTCGGGGACGTACACCGAGTTGACCGCCTCGCCGTGGCCGAGCGCGACGGCCATGTCGAGGTACTGCGGGTAGACGATGAAGACGTTCTCGGGAACAGCGTCGAAGGCGACCTCGCCCGCCGGCGACAGCGACGCGGTGTAGGAACCGTCGGTCGACGTCTGGGAGGCGGTCGGGGTCTCGGTCGTCGTCTCGCCGTTCGCGGTGTCGTCCGCCGTCGGCGTCGACGCATCGTTGGCACCACCCTGGCTGCAGCCGGCGACGGCCGTCCCGAGCGCGACGCTCGCGCCGGTCAGGAACCGTCGACGGGTGCTGTCTGTCTGGTCTCGCATACGATTTAGGCCCACCTAAAGGACTAAAGAGCTACCGGTTTTTAGGTAGGCCTAATCGGAAGAGATCCGGCCCGGATCAAAACTGTTAACAAGAGGATTAGGCCTACCTAAACCAAATATGGCCAGTGCCCATTCGGACGCCCAGGTCTCGGAGACTGCCGAGGACCGGGGCTGGCTCACCGGCGACCTCGTCTTCTTCTGTCTCGCGTGCACGGCCGTCACCGTCTTCGCGGGGCTGATCCAGGTCAGCTTCGGGGCGTTCACGATGACCATCGAACAGGCCTGGCGCGCGGTGTTCAACCCACAGGTCGTCTTCAACCTGAACGCCTGGGAGGCGTTCATGTTCGGGACCGAACTCCCCGAGATGAACCGCCGGAGCCTGATCGTCTGGAACATCCGACTCCCCCGCGTCTTCGTCGCCGCCATCGTCGGCGCGTCGCTGGCCGTCTCGGGCGCAATCTTCCAGGCCGTGACGCGCAACGAACTCGCCAGTCCGTACGTCCTCGGCGTCAGTTCGGGGGCAGGGCTGACCGTCCTGCTCACGCTCGTCGTCTTCCCGAGCGTGACGGTCGCGATTCCGCTGCTGTTCGGGACGTTCACCTTCAACACGACGTCGCTGCTCCCGCTGCTGGCCGCGCTCGGCGGGACCATCGCCTTCCTCCTCGTCTACGGCATCGCGTGGAAAGGTGGTACCAGTCCCGTGCGGCTCGTGCTGGCGGGCGTCATCGTCAACATGGTGTTCCAGTCACTCCAGCGCGGCCTGTTCTTCTTCGCCGACGACCTCGGCGTCGTCCAGTCCGCGCTGGCCTGGATCACCGGCTCGCTCACGGGCACCGGCTGGGAGCAGGTCCGCCTGGCCATCATCCCCGCGACCATCGCCATCCTGCTGGCCGTCGCCGGCGCGAGACAGCTCAACGTGCTCTTGCTGGGCGAACGCACGGCCCAGTCGCTCGGGATGCGCGTCGAGCGCGTCCGCTTCATGCTCTCTGGCGTGGCCATCCTCGCCGCGAGTACCGCAATCGCCGTCGCCGGCATCATCGGTTTCTTCGGACTCGTCGTCCCCCACGTCGTCCGCATCGTCCTCGGGAGCGACTACCGGCGGCTGGTGATCGGCTGCGTGTTCGCCGGCCCCGCGCTGCTGGTCGTCGCCGACGTCGGCGCCAGGCTCGCGCTGAGTCCGGTCCAGATCCCGGTCGGCGTCGTCACCGGCGTCGTCGGCGGACCGTACTTCCTCTACCTGATGCGCAAACAGGAGTCCATGGGTGACCTGTGATGGCACAGCGAGACGCCTCCCACGAGAGCGACCACGACCGGATCACGGACACCAACGACGTCGCCGTCGAGAGCGCGGTCGTCGCCGACGAACTTCAGTTGAGCTACCCCTCCTCCGACGAGACCATCGTCGACGTCGCGCGCCTGGACGTCCCCGAGGGGGCCGTAACGGCCCTGGTCGGGCCCAACGGGAGCGGCAAGAGCACGCTGCTGAAGGGGCTCTCGAACCACCTCGCGCCCGACCACGGTGACGTCAGGCTCTGGGGCGAGAGCGTCGACTCCTTCGGCGACAAGGCGCTGGCCCGCGCGCTGGGCGTCCTCTCCCAGGAGAACGAGTCGCCCGGGACCATCACCGTCGAGGATCTGGCCTACCACGGCCGGTATCCCCACCGAGGATTCTTCGAGAGCGTCACCGACGCGGACCGCGAGGCCGTCGAGCGCGCCCTGGAGATGGCCGGCGTCGAACACCTCCGGAACTCGGAGGTCGGCCAGCTCTCCGGCGGTCAGAAACAGCTCGCCTGGATCGCGATGGTGCTGGCCCAGGAGACAGACGTCCTGTTGCTCGACGAACCCACCACCTTCCTCGACCTCCACAACCAGTTCAAGGTCCTGGAGACGGTCCGCCAGCTCAACGAGCGGACCGAGGTCACCGTCGCCGTCGTCCTCCACGACGTCGCCCAGGCGGCCCGGTTCGCCGACTACCTCATCGCGCTTCGGGACGGCCAGCTCTACGACTGGGGGCCACCGGAGGACGTCGTCACCGAACAGCTGCTGGCCGACGTCTTCGGCGTCGAGGCCACGGTGGAGTACGAGCCCGAGTTGCAAGTGCTGCCCCGGCGCGCGCTCCCTGACGACCGGAACTGACGAGCGGCGGGATCTGGCGACCGGGGACGACGACCCCGACGCGGCGCGAATCGGTGCCGTTTTACATTTTTAGGCCAGCCTAAAACACGATGAGCGAAGAGACCAGACGTACAAGACGGAACGTACTACGGACGAGCGCCTCTCTCGCCGCCGTCGGCGGACTCGCCGGCTGTAGCCAGGACGACACAGGTAGCGCGGCCACCGAGAACGACGTCGAATCCGAGACGGCAACCGGGACGCCGGCCGAGACCGCGTCGTCGACCGAGAGCGGGTATTCGGTGACGATGAAACCGGTTGGCACCGTCGAGTTCGAGGCCGTGCCCGAGACCTGGGCCACCTACTGTCAGGGGTACGCCGACATGGGCATCGCGCTCGGCCAGGCCGAGGGCCTGCTCAGTGTCGGCTACAAACCCCGGCTCCACACCAAGTGGTACGACGAACTCGACGGCGTGAGCGTCGACAAAGAGGGGCTTCAGGCGCTGTACCAGGGCGGCATCGACAAGGAGCTGTTCTACTCGATGGACGCCGACGTCCACGTCGTCGACCCCAACTGGCTGTCGAACAACTTCAAGGGCTGGGAGCAGTCCGACGTCGACGACATCGCCGACGAGGTCTCACCGTTCATCGGCAACCTGATCTTCCGGCAGACCGACGAGTGGCACGACTATCGCTACTACACCATGTACGAGGCCTTCGAGACGGTCGCCGAGGTGTTCCAGGAGCAGGAACGGTACCAGGCGTTCGCCGACCTCCACGAGGAGTACGTCCGGGGTCGCGTCGCCGAAAAACTCCCGACTGGCGAGGACGCAGTGGAAGCCGCGATCATCCACGCGGCCGGCGAGGAACCGGAGAAGTTCGCACCGAACCGCCTCGAATCGAGCGGGACGGCGCTGAAACACGTCCGCGACCTGAACGTCCAGGACGCGTTCGTCGGCACCGAAGTCCAGGGCCTCAGCTCCACCAATCGGACGAAGATAGATTTCGAGACCCTGCTCGACGTCGACCCGCCGGTCCTGCTCGTGAAAGGTCACGAAGCCAAGAGCACCCAAGAGTTCCAGGACACGGTCGTCGCCCACTTCGAGAACCACGACGTCGGCGCGAGCCTCACCGCGGTCCAAGAGGGGCGCATCTTCAGGGGCGGACCGGTCTACCAGGGCCCGATCCACAACCTCTTCCTCGTCGAGCGGCTCGCAAAGAACCTCTACCCGGACACGTTCTCCGGCGAACTGTTCGACCGCCAGCGCGTCGCGGACATCGTCACCGGCGAGTTCTGACTCGACGCCGACCCATCGACCTGCCGTGATCCAGTCCGGTCACTGCCGACCGGGCGCCGCTTTTCCGCCGACGGACGCCGCTTTTCCGACGGGCAGGACGTCGAACAGTGACGGCGCTCCACTCCTCAGAGGTACGGCGCGACGGCCTCCAGCACCGGCTGGTGGAGGTCGTAGTGGACGACGGCCGCGATGACGGCCAGTTCGAACGCCGTGACCGCGAGGGTGACCGCGTCCGACCACTTGCTGGAGACGGCCACGCCCACCGGGATGTCGTACTCCTCGGGGTAGGGATAGAACAGGGCCATCCCGCGGATGTTGCCCAGCATGTCCAGCACGTAGTGGGTCGCGACGCCGATCCAGACGTAGTGGAGGTTGCCGAAGACGACGGGGAAGGCGACGAACGCCCCGAGCGTCGCGAGGTTGTGGAAGGTCTTGCGGTGGGTCCCGAAGCTGGTGTCGATGTCGGGGAACAGCGCACCGAGCGTGACCGGAACGCCGACGGCGAGGAGCGCCTCGACCGTCGGCAGCGCCAGCTCCCCTTCGAGGATGACCGCGATGCCGACGCTCAACAGGACGGCGTTTTCGACGTGGCCGCGTTCGTTCATCGGCGGTGACTGCGCCGCCGGGGTACGTCAATTATTCGGGACTGGTCCGGTCGCCGGGTGGCGCCGACGCGCCGTCGGGCCTGGGACCCGAAATTGCTTGACCGACGCGGCACGAACCGACCAGCATGAAACGAACGACCCTCGAATCCGACGACTGGTTCGACGTGCTGCTGACGACCAGCGACGCCCAGGCGGCCGTGATGACGCTCGATCCCGGCCAGTCAACTGGTGGGCCCGACAACTACCACCGGGAGAGCGACCAGTGGCTCTACGCGGTCTCTGGGGCGGCCACGGCGACTGTCGACGGGGAAACCGTCTCGGTCAGCGCCGGCGATCTCGTCGTCATCGAGGCCGGCGAGACGCACGAACTGGCGACCGACGGCGACGAACCGTTCGAGTCACTGAACATCTACGTCCCGCCGGACTACTGAGAACTCACTCGCGCACCGTCGCAGACAGTCGGTCGAAGTCGTACGCGACGCCAGTCAGGTCTTCCGAGACGGTCCAGAGCCGTTCGGCGACGGCCGGGTCGTAGGACTCCTCACTCGACTCCTGGAAGCCCGGGTGACCGCGCATATTAAACAGGCCGGCCGGCCCCACGTACTCGCCACCGATGACCGCGTCGTCGGTGGCGGCGAACAGCATCGGCAGCGCGCCCATCTCGGCCGACTGGCCGAACACCGCGTTCGCGGCCTTCATCGCCCAGAGCTGGAGCGTCGACCCCGACGCCTCGCCGGTCCGGATCTGGAGGTTGGTGTCGGCGTAGCCCGGGTGACAGACGACGCTGGTGACGCCGTCGACGCCGTGCTCGCCGAGTCGGTCGTCCAGTTCGTAGCCGAACAGCACGTTCGCCAGCTTGCTCTGGGCGTAGGCCGTCCACTTGTCGTAGCTCTGCTCGCCCTGGAGGTCGTCGAAGTCGATGGTCCCCCGCTCGTGTACCCCGCTCGACTGGGTGACGACGCGGGACTCGCCCGGCGTCTCGGCGAGGGCGGAAAGCAGGTGGCCCGTCAGCGCGAAGTGGCCGAGATGGTTCACGCCGAACTGGGTCTCGAACCCGTCGGCCGTCTCCGACCGGGGGATGGCCATGACGCCGGCGTTGTTACAGAGGACGCGTAATTCGTCGTAGTCGTCCGCAAACGCGTCCGTGAACTCGGCGACCGAGTCCAGGTCGCCCAGATCGCACTCGCGGATGTCCAGGTCGGCGTCGGGGACGGCTGCCCGTATCTCCCCGGCCGCTCGCTCGCCGCGGTCGACGGACCGGCAGGCCATCACGACCGTCGCTCCCCGGTCGGCGAAGACCCGCGTCGCCTCGTAGCCGATACCGCTGTTCGCACCGGTGACCACGACCACCTCGTCGTCCATCCGGGGCACGTCCTCGGCCGTCCACTTGTCACTCATCGACCGAACGTTCGGTTCGACGGGTGAGAAAACTATCGGCCCGGAACGTCGCACTGCCACGGCTGGCCCCGTCGTCGGCGATGGCGAGCAGCGACGCCATGCTGTGCGCCGTTCAGACGCTGCCCGTCTGCGCGCCCCAGAGCTCGGAGTACCGGCCACCGCTGTCGACGAGGTCCTCGTGGGCGCCGCGCTCGACGACCTGGCCGTCTTCGAGGACGACGATCTGGTCGGCCCCGACGACCGTGGAGAGGCGGTGGGCGACGACGAACGTGGTCCGGTCCTCGGTGAGCGCGTCGAGCGACGACTGGATGCGCTGTTCGGTGTCGGTGTCGACGTCGCTGGTCGCCTCGTCGAGGACGAGGATCGCGGGATCCTGCAGGACGACGCGGGCGATGGCGATGCGCTGGCGCTGCCCGCCAGAGAGCTTCACGCCGCGCTCGCCAACGCGGGTGTCGTAGCCGTCGGGGAGTTCCGAGATGAACTCGTGGGCCTCCGCGGCGCGAGCGGCATCGCGCACGTCGTCCATGCTCGCCTCGAAGCGACCGTAGCGGATGTTGTCGCCGATGGTGCCGTCGAAGAGGAAGGCGTCCTGGGAGACGTATCCCACGTGGGTCCGCAGACTCGCCAGTTCCAGGTCGCGGACGTCCGTTCCGTCGACGCGCACTGCGCCCTCGTTGAGGTCGTAGAGGCGCAGCAGCAGGCGACAGAGCGTCGACTTGCCGGCGCCGGTCGAGCCGACGAAGGCGACTGTCTCGCCAGGCTGGGCCTCGACGGAGACGTCCTCGATGACGTACTCGTCCTCCTCGCCGGTCGATTCGAGGACGGCGCCTCCGTCGGCTGCTGGGCTCTTTCCCCGTTCGTCCTCGCCCTCGGCGCGGGCCAGGAAGTCAGGGTAGGCGAAGCAGACATCCTCGTACTCGACGTGGCCCTCGGGGTTTTCGAGGGGAACGGCGTCCTCGGCGTCCTCGATGCGGACCGGGATGTCGTAGAGGCCGAAGACGCGGGAGGCCGAGACGCGGGCGTTCTGGACCTGGTCGACGATGCTGGAGACTTCGGCCAGGGGCGAGACGAACCGCTGGGTCATGAAGACGAACGTGACGAAGACCCCGACGCTGAGTTCGCTCGTGAAGGGACCAAATCCGTCGGCGAGCAGCCAGTAGCCCCCGACGACGAAGGTGATGGCGAAGGAGAGGCCGGCGAGCAGTTCCATCCCGGGCCGGTAGAAGTACGCGAGTTTCAGCACCTCCATGATGGACTCGAAGACGCCCCGCGAGGCGTCCCGGACGCGACCGGACTCGTACTCCTCGCTGGAGGTGGCCTTCGCGAGTTCGACGCCGCTGATCCCGTTCTCGATGCGGGTGTTGAACGTCGCCACGGCGGACTGTCGGTCCTCGTACCGGGGCTCGATGACGCGCATGAACCACCAGGTGAAGGCGACCATCAGCGGGAGCCCGAGGAGCGTGACCACGGCGAGCTGGGGATTCAGCAGGAAGAGGATAGCGGCGATACCGAACACCATCACGACCAGTCGGACGCCGTTCATCAGCGCGTCGTCGAGGAACAGTTCGAGGTTCGAGGCGTCGTTCGAGAGGATGGACATCACCTCGCCGGTCTGCTTGTCGTCGAAGAACGCGGCGTCCAGCCGGATCATCTTCTCGAAGCTGTCCGAGCGGACGTTGTGCATCACGCCGTGGGCGAAGAAGTTGGCCACGACGCCGTAGATCCAGGTGAAGACGGCCGTCGTCAGGAAGGCGCCGGCGATGAGGATCGCTGAGAACCAGAACGCCTCGACCTGGGTCTGGGGGAGCAACGACGTCGGCACGAGCGGGAGCTGATAGGCCGTGTCGCTCTCGCCGAACACGGCGTCGATGGCCGCGCCGAGCACCACCGGCGGGAGCAGCGACGCGGCCTGGGCGACGAGGTTGGCGAGCAGGCCGACGATCAACCAGCGCTTTCGTTCGAGCCCGTACTCTCTGAAGAGCCGGACCAGCGGTCTGTCGATGCGCTGGCGGTACCGGTCGAACGGCGTCTCCTCGTCGGCAGCCATGGGGACTGACTATCGAGTCAGTGTACATAACAGCTTGGAAACCCGTTCGGCCGCGGCGACGCCCGAACCGGGCGCTCGGGGCGCCGGCCCCGTCGCGGCGACGTCCGCCACGAACGTCGTGCATCAGACGGGAGGTTTCGTGCGCGACCCCCGATCGGTAAATCTATTTTCATTACCTCCACACCGCCGTCCATGTCCCGCTCGCTCGCCGCCCTCCCGCTTTCGTCCCTCCCCCGCTGGTTCCCGCTCGCGCGAAAGGAGGCGCGCACCGTCCTCACCTCGAAAGGCACCTGGCTCCTCGCCGTCTTCGTGTTCGTCTTCGGCTGGCGACCGACGTACTCGGGCTGGGAGCTCCTCGGCCCGTCGATGAGCGCCGGGTTCGTCCAGGTCGGTGTTACGACGCTCGTCCCGCTGGGCGTGCTCGTCCTGAGCTACGGGTCAGTCGTCGGCGAGCGAACGTCGGGCAGCCTGAAGTTCGCCCTCGGGTTGCCCCTCACCAGGACCGACGTCCTCGTCGCCAAGACGGTCGGCCGGACCGCCGGCTTCGTCCTCCCGGTGACAGTCGCGGCGGTCCTGCTGGGCGTCGTTGGCGCGTTCCGCTACGGGCTGTTCTCGCCGCTCGCGTTCCTCGGCGTCCTGCTGGCGACGTCCCTCTACCTCGCCGTCCTCGTGGCCATCGCGACGGCCGTCTCGGCGGTGACGACGAGCACCGTCCGCGCCAGCGGTGCCGTCGTCGGTTACTTCCTGGCGTTCGTCCTGCTGTGGTCACAGCTCGCCGTCGCGGCGTACTCGTCCCTGACCGGGCGCGCCGTCAACCCCTACGACCCGCCAGCGGACGCCCTGCTGTTCGGCCTCCTCCGGCTCTCGCCGGACCGGGCCTACCGGACGGTGACGAACTGGATCCTGGGAGCGGGGAACGCGGGCGAGTCGTTCACCATCCTCGCGATCAAGCTCGCGCCTGGACAGAGCGTCAACGGCTACGCGGTCGAGACTGCGTTCGCTGGGGCGTCGGTCCCGCTCTCCCTCCACGAGGTCGGCGGAGTCGTCGTGCTGCTGGCGTGGCTGGTGGTCCCGCTCTGGCTCGCTCGCTACCGCTTCGAACGGGGTGACCTCGCGTGACGACACCGGCCATCGACACCGACGGGCTGACCAAACGGTACGGGTCGACGGTCGCCCTCGACGGCCTCGACCTCGCCGTCGAGTCGGGCGAGGTGTACGGGTTCCTCGGGCCCAACGGAGCGGGCAAGTCGACGACGATCAACCTGCTGCTGAACTACGTTCGGCCGACCGACGGGAGCGCGACCGTCCTCGGACTGGACCCCTGGGACGACGTGGTCGCGCTCCACGATCGCGTCGGGATCCTCCCCGACCGCTACGACACGTACGACGGCCTCTCGGCACGGCGCCACCTCCGCCTGGTGATCGATACCAAGCGGAGCGACGACGACCCCGAGGCGCTACTGACGCGCGTCGGCCTGACCGACGCCGCCGACCGGCCGGGGAGTTCTCCCAGGGGATGGAACAACGGCTCGCGCTCGCGATGGCTCTCGTCGGCGACCCCGACCTGCTGATACTCGACGAGCCCTTCACCGGTCTGGACCCCCACGGCGTCGCGCTCGTCCGGGACGTCGTCGCCGAGGAGACCGACCGCGGCGCGACCGTCTTCTTCTCCAGTCACGTTCTCGGCCAGGTCGAACTCGTCTGCGACCGGCTGGGTATCCTCCACCACGGGTCCCTCGTCGGTGAGGGGACGCTCGACGGATTCCGCGATCGCCTCGACCTGGCAACCGACGCGACGGTCGAGGACGTCTTCGTCGAACTGACCGAGGACGGCGTTCGCCCGGAAGCGGAGCGCGACGAGCCGGTCGCCACTGCCGAGGGCGTCTCCGAGGGAGGTGCCCGGTAATGGAAGAACGAACGGCGATACGTCGTCGTACGTACCTCGCCGGCGCCGCCGGCGCGCTCGCGGGGCTCGCCGGCTGTATCGGTGGTGAGACGGAGTACCGGGTGACCGGCGCCTCGGGCGCGTCGCCGGCGGACCACCCACTCTCGCTGGACGTCGCCGTCGAGCGCCCGTCGATCACCGTCGATAGTCCCGCTACCCTGTCGTTCACGCTCCGGAACGAGGGCGACGACGCCGTCGCCGTCCTGAACACCGGCGTCTGGCCGCTCGGCGTCCTGGCCGTCGAAACGGAGACGGAACACGGACCGGTAGACGCTCGCCTCCTCTCGGATCGGTACGGCGAGACCGACCGCGTCGACGTGAAACCCAGCGGGATGAGCGTCTCCCAGGAACCGCTCGTCCGCCCGATCGCTGCCGGCGATTCGGTCACCGAGCCCTACGTCCTCCACGGTGACGGCCTGTCCCGGACCGGGAGCTACCGGGTTCGGGGAAAGTTCGAGGAACGGATCCTGCGGTACGCCGCGCCCGGTACGGACCTGAGAGCGGCGACTGGTCCGATTTCGGCCCGGACGTGACTGTCACGCTCGAAGCCCAGTCGGTACTCCCCTGACGTACCGTGGGACGATCTAGCAGGCCACCCCAAGAACCAACTCATTCGTTTTCGAGAGACGCCCATGGGCGAGTTTATCGATGCCGCGCTCGACGACGCCTTCCCCGACAGGACGGTCGCCGAGACGGGTGAGACGGGCCCGTCGTGGAACGAGACGAACGAGACCGTCGAGGTCCAGTTCGCCGACGGCGAGACGGTGTTCTGCAAGGTCGCCGTCGACGGCGACGGGTCACGGATCGCCCGTGAGCGCGCGGTGATTTCTTTTCTGGGTGCGAGGTCCGAGGTGCGCGTTCCCGACGTGGTCGCCGCCGACCCCGACGCCGCAGTCCCCTCCCTCGTGACCAGCCCGCTCACCGGGCGAAATCTCGCGTTCGCCTGGGCCGACACGACCCCCGACGAGCGGGAGCGTCTGGCCCGGACGGTCGGCGAGACGCTGGCGGACCTCCACGCGGTCCCGGTCGGCGGTCACGGTCATGTTGTGGGCGGTGACGCCGACGGCCTCGACCTCGAGACCGCGCCGTGGCCCGACGTCCTCCTCGACAGGATCGAACTGATGCGTGACCTCGCCATCACCGAGCGCTTCGACCACCACTTCGACGAGGTGGCAGCGGCCGTCGCGGCGAACCGCGACCTGCTCGACGGCGCGCCGGCCGCGCTCCTCCACGGCGACCCGGCCCAGCCGAACGTCGTCCGCGACGAGGGGGATCTTGGCCTCCTCGACTGGGAGATCGCCTACGTCGGCGACCCGGCGCGGGAACTCGTCCGCGCCCGCAGCCAGCAGTTCGACCACCCCCGGGCCGACGCTTCGGACCGGATCCTCGACGCGTTCCACGACGGGTATCGCGAGCGAGCGGGCGGACTCCCGGACGGGTTCGAGCGACGCCGTCCGGTCTACGAGGCCGTCAACCTGCTCACGGTCTCGGGCTTCTTCGAGAACTGGGTCGAACACACTGACGGCTCGGAAGAGGAGCTCTCGGACCGGCTGGAAGACGAACTGGAGAAGCGGCTGGCCGCCATCTGAACGGGCGCGTCGCCGCCGCTCAGGACGACTGCACCACGGCCAGTATCTCGGGCGACTCGTACACCTTGTTGCGCTGCTTGCCGGTCGTCTCCTCGACGATACCGGCCGACTCCAGCTTCTCGATGGCGTCGTAGACGGCCGGTTTCGACCGACCCGTCGCCTCGACGGCCCGGGGGCCGGTGAGGTAGGGCTGTTCGAAGCAGTAGTCGACGAGCGCGCGGGCCGTCGGGGAACTCGGGAACTGCTCGCGGTACGCCTCCCGCAACTCGGTCAGTTCGATGCCGCAGTCGTAGCCGTCGATGGCCTGTTCGGCGATGGCGTCGAGGACGAAGGTGATCCAGTCCTCCCAGGCACCCTCCTGGCTCACCGCCAGCAGTTTCTCGCGGTACTGGTCGCCGAAGCGCTTGAAATAGGCCGACAGGTAGAGGTAGGGGCCCGGAAGCAGGCCCGAATCGTACAGCTGGAGCATGATGAGCAGGCGTCCCATCCGGCCGTTGCCGTCGCGGAACGGGTGGATGGTCTCGAACTGGTAGTGGGTCAGCGCCACGTCGATCAGCGGCGGGTACTCCCCGCGGCCGACGTAGCTGAACAGCTGGTCCAGGAGGAGGGAAACCAGATCGGGGTTGGCCGGGATGAAGTTGGCGTCCTCCGGCGTCCCGTCGCGGGCGCCGATGTAGACCGGGACCTCCCGTAGTTCGCCGGGGCGCTCCTCGCCGCCGCGGACCGAGCCCATCAGCGTCTCGTGGAGGTCGCAGACCAGATCGACCTCGATGGCGCCGCCGTCGTCCAGGCGGTCGAACCCCTGGGTCACCGCGTCGACGTAGTTGTATGCCTCGCGGACGTCGTCGAGTTCCGCCGCCGACCGGCTGGGCTCGGCGCCCACCTCGTGCTGGTAGATGTCCGAGATGGTGACGTTCGTCCCCTCGACCTGGGAGCTCATCGCCGCTTCGCGGTGGACGAAGGGGGCGATGAGGAGGTTCGGGTTGTCGATGTCGCGGGCGAGCGTGGCGAGTCTCCCCAGCGCGTACTGGGCGTCGCCGTAGACGGCGAGCAGGTCCTCGGTGTACTCGAGATCCGGCGGCAGGCTCGCCGGCGTGTAGCAGGGCAGACCCTCGTAGTCGTCGATGCGGCCGGGGCCGTCGGTAAAGTCCGCGGGGTCCATCTAACTACGAGCACGCTGGACGGGCTGTTAGTTAACCGTTTCGCCGTTCGGTTAACTGTAGTCAGGTTGGAGACGGTAGAAGTTAGATCTGCGGGCCGGAATCTCACTAGCCGGGTGATTCGCGGGCTCGTAGTTAATCCCGGCCGGCCGCTACTGGACGCCGTCCGAAGCTACTCCGAGGGGCGCCCGCCTTCGAGAGCGTCTCGCAGCGCCACTGTCGCCGCTTCGGGGTCCTCGGCCTTCGTAATCGCCGAGATGACGGCGACGCCGTCGGCGCCGGCGGCCGCGACCTCGCCGGCGTTATCGGCGGTTATCCCGCCGATGGCGACCACGGGAATCGAGACGGCGTCGGCGATGGCGCGCACGCGCTCCGGGCCGACGGCGTACTCGTCGTCGGCGACGTCGTCTTTCGACCCGGTGGCGTAGACGGAGCCGACGCCGAGGTAGTCCGCGCCGGTGCCTTCGGCGGCGATGGCGTCCTCGACGAAGGACGCCGAGCGACCGATGATCGCGCCCTCGCCCAGAATCTCCCGGGCGACCTCGACGGGCAGGTCGTCGTCGCCGAGGTGGACGCCGTCGGCGTCGATGGCCTGTGCCAGGTCCACGCGGTCGTTGACGATCAGGGGGACGCCGGCGTCGCGGGTGAGTGCTCGGACCTCCCGACCGACGGCGAGTCGGTCGCGGACCGGGAGGGCCTTGTCCCGGAGCTGGACGACGCCGGCGCCGCCGTCCAGCGCACTGGCGACGATTTCGGGCGTCGAGCGGCCGGTGGAGGCGCGCCGTTCGGTGACGAGGTAGACGGACCAGTCGACCATAGCGGGGGGTCGGCGGGCCGGGTTCTCACTCTTGCGCTTCGAGCACTCGACCCGGAACGGAGAGGTTCACTCCTCGTCGCGGATCTGGTCCTCGTCGTCGTGTTCGATCCGGAACTCGAGCCAGCCGCCGGGATACGAAATCGAGCCCGACTCGTAGGGGACGGGGTCGTACTCGACGTCGTAGCCGTAGATGGTCGCCTCGCCGTCGCGGACCAAACTGGCGACGCGTTCGAGCTGGTCGGCGACGGCGTCGTCGCGGTCGCGTCGCGCGGGCATACCTCCAGGTACGGCCGCGAGCGGGAAAAACGGGTGGGCGGCGGGAACTCCTCAACTGGCCGACCGGATCCGGCCGGAAGGGCAAGGGACAAGACCGGGACTCCCAGATTGGGGTGTATGGATCTGGGCGTGCGCCTGCTCTACATGCTCTCGCTGCTGGCCGTCGGCCTGGGTGCACGCCACGTCGGGCTGCTGGAGGCGACCCGGCGGGATCAGCTCAACGCCTTCGCGTTCTACGTGACGCTCCCGGCGCTGATCTTCCTCTCGACGTACGACCAGCCGCTGGGAACGCTGCTGTCGCCGGAACTGCTGGCGGGCCTGTGGGTCGTCCTCTTCGCCGTCGTCGGGGCCAGCTGGCTCGTCCACCGCCGGACCGACCCGCGCTCGACCCGGAGCGTCGCGATGGTGCAGTCCTACCACAGCAACTTCGGCTTCCTCGGGCTGCCGCTCGTGGCCGTCACGCTCGGCACCGCCGCGGCCGGCCGGGGGAGCATCATCCTCGGCATCGGCGCGCTGACGCAGGTTCCCCTCACCGTCCTCCTGCTCGTCTCGATGAACGACGCGGAGGCCTCCCTGCGCAGCGAACTCCGGAGCCTCGCGACGAACCCCGTCCTGATCGCGCTCGCGATCGGCCTGGTCGCCTCCATCTACTCGCTGTCGGTGCCCGAAGCGGCACAGACCGGGCTGGGCTTGCTGTCCGACCTGGCTCTCCCACTCGCGCTCGTCCTCGTCGGCTCGGCCCTGGAGATGCGGATGCCCGACTCGGACTGGCAGGCGCTGGGCGGCGTCGTCGGCCTCAAGGTGTTCCTGATGCCCGTCTTCGCCTTCGTCGCCTTCTCGGCGCTCGGGGCGGACCCGCTCACCCGCAACGCCGCGGTCGTCATGTTCGGCGCCCCCACCGCCGTCTCGACGTTCATCTACGCGAGCGAACTCGGCGGCGACGCGGAGTTCGCCTCCGTCGCCGTCTTCGCGACCACCGTCGTCTCCGTCGGCACGCTCGGCGTCGCACTCCAGTTGCTGGTGTGACCTGCCGCTTCGCGGCGCTGCCCCGGTGTCCCGACCTCCTGTTTCCCGCCAGTCCATAGATTCGTATGACTGGACCTCGCACGTATCTACATGGAGATCATCGCGACAGTACTCGGCTCGATAGTGACGTTCGTCGTCGGCCTGCTCGTCGGCGGGCTGGCCATCTACGTCGCCGCCCAGCTCGTCGTCGGCAAGGGCGACTTCCGGACCGCCGTGTGGACGGCGGTGTTCGGCGCGCTCGGCTGGCTGGTCGCGACGCTCGTCGTCGGCTGGATTCCCTTCCACATCGGCGGCATCCTCGGGACCCTCCTGGGACTGGCCGTCTACCTCACCGTCATCGCCGTCCAGTACGACACCGACTGGGTGGAGGCCGCCGCAATCGCCTTCGTCGCCTGGGTCGCGGTGCTCGTCGCCCGGTTCTTCCTCGCCCCGCTGCTGGGCGACTGGGGCGTCGTCGGCGTTCCATTCGTGTGAAAGAGACCAAGTCGGTTGTCTGGAGGCGCGTTTCGAGAAGAGTCCCGAACGATTTCTGTAGCCGGAACGAAGACCGACGACAACCAGAAAGCCCTCGGCGCGCTCCTAGCTATCGTTGTCGACACCGCAAACACGAAGAAATCCCTCGGCGCGCTGAACTCACGCGGACCACACTGCGCTCCTCGTTGTACTGCGGTGCTTGTGGGTCCGTGCTTCGTTCACCGAGCCTCGCCCTTTCAGTCCACCAGGGTCAGCATGGCTCGCGCGATGAAACGCGCTCGCGATTGAGTCCCCCCCCCCTCCCCGGTCGCGCCTGGCGGCGCGACACGCTTCCTTCCGCAACCGCGCGGCGGTTGGCCGGGAGCGAGTAGCCGAGCGAAAGCGAGGCTCTCGCGACCAGGGGGAGGGCAGGCCTGCGGTGCGGTACCTGGAGGACTGAAAGGGCGAGGTGGGCTCCGGGAACCCCGGACCTTCAAGCACCGGAGCGGAGCGAGGAGCGCAGGAGGTCCGCGGGACCGGAGCACGCCGAGGGCTTTCGGAGTGTTTGCGGTATTGTTGCCGACTCCAGAGAGCGCCGAGGATTTTCGACGTCCTGGCGCTTACGTCGACGCAATCACCACCAACACCTCCCGAACCTTCTCCCGGGAGTTTAAGCCGGGTCCCGCGCAACCCACCAGCATGTTCGAGACGGTACTCATCGCGACGGACGGGTCGGCCAGCGCCAAGCGGGCCGTGGAGGCGGCCCTGGACCTGGCCGAGCGGTTCGACGCGTCGGTCCACGCCCTCTACGTCGTCGACGCGGGCGAGGTGGCGGCCTCGCCCGACGAGGTCAGGGACGACCTCGAGCGGGCGCTCGCGACCGCGGGCGGGCGGGCGCTGACGTTCGTCCGCGAGACGGCAGACGAGACGGCCGAGAAGGGCGACGTCGTCACGGCCGTCCGCGAGGGCGACCCCGTCGACGAGATCTGCCAGTACGCCACCGACCAGGACGCCGACGTTATCGTCACGGGCACGCGCGGGCGCCACGACGACCACGGATTTTTGCTGGGGAGCGTCGCCGAGGGCGTCGTCCGGCGGTCCGGCCCGCCTGTGATGACCGTTCGGCAGCTGGAAGGCGCCGCCGCAGAGGAGTGAGGAGTCTCCCGCATCGACCATCATTCCGAGCCTTCATTGCCACCGCGCCGTTCGTCGGCGTATGGACGACTGGCTCATCGACGACGAGCGGCTCTCTATCGAGCGGAAGTCGATCCTCCCCGGCGCGGGCTTTTTCACGCCCGACTCGGTCGAGGAGGAGGAAGCTGAACGCGAAGCGGCGGAGTCGCTGACCGACGCGGGCGTCGTGGTCATCGCCGACCCGGATTCGGACGGCCTGGCCTGCGTCGCGCTGGTGCGCGAGGCATTCGGCGAGGGACAACTCGTCCCCGCCGGACCACACGAGATCGAGGAGAGCCTGGAGTGGGCCGCCGAGTACGCCGAACCCGACGCGACGGTCGTGGTCTGCGATCTGTGCCCCGACAGCGAGTACGACGTCGCGGCGCTGCCGGACCTGGTCGAGCGCGTCGAGGACGTGCGCTGGTACGACCACCACCAGTGGGACCCCGAACTGGCCGACTTCGTCGACGACCAGGGCGTCGAGCGCGTCGTCGGCGACTCCGACGAGGTGTGCACCGCCGACGTCGTGCTCGCCGAACTGGACCACGACTTCAGCGAGCAGTTCGCCGAACTCGCCGCCGTCACCCGCGACCACGACCTGTGGATCCGCGAGGACGAGCGCAGCGACGACCTGGCCGACCTGTCCTACTGGTCCGAACCGGAGGAGTACATGGAGGCCGTCCTCGAACACGGCCCCGACCTCTCGGCGGAGATTCACGAGTTCCTCGCCGAGAAGCGCGTCGAGAAGGAGGCCCTCATCGAGAAGGCCGTCCAGCGCGCCGAACTCCGCGACGTCGGCGAGTGGACCGTCGGCGTCACCTACGGCCGCTGCTCCCAGAACGAGGTCGCCGAGGCGCTCCGCGAGCAGGGCGCCGACGCCGCCGTCATCGTCAAGCCCGCCGGCTCCGCGTCGATTCGCGGGACGGAGAACTTCGAGCGCGCCCACGAAGTCGCCGGGCAGGTCAACGGCGGCGGCCACCCGCGCGCCGCCGGCTGCAAGCCCGACATCTACGACGACATGCTGGACTACGCCCACCACTGGTCGACGCGTGGCGCGGTAGCGAAGCAGGCGATAGTCGACGCCTTCCTCCGGCTGGAACCCGAAGAGGACGAGGGCGTCGACACCGAGCGATAGCCATGCATACCGCGAGTGGAGCGAGCGGTTTCACCGTCAGAGCGGAGCTCTGACGAGCCCAACATCGTTGCACTCCGTTGGACCCCGGCCCGAACGCAGTGAGGGTCGGCCTTTTTCACCCACGTTTTTCGAGGAGCGGTCGCGAGCGGAGCGAGCGACCCGACGAAGAAAAAGGTGGTTGCGCACCACTGGTCGACCCGAGGTGCGGTGGCGAAACAGGCGATAGTCGACGCCTTCCTTCGGCTCGAACCGGAAGAAGACGAGGGCGTCGACACCGAGCGGTAACCAGCGAGCGTCCTGCGTGTGACGTCGTGGGGCGGCGGCGCTGGCCCGGGCCGATCCCCAATTTAATGAACGTCGTTAGCGATGAAATAATAATTATAAACACCCGTAAACGACGGAACGTACCGCTCCGAAGAGCGGTCGAGAACACATGACACCGAACCGATGTTCTGACGGGGACGGGGAGAACGGGGAATCGTCAGACGGGCGTTCGCGGCGGGATCTGCTCAAAACCGCCGGGGCGAGCGTCGTCGGCGCTGTCGGACTCAACGCAGTGACGAGTCCGGGGGCCGCCGACACCGACGAGATACGCGAACTGGACCTGCGGGACGGCGTGCCACCGGTCACGGACGCGCCACAGGGAGAGGACGAGGTCGTTTTCAACGTCCACGGCTACTCGGCCTCGTCGCTCAGTGTCAGCGAGGCCCGGCGACTACAGGGAACCCTGCGTGAGGTCGGCAACACAGAGACGGTCACGGCGGTGACCTGGGACGACAGCGGGGGGCCATTCGGCGCGCTGTCGAACGCTCGCGACCAGGGCGGCGTCTTCGCCGACTGGATGGCCGCGTACCTGGAGGAGAATCCCAAAACGACGATCCGGGTCCTGGGGCACTCGATGGGGGGCATCGTCACGTTCGAGTTCCTGGCCGGCGCGGACGGCCGATTCACTGTCGCCAACGCCGACTCGATCGGATCGTACGTGGCCTCGGACGCACCCTGCGACGGGTCGGAGTACCACGACGCCATCGACGCTGCTGCGAAGTCCGTCGGGAACTACTACTCGACGAACGACGGTATCGCCCGCCTCGGCGGCGGGCCTGCGAGCTGTTCGTCGGGAGCGCTGCCGTCGAACTACGCCGACGTGGACGTGAGCGATTCTGTGTCGGGTCACACGACCTACAAGACGAGCAGCGGGTGCGTGCAGGCGATCGTCGACAACTACGTCTCCGGGGTCGACAGGGGGAACGGCGGGACGTCCACGGAGACGGCGACCGAAACGACGTCACCGACGGAGACAGAGACCGGGTCGTCGAGCGAGACGCCTTCCGAACCGCCCACGGACACCGAGCCCATCATCGACACGTTCACCGTTTCGGAGGAGAGATTCGGCAACGACCCCGACGTCGAGTGGACCGTCTCGGTCGAGGGTGGTGACCTCGCGACGGTCGAATCCACGCTCCTCAGCTACTCGGGCCGGACGCTCGACAGCGCCGCCAGCGACGTCTCGGGCTCGACGGCCGAGGGCCGCCACGAACTCGACACGTTCTCCTGGTGGAAAGACACCGTCGAACTGACCGTCACCGACGAGGCGGGCAACAGCGTGACCGAGCGGGCGCCGGCGCCATAGCGCCGGTTCGTCCGACTGGTCCGCCGGCGAAGACGTCGAGTTCGCTACCGAACCGCGGGATGACGTCGTCGTCCCGGACTCGTCGCCCCGATCGTCGATGCCGCTGTGCGACTGGTTCGCACCACGAGACCGGCCCCGATCGGGGCCGGGGGGCGTAGCGATTCTCGTTGCCCGGCACGCAAAACGGCGCACGCGTCGACGGCGAGCGGTGCCGGGTGGGGTGCCGGTGATCGCTCGCGACAGTAGGATATCACAACCGTCTTAGTCGCGGTGGAGCACCGTGAGGGCACTGACCACGATGGCCGCTGCCAGGACGATTCGATCGGACGAACTGGACGACCTCCTGGAACTGTACCAGATGCTCAATCCCGAGGATCCGGTCCTCGCCCGGGACGAGGCGTTGTGGGGTCAGTGGGAGGAGATGCTGGCCGACGACTCGCTCGACGTCGTCGTCGTCGAACACGACGACCGGCTGGTCTCGTCGTGCGTGCTTTCGGTAACGCCGAATCTAACCCGGAACGCGAGGCCGTTCGCCGTTATCGAGAACGTGGTGACCCACGAGGAGTTCCGGGGTGAGGGATTCGGTAAACTGTGCGTCGAGGCGGCCGTCGACCGTGCCGAGGCGCGCGACTGTTACAAGGTCATGCTGCTGACCGGAACGGAGGCGGAGTGGAAGTTACAGTTCTACGAGAGCTGCGGCTTCGACCGCGAGGCGAAGACCGGGTTCGTGCGCGACTTGCGAGACGAGTGACCCCAGCGGTCCGGCAGAGCGGAGGTGGCGGCGACGTTCAGCGTAGATCCGCCTGCTTTCTTGCGATTCTGGTACCGTATGCAGTCCGGAATGATTCTTGTAGGGAGGTGGTAAGTGACAGAATAACAAGGGTCATAGAGAGTGTTGGACGGAGTGACGCGGGGGCAGTCGCCGGTGAGATGGGATTCCTCACCACGACGACGAGGGGTCGAGCGCGAACGCACCCCCGGACCTTCCAACCATGAAACTGGCACTCATCGGCTTCGGGCAGGCAGGCGGAAAGATCGTCGACCGATTCGTCGAGTACGAGCAGCGAACGGGGGTGGACGTCTTCACAGACCCCGTCGCGGTCAACACCGCGTCGGTCGACCTCCAGGGGCTGGAGCACGTCCCCGAGGACAGCCGGGTCCTGATCGGGCAGTCGCGCGTGAAGGGCCACGGCGTCGGCGCGGACAACGAACTCGGCGCCGAGATCGCCGAGGCGGACGTCGACGAGATACAGAGCGCCCTCGACGATATTCCGGTCCACGAGGTGGACGCGTTCCTCGTCGTGGCCGGCCTGGGCGGTGGCACCGGCAGCGGCGGCGCGCCAGTGCTGGCCAAGCATCTCAAGCACATCTACACCGAACCGGTGTACGGCCTGGGTATCCTGCCCGGACGAGACGAGGGTGGCATCTACACCCTCAACGCCGCGCGTTCGTTCCAGACGTTCGTTCGCGAGGTGGACAATCTCCTCGTCTTCGACAACGACGCCTGGCGGACGACCGGCGAGTCGATGCGCGACGGCTTCGAGGCGATAAACGAGGAGATAGCCACCCGCTTCGGGATGCTGTTCGCGGCGGGCGAAGTCGACGGCAACGCCGAAGTCGCCGAGAGCGTCGTCGACTCCTCGGAGATTATCAACACCCTCTCGAGCGGCGGCGTCTCGACGGTTGGCTACGCCGCCGAGGACGTCGACCGGTCGGGCGACGGAGGACTCCTGTCGCGCGTGGGCGGGAATCGCGGTCGCGGCGACGGGAGGAGCGGCACGGGCGATGGCCTCGACAGCGCCAACACGACCAACCGCATCACTGCGCTGGTCCGCAAGGCCGCGCTCGGTCGGCTCACGCTCCCCTGCGATATACAGGGCGCGGAGAAGTCCCTCGTCGTCGTCGGCGGTCCGCCGGAGTACCTCGACCGGAAGGGCATGGAGCGTGGGCGCCAGTGGCTCGAAGAGGAGACCGGGTCGATGGAGGTCCGCGGTGGCGACTACCCCCTCCCGTCGTCGGGCACCGTCGCGGGCCTGGTGTTGCTCTCCGGCGTCCACAACGTCCCCCGGTTCAAGGAACTCCAGCAAGTCGCCATCGAGGCACAGGACAACATCGCACAGCGCGACGCACGGCGCGAGGACAACCTCCAGAAACTCGTCCACGACGGCGCCGAAGAACTCACGTCACTGTTCTGAGCGCTCCGCCGCCTGGTCCCCCTGACGCGGTCGGTCCGGCCCTCTCCCTCGCCGACGCTGCTCTCCTCCGACCCCACCGCACCCAGCCCCTCCTCGAACCCTCACTCCTCGCCGACGACCCACTTCTCCGAGTAGGCCTCGCCGCAGGTACACACCGCGTACGAGTGGACGACGTCGCCTCGCTCGTAGATACCGCCGACCTCCTCGTTCTGTTCCTCGGCGAAGGCGAAGACGAACTTGGCGACGTGGTCGTCGTCGGACTCCCCGTCGGCGTTCGGACAGACGCCGCCGGTCAGATCGCGATCGATCTCGCCGTCGGTGCCCATCGCCCGCTTGGCCAGCGCCATCGGGTCCAGCCCGGTCGCCGACTGGAAGGCGCTGCGGCCCTGGTCGCCGTCCAGCACGAGGACCAGGCCGTCTCCGACCTGTTCGGCGTACTCCGAGAGGGCGTCGACGTTCCCGACGCTATCCTCGTGGAGGAAGAAAGCGATGTCCTCGACGCGCTCGCCGGCGAGAAACTCCTCGCGTTTGCTCATACCGGAGAGAAACACGGACGCGGTGAAAAGTTTCGCGACTCGGGCGGGCGCGTGCGACGGGAGGCTGGTCGGAGGGTGTCGAGTGGACCGGTCAGAGCGTGACGTCGAGAATCCCGCCGTCGTCGCCGTCGCCACCGTCGTCGGTCCCAGTCGCGGTGTCCGTCTCGGTCGGCGTCTCCGTCGCCGTCGACGTCGGCGACCCGGATCCGGGTTCGGTCTCGTCGTCACCGCCGGAGAGGATGTCGCCGTCGTCGGTCGCCGTCGAGTCATCGTTCGTCGGCGTCGGCGTGGACTCGTCGCCATCGGCGTCGCTGGAGTCGTCGCCGTCACTGGTGCTGGCGTTCTCGGCACTGCCGGTCGGATACTCGTCCTTGTTGCCGAACATGTCGGTCTCTATCTCGTGAGTCACGCTGTCGAGAGGGACGCGGATATCACCGGCGCCGGCCGCCGAGAGGTCGAAGCGGGCGTAGAACTGGATCTCCAGGTCGGTGACCTGGTTCCGTTCGAGGTGGGAGACCCACCACTCGTCGAGGAGGCCGTTGTCGATGACCGTCGTCGCCTCGATGGTTCGCGTCTCGCCCGGCGGAATGGTGACCGCGCTGTCGGTCGACCCCTCGCCGACGGCGAGGTCGTTCATCGTGACGTCGTAGCCGATGGCGGAGGCGCTGATGGGGTAGTCCTTCGGGTTGTAGAGGGTGAAGGCCATCACGATGGGCGTCTCCTCCTCGGTCACCTCGCCCCACTCGCCCTCGGTCTCGTTGAGGTAGAGGACCGGGTCGCTCACGAGGGGCTGGTTCGCGTCGATCGGCTGGGTCTCCGTGGAGTCGAACGACGAACTGATGTCAGTCTCTATCTCGCGCTCGACGGAAGGCGCGCCGAAGGACTGGCCGACCATCGAGGAGTGGACGTCGGCGTCGACGGTCAGCGCCGTCGACTCCCCGTTCTGGAGGTGGCTGACCCACCACGCCGGGATCCGGTCGTTGTGGAGGCGCGAGGTGACGTCGACGGTGGAGTTGCCCGTCTCGACGCCGACGCCCGCCTTGGTGCCAGTGGCCATCGTGATGTCGTTCATCTCGACGGCGTAGTCGACGGTCGTCCCGCCGAGTTGCACGCCGACGGGGTTGGGGTTGTCCACGACGATGTCGGTGTGGACGTCGGTGGTCGTCTCGTTCACGTCGCCGAAGTGGTTCTCGATGCCGGCGACGCTCGGCGCCCCGAGAATCCCCGTGGCCGCGCCGGCCGCGCCGACGGCGACGAGCAGTCCGATGCCCACCGCGACGACGCGAAGTTTGCTGCCCAGCAGCATCGCGGCGAACCGTCCAAGTGCCATGAGAGAGGTGTCTCCCGCGAGCGGGCCTTAGCCTTGCGGCTTGGAAACAGTCGACCGAACGACAGATGTGGCGGGGCGTCGACCGACCCGTATGCGCGAGACGTACGACAAGCTCGTTCGCGACGATATTCCCGAGGTGATCAGGACCGACGGCGACGAGCCGATGACCCACGTCGTCGAGGGCGAGGAGTACCGCGAGCGCCTCCACGACAAACTCGACGAGGAGGTCGCGGAGTTCCACGAGAGCGACGACGTCGAAGAACTGGCGGACGTGCTGGCGGTGGTCGACGCGCTCGCCGCGGCCTACGGCTCGTCGTCGACCGAACTCGACGATATCCGTCGAGCGAAAGCGGCCGAACGCGGTGAGTTCGAGGCAGGGGTCGTTCTCGAATCGGTTCGTCGGTCGTCGGAGAGTCCCGGACGTGACGACAACGGCGGACCGTGGTGATCAACTGCACGCCGATCGAGTCCGATAAGACGCCGCCATCGCGCCAGTGAACGCCGGACAGCAACCCAATAGTTAGATATCCGACAATATATGGTCACGGAGCCCCAACTGCCACCCGCAATGTCCACGAACACTGACAACCACATCGGCTGGTTCGGCTGGTTCTCGCTCCTCGGATTCATCGTCCTGGGGCTGCTGGCCATCGGTGAATCGATGGCGGCCCTGGAGTGGCCGCTCACCGTCGGGCTGACGGCCGCCCTCGCCATTCTCGCCGGCATCGGCGCCATCGCGCTCTGGATGGGCAACGACCCGACCGCGAGAGACCGGGCGGCAGAGGCACAGCGCCGGTGACCAGGGAATCGAGTCCTTCGTCGCGCGCTATTTTCTTCGAGTGTTCGGGTACGATCAGTGTAGTACGTGTGGTGAGCGATCGGTGGAGTCGATGGTTCCGGTGTGAACGCGACGTCAAACACGTCGAAAGCCCTCGGCACGCTGAACTCGCGCGGACCGCACTGCGCTCCTCGTTGCACTGTCGTTCGAAAGGCGCTGCGCGCCTTTCGTGATGACGAGAGAGCTTCGCTCTCTCGAACCACGGTGCTTGTGGGTCCGTGCTTCGTTCACCGTGCCTCGCCCTTTCATTCCACCAGGAGAGCAAGCTCTCCTGAGCCCTGGCTCGCTTCGCTCGCCAGGACACCAGGACCAGCCTTACTCGCGCGGCCTCCGGCACGCGCTCGCGATTAGCTCCACCACTCCTCCCCGGTCGCGCCTGTCGGCGCGACACGCTTCCTGACCGCTCGGTAACCGCCCGGCCGGGAGCGCGTTTCATCGCGCGACCCACCGAAAGACTCGGCACACCTCGTCTTTCGAGCCCACACTCGCTTCGCTCGCGTGGAAGGGGCAGGGCAGGGCTGCGGTGCTGTGCTGGCCTGGGGTCCTGCCGAGCGTAGCGAGGCAGGGCTCGTCAGAGCTTGCTCTGACGGTGGACTGAAAGGGCGAGGCGGGATCGGGGAAGCCCGACGAAGCAAGCACCGCAGCGAAGTCGTTCGAAAGGCGCTTCGCGCCTTTCGTGATGACGAGAGAGCGAAGCTCTCTCGAACCACGAGGAGCGCAGCGAGTCGCGCGAGCCGAGCACGCCGAGGGCTTTCTGGTTCTTGCTGTTCCGTTTCTTCTAAATTCGGATCCCGTAGATCCACTGTTCCCTGCACACAGGTACCGAGCAAACAGATCGGCACGAAGTCCCGGAAACGAGACGGCCAGCGGCACTCGAAGCTCAGATCGCGAGGAACTGGGTGACGAGCAACTTCGTCATGATCGAGATGACGGCGCCGATCCAGGCCAGCAGGACGAAGTGGATGTAGGTGTTGAGCTTGTGGCCGCCGTCGACGGTCCGGATCATCAGGGCCGAGAGCATCGCGCCGAACATGATGATGACGACCAGCAGGAACTCGATGAGGGGGATGTTGTACACCTCGGTGTGGATGAGCGACCCGGCGTCGAAGTTGGCAGTGGAGTCGAGGCCGAGGGTCATCTCCGAGAGGATGTTGACGACCTGGAGGCCGATGAAGAACGCGAACGTCGAGGCGGCGGTGATACCGTAGAGGAGCCCGACGAGCTGGACCGTCGCCTGCTGGCGCTGCTTGCGGAGTTGCTGGACCTCGCTCATGTTCTCGGCGATGAGTTCGCCGAGCATCTTGGGCGAGCCACCCATCGAGCGCCCGACGAGGTACATCTCCGAGAACGTCTGGATGAGGTAGGACCGACAGTCGGCGGTGAAGTACCGCCACGCGCCTTCGGGCTCGATCCGCATGTTGAGTCGCTTGTAGAGGTGGTCGAGGTTCTCCGTTAGCGGGCCGAAATCCTTCTTCCGGAGCGACTTCAGCACCTTCGACGTCGTCGACTGCTTGGCGCCCTCCGTCGCGCCGAGGGCGCGGATGAAACTCGGGAACTCGTCGTCGCGGCCCTTGATCCGCTGTTCCTCCTGGCGGACGACGATGCCGGGGATCAACAGCGGCGTGATGGGGACGACCGGATGGAGTGGGATGGGGACGTCGTCCATGAAGAAGAAGAGGTGCTCCAGCGTCAGCGGCGAGACGCCGAACATCCCGCCGATGGAGACGAACGCGAGGACCGCACTCAGTCCCAGACCGACGTAGGTGGCCTTGTCGATACGCTCCTGGGCGGGCGAGGGGTACTTCTCGGGGTGGAACCACAGCGGGTCGTAGGGTGCCATCGACCGGATGGCGAGGTAGAAGCCCGACTGGACGAAGATGTACATCACGATGACGGCGCTGACGGTCATCGTCGGGTTCGTCCCCGTCAGGACGGGGAGGACGACGGCGAACACGAGCGCGAACGTCATCGAGAGGACCATCGACAGGTACAGGTCCTTCATCACCTCCAGGTTGTCCATGGTCCCCTCGTACACCGTCGAGTAGTTCTGGATGATCTGCTCTTGCTCGCCGATGAGGTAGTCCTCCAGCGACTGGCCGGCGCCGAGGGTGTAGGCGAGGCGGTCGAGGAAGTCAGAGACCGCGTCGGAGGGGACCTCCTTGGCGCGGCGGCGGCAGGCGTCGTCGAGGCTCTGGTTCCAGGTGTCGACCAGTTCGACGATGCGGTGCATCTCGTTGGCGAGTTCGCCGTACTCCTCCTCGCGGGCGAGCGTGCGGAACACCTCCATCCGGTCGATCTTCGTCGTCGCCAGCACCGTCATGTGGGTCACCATGAGGTGGAACCGGTCGTTCAGCTGCTGGCGCCGCTGTGAGAGCAGTATCTTCGGGTAGATGACGGCGGTCCCCATCGCCAGGAATCCCAGCAAGGGGATGGGGAGCCGGATCATCATCGGCAGATCGACCAGGACGGCGACGACCACCGAGAGGACGAAGAACACCCCGGAAGGGAGCAGGATGAAGAAGAGATATCGCTCCAGGGGGATGTGCATCTTCCCGTAGGAGTCGACGAGCGAGGCTATCGTCTCGGTGATCGTCGTCGGGAGTCTGTTCTCGGCCTGGCTCGACGCCATCGTCAGTCGGGTCTGGCGATGGTGAACGGGAGGCCCTCGACGCCGTCCCGCTGGAAGTTCTCGATCAGCTCGTTCACCTCATGGTAGCCCAGGATGTTCTCCTGGATGGCCCGCTCGATGATGTTGGCGCGGAACTGCAACTCGTTGTAGATGTCCCGCGTGTCCTCGTAGCCCAGCAGCGTCGCGATCTGCTCTTCGAGGACGAAGGAGTTGTTCATCCCCTGGAAGACGATCTCGTCCTCGACGGGGTCCCAGTAGAACGCCTGCCGGGTGACGACCCCGTCCATCTCCTTGGAGTACCCTTCGATCTCCTGGACCGAGGTAACGCGACGCAGCACCTGGTCGCCCTGCTTGACGCGGTTCTGGAACAGCGCGACGTCGGCGACGTCCATGAACGTCTCGGGGACGTTGATCGGTTCACCCGTGAAGCGCTGGATCATGGAGACGATGTCGCTCGCGTGGAAGGTCAGCATGACCGGGTGGCCGGTCTGGGCCGCCTGGAACGCCATGCGACCCTCCTCGCCACGGACCTCGCCCACGATGATGTAGTCGGGACGGGACCGGAGTGCGGCGGCGACCAGGTCGAACATGTCGACGCTGGTCCCCTCGTCCTCTCCCTCCCGGGTCAGCAGTTGCTGCCAGGTGTTGTGCGGCGGCAGCACCTCGGCGGTGTCCTCCGCGGTGTATATCTTGGAGTCCTGCGGGATGAACGACATGATGGAGTTCAGCGTCGTCGTCTTCCCCGAGGCCGTCTCCCCGACGACGAACACCGTCTGTTCGTTCTCCAGGCAGAGCCAGAGGTACGCCGACAGCTCCGGCGAGAGCGTCATCCACTTCGTGATCTGGAAGATGGAGAGGGGGGTCTCGACGCCCTGGCGGATGGTGAGCGAGGGACCCTTCAGCGAGACGTCGTCGGAGTAGATCAGGCTCAGACGCGATCCATCAGGTAAGGTCGAGTCGACGATGGGGTCGGAGTCGGAGACGGGGTCGCCGATGCGTTCGCCCATGTTCCGGAGCCACTGGTCGAAGGCCTGGTCGCTGGGCCACTCGACGGTGGTCTCGAGCATCCCGTACACCTCGTGGTCGACGTGGCACTCCTGGCGCCCGATGACGTGGATGTCCTCGTTCGCCGGGTCGCGCATCACCGGTTCGAGCGGGCCGAGGCCGACGATGTCACGGTTGAGCCGGTAGAGGATGTTCTCGTAGGTGCGCTCGTCGACCTCCACCTTGCCGACGGCGCCCAGGTTGGCCATCCGGGTGAGGACGCCGCTGTTGCCGCTCTCGTCGCGGACTTTCGTCGAGTCCTGGAGCAGTTCCTCGATGCGGTCGTCGTACTCGGCCTCGCTCTGGGGAGCCGCCTTCGTCACGGACTTCTCCAGGAGCTTGTTGCGGACCTTCTGGAAGACGACCTGTTCGTCCTGGTCCAGCTCCGGCTCGATGGCGTAGTACTTCATCTCCTGGCCCAGGTCGCCGTAGATGTGGCAGTAGATCGGGCCACCGACCGGATAGAGGACGTTCGGCCGGTGGGACTCGTACTTGCTGTCGGCCTCCTCGATGTACTTGGGGAACTCGCCGGTGATCTGTTTGAACTTCTTGAGGTGGTCACGCAGGTGCGGGCGCCGCGCGGCCACCTGCCGCAGTTCGTCCGACGGTTTCGGTCGGCCGTGGTCCGTCATCAGGCCACACTCCGTGATTCGATGACGATGCCGGTCCCCGAGCGAACGGAGTACCCGACGCTGTCTCCGACCTGTTCGCCCATGCCGGCGAAGCGCTTGACGCTGATCTGCCGGCGAACGTCGTTGCCCACCTCCACCATCTCCAGTTCGAGGAAGACGTCGGCGATGGCCCGGAACGGCCCGATGGCCTCTTCGGCCAGCGTCGACGGGTCGACGGTCAGCATCACGCACTTGCCCCGCGAGATGATGTCCCTGAAAAAGGAGATGATCTCCAGGGCCGCCTGGCGCTCGTCGTTCTGGCGCACGAGCGCCTCGAACTTGGGGTCGTTCCGGAGGATGGAGTCGAACGTGTCCACGATGATAACGTCCGACTCCCACATCACCTTCGCCTCCATCAGCCGCTTGAGCAGTTGCTTCCGTTCGCCCTCTTCCTCGTTGCCCGAGAACGTGTTCCCGTCGCCGATGTCGGCGTGGAGGAAGAGCAGGTTCTCGTTGAGGACGTGGTCGACGACGTCGTATGACAGCGAGTGCATCTGGTCGAGGAAGCTCCCGACGGTCAGCTCCGTCGAGAGCATGGTGACGTCGTTGCCCTCCTCGCAGAGGCCGTAGGCGAACCGCTGGCTGATAGCGGACTTCCCGGCCCCGTAGTCACCCTCGACGAGGATGATGCTCCCCGGTGGGATGCCGCCGCCGAGTTCGGCGTTCAGTCGGTCGTGCTCGTCCAGTCCGAGCGAGAACAGATCGTTGCGTGCGACACTCATGTTCGGAATTTAAACACCTCCTCGTCCGCGTTGACGATCAGCTTGACCCGGTGGTCGCCGCTGTCGAGCGGGTGGTCGATGTCGAGTCGGACCACGTCGCCGGGGCGCCACCGGTCGCCGCCCCCGATCAGCGTCGCCTCGACGTCCGTCTCGAAGACGCCGTTGACGAACAGGTCGATCCGGTCCGCCCGCGGCGGTAACGTCTCCGAACCGGTGTTTTTCACGTGGAGCGTGATGTTGCCGGTCGCGCTGTCGTAGACGGCGTCGCTGCCGGCGTCGGAGATGATCTCGACGTCGGTCCGGACGTTCTCCGAGACGTCCAGCCCCTGGTCGGATATCGCCTGGCCGAGGCGCCCGACCGTGTCGGTGAACACGCCGGCGACGCTGGCGGCGATGACCATGCTCGCGATGAACAGGATCAGGTGCGAGGCGGAGACGCTCGCCACGTCAGGCCACCCCCGTCGTTCGCGTCGCGGACACACCGGGCCCGGTGACCAGCTTCACCCGGCCCGGGTCGCTGTCGAGGCTGGTTACGGTGATCGCCAGGGTCTCCTGGGGGAGCCAGAGGTTCGTCGCACCGTCCCCGTCGACCGACGTGGCGTACCCGCTGACGTAGGCGTTGTCCGCCAGCAGGTCGACGTCGTCGACCGCCAGTTCGGTCGACCCGGTGTTGTTCGCGCGGACCGTGAGCTCGCCGGCCCCGCCGTCCCAGGTCGCCGACCAGATCTCGATCTCCGTGTTCTGCTGGACCAGCGTCCGGTCGGTCCGGTCCTCCTGGGCGTCCGAGACCGTCTCGAAGCCGTTGACGGTGGCCGAGTGAAACATGCCGAAGCCGACGAACATCGCCGCGAAGATGATCGCCGCCGAGCCGCTAACGCTGAAGCCCATCGGCACCTCCACCCACGAGTTTCGACAGGGCGACCGCCTGGCCGCTGTCGTCGTCAAGCTGGCTGATGTACTGGAGACTGCGCGTGTGGTGGTCGATGGTCAGGCCGCCGTCGCCACCGCCCACGTCGTCGAAGCCGCGCAGGACTTCCTGCAGGTCGTCCGCGACGTCCTCGTTGATCCAGTCGATGGTCTCGTAGTAGTCGATGGCGCGGGCGGCCTCGCGGTGGCCGGCCTGCTGGAGCAGGAACTCCAGCCACTCGACCACGATGAGGTCGCTGGCGAAGCCCGACGGCAGCGTGGCGAGGTACGGCTTCCCGCCGTCCGTGGCGGCCGAGTCCCCCGGAGTCTCCGCTTCGGCCGACTCGGGCTCCGGCTCCTCGGCGGGCTCGACCGGCTGTTCCGGCGTGCTCTCCTGTGCCGACGACGATTCATCCACCGTTTCCGCCGCCGGTTCGTCGTCGACGACGTCGTCGAACTCCTCCTCCTCGAACAGTTCGTCGCCTTCCAGGCCGTCGACATCGTCGTCGCTCTCGTCCTCGAAGTCGTCGTCTTCGAACAGCTCGTCGCCCTCGAGGCCATCGTCGAAGTCGTCGTCACCCTCGTCGTCGGGGGCTTCGCCGTCTGCCCACTCGGCGTCGCCGGAGTCGTACTCGTCCTTGAGCTCCTGGAACGACTTCCCGCCGTCGCCACCCTCGTCCCCGCCGTCGAGGTCGTCTTCGTCGTCGAAGTCGTCCTCGAACCCCTCGTCGAAGGTGCCGCCGTCGTCCTCGAAGGCGTCGTCGCCGCCGTCGTCGCCGAACATGTCGTCGACGCTGTCGCCGGCGTCGGCGTCGTCCTCGACCAGGTCCTCGTCGAAGAAGCCCTCGGCGTCGGCGTTAGCGATGCCGTCGTCGATGTCCTCCTCCTCGCTCCCGCCGTCGTCGTCGTCGAAGAGGCCGAAGGAGCTCTCGCCGCCCATGCCGCCGCCCATCCCGGCCTCGATGTCGTCGGCGAAGGGGTTCACGCCCCGGGTGACCATCTCGTAGATGTCCAGCAGTTTGCGCACGTTCTCCTGGACTTCGTCGACGGACTCGCTGATCTGCTCGTTCTCCGTCCGGACCGTGCTGACCGTCGAGGACAGCGACCCGACCTCGTTCTCCAGTTCGTCGAGGCGGTGTTCGAGTTCGTCGGTGTCCGCGCCGGCCGCGTCGTCCATGTCACCGAACTCGTCGCCGCCGAAGCCGTCCAGGTCGTCTCCACCCTCGTCGCCGCCGAGGCCGCCGAGGTCGCCGAAGTCGTCGTCGCCGTCCTCGGCCATCAGCCCACCGCCGTCGGCCATCTCGTCCCCGCCGGCAGCGTCGCCGTCGTCCTCGTCGGAGAGGATGGAGTCGAACATGTTCTTGATACTCATCCCGACGAGCCCGCTCGTGAGCAAGATGATAATGGCGGGCGCGATAGCGGTCCCCCCGGGGACAGCCACCTGTAGTGCCGGGACAATCGCGGTACTACTCATTATCCAGTACAATGCTACCTCCTACCCTTCAACATTCCGGCCGTCGTATCAATCCTGATAACATGCTTCCCAGATATTCATCAATTACCCCGGACACGTCTGACGGGCGGCAGACGGACAGCTTCCGGCCGCTCCGGACCTTCAGACGTGCCGAATCGCAGCGAGAAACGCGGCAGTGTCGACAGTTGCCACGTCCGACAGAATATGCAGGAGCGGTACAGCTGTGACGTGCAGTCGTCTGGCCGTATTCGCACGGGCTACAACTTGGTCGAGTCCTGGCTCGCGCTCTTGACGACCAGGTCGCCCGTGGCCGCTTCGAGCTTGAGCGAGCGGCCGTGGTCGCCGCCGACGTCCTCGCCCTCGATCGGGATCGAGAACGTCGCGAGCGTCTCCCGGACGCTGTCGAGGTTCCGGGACCCGATGGAGGAGCCGTTCTCCGAGAAGTCGAGCATGTCGCTTCCGCCAGCGACCTTCGCCGTGATGCGACGGCGGTCGGCGCCGCGGTCCTCCATCGCCTCGACGAGTACCTCGATGCCCGTGTCGGCGAACTTCGCCCGGTTCCCGTCGGTGTTCTCCGCAGTCGGCAACATGACGTGGACGAGCCCGGCGACCTCGGCCGTCCCGTCGTACAGCGCGACGCCGATACACGAGCCGAGCCCGCTGGTGGTGAGGACGGCCCCGCTGGTGGTCACCTCGAACTCCGCGATGCCGACCTTCTTCTGCTCGGTCGGCATCTCGGTGCTGCCACCGGTGGTACTCCCGTCGTATACCTTCATTATTTGAAGAGCTGTTCGGCGTCCGCCTCGGTCTCGTCTGCGCGGTCGACGTCGAGGGCCTCAAGGGCAGCCCGCAGTTCGGCCTCGTTCGGGAGCGCGTGGATCTCGCTCTGGAACTCGATCTCGTCGGTCTTCATCGTCGACTCGATGATGAACGCGTGCTCCTGGTGCTGGCCGACCTGGGCCGCGAGCGGGTCGACGATGGCCCGACCCATGTCGTGGACCAGTTCCGGGGGCGTGTGTTCGACTGACGTCTGGAGGACGTTGGCCCAGCCGTCGACGAACCCACTGGTCATGATGTTTCCTAGTTCTTCGATGGCCGACTTGTGTGCTTCGGTGAGTTCCGTCCCCTCGGCGTCGGTCGGCATGAGCGCGTCGGCGACGTTCCGCGCCGACACCTCGTCGAACAGCACCATGAGGTAGCCGCTAGGGGTCCCAGTGAACTCGACGACCGTACCGACGTACGTCTCCGTCCCGATCTGTTTGGGGACGTCCTCGATGGCCGCGAAGCTGATCTGGGTGACCTCCGCCGTCGTCTCGATACCCGTCATCATCTCCACGTTCTGGGCGGCCTTCTCCGTTCCCTGCGTGGTCATGTCGTTGAACACTTCGAGCTTGTCCACGGGGATGGCGTCTTGGCCGGGGTCACCGAGTTCGCTCATCAGGCCCGCCAGCGGGTCGTACTCCGGCAACATGTAGATGTAGAAGCTCACCGACTCCCCGACCCACTCGATGGACGACTTGAACACGAAGATCTGTTCGTCCTCCTCGTTCGCGGGAGGCTCGGGGAGGACGTCGGCACCAGTCCGTTCGATGTACTGGGGCGGACTGTGGTCGATGGTCGCCTCCAGGTAGTCGGCCCAGCCGTCGATGAACCCGCTCATCATGATGTTGCCGATCTCCGCGACGCCGCTCCTGGCCATCTCGCCGTCGGCACCGCCGGGAACGAGTGCCTCGATCAGCGTCCCGACCGAACCTGACTCGAACACCAGCACCGTCTGGCCCTGCAGCGCGCCGTCGAAGTCGAACTGGACGCCGACGAACTCGTCGTCTCCCAGTTCCTCGCCGACGTCGGCGCGGCTCATCAGCGTGATCTTCGTGATGTCCACGACGGCGTCGATGCCGGTCAACTGCGACAGCGACTCGGTCGCCTGCGTGGCCCCCTCGTGTGCGAGCTGGTTGAACGTCCCCAGCGATTGAATGTCGACTCTCATCTCACGAAGGGACGACGTCCTCGATGGCCTCGATCACGCTGGGTTTCTGGAAGGGCTTGGTGATGTAGCCGTCGGCGCCGGCCCGGACCGCCTCTTTCATCTTCTCTTCCTGCCCGACGCTCGTGCACATGATGACGTTGGCGTCGGGGTTGGAACTCTTGATGTCGTCGGTGGCCTCGATGCCGTCACGGATGGGCATCACGATGTCCATCATCACGAGGTCCGGGGCCTGTTCTTTGTACACCTCGACGGCCTCGACGCCGTTCTCGACCTCTCCGACGATGGTGTGGTCCTCTTCGAGAATCTCCCGGAGGAGATTGCGCATAAACTCCGAATCGTCCGCGATCAGTACCTCTGGCATGCCTATCACTAATCGGATACCGTGATCATCCAGATAAACTCTTCCTCTAAATTATCGGTGCTGATATTCGATCGACGGCGCCGTCGAACGGGCGGCACCAGGCCCACTCAGAACAGCGGGACCGCTGCCGACAGTTCCCGGGCGATGCCGAGCGCGTACGGGCCGTACTGGAAGTACTCGACCCCCGCCAGGAAGAGGAAGGCCGTCGTCGCGCCTGCGGTGACGCCCAGGACAGTCGCTACCCACCCGCTCTGAACCCGCTCCGGCACGAGTGCCCGACCGCCAACCGTCAGCGCGAGGAGACCAGCTGCCCCCAGGTCGACGAGCGCGTGGAATTGCATCGCTTCACCGACGGCGACGTCCAGGAACGCGAGGACCGCCACGATCACCGCGGTGCCGCCGACGACCGTCACCACGTACGTCCCACCGACCCGCCTCGGCGCCTGGGTCACCGCTTCGTGGACCGGCGGAAGCCTGACGACGCCGTACAGCCCGAACGGCAGCGCGTAGACGATGTACCGGACCGTTATCATCGAGTAGAGCGGCAACCGGGACAGGTAGATGACCGTCAGTAACACGCCGAGCGCGACGACGAGCAGGTCCGTCTGCCGGCGCGGCGAGAGCGTCCAGGGCAGCGGAATCCTGCGTTCCCGGGACCGGTCCACGACGGACCGATAGACCACCGCGGGGAGCGCGAGGAGGCCACCGAGCAGGGGCGCGCTCTCGAGGACCGTGAGGTCGATCATCTCGTGGTGGTTTATCCAGTGCCTAAGTCCGGGGATCCGACCGCTTCGACCGAAGACGTGCCAGAGGCGGTCCGGTTCCGACAGGACCGCGAGGCCGGATTCGACCGTCAACACGACGAATCCGAGGATGAAACCGATGTTGTCGACGGCGCCCTGGAAGGGGCCGAGCAACGGCGCGAGCAGCGGGGCGAGAACGCTGAGTGGGTTCCCGCCACCGCCGCCCGAACTGTCGCCACCACCGCCTGACCCGGCGCCGTCGTCGGAGCCACTACTGCCCCCTGCCTCACTCCCCCCACCTTCGCCACCTGAGCCCAGCAAATCGCCGCTGCCACCACCCGATGCGCCACCCCCACTACCGGTGGAGAGCACCTCACCAGACGGCGCCAACTCGACGCCGCCCGACCCCTGGTTCGGCAGCATCCGCGGCGGTTCGAGCGGGTTCCCCGCGATGAGGAGGTTGGTCAGAAACATCGGCGCGAGGCCCACGATCAGTCCGCAGACGATGACGGCGAGTCGCTTCCGGTCCCTGATACCGCCGGTGAGCAGGTCGACGGTTCCGAGCGCCAGCAACGCGAACAGGCCCTCGAACGCGTGGACCCAGGCGACCAGCGAGACGAACACGTACGCGCCCGCGAGGGCGACGTAGGCTCGCCGGCCACTCGCCTGCCGACTCCGGGCGAAACAGAACACCGACCCGATCAGCAGCGTCGCGACCAGGACGTGGCGCTTGGGTATCGACGCCCAGAAGCCGATCGGGAACGCCAGGACCACGGCGACGCCGGCGGCGACGGCCACGCGCCGGTGGTGGAACACCCCGACGAGTCGATAGAACAGGACGCCACCGAACGCGGCAGCCAGCAGCGTGCTCAGCTGAAGCGCGATCAGGTGGAGCAGGTCCGGGTGCAGCGGCGTGGGTGAGAGCGCGTTCACGGCGAACGTCGCGATGGCGACGCCGACACCGACCACACGGACCCACGACCTGTCGAGAAGCGTCGCGACCTGGCGAGCGAGCGCCAGGAGGGAGAGACTCCAGGCGGCGGCCAGGGCGAGGTGCAGCGGTGCCAGCACCGTGGCGGCCTGGAGCCCCCAGACCACTGGCAGCGCCAGGAACACCTGGCCGTAGTTCCGGCCGTAGAGCCGACCGCCTGACTCGTGTAAACCGGGCTGGGAGCCGAGCGTCAGCGAGTACTGGATCTCCGTGATCGCCAGGCGACCGTCGGCGACGTTGAGCAGGGCGTTCGCGATGGCATAGGAGTCCGAGATGAAGAAGCCGACCCGCCAGGTGAGCCCGAGAGCGACGACCAACCCGAGCCAGAGCGCCAGCCCGGTCCGGTCGCCGAAGGCGACGCGACCGACGACGTGTGCGAACGAGCGCCAGTCGCGCTCGCCCGCGAGATAGCGGTCGACTGCCGCCACGACGTCGGTCATCGTGCCACCGCCACGACGTCGATCATCGCCCCACCGCCACGCTCTCGTTCACCGAGACGACCGTCTCGTCGACCTCGAAGCTCTGGACCCGGACCGTGACCCTCGCGTCGTAGCGGTCCGCCGCAACGTCGTCGGGGTCGAACGCCTGGTCGACCCCCCGGACCGTGACCGTCTGGCCGTCCCGGTTAGTGAGTGATTTCGTCGCCGCCTCGTCGACGTCCAGCGCCGGCACCTCGACCCGGTAGACGAGTCTGGGGTCGCCGTCGACGCCGTTGACGCGAATACGAATGTCGGGGATCCGGAGGTACTGTACACCCGTGCCGAACCGGCCGTCGTCGATTCGCAGACGCTCGCTGGGTAGCGAAACTACCGAAACTTCCGCCGTCCCGTCGCCCACGACGGCCGACGTCGTCCCGGCCGTAGTGACGCTGGCCACGCCGTCGCTCCCGAGCCCGGCGCTCGACGCGACGAGCGTCAGGAGGATAACCCCGACCACGCCCCACTCCAGGCTCCGCAAACTCGCCATCTTGTCAGAGGGTACCCGGAGACGCGCTAAAAGGTTCGGCCCCAATTCTCAGCGTTGAACACCGCCGTCCTCCCCGACTGCCGCGAGGAGGTCGGCGATGGAGTCGTCCGGCGAGAGCCCCTCGGTCTGGACGAGCGTCTGGATACTCGAGGGCGGATACGTGACGGGGACGTTGGACTCGCTGAGGAGGATGCCGAGTACCTCCTCCACCGGCGTGTCGGCGTCGATCTGGCGCGCGTACCACAGCATCAGGCTCTCGAAGACGGTGACGATGTCGTTCGAGACCATCTGCTGCTGGCTCACCGTCCCGTCGAATTTCGCCGTGACGTCGAAGCCGTACTGCGAGTTGGTGTCCTCGAGGTTCTCGTGGAGCCACTGGTGAACCGAGGTGTCGGTGAACTGCGGCTCTGCCCGGGGCTGTTCGCGCGACCGCTCGGGCGACTGGTCGGACTGGGAGACCGACGCCGTCGAATCGGTCCGGACGTTCGGGGAGACGACGTACCGGCCGTCGTCGATCTGCTCGACGTGCTCGTCGTCGTCGATGTCGAGCTCTTCGGGGGAGAGGATGCGGCCATCCTCCGGGTTCGGTTTGTCCTCCCCTGATGCCATGCCTTACCGTGTGTGATACACCGCTATAATTCCGTCGCCCGTTCGAGCGCGCAAGCGCTGCCGCTCTCGGGTGACGTGAAAAAACGGAAAAGCTGCGGCGTCAGTTTACAGCGCGACCGTGGACTTGCCAGAGAGCGTCTCGGGTGCGCTCACAGTGGCGGTCGTCGTACCACCGGACTGCGTGTTCAGCTTGATGGTGACCGTCTCACCCTCGTCGATACCTGGACCGGAGATCTGGCTCGCATCGAAAGTGAGCACTGCACGGTCCGCAGGGTCGTTCAGCACGTTACTGTCGTCGATCGAGCTGTCGTCGTCCTGGAATGTGCTCGTCGTGAACGCGGTACCGCTCGCAGAATCAGCGTAGGTCAGGTCGGCCGTGGACGAACTGTCGACCCACTGAGCGATCGTCGTCTCGAGGTCGACGTTATCGGCGCCAGGAGCTCGTTTTACGGTGATCTCGACCTGGCTGATGACGGGGTCGCCGCCGTTATCAGCGACTTCACCGACAGTACTCACGACCTGCAGCCGGTCAGTGACCTGCGAACTGGACTGCTGGCCTGTTTCTTCTGCGCTACTCTGGAGGAAGCCGGCGGTATTGATGAGGACGCCCGCGGCGATCGCGGCGACCAGCACCATCGCGATGAACACGATGAGGGTGCCGATACCGACCTGACCTCGGTCTTCGTTGTTTGTGATTTTCTCGAACATGGTTATCTCGTATGCGTCCGGGGCGCGATGCCGTCCGGACTCTGCTATCAACTCTCTACTTTCCCCTAATAAGGGTATCTGGCCAGTTATTGAGGATGATAACACATAATGGTGGCATCCAACTTTGGATCAGCGAGCGATAACGGACAATAGAGCACCTCAACCAACCATCTCGAATTGGCTGGTTCTGCCGTTCCGAAGATCGATATCTGAGAAGGGAGCGGGTTGTCTGGCTGTGCCAGGTCGGGACGGTTCGGTCGGCGAGAGTCAATCGTACGTGACGAGACTGTACATCACGAAGAGGTACCCGAAGGTCGTGAGCCCGCTGTTGACGAACAGCAGGGATCGGGCCCCGTCGAAGTCGGTGATGAACGCGCTGATCATGGTCGCGGCCGCCCCGGCGACGGCCAGTGAGAAGCCCAGCGAGAGGTGCAACATCGCGCGGCGAGACGTCTGGACGTAGGCCCGCATCGCCATCCCCACCATCGTGAGGCCCGCCACGACGAAGACGAGCGTGGATATCGCGTAGAGCGTTTCTATCATCGGCATTGAATAGTTGGTTTCGAACTACCAGTATTAAATCCACCCTCGAAAATATCCTACGTGATAATCGGAAACGGGGTTTCGTTCGGGCGGGTCGAGAACTCACCCGGCAGGTGGGACGACCTGGCCGACGCGATTGAGATCTACTGTAATGCGCGCGTGTGCGCGTGAGAAGAGAGACAAGAGGGAGAACATGAGGTAGATGAGAGGGAAGCGGTACGAGGTGGAGACCCTGGAGAGTGCCAGCCTACCCGAAGCGTCCGACACGGGTGCCGTGACCGGCTACTTAGCTCTCGGAGAGAGTCCGCCAGGCCTCGTCGAGCTTGTTCGTCACTTCCGTCCGTTCCTCGATGTGGACCGTCAGTTCCTCGTCGAAGTCGACGCGGACCTCCTCGACGTTTCGTCGGTACACCTTGATCCGCCGGCGGTCGTCCGAGAGAATGTTGTCGTGCAGTTCCAGGAGGTCGTGTTCCGTGAGCTCGTCGATACGTCGGTAACACGTGGCGATCGGAATGCCGAGTTCGTCGCTGAGTTCCTGGGCGGAGGCTGGCTCGTCCGTGGCGTCGAGAATCTCGGCACTGTATTTGTTCCCGAGCGTTTGCAAAATATCCACTGAAGCCATCGGTTATCAAATGATATATTCAGTCTACTATAAAGCTATCGCCGGTGATACCGCCCGATACTGGGGGATGGCCGCTTCGGCGCGAGTCCTTACCAGGGCCAGGGAAGGAGGCTGATACGTCCCGTTTTCCCAGATAATAACCGGTTAGGGACTCTATATCGGGGAGTCGCCTTCACCCATCATGGAGAAGGCGCTCGCGTTTTCGTGGACGTTGATGCCGCCCCAGTCGATCTCCATCGGGTAGATGTCCGTCTCGATGTTCTGCTTGCGCATCTTCGCAACCCAGAGGTATCGGTTGACGCCCGAGTCCGTCGGCGTCTGGATGAGGTAGATGTTGCCGTCGGTGAGATAGTTCTCCAGGCCGATCTCGGTGTCGGGGAAGACGGCGCCCTGTTCGTTGGTCATCAGCGTCGTCAGCTCGTTCTCCCGGAGGATGTCGGTGAACTTCAGCAGGTAGGTGCGCTTCTCCCGCTCGCTCTCGAAGAACAGCTCGAACATCGCCAGCGAGTCGAGGACGAGGCGGTCGTACTCGTCGTCTTCCAGGTCGTCGAGCAGGAGTTCCAGGGAGGAGGAGAAGTCGTTCTCACGGAGCAAGACCTGCTTGTCGTAGACCTTGATGTCGCCGCTCTCGACGTAGTCTGGCCACTTGTCGAAGCCGATGGATTCGGCAGCCTCACGCAGGTCTTTCTCGTTTTCCTCGAACGAGAGGTAGATGCCCTTCTCGTCGAACTGGTCGACGCCGTTGTAGATGAACTGGAGACCGAGGATCGACTTCCCGGCACCCGGATTCCCGCTGACCAGGGTCGTCGAGTTCTTCACGATGCCGCCGTTGAGAATTTCGTCGAGGCCGTCGATGCCGGTCTTTGTGAGCTCTATCATAGTTGAATCGGTAGCAGCGCGTAACTGGGGGATTGCGTAGAGGTGTGTCGGGTGAGTTAAAAAGTCTTGTTCATAGTCGGACGCGGTGAGTCGCGCGTTCGCGGGCGTAGCGGGGGAATCCGTCGATCAGGCGGCGTGAACCGCCGCGGGGTCGACCCAGATGACGAAGCCGTCGTCCCGCTTGACGACGCCGCGTATCGATCCGCCGCTGCCCTCGCCCGGCGAGGCGTCGACGTTTTCGAGGTCGACCTGAACGACCTGATGCACCTCGTCGACGAGCCAGCCGGCGGCCGACTGGTCGGCGACGATGGCCGGGTCGAAGACGACCACGCGCCGCTCGGCGCCGTCCCCGTCGATGTCGAAGATGGTCTTCGGGTTGACGATGGACGTCGTCCGTCCGCGCAGATCCATCACGCCCTCGACGTGTTTCGGTGCGTTCGGTACCTGCGTCAGGTCGCCGACGTCGACGATCTCGGTGACGTAGTCGATGCTGACGCAGTACGTTTCCTCGCCCAGTTCGAATTCGAGCACCTGGCCCTTCGTTCCTGACATAGTATCCTGACCGCTCGATTACGTACAGAGGGGAGCCCGCAACGAGACTTAAAGATGCCTTCCGGACTATCAAAGTTGATTACGTAGGCGGAGTCTTTATTTCGGTTCCCCGACCGACTTCGGTGTACGAATGCACCCGTCCAGGACCGTCCGGTTGACCGTGCTCACTGGGGGTCGCCGGTGACGATGACCGGTGGTCGAACCAGCGTCGTCGTCGCGGACGACTCCCACTTCATGCGGAGCGTCATCTCGGACATCCTCGAGACGGGCGGTCTCGAGGTCGTCGCGGAGGCCCGCAACGGCCGGGAGGCCGTCGACGCCGTCAGGGACCACCGGCCCGACGTCGTCACGATGGACGTCGAGATGCCGGAGATGAACGGTATCGAGGCGGTCGAGCAGATCATGGGCGACTACCCGACGCCGGTCGTGATGCTGTCGGCCCACACCGACGAGAACGCCGACGTGACGTTCGAGGCCCTCGACAAGGGGGCAGTGGACTTCTTCACCAAGCCCGGCGGCGAGGTGTCGATGGAGATGTCGCGCCTCAAAGACCAGCTCGTCGAGATCGTGACGACGGTCGCCCAGGTCGACGTCGCCCGGAGTCGCGAGGACGAGTCCCGGTCGCGGGCCGAGACCGGCCCCGCCGCGTCGTACGCGGCGGATCCGACGCTCATCATCGGTTCGTCGACGGGTGGACCGAAGATGGTCGAGCGCGTGCTCTCGGAACTGCCGCTGGAGGCCGACCTGCGGGTCCTCGTCGTCCAGCACATGCCCGAGGGGTTCACCGGGCGGTTCGCAGAGCGCATCGACGCCCGGAGCGCGTACGACGTCCGCGAAGCGACCGACGGGGCCCGGATCGGCGGTGGCGAGGCGCTCGTCGCGGCCGGTGACAGCCACATGCGCGTGAAGAACTACCGGAACGGCCGGCTTCGCGTCAAACTCACCGACGACCCGCCGGTCAACAGCGTCCGGCCGGCCGTCGACGTGACGATGGAGACGGCGGCGGCGACGGTCGACGACGTGCTCGTCGGCGTGATCCTCACCGGCATGGGCGAGGACGGCGCGGACGGGATCTGTCGGATCAAGGAGGTCGGCGGGCACACGATGGCCCAGGACGAGGCCACGTCCGCCGTCTACGGCATGCCGAAACGGGCCGTCGAGACGGGCTGTGTCGACAGCGTCCTGCCCATCGGTGACGTCTCCGCGGGCGTCGTCGACGCGATTACGCGGGAGGTAACCTGACCATGGACGACCAGTATCTAGACGCGTTTATCCGCGAGAGCGAAGAGGCGATCACGGCGTTGAACAACTCCCTGCTCGACCTCGAGTCCGATCCGTCGGACACCGAGGCGATGGAGGACATCTTCCGGCGGGCTCACACCCTGAAGGGGAACTTCGGGGCGATGGGCTTCGACGACGGGGCCGACCTGGCCCACGCCATCGAGGACCTGCTCGACGAGATGCGCCAGGACCAGATGGAGGTTACGCCCGAGGTGATGGACCTGATCTTCGCCGGCGTCGACCAGATCGAGGCCATCGTCTCCGGCATCGAGGACGAGGGCGAGGCCGACGTCGACACGGACCCGATCGTCGCCGAACTCCGAACCGTCCTCGAGGATGGCGTCGAGGCCGTCGAGGGAGACGACGCGGCGGGAAGCGACACGACCGGCAGCGTCACGGCCGGCGGCGACACAGCTGACGCGGGGTCGGCCGACGCTGCGTCTGGTGAGACCGGCGACACCGTCGACGCCGACGCGTTGCCCGCCATCGATCCCGAGAGCGTGGACGGCCGAGTCGTCCGGGCGACCGTCGACATCGGCGACTCGGAGATGGCCGGCGTCGACTCGATGCTCGCGCTCGAAGGGATCGAAGATTCACTCGAAATTCTGGCCTGTTCGCCCGATCGAGAAGCCGTCGAAAACGGCGAGTTCGACGACGAGTTCGCCTGCTTCGTCGCGGCCGACGACGCGGACACCGCTACCGCAGTCCTCGACGACGTCGGGAAGATCGAATCCTTCGACGTGGCGGACGTCACCGACGACGTCTCGACCCAGCAGTCCGGGACCCCCGACGGTGACTCCGGAACCGCCGACGCCGACGCGGCGACCGACCACAAGGTCGACGAGATCAAGTCCGTCCGCGTGGACGTCGACCAGCTCGACGACCTCCACGGGCTGGTCGAACAGCTCGTGACGAGCCGGATCAAGCTCCGGCGGGCCATCGACGAGGACGATCTCGGGGCCGCCGGCGAGAACCTCAACGAACTCGACAAGATCACCGCGAACCTCCAGAATACGGTGATGGACATGCGGCTCATCCCGCTGAAGAAGGTCGTCGGAAAGTTCCCGCGGCTGGTCCGGGACCTCTCACGGGAACTGGACAAAGAGATCGAGTTCACTATCGAGGGCGAGGACATCGAACTCGACCGGACGATCCTCACCGAGATATCTGACCCGCTGATGCACATCCTGCGGAACTCGGTCGACCACGGGATCGAGTCGCCCGAGGAGCGCGAACAGAAGGGCAAGCCACGGACCGGCCAGATCGAGTTGCGAGCCTCGCGCGAGCGCGACCACGTCATCATCGAGGTGGCCGACGACGGCGCGGGCCTCGACGTCGAGGCCATCGAGGCGAAGGCGATCGAGAAGGGGGTCCGGTCGGCGGACGAACTGGAGACGATGAGCGACTCGGCCATCTACGACCTGGTGTTCCACCCCGGGTTCTCGACGGCCGACGAGATCACCGACACGAGCGGGCGCGGCGTCGGGATGGACGTCGTCCACGACACCGTCACGCAGCTCGACGGCTCGGTCAGCGTCGACTCGACGCCCGGCGAGGGGACGACGGTGTCGCTCCGGCTCCCCGTGACGATGGCCATCGTGAAGGTGCTGTTCGTCCAGGTCGGCGACGAGGAGTACGGCATCCCGCTGAAGAACGTCGACGAGATCACCCGGTCGAACGACGTCAAGCAGGTCAACGGCCGCGAGGTCATCAAGCACAACGACGAGATATACCCGATCATCCAGCTCGGCGAGACGTTCGACGTCCCCGGCGAGACGAAGAACGGGGACGGGATGCTCGTCCGGGTCCGGGAGTCCGAGCGGCAGGTCGCCCTCCACTGTGACTCGGTCAACAGTCAGGAAGAGGTCGTCGTCAAACCCCTCGAAGGGATTCTCAGCGGCACGGCCGGCCTCTCCGGGACCGCGGTGCTGGGCGACGGAAACATCGTCCACATACTCGACGTGGTGACATTATGAGCAAAGGAGAGGGCCGCGACTTCCGGAAGCTACTGGGCTACATCGAGTCCGAACTCGAGTTCCAGTCGGACTTCTACAACGACGCGTACCTCGACCGGCGGATCACCGCCCGGATGCGCCGGACGAACAGCGACTCCTACGCGACCTACCAGCGCCTGCTCGAACGCGACGAGGGCGAGCACGAGGAGCTCCTGGACTCGCTGTCGATCAACGTCACCGGGTTCTTCCGGAACCCGGACGCCTGGGAACACCTCCGGCCGGTGTTGCGAGAACTCACGGACGAGCATCGGAACGTGCGGCTCTGGAGTGCCCCCGCGGCGGACGGCCGCGAGCCGTACTCCGCGGCGATGCTCGCGCTCGACGACCCCCAGGTCGACGCCAGTCGGATATCCATCCTCGGCACGGACATCAACGCCGACATCTTGCGGGAGGCGCGGGCCGCCACCTACGAGACGTCGAAGACGACGGACATCGAAGAGGAACTCGAACCGCTGGACGACTACGCCAAGTACATCGACCGGGACGAGGACTCCTTCACCGTCCGCGACCCGGTCCGGCGGATGGTCGAGTTCGAACAGCACGACCTCATCCGCGGCGAGCCCAAGCGGGACTTCGACCTGGTGTTCTGCCGGAACCTCCTGATCTACATCGATTCGGAGTTCAAGGTCCCCATCTTCGAGACCATCCGCGACTCGCTGCGCGAGGGGGGCTACCTCATGATCGGCATGACCGAGACGTTGCCGGCGGCCTGCCGCGACTCCTTCGAGGCGGTGGACAAACAGCACCGGATCTACCGGAAAACATGAGTCTCTACGAACTCGAACGGACCGGGGACGTCCAGGAACTCATCCGCGTGATCCGCGAGAGCGACAACGACCGGGTGCGCGCCCGGGGCGCGGAACTCCTGCGGAACTTCCCCGACCACGACGACCGTCGAGACGTCGTCAACGCGCTCGTCCGGGCGGCCCAGGACGAGAACGACGACGTCGCCGCGAAGGCGGTCGACTCGCTCGACGAACTCGGCGGCGACGCCATCGAACAGCTCATCGGCGACGTGGCCGGCGTCGACCTCGACCGGGACGGCGCCGAGTGGGTGAAAGCCAAGGCGTTCGTGAAGGCCCTCGGCGCCGACGTGCCGGAACTCCGGATGGCCGCGGCGAACGCGCTCGGCCAGCTCGAACAGGGCGAGGCCGTCGGCAAGCTGACCGACTGCTTCGACGACCCCGACCCACGGGTCCGCGCCCGCGCCGCCCGCGCCTGCGGCAAGATAGCCGATCCGCGGGCGACGAGTCCCCTCGAAGGCCTCCTGACCGACCGGTCGGCCGAGGTCCGGCGGGAAGCCGCCGACGCGCTGGGAAGCATCGGCAACCGCCAGGCCCTCCAGGCGCTGCTCCCCCTGTACCAGGACGACAACGACCGGGTCCGCCAGATCGCCGTCGGCGGGTTCGGGAGCTTCGAGAACGACCGCCCCGTGGACTATCTGGTGGCCGCACTGACCGACGACTCCCCGACGGTCCGCCGGACTGCGGTGTACTCGCTGGTCGAACTGCTGTCGAACGTCCCGACCGAGCGGAGTCACGACATCCGCGAGACGGTCGTCGAGAAGCTCTCCCAGACCGACGACGCCAGCGTCGTCGTCCCACTGGTCGAGATTTTAGAGGAGAGCACCCAGGGCGCCCAGCGGCGCAACACCGCGTGGTTGCTCGGCCGCGTCACCGGCGAGGAGGAGCGACGGCGCGTCATCGACGCCCTCGTGACGGCACTGGGCGAGGACGACCAGATGCTCCGGCAGTTCGCCGCGACGAGCCTCGCCGAACTCGGCGGTGAGAAGGTCGAGGATCCGCTACTCGACATCGTCAAAGACGACGACCGGGACCCGGAGGTGCGCGCCCAGGCCATCTTCACGCTCGGGAAGGTCGGCGGCGAGCGCTCCCGCGAGGCGCTCGACGCCATCATCGACGACACCGACCACGAGACCATCCGGAAACGGGCGTTCTCCGCCATCTCCAAACTCGGTGGTCGCCGATGAGCGACGGCGAACAGAAACTCGCCGACTCCACGGGGAAGTTCGTCCAGGTCGTCGTCGACGGCCGCAAGCGCAACGAGGTCGACTGGGTGAACGGCCGGCTCATCCTCTCGAACAAACGGCTCGTCCTCGTGAGCAACGAGGGCAAGCGCACCATCGCGCTCTCGAAGGTCAGCGGCGTCAAGTCCGGCACGAACGTGAACGAGGCCATCGCCAAGGTGTCGGGCTACCTCTCCCTGCAGGTCGGGTCGAACGTCACCCTGATCGCACCCCAGGACGTCGACTCGTTCGAGAAGAAACTCTACAGCGCGTTGCTCGACCAGTCCGTCGTTCTCGTCAAACACCCCGCCGTCAAGGGGGGCGTCGTCCAGGACACCGGCTGGGAGAAAGGCCGCCTGTCGACCGAGGACGCCACGGTGAACCTGGCGCTCGCGAACGGCACGTTCGTCGAACTGCTGGTCGACGACGTCGGGACCGTCGAGCGGGCCGAGAAGACCGTCCGCGGGAAGAAGCGACGGACCGTCGAGGTCGAACACACCATCGACGGCACCAGCGTCGAGACCCACGTCTCCGGCGGCGGCCAGACCGTCGCCGTCCTCGAATCGTTCGTCCGCCGCGGCGAGGTCGCCAACCAGACCGACGTCGACCTCTCCCAGGCCGAGAACGAGGTGTTGATGGCGCTGTACTCCGGCGTCTCACCGTTCCAGATCCCCTCCTTCGTCGGCATGGACGTCGACCAGGTCGAAGAGACCTTCCAGCGCCTTATCGAGTACGACATCCTCGAAGACGTCCGCGTCCGGAAAGAGGTCCAGCTTGAAGCTCGGGGCCGGTCCGTCGCGAGCGACGCGATGGCCGACCAGTAATGTTACGTGGTGAACACCGGATCCACCGCGAGCAGCAGGACGACGAACGCCGTCGTCGCGAGGCCCAGAACGGGACCGGCCAGTTCTATGGCGACCAGCGTTATCAGGACCACGAGCAGGAACTGTATCCGGCGGAGTTGCTCGAACTGTGTTTCGGGCACGATAATTTCGATCGCACTGGCAAGGTATAAATAACGACTCATCCGCAGAAGGCTGGTCCCGGAACCGGCCCCACTGCAGTGTGTCCAAGTGTGTCACGCGTGGAGAAACGCTTTTCGTGCAGTCCCCGACGTCCCTGCTATGGCTGACAACGACACCTATCGGGGCGACGCGGCGCAGTTCTACGACCAGCAGGTTTCAGTCTTCGACCGCGACGACGCAGCGTTCTACCGCGACCGAGCGAAATCCGTCGACGGCCCGGTACTCGAACTCGCCTGCGGCACCGGCCGGGTCTACCTGGAACTGCTCCGGGCTGGAATCGACGTCGACGGCATCGACCTCTCGGAGGACGTCCTCGAAGTCCTCCGCGAGAAAGCGGACGACGAGGGGCTCGACCCGTCGGTCTGGCAGGCCGACATGGCCGACTTCGCCGTCGACCGGGAGTACGACCTGATCTACTGCCCGTTCAACGCGATCCAGGAACTGACGGACGTCGCTGACCAACTCGCCACCGTGGATTCCGTGTACGACGCCCTCGCCCCCGGCGGCCAGTTCATCTTCGACGTCTTCGTCCCAGACTTCGAACTCATCTGCGAAGAGTACGGCGAGTGGCAGACCCGGGACGTGGAATATCAGGGAGAACCACACACGTTCCGGACGCGGACGGATATTGCCGACGAAGTCGAGCAGATCATCGCAGTCCAGAACGAACTACGCCAGGGCGACGAGACGGTGTTTACGGAAACGCTCGAAATTAAACTGCTCCCCAGGCGCGAACTGGAACTCCTGGCCCGTCTCTCTCCCTTCGACTCGTGGGACGTGGCCGGTGGCTTCGACGGCGAACCGATCGAGGACGGCGATTCGGTGCAGGTTTGGACGATGGAGAAGTCACCGTGAGCGTGCGGTCGGCATCAAGCATACCGCGCGAGCGAAGCGAGCGCGGTTTCTACCGGACGCGAGCGAACGAAGTGAGCGAGACGTCCGGCCTTTTTTCATCGACGTTTTTTGTGGGGGGTTGAGCGCTCGCCGGAGGCGAGCGCGATGCCCCCCACGAAAAAAGGTCGTTAGTCATTTACGTCCTCCAGGTGCCGGCTGGCCACGACCTCACCAGTGGGCGTGAGCGTCGGGCCGTCGGCGGAGTCCTGGAGGAGCCCCTCGTCCTCCATGTCCTGGAGGAGCATGGTCACTTCGGAGGCCTCGGCGCTGACGATGTTGGCCAGGGGCATCCCGTCGAGGTCGCCGGTCGAGTACATGGCGACGAGGATCTCCGTCTTGTCCGAGGTGAGTTCGACGTCCTGGATCTCCTGCATGAGGTCGCTGTACTCCAGCCGGAGGAATCGGCCGAGGATGGACATCTTCCGGGGCGAGGCCATGGCGGCCTCGGTGGTGATGGCGGTGCCGTCTTTCATGTGCCGGAAGTTGAGCGCCGGGCGGTTCGAGCCCGCGATTTCGCGGGTAGAGCGCTGGAAGTCCGTGACCGTCTTCAGTGACACCTCGAAGGAGCCGCCCGGTTTACGGAACTCGACGGTTCCGGGCTTGAGGAACAGCTTGGCGGTGGTGTACTCGTCGTTGGTGACGCGCCCACCGACGCGAGCGCGTTCCTTGACCGTCGTCTCGGTGCCGTTGAGGATGGCCTTGAACAGCACCGTCGAGAACTTGGAAATCTTGTCGTCGTCGGCCTCGACGACGGCGACGTGGCGGGCGTTGCCGCGCTCGAAGGCGACGGTGACAGTCGAGTCGAAGAAGTCGCCCAGATCCGGCGGGATGTGGCCGACGGCGACGTCGAAGATGCTGGAGAGCGGAATCGTCAGCTTGTCGTCTTCCTTGGCCGCGAGAACCAGTCGCTTCTGGCTGAGGAGGACGCGTCCCTTGACGGGTTCGGCGCGCGTCAGCACCTCGGCGTTGAATTTGCCGACGAAATCAGCGATGATGGACTCCGACATCCTGGCGATGGAATCAGCTACAGCAGCGGTAATCTTGAGCGTTTCGTGCGAGTATCAAACGAGAGAACGTGACTCGACGGCGATAACGGGCCGCTACTCCTCGAGGCTGCGCGCGATGTCAGCCAGCGACGAGTCCGGTCCGTCCGTCGCCGCGTAGACGACGCGGTTGCCGGGCGACCGGAGGCCGTACTTGTGGCCGGCGGTGACGACGTCGAAGTGGACCGAGTCGCCGAAAGCGACGTCGACGTCGTCGAACCACTCGGCGAGGCGGTTCTCGCCCTCGCCCTCGCGGACGAGGCGGGCGTTGTCCGCGGCGCGGCGGATCACCCGGTCGCCGTCGAGGGTCGTCTCCACGCGGCCGTGGTACTCTTCGCCGTCCAGGACGACGCGGAAAACCTCGCCCTCGTCGACCGCGACGGAATCGGGGACCGCGACCTGCGGGCGACCCATTCGACCGACCTGCGAGACCGTCGCGCGGTGGGTCTCGACGGCGTCGTGGTCGCTCGGCAGGCGGTCGGCCACGTTACTCGTCGTCGCCGCCGAGGAGGTCCTCGACGGACTCGTCGCCGCGGGCGGAGATGCGGGCGTTGATCTGGGCCGTCGCGTCGCTGACCTCGCGGCCGCGGACGGTGATGCGCTTGCGCTCGCCGTCGCGCTCGGGGTTGAAGCCGACGCCGCCGTCGGTGAGGATGGACTTGAGGTCCGAACCGCGGACGTCGCCGCGCATCGGTCGACCCGCGTCGTCGGAGCCGCCGGAGATCTCCAGGGTGTAGCCGGCCAGGCCGACCGATCCGCCGTCGACGTCCTCGCCGATGTCCTTGCCGATGAACCGGTTGGCGTCCTGTCCGTCCACGTCTAGCTGGTGCGTCTGGCCGCTCTCGGGGTCGGCGACCGCGACCGTAAATTCTGCCATAGACGTGTGGAATCGTCGGCAGATAAAAAGCCCGTCGAACCCGGGCGCAGATCCCTCCCCGGGTGATACCCTCTCACTCGGCGTCGACGATGGTACTCACGCGTGCGTTCTCCTTGATCCTGATGCCGGCGCCGCCCACCGAGACAGGGACCCGCGACAACTCGTCGACCTGAAGTGTCGGGTGGGAGACGCCGCGTTCGAGCAGTTCCGTGCGGGGCTGGATGGTGACCGTCGTTTCGCCGGTCAGCGACTCGTTGTACTCGACGAGGTACTGACCCTCGCGCAGCGTCCACCACTCGTAGTCGTCGTCGAGATTCCGTTTCTCGCTAGCGTGGGGAGTCGTTTCGGCCGGTTCCAGTTCCCCGCCACCGAAGTCGACGCGGCCGGGTTCGACGATCTCGTGGACCGCTGCGACGGTGAGGTCGAATCCGTCCTCCCCGGCCTGGGTCTCCTCGTGAACGTTATCTTCGACGTACTGCTCGTACATGGATGGGACGTCACGCGGACTCCTGAAAAAAGCAAAGCCGTCGCTCACGACTCGAACCCGTCTTCCCACCGGAACAGTCCATCGACCAGGACCGGGTCGTCGTCCACGAGCAGGCGCCCCTCCTCTCGCAGGTCGGTGATCAGGTCGACGTGGACGGCGCTGTCGTTGCCGCCCTCGCCCTCGGGGAGGCAGGCGTCGTAGGCGCGACCGAGCGCGAGGTGAACCGTCCCGCCCATCTTCTCGTCGAAGAGGATGTTGTCCGTGATGCAGTCGATGCCGCGGTTCATCCCGACGCCGAGTTCGCCCAGGCGTTTCGCGCCGTCGTCAGTGTCGAGCACGTCCCCGATGACAGACTCCCCGCGGGCGGCCTCGTAGTCGGTGACTACCCCGTCCTCGAAGACGAGGCGGACGTCCCGGACCTGGGAGCCGTTGACCGTCATCGGGACGTCGAAGGTCACCTCACCCTCGGTGGCGTGCGGTGAACACCTCGCCCGAGGGGAGGTTGTGGGAGTCGTAGGCCACCGACGCGGCGGAGTTGACCGCGGTCCGGTCCTCGATGGACATCGAGAGGTCGGTGGCGCCGTTCGGGTCGTCGCTGACGATGCGGACCTCGCTCCCCTCGTCGAGGACGTCTTTGAGCCGGGCCATCTCGTCGGCCAGGGACGCCCAGTCCCGCAGGGTGGCGTCGTAGACGAACTCGCTGTAGGCCTCGTAGCTCATCCCGGCCTGCTGGGCCATCGCCCTGGTCGGGTGCTGGGTCGACACCCAGTCGGTGTCCAGGCGGGCCTCGCGGATCCCCTGGCGGGCGCGCGAGTAGGCCTGCCGGCGATCTGCGGGCACGTCGGCCGCGCCGGCGGTGTTGTTCGTCCCCTTCAGCGCGAGGACGACGTCCGCCCGCTCGTACAGCGCTCGCTCGTAGTCCGGGTCGGACTCGAACTCGCCGTCGTGGGCCCGGAGGTATGCGCGGGTTACCTCGCTGGAACTGTACGTAGCCAGCATGTTCGCACCACGGTCGCCCAGTCGCTCGGCCACGGCGACGGCCAGGTCGTGGGCGCCCTCGTCAACTGCGAGGACGACGTCGTCACCCGGGTCGACGCGGGCGCTCCAGTCGACCAGTACCTCGGCGTGTTCCCTGATTCGCTCGTCCATACGACGACGTCGGCCGCCGGCGTCAAAACCCCAGCGTCACCGCCCCGCCTCCCAGTACGGTGCGTGTACTTATCCGGCGCGCGGACTGCTAGCGAACATGGACAGCGACCACGTCCTCGTGCTGTTCCTCGGCCTCGTGCTGGTCGGCGCCGCCGTCGCCCTCGCGCTCTCCTTCCCGGCCGCCTTCGGGGGCGACTCCGAGGGCATCGGCGGCGCGACGCTGGCCTCGTTCGAGACCACCGACGTGTACTGTGGCGACCCGAACACGACGAGCGGGTCCGCAGTCAGAGAGGACATCAGCGGCGGCGAAGCGCTCGTCCTCAACCGGTCGCTCCCGGTCGCCAGCAACGACACGACAGTTTCGGCCTCCTTCGAGGAGTTCGGTCCCCAGCGGTATCTCCTCGAGATAACGTCAGAGACGCCAGAAGCGACGCGGACCGAGACGTCGACGCCCGAGACCGCCACCCCGACCGCGACGCCGGTGAACGGAACTGCGACGAACGAAACCGACGTGAATCAGTCGACGACAGAACCGACCGCCACGGCGACGGCGGCCAACGAGACGGACGGTAACCGGACGGGAGCCAACGAGACCGCATCTCCGACCGAGGTCACTACCACGCCGACCGAGACCGGGTCGACGTGCCACCCCGAGGTCATGTACAACGCGACGATCCAGATCGCCCAGCCCGACGAGTACACCGTCGTCGTCACCTACGACGGCGAGTTCGTCGCCGGCCACTGGCGGGACGGCGACGACGACGGGTCCTACGATACGCTCCCCGAACGACCCGAGCGCGAGGGCGGGGCGAACGAGACGGCGGCGACCGTCAGTTCGGTCCGGCTGGCTCGGTAAGGGCGGGCCGCCGAACGGTTCCTCGCTGGTCCGCGCGTTCCCCGACCGTCTCGTCGGTACCGACCAGGTTTCCCGCGGTCAGCGTCCGGGTCCGTGCCGACCTTTTTGGCGGATGAGGGGGCCAGCGACGCCCACCGATGGGCCACCGTGCACTCGTCGCCTACCGCCAGCCAGACGGGACGTTCACCCTCCGGTACGCCCACTGGGGCGAGAACCTCTCTGCCGCCATCGGCCCGACGTCGCCGCTGGGCGGCTCCGCTCCTCACTCCGGCACGGACGACGTTGCGACCGACCTCGGCGTCGAGCGACGGAACGGGTACGAGCCACCGATCACGACGCGCGTCGACCCCCGACCGCTCACGGTCGGAGCGACCGCCGCCGACGTGGTCGACGCTGTCGACGTGAGCTACGAGTCGCTAGTCGTCGTCTCGCGGACTTTCGAGGCGACTGCCTATCTGGTCTGTTGGCTCGACCCGATGGGGGTCGGATCGGAGATGGTCCTGGTCGAGCCCGACGACGACCCCGAGACGCTCCGGGGCTGGTACGTCGAGACGAAGTCCCGGCTCTCGGGGGCCGTCGCCGACGGGACGCTCACTCCGGAGTCGGCGCGGGCGACGCTCCGCCGGGCGCTGTCGGTGCAGGGAACGCTGTACTCGCCGGACGACGCGTCCTTTTTACGCGACGGGTGACTACTGGGGAGCGTGACGACCGCCGACGGGACGCCGGTCCAGTCCATCACGCACCCGACCCCGGAGGAGGCCCAGGCCCTCGCCCAGCACGGGTTCGATCGGGGAGCGATGGTGACGCTGTTCGGCCGCTGCACCGTCGACTACGAGGGCCGCGCGGCCAGTACGCTCGGACCAGGCGACCGCCACGTCATGCTGAAGCCCGACGGCTCCGCGCTGGTCCACACCGACGAGGGCCAACAGCCCGTGAACTGGCAGCCGCCGGGCTGCGACCACGAGGTGGCGATCGACGAGGGACACGTCGTCGTTCGCAGCGAGCGTCCTACGCCGGAGGAGGAACTGACCGTCACCTTCGAGGAAGTGACCCACGCCGCGAGCTTCGACGTCACCGACCCGACCGACCTCTCGGTCACCGGCACCGAGGAGGACCTCCGCCAGCGCATCCTCGACGACCCCGACCTGGTCGAACCCGAGTTCACGCCGCTGTCGACGGAACGGAACACGCCGGCGGGCGCTGTCGACATCTACGGCGAGGACGCGGACGGCCGGACCGTCGTCGTCGAACTGAAGCGCCGCCGGGTCGGCCCGGACGCCGTCGGCCAGGTCGACCGCTACGTCGGCGCGCTCGAGCGCGACTTGCACGACGACGCCGCTATCCGTGGGATTCTCGTCGCGCCTTCTATCACCGACCGGGCGCGCGAACTCCTCGCCGAGAAGGGGATGGAGTTCGTCGCGCTCGAACCGACGGCCGAGTGAACAATCTCCGAGCCGCTTTTCAGTCGTCGACGCGCTCCTTGAGGTCCGCGAGCGCGTTCATCGCCTCCAGCGGCGTCATCGTCGCGACGTCGAGATTCCGGAGCTCTTCGGAGAGGTGGCCTCCGTCAGTCGGAGCGACCGGGGAGGCGTCGCTGGAATCGGCTTCGGCCCCGTGGTCGGCGCTCTCGCCGTTCGCGTCCACGCCGTGTCCGTTCGTCGCGGGGTCGCCGCCGGCCGTGGCGGCGTCGGAACCGGACTCGCTGGCGCGCTCGGCGTCCAGCAGCGTCCGCGACCGGTCGACGACGGCGTCGGGGATGCCGGCCATCTTCGCCACCTCGACGCCGTAGGAGGCCGCCGCAGCGCCCGGAGCCACCCGGTGCTCGAAGACGACGTCGCCGTCGACCTGGCGCGTCTCGAAGTGGAGCGTGAACACGCCCGCCAGGTCGTCGGCCGCCGCAGTCAGTTCGTGGTGGTGGGTCGCGAAGAGCGTGTAAGCGCCGATCTCGTCGTGGACGTGCTCGGTGACGGCGCGGGCGATAGCGAGACCGTCCGCGGTCGAGGTGCCCCGGCCCACCTCGTCGAGCAAGATAAGCGAGTCCTCGGTGGCGCCCGAGAGGATGTCGGCGAGTTCGGTCATCTCTATCATGAACGTCGAGCGCCCGCCGGCGATGTCGTCGCTGGCGCCGACGCGGGTGAACACGCGGTCGACGACGGGGAGTTCGGCCGACCGCGCCGGGACGAAGCACCCGGCCTGGGCGAGCACGCAGGTCAGCGCGACCTGGCGCATGTAGGTGGACTTGCCGCTCATGTTGGGCCCGGTGATGACGGCGAAGCGGTCATCGGGGGTGAAGCGGGCGTCGTTCGGGACGAACGAGTCCTCGGTCCGCTCGACGACGGGGTGGCGCCCGCCCTCGACGTCGATGGCCTCGCCGCCCACCGCCGGCCGGCAGTAGTCGTGGTTCGCGGCGACCTCGCCGAACGCGACCAGCACGTCCAGCGTGGCCAATCGGTCCGCGAGGGCCTGAACGCGCTCGGACTCGGCGGCGACGTCGTCCCTGACCTGCCGGAATAGCTCGTACTCGCGGTCGTCCGCGCGCTGTTCGGCGCGGAAAATCTCGTCCTCTCGGTCTTTGAGTTCCGGCGTGACGTACCGTTCGGCGTTCTTCAGCGTCTGGCGGCGCTGGTAGTCCTCCGGCACCAGGTCGGCGTTCGCGTCGGTCACTTCGATGTAGTAGCCGTGGACGGCGTGGTGGTCGACCTTCAGCGACTCGATGCCGGTGCGTTCGCGCTCGTCGGCCTGCAGGTCGGCGATCCACTGTTTGCCCGACCGTTCGGTCTCGCGCAGGTCGTCCAGCGTCTCGTCGTAGCCGGGCCTGACGACGTCCCCCTCAGTCACCTCCTGGGGCGGGTCCTCGCGGATGGCGTGTTCTATCTCCTCGCGAACCTCGGTGAGCGGGTCCAGCGTCTCGTGGAGGTCCGCGAGCAGGTCGCTCTCGGCGTCGTCGATGGCCGCCTTCACCTCGGGCACGACGCCCAGCGTCGCGGCGAGCGAGCGCAGGTCGCGAGCGTTCGCCCGGCCGCGCGAGACTCTGGATATCAGGCGTTCGAGGTCGTACACGTCGGTCAGCAGGTCGTGAAGTCGCTCGCGGGTCTGAACGTCGCCGACGAGTTCCTCGACGGCGGCGTGGCGGCTCTCGATGCGTTCCTCGTCGAGCAGCGGCCGGCGGATCCAGTCGTTGAGCTGTCGGCGCCCCAGCGCGCAGGCGGTCTCGTCGAGCGTATCGACGAGCGTGCGTCCTTCGTGGCCCCGGACGGAGCGACGCTCGAACAGTTCGAGACTGTCGAGCGCGACGGCGTCGAGCAGCATGTACTCGCGCGGGTCGTACCGCGTGAGGTGGTTGAGGTAGTCGAGCCGACCGTGTTCGGTCGCCGTCGCAGCGATCTCGTCGGCCGTCCCGCTCTGGCCGCCGCGGGTGTACTCCGCGTACGCCAGCAGCGCGCCGCAGGCCCGGACCTCGACGTCGTCGGCCAACAGCGAGTCTGGGTTGCCGAAGTACGACCCAACGCGCTCGCCCGCCGCGTCGCGCTCGAAGACTGCCTCGTCGTAGGGCGTCACCATACACGCCGGCCCGAACACCGCGTCGTGGTCGACGCTCGCGGCCGCGTTCGGGCCGACGATGGCTTCCGCGGGGGCGAACCGCCCGACCTCGTCTTCGATGGCGTCGACCTCGGTCGCGCTCGTCGCGTAGAAGTCCCCAGTCGAGACGTCCAGCAGGGAGAGGCCGAAGCGACGCGAGTCCGTGGTCAGCGCCGCGACGTAGTTGTTGTCGGGCGAGCGGAGCAGGGCGTCCTCGGTCAGCGTCCCTGGTGTGATGATGCGGGTGACAGCACGCTCGACGACGCCCGACACCTCGTCGGGGTCCTCGACCTGGTCGGCGACGGCGACCCGGTAGCCCGCGTCGAGCAGGGTCTCGACGTAGCTCTCGGCGTTGTCGATGGGGATGCCCGCCATCGCGTACTGGCCCGTCGAGTCCTCCCGCTTGGTGAGGGTGATCTCGCACAGGCGCGCGACTTTCTCCGCTGCGGCCTCGAACGCCTCGTAGAAATCGCCGACCTGAAAGAGTACGAGCGAGTCGTCGTATCGCTCGCAGAGCTCGAAGTACTGGCTCATCATCGGCGTCAGCTCGTCGGCGTTCTCGGCCATCTTCTCGGGTGGCCCCAGCGCCGCGTCCATGGTTCGGTTGGGGTGGCCGTCGGTCAAATACCCTTTGGGCTCGGTCGGGGACCGTGGCTCCGCGGCGTCAGAACGGGCTCTCGACGGGCACCGACTCAACCCGCCTGGCGCCGTCGTCGATGGCTCGATCCACGGCCTCGCCGTCGGTCAGCAGGAAGAAGTTGTACCCGTCCGTGCTCCGCTGCATCACCGACCGCTCGAAGATTCGGTCCGGATGGGCGGTGTACTGTTTCACCGTGACGACGAACTCCTCTTTCGTGTCGACGAGCACGAGCCCGTACCCCTCGCCGGCGAGGAACGACTGCAGGTCCTCGAACTCGTCGGGCGGCACCTCGAAGCGGTACTGGTGGAAGTTGTAGTAGGGCCTGAGCCGCGCGAACACGTCGTCGCCGGTGAAGTAGTGTTTGAAGACGTACGTCTCGTCGATCTCGAAGACGTTCACGCGATTACGTTCCCGCCGTCGGCCCCCCGCCATCTGGTCGGTGGATTCACTCTACCTGGCAATAGCTTTGCAGGTTCGTTCAACGGTCAATTCCTGCCGAAGGTCACGTCCGGAAACGCATTACTGCGGCCCGGTCGGGGCCGGGGAAGAAGTGAATGTCCGAATGGATCATAATCTAACGCCGACACACCCGAAAAATACATCACCCGTCCCGGTAATCCTGCATCTACAATGTCCCTCCCGATAGGCACAGCGCTCAAAGACGGGTTCACCAGGGTCGCTAACCGCGCCGGCGCGACGTTACTCGTCGCGTACCTCGTCGTGAACGTGGTCTACCTCGTGGCGATGAACAGCGCGATGAAGACGTACTTCACACAGAACGGAATCGAGACGATGGGCACGTTCTCGCCGGCCGTGGACCTCCCCCTGGCAGCGAGTGGTGCCCTCACCGTCGTCTCCTTACTCGCTACGGTGTACCTCTTCGTGGTTGCGATTCGGACATTCGTCGCGGGCGAGCGCCACTCGATCCGGAGCGACCACCTCACCGGTGGGGTCGCGCTGGCACTCGTGAACCTCGTGGTCGGCTACATCGTCTACAGTATCGTGGTGACCATCGGGTTCGTCCTGATCATTATCCCCGGTATCTTCCTGATGGTGGTGCTGACGTTCTGGCCCATCTACGTCGCTGTCGAAGGCGACAACCTCGTAGCCGGGATGCGCAAGAGCTGGCGGCTCACCGAAGGGGACCGATTCGCCCTGTTCGCGCTCGGCGCGGTCATCGTCGGCATCGGCTTCGCCTTCGGCGCGGTCTTCGGCATCGGCGCATTCGTCGTGACCCTCGCCGGTCTGGACCAGGCCATCATCAACGTCGTCCAGATCGTCGTCATCGCACCGATATCACTGTACAGCCTCGGCGTCCTCACCAGCGCGTTCAACCTGCTTCGCGGCGACACCGGTGGCATCGACGGCAGCGAGTCCACCACCGCCGACGCGCCGTCGACGCCGGCCTGAGACAGCCTTACCCCGCTCGGTCCCCTACCACCGGGTATGACAACGGCCGAAGAACTTGACCGCCCGATCCCGCTCGACTCGAAGACCGAACTCGACGATTTCGTCGCGAGCCACGACCGCGTGCTCGTCGAGTTCTACACCGACGGCTGCGGCATCTGCCAGTCGATGGAGCCCGTCCTGAGCGGCGTCGCCCGCAGCGCCGACGTCGCCGTCGTGACGATGAACCCCCGCAACGACCCGCCGCTGGTCGAGGAGTACGACGTCCGCTCGGTCCCCAAACTCCTCTACTTCGAGGACGGCGACCTCGTCGACACCAGAGAGGACGGGTTCGTCCCGGCCGACGACCTGCTCGCGTTCGTCGGGGAATAGGAGCGACCACAGAGGTTTGAAGGCGAAGAGACCATCCGGCGTGTTCCGGCGAGGCGAAGAGACCACCGGGCGGGACTGAAAGGGGCCGACCGCCTGGCGGCGAAGCCGCCAGGTTATAGAAGGTCGGCGGAGCCGACCTTCCGCTCGGGGAAGGCAGGCGACGCAAGCACCGCAGGCCGCCAGGCCGAGGAGCGAAGCGAGCCTCCCGACCCGAGCGGGAGGGGGCTTTCAAGTTGTTCTCGTTAGCTGACTCTGCAGTGCAGTAGCAAGCCATCCCCATTTCTCACCATCCCGGTTACCCTGACGTCACTCCAGACTTTTCAGGCCCGAGACCAAAGCGTTGAACATGAGCACACAGACCCAGGAAAACGAGTTGATCGTCTTCTCGGACTACGTCTGTCCATTCTGCTACCTCGGCAAGGCGGCGATGGAACAGTACCTGGAATCGAAGGAGGACCCCCCGGAGGTCCAGTGGCACCTCTACGACCTGCGCGGGTACAAGCGCAACCCCGACGGGAGCATCGACAGCGACGTCGACGACGGCAAGGACGACGAGTACTTCGAAAAGGCCCGCGAGAACGTCCGCAAGCTGAAGGAGGAGTACGACGTGGAGATGAACGTCGACGCCTCCATGGAGGTCGACTCCTGGAACGCCCAGCAGGTGGCGCTGTACGTGCGGGAAGAGGTCGGTGAAGACGAGTTCCTCCGACTCCACGAGCGCCTGTTCGACGCCCACTGGCAGGACGGCCGCGACATCGGCGACCCGGACGTGCTTCGGGAGATCGCCGTCGACGTCGACCTGGACGAGGACGTCGTCGATTCGGCGCTCACCAGCGAGTGGGACGAGCGCCTGCGCGAGCGCTTCGACGCCGCCCAGGACGCCGGCGTGACGGGCATCCCGACGTTCGTCTACGGCGAGTACAGTGCTCGCGGGGCGATTCCGCCCGAACAGTTCGAACGGCTCGTCGAAGGAGTGTAGGGAGCGCTTTGAGTTGATTGAATCAGCTGATAAACTGACGCGATAGTGACTAACAGCCCCGAAAGCCCCCTCCCGCTCGTCGGCTCCGAACGCACCTGCGCGCGGCCTGCGGCCGTGCTTGGTGGTTCTCGCTCGACGAGCGGTCGGCCCCTTTCGATGCCCCACCCACGGTGGTTGCCGAAGTCGTTATCGAGCGGTGGCCGTCGCTGTTCGTCTCCTGAAGAAAGAAAATCGGTCGCTTGAGTTCCGTTACTCCTCGACGCTGGAATCGCTGAAGTACGCACGGCCGCTGGTGGGCACCTCGTAGCGCTCGCCGACGACGTCGAAGGTCGCGGTCGACTGGATGTCGGCGGCGGAACCGCCGACGCGGACCTCGTAGGTGTCGGGTTCGACGACGAGATCCATGTCCGTGTCGTGGAAGGCCAGCTGGGTCGTCGAGAGTGTGACGCTGACGGTCGCGGACTCGCCGGGTTCGAGGTGGACGCGCTCGAAGCCGCGGAGTTCCTGGACCGGGCGGGCCAGGCTCGGATTGTCCTGGTGGGTGTAGAGCTGGACGACCTCGTGGCCGGCCATCTCGCCCGTGTTCTCCACGGTGACGGTGGCGGTGACGGTGTCGGCGGGGCCGACCTCGGTCTCGGAGAGCGAGACCTCGCCGTACTCGAACTCGGTGTAGCTCAGGCCGTGGCCGAACGGATAGAGCGGGTCCTCGTCAGTGTAGACGTGGTTCTCGTTCCGGCTGTTGGGCTTGCGGCTGTAGTAGACGGGCAGCTGGCCGACGTTCTTGGGCACCGAGAGCGGGAGTCGACCGCTCGGGTTGTGCTCGCCCAGGAGCACGTCGGCGATGCCGTGGCCGCCCTCCTCACCGGGGAGCCAGGCCTGGAGAATCGCCGGGACGTTGTCGTCGATCCACTCGATGGCGTGGGGTTTGCCGGTGACCTGGACGACGACGAGTGGCGTGTCCGTGTCGTGGAGCTCCTCGACGAGTTCCTGCTGGACGCCGGGGAGCTGGAGGTCGGTGACGTCCGCGCCCTCGCCGCTGGTGGGGACGTCGGGCTGTTCGACCATGTCGGCCTCGGGGTCGCTGAAGGCGATGGCCGAGCGGGTGCCGACGAAGGCGACGGCGACGTCCGAATCCTCCGCCGCGGCGACGGCGTCCTCGAAGCCCTCCGTCGCGGGGCCGGTCGTCGTACAGCCCTCGGCGTAGGTGACCTGGTCGCCCAGGCGCTCTTCGAGCGCGTCGAGCGGCGTCACGACCTCGCGATTCGCGTCGCGCTCGGGGTAGTGGGCCGCGTAAGCGTAGTCTCCCAGTTGGCCCTCCGGAGAGTGGGCCTTCGGGCCGACGACGGCGACGGACTCCTCGCCCACGAGCGGGAGCAGGTCGTCGGCGTTCTTCAGGAGCGTGACGGACTCGCGACCGAGCTTGCGGGCGTAGTCGCGGTCGGCGTCGGGGCCGAACTCCTCGGAGACCGAATCGACGTCGACGAAGGGGTCGTCGATGACCCCCTTCTCGACCTTCTGGCGGAGGACGCGCCGGGCGGCGACGTCGACCGTCTCCTCGGCGAGGTCGCCGTTCTCGACGGCGTCGACCAGCTTGTCGTAGGCGGCGACCTGTGGGAGTTCGACGTCCATGCCGGCCTCGAGGGCCTGGATACCGGCCTCGTAGTGGTCGGCGGCGACGCCATGCTCGTCGTCGAGGTAGCGGACGCTGAAGTAGTCCGAGACGACGGTGCCGTCGAAGCCCCACTCCTCGCGCAGGATGCCCGTCAAGAGCGAGCGGTCCTTCGCGCAGGGGACGCCGTCGATATCGTGGTAGGCGTTCATCACCGACTCGGCGCCGGTCTCGCGGATGGCCGCCTCGAACGGGAAGAGGTGGACCTCGCGGAGTTCGCGCTCGCCGATCTGGACCGACGAGCGGTTCTTGGCGCCCTCGCCGACGGCGTGGCCGGCGAAGTGCTTGACCGTCGCGGAGATGCCCTCGGTGGGGTCCTCGCCCTGGAGCCCGCGGACGTACGCGCTGGCCATCTCGGCGACGAGGTACTCGTCTTCGCCGAAGGTCTCCTCGGTGCGGCCCCAGCGCGGGTCGCGGCCGACGTCGAGCACCGGCGAGAGCGCGTGGACGGTGCCGATGGCCTGCAACTGCTCGCGGATGCGGGTGGTCATCTCCTCGACCAGGTCCGGGTTCCACGTGCTCGCCAGGCCGATGCCCTGCGGGTAGGTGGTCCCGTCGGGGCCCATGTAGCCGCTGAGACACTCCTCGTGGGGGACTGCCGGGATACCCAGGCGAGTCTCCTCCTGGACCATCTCCTGGAGTTCGTTGGTCACTTCGGCGGCGCGCTCGGGTTCGAGGCTGCCGCCGCCACCGAGGCGAGTGAAGTGGCCCACGCCGTCCCCGATCAGTTCGCGGGCGTTGTCGCGGTTGATGTTCCCGTCCTCGTCAAGCAGGTGGACGGCGGTCTCGGCAGCGCTCTCGTCCAGCGCCATGTACCGGGCCGGCACGGCGGTCAGCTGGGCGACCTTCTCCTCGAGCGTCATCCGGTCGAGGAGGTCGTCGACCCGCCGCTCGACGGGCAGCGATGCGTCGCGATAGGGTGGGTTGTCCGTCGCTGTCACACCCGATCCGTCGTGGTTGAGGTGCTAAACCCTTCGGCGATTTCTCAGTCGACTACCACTTTTCGTTCCACGGAACCGAACAGCCGCGCTCGAACGTTCCGATATCCGGCGCGATCGTTCGTTATAGCTGAACAAAATCGGCCGCAGTCGCTCGCCACCTGGTCGCCAGCTTCTCGCGCGCACCCGCCACGCGCTCTCGGAACGCGCTCCCGTAGCCCGGTTCGCCGCGTCCGGCGTACAGTGTCGATTGTCACCGTTCCGCGCACAGCCCCCCAAACGGGACGCTCTTGAGGTTCGATCGCAGACGTTCGGTCGTGTCTCTGGGCCTCCTGTTCGCCGTCGTCTCGGCGTTCCTGTTCGGGAGCTACCTCTTCGTGATCAAGCGGTACTTCAGCGCGTACCCGGCGACGGTGTACGTCTTCCTCGCGTTCGCCTTCGCGCTCGTCTGGTACGTCCCGGTCGCGCTGGTGACCGTCGACGGAAGCTTCTTCCCGGCCGGCTTCGGTCGAACCGGCGTCCTCGTCCTCGCTACCACGGTCGGGTTCACGCTAGTGGGGAACCTCACCTTCTTCCGGGCCATCGCGGTCGGCGCCGTCTCCTACGTCGCTCCCATCAGCAAGGTCATCCCGGTGTTCGTCCTGCCGCTGGAGGTCCTCCTGCTCGACCAGTACCTCTCGGCGCTCCAGGTGGTCGGGGTCGTCGTCGCGACGATCGCCATCTACGTGGCGAACTACCGCCCCGGCGAACTGCTCGAACCGCTCCAGCGCGCCGTATCGGCCCGGCCGGCGCAGTTCGCGCTGGCCTCCGCGGCCTCCTTCGCGGTCGTCGACGTCGGCAAGCGGACGCTGATGCAGGAACTCGCTGTCCCGCCACAGACGTTCGTCGTCGTCCTGTTCGCCACGCTGACGGCCTCGCTCGCCCCCATCGCGGCCCGGAACTGGCCGTCGGCGGCGCTCGACCGATCCTCGACGGTGACCGACGGTGGCACCGCCGCAACGGCGGAGCCCGTCCGCGTCGACGTGCGCGGGGACCTCCCGAAGTTCGCCGCGACTGGGCTGCTACTCGCGACGGCGAACCACGTCGCTATGTACGCCTTCGGCGCGCTCCCGGCCAGCGTCGCCTCACCAATCGTCAACACGCAGGCCGTCGTCGCAGTCGTCCTGGGCGGGCTCCTGCTGGGCGAGGAGCACTTCCGGATCCGACTCGTCGCCGCCGGGCTGGCCGTCGTCGGCGTGACGGTCATCGCGCTGGGATGACCAGCAGCTATTCGCAGCGAACGATATCGGCGAACTCCGTGGCCACGGCGTCAGTTCCGTTTCTTCCTCGCGCTCGCCTGGTCAGGCGCTCGTCTCGGCCCCGGCGGTCGCGCCGACCGCTACCGAGAACGTCGACTGGATCCACGCTTCGGGATTGTGCCGGTCGTAGAGGACCGTGTCTCCCTCGTCCGTCCTGAAGAACCCGTACCGGGCGTCGTCCGTGTTTTCGTCGTCACTCATTGTGGGAGGGTCGCACCCGTTCTAGGGGCTTCGAGCGGGTAAACCCTCGGACGGCAGCGGTGTCGGCGCGCGTTCGTCCGACTGCGCGGCAGGTCTGCGAGCGGGCGCTCACGACCGCGCGGCGCCGGGCCGAACCACCACCTCTTACCACCCAGTGGTTCCAGAGGATCACTATGACGCGACGATCCGCACCCGTCCGCCCGCCGGTCGTTCTCACGATAGCGGGGAGCGACTCGGGCGGCGGCGCGGGGATACAGGCGGACCTGAAGACCATCGAGGCCGGCGGCGCGTTCGGGACGAGCGCCATCACGAGCGTCACGGCCCAGAACACGCGCGGCGTCCAGGGGACTCACGGACTCCCGATCGCCGAGATCGAGGCCCAGATCGACGCCGTCCTCTCGGACTTCGACGTCGCCGCGGTGAAGACCGGGATGCTCGGCCGGCGCGAGGTGGTCGAGACCGTCGTCGACGACGCCGACCGATTGCCGAACCTCGTCGTCGACCCGGTGATGGTCGCCGCGTCGGGCGACCGACTGCTCGAACCCGCGGCCGAATCTGCCTACGAGGACCTCGTCGCCGCGGCGACACTCGTGACGCCCAACGCCGACGAGGCCGCAGTGCTGACCGGTGTGGACGTGACCGACGTCGACGCCGCCCGGGAGGCCGGTGACGTGCTGGTCGAGATGGGCGCCGACGCCGCGCTCGTCAAGGGCGGCCACGTCCCCGGCGACGACGTCGTCGACGTGCTCGTCACCGAGGAGACGACCCACAGCTTCCGCCACGACCGGGTCGACACCGCCGCGACCCACGGCTCGGGCTGTACGCTCTCCAGCGCCGTGGCGACGCGACTGGCCCACGGCGACGACCTGCCGAGCGCCGTGGGCGACGGCGTCTCCCTGCTGGCCTCTGCGGTCCGCTACGGCGTCGACGTCGGCGAGGGCCCCGGGTCGGTCCACCACCTCGTCGAAGCTCGAAACGAAGCGGCCCGCGGCGAGACCGTCGAGGCCGTCGAGCGCGTCGTCGGCCTGCTGGTCGACCGGGCGCCGAAAGTACTGGTACCGGCCGACGGGACGAACGTCGCCGGCGCGACTCCCTACGCCGAATCGCCCCGGGACGTCGCGGCCGTCGAGGGCGGCATCGGTCGAACGCGGGACGGACTGCGAGCCAACCGCGGCGTCCGCTTCGGAGCCGGCGGTTGGCTCGCGTCCCTGGTCCTGGCCGTCCGCGAGGTGGCCCCGACGACCCGGTTCGCGCTCGAGTGCCGTCGCTCCCCGGCGCTCGACCGGGCGCTCGCCGAGTTCGACGAGCCGGTCGTCGAGCTATCGGCTGACGCCAGCGACGCCGACGGGAACGACCGACCGCTCACACAGCGAGTCAGCGACGCCGCGGCTGACGACGACGCCCCACCCGTCGCCGTCGTGGATCCGACGCGAGGCGAGGCGGGCGTCGCCCTGCTCGCTCCGGACGCCGGGACGCTCGTCGACCGGACGGAGCGGCTGCTCGACGCGGCCGAGGACGCGGACTGAGAAGAGCCCGTCCGACTGGCCCCGTCAGCGGCGTTCGCGGAGCACCGCCAGCGTCGCGGCGAGCGCCACTGTCAGCGTGACGGCGAGCGCCTCGGCACCGAGCCCGAAACCGGTCGAGCCGGGCGTGTCGGTCGGGGTCGCCGTCGCCGGCTGGGTCTGCGTGACGGTCGCCACCGTAGTGGGCGGGCCCGTTGTCCCGTCCGTCCCGTTCCCGTCGACCGTCGTCTGGACCGGCGGCGCGCGAACGGCGACCGTCACCTCCCCGGCGCCGTCGACGCGCACGGTCGTGGCCCCGGTCCGCGACATCGGGACGCTCGCGTTGACCCAGCCGGCGGACTCGGGGGCCAGGCGGACCGTCTCCGCGACGGCCAGGCCGTCGTCCCGGCGGAACACGACCGACGTCTCGCCGGGGATGGGAGCGTCGTTCTGGACCCGGGCGCTCATCTGGACGGATTCGCCTTTCATGACCTCCCGTGACGTCGCCGTGACGTCGGTGACCCGGCCCTCGGCAGGCTCGCTGACCTCGACGGTCCGCTCGTCGCCCCCGACCGCGAGTTCGTACGTCCCGGGCTCGTCGAACGTGTGGTTCAGGCCCAGCACAGCCGTCTCGTTGGGTGCGACCGAGCCGTTGGCCTGGTCGACGACGCTCCCGTTCACTGCCAGCCGGCCGGTGAAGTTCCCCGCTCGCCCGCCAGCGTTCTCGACGACGGTCCCGACCCGGAGCCGTTCGCCAGGCACGACGACCACCGGACCGTCAGTCGCCTCGATGGTCGCGTTCCGGTAGCGCCCGTCGACCCTGTACGTCGCGTCGTTGCCGTCGCCGGGGAGCTGGAAGCCGATGCGGGCGGGTGGGTCGCCGAAGGCCATGACGTGTGCGGGCTGGTCCCACATCGTGACGTTCGCGGGCTTCTCGGCGTACCGGGTGGCCGCGTCGACGATCTCGTCGTCGCCGTGTTCACCGAGGGCGCCCAGGAAGTCCGACAGCGAAATCGGGCCCATATCGGCGTTCATCGCCTGGACGACCGTCTGGAGCGTCCGTTCCTGGTCGCGCGTGTTGCGGATCTGCCGGTCCAGCTGCCCGGCGACGAGCGCGCCCTTGTCGTAGTCGGGAGCCGACTGCCACGTCGACTGGTTGGCGAGGACGGCGTCGGCGTAGGAACTGTTCGCACCGGCGCCGATCCGCTGGCTGAACGCGTCGTAGGGGACCCGACCCTGTTCGTAGGTCAACAGCGCCGCGTAGTAACTGGCCGAGGCCTCACGGAACCAGCGCATCTCCGGGTCGAGCGCGAAGTCCTGACGGGTGTGGACGTACTCGTGGACCCACGGGTTCTCGGCGCTGTCGACCGGTTCGACGTCGCGGACCCAGAGGTCGGATTCGCCCGTCTGGTAGCCGCGGACGCCCCACTGGACGCCGTCGGTCGGGGCGGCGACGACGAACACTTCGTCGTCGCGGTCACCGACGCGCAACGCGTCCGAGGCGTCGGCCAGCGAGTCGAGCACCGACCGGGGAGCGTCGCGCATGCTCGCGTTCGCGGGGACGACGAGCCTGAACCGCTGGTCGCTGGCGTTCCGCTCGTAGGTCTCGTGTTCGCCGAGGTAGACCAGCCACTCCCCCGCCGCGCCGGGACCCGCGGTCGTCGACGTCCGGTCGTACGTGACGGGGCCGGCCGACGAGTAGCGGGTCCAGTCGGTCGTAACGGGCGGGCGCTGGAACAGGGCCCAGTCGCCGGCGTCAACGGCAACCAGGTCTCCGTCGGCCCCGTTTGGCCCCGTCTCGTTTAGCGACTCGTTGACCGGGATCGTATACGTGATCGAGGGGGTGCTCGTCGTCTCGTCCCAGCGGTACTCGCGCCAGCCGTCACGGACGAAGCCGTCCGTGTCGGTCATTTCGGCGTCGTCGGGGAGCTCGGTGTGGAGCGAGACAACGCCGCTGGAGATGGTATACTCCAGCTCCACCGCCACCTCGCCGGGGGTCGACGGCGTCAGCGCGAACTCCTGGGTCGCGTTGATAGTCGTTCCGTCGTCGCTCTGGAAGCCGATCTGGGCCGGGCCGGAGCTGCCCTGGCGCGGCGCGACGTCGGCGCTCGCCACGGCCGGAGCGACCGCGCCGGTCAACAGGACCGACGCAAAGACCACAGCGAGCACGGCGCGACGCGCCAGGCGCATTGGGATCCGTTAGCAACTGGGAGGTGAAATACCTGATCCGTGTTTTCCGCGCGAGACGGCCGATTCCGGGGAGTCGCTCCGAAAACGGGTCCGGGACGATTCGAGCGACGCGTACGCCTCCGCACCGCCCGTCACCGCCGAGGCGGACCCACAACCCCTATGCCGCCCACGCACGCACGGGTGGGTATGACAGAGGCGACGGGCATCGTCGGGGAGTTCCTCGCGCTGAAGGAGAGCACCGACGCGGACGTGCTGGCGATGCAGTGCGGGGACTTCTACGAGTTCTTCGCCGACGACGCCGAACTCGTCGCGGACGAACTCGACCTCACCGTCTCACAGAAGTCCTCCCACGGCTCGTCCTATCCGATGGCCGGCGTCCCCCTCACCGAACTCACGCCGTACGTCTCCGCGCTGGTCGAACGGGGCTACCGGGTCGCCGTCGCCGACCAGCACGAGACCGAGGACGGCCACGCCAGGGAGATAACCCGCGTCGTCACGCCCGGCACCCTCCTCGAAACGACCGACGATTCGGCCCAGTACCTCGCGGCCGTCGTCCGCGAGGAGGGCGGGGGCGCGCGACGGAGCGACGGGACCGCCGGGGACTCCTACGGCCTCGCCTTCGCCGACGTGACGACCGGACAGTTCCACGTCACCGAACTGGACGGGGAAGACGCGGCCGCGACTGCCCAGACGGAACTGTACAAGTTCGACCCCGCGGAGGTATTGCCCGGTCCGGAGCTACGCGCCGACGACGACTTCCTCGACCAGGTCCGCGAGCGCACCGACGCGTCGCTGACGCTGCACAGCGCGGAGTCGTTCGCACCGGCCCGCTCGCGCCACCGCGTGCGCGACCACTTCGGGTCGGAGACCCTGGAGAGCGTCGGCGTCGAGGGGAAGGACGCCGCCATCAGAGCGGCGGGCGCCGTCCTCTCCTACGTCGACGACACCGGCGTCGGCACGCTGGCGTCGGTGACGCGGCTCCAGGCCTACGGCGCGACGGACCACGTCGACCTGGACGCGACGACCCAGCGCAACCTCGAACTCACCGAGACGATGCAGGGCGGGAGTGATGGCTCGCTGTTCGACACGCTCGACCACACCGTCACCTCCGCCGGCGCGCGACTGCTGCGCCAGTGGATCCAGCGCCCCCGCCGGGACCAGGGCGAACTCGCTCGCCGGCAGCAGTCCGTCGCGGCACTCGCCGAGGCGGCGATGGCCCGCGAGGAGCTACGCGAGACGCTCGACCCGGTGTACGACCTGGAACGGCTGGCCTCGAAGGCCGTCTCGGGCAGCGCCGACGCCCGCGACCTGCGGTCGGTCGGCGAGACGCTCGCGCTGCTGGACGCCGTCACCGACCTGGTCGAGCGCACCGACCGCCTCGCGGAGTCGCCGCTCGTCGACGTGCTCTCGCGACTCGACCGCGAGGCCGTCGCCGACCTGGCGAGCGAGATCGACGAGGCCCTCGTCGAGGAGCCGCCGGGGACCGTCACCCAGGGCGGGCTCTTCCGGACGGGCTACGACGACGACCTGGACGACCTCGTCGAGAGCCACGAGGCGGCCCTGGAGTGGATCGACACGTTGCCGGAACGGGAGAAGGGAAAGACCGGCATCACCCACCTCTCCGTCGACCGCAACAAGACCGACGGCTACTACATCCAGGTCGGGAAGTCCGAGACCGACCAGGTGCCCGAGGAGTACGACGCCATCAAGACGCTGAAGAACTCCGAGCGCTATACGATTCCAGAACTTCAGGAGCGCGAACGCGAGGTCCTCCGGCTGGAGGAACGCCGCCACGACATGGAGTACGAGCTGTTCGAGGAACTCCGGGAACGCGTGGCCGCCCGCGCCGAACTGCTCCAGGACGTCGGCCGGGCGCTGGCCGAACTCGACACCCTCGCATCGCTGGCGACCCACGCCGTCCGCAACGACTGGACGCGGCCCGACCTTGCCGACGGCCGGGAACTCGACGTCCAGGGTGGCCGGCACCCCGTCGTCGAGCAGACCACCGAGTTCGTCCCCAACGACCTGCGGCTGGACGAAGAGCGCCAGTTCCTCATCGTCACCGGTCCCAACATGTCGGGGAAGTCGACCTACATGCGCCAGGCCGCCCTCATCACCCTGCTCGCCCAGGTCGGGAGCTTCGTCCCCGCGCGGTCGGCCCAGGTCGGGCTCGTGGACGGCATCTACACCCGCGTCGGCGCGCTGGACGAACTCGCCCAGGGCCGCTCGACGTTCATGGTCGAGATGCAGGAGCTCTCGAACATCCTCCACTCCGCCACGGAGGACTCGCTGGTCATCCTCGACGAGGTCGGTCGGGGCACCGCCACGTACGACGGCATCTCTATCGCCTGGGCGGCGACGGAGTATCTCGCGAACCAGATCAAGTCAAAGACCCTCTTCGCGACCCACTACCACGAACTCACGTCGCTGGGCGAGAAGCTCCCGAAGGTCGAGAACGTCCACGTCGCCGCCGACGAGTCCGACGGCGAGGTGACGTTCCTCAGAACGGTGCGCGACGGCCCGACGAATCGCTCGTACGGCGTCCACGTCGCGGATCTGGCCGGCGTCCCCGAACCGGTCGTCGACCGCTCGCGGGACGTCCTCGACAGGCTCCGCGAGGAGAAAGCCATTGAGGTCCAGGGCGGCGAGCGGACTGACGGCAAAGAGTCGACGCAGGTCGTCTTCGACCTCGGGTCTGGCGAATTGAGCGCCGGGGAGTCGAATAGCTCCGGCCAGCAGATCGCGACCGACGGGAGCCAAAAGGAAGCGCCAGCGAGCGACTCGGACGGTCAGCCGCTCGACCCCGAGACGGAGGCTATCCTCCACGAACTCGACGACGTCGACGTCAACGAGACGCCGCCGGTCGAGTTGATGGCGAAGGTCCAGGAGTGGCAGGCAAAACTCGGAGAGAGCGACGGCGACGTCAGTTGAGGTCGACCGGATCGAGCGTGACTCGCTCGGCGACGACTGGATAGTCGGCTGCGTATTCGTTCCCCTCCAAGACGACCGTGAGGTCGACCGTCGACGGCGCCCGTTCTAGAATCGCCTCGAACGGAACGTTTGGCGCTTCCATATCTGGCATTCCATCGCCATTGAGAATATACAGTACACGGAGAGCTTTCTCCAGGTACTGTCTCGAACTGTGCATTGAAATACCGGTGACTTCGTCGTCGAAACGAGAGTGTATCGCCTGTAATACAGCGTTGGCAGCGATCGTCTCGCTCTGCGTTTTCGCCCATTCGGAAAACGAGATCGTTTCGGTGAGATTCTCGGTTCCCTGGAGCCGGTACGTCACTGACTGATTCGAGGGATGATACTCGGTCACGTTCCCTGGATCGTGGCGCTCGCCGAGTGAAATCGGGTCACCCTGCGCTCGTGGCGGCCCCGTGATCAAATCCGGCTTGAACACCGCGACGCCACCGAGAGTAGCGAGCACTCCGCCACCGCCAATTAGCGGAAGTAATTTTCGCCGTTTCATATCGGCGATAATAGCCCCCGATTGGATATTGTTGTTGTATTAGAATTGTAGATTATATGATCTCCTCACGTTCAAAGAAAGAATCCACTGCAGCCACAGTGGCACGAAAACTCGGGGAGCGAGACGGCGACCAGAGTTGACGTCGACTGCAGCGACTGTCTGGGTGACGGCTCACATAATTAGATCGACCGTATGTCGCCTGGCGACGACGGGGTATTCCGCTTCGTACTCGTTCCCCTCCAGCACGAGGGTGAGATCAACCTTCTTCGGCGCCCGTTCTAGAATCGCCTCGAACGGGACGTTCGGGGCTTCCATATCTTGCAATTGACCGGCATTCACGATATAGAAAATACAGATCGCCTCCTCCAGGTAATGCCTCGACGAAATCATATTTATTCCGGTAAGGTCGCCATCGAATCGTGATTTCGTCGCTTCCAGAACGGCATTTTTGGCGACCGTCTCGCTCTGCATTTTCGCCCACTTACGAAACGAATTCGTCTCGATTCGTGGGTGGCTACCCGGACCGAGGTGCGTTACAGTGTGGTTCGACGAATGGTACTCGATCACGTTCTCCATCTGGTGGCGCTCGCCGAGTGAAATCGGGTCACCTTGCGTTCGTGGCGGCCCTGTAATCAGATCCGGCTTGAACACCGCGACGCCACCGAGAGTGGCTGCCGCGCCGCCACCGAGAAGTACCGAAAGCGCTTTTCGACGTTTCATATGGATGATGGTGAGACGAGCCTGTAATTAATGTCTGCTGGAGCAATACCAATATGTACACCCCATCGCGGGCGCAGGCCGTACGTTCTGGCGTCGACCCCCTCCGACTTCAGGCCGAGAAATACCGACCGTATGTGAAATAGTAACGAGCGATGCCGATGTCGACGGAGTATCGAACGATTACGGATTGCCAGTGAATACCTCCCCCACCGACTCACTAATCATAATTGCACCTTCGGAGAAGACCCGAATTCTCGTGTCTGCGTACTCGAATATCACGACACCGTTCGCCGCGTCCCGGTCCCAGAGGGCCTCGAGGGCGTCCGGATCTATCGACTCGTTCAGCGGTGGCAGTTCCATTGGATCCACCCCCTTCGAATCTGCGACAGCTTCGATTACCTCCGACATCACATTCATAATTGATAATGATGTCTGTGGGATGAAGTCAGTACACCCTCAAATATTAGGGTGTATCTCGTCCCTGCCGTGTTCACTGCTAATCGTTGTGGGTCTCGTTACGATTTGGTGCCACTCGTTTCGTGAGTGGTCTCCTATCCAGGGCCCATCGCCGCGATATCGGCGCCCACCGTCGCCAGCGCGTCGGCGGGGTTCGGGTCGCTGTCGGCCAGGTGCGTGTACCGGTGGTCCGGAACGTTCGACAGCGCCGCCGCGACCGCGTCGCTGTACGCCTCGACGCCCGGCTCCGTCGGGTCGTCGCCGTCCCAGACGTCCCGGACGACCGTCATCGAGTCGATGCGGACCTCCAGCGTCCGTGGTTCGTAACGGGCCAGCAGTTCGGCGAGCCCGAGCTGGAGGGCGACGTACTCGGCGGTGTTGTTCCCCGTCCGGGAGCCGACGGGCCGGCCGAGACGGGCGAGCGGGTCCTCGTCGGCGTCCATGATGACGGCGCCCGCGCCCGCGGGACCGGGATTGCCGCGCGAACTCCCATCGACGTAGAGGACGAAGGCGTCGCCCGTCACCTCCTGGACGGGCGGCCGGGTGAGGTCTGACGTCAGCAGGCCTTCGAGCGCGCGACGTAACTCGTCCCGGTCCGTCGCGGGGTCGAACAGACCGCCGTAGCCAGGGACGGCGTCGTCGATGGCGTCCGTGGCAGCCGCCATCTCGTAGCCGACGCTCGCGAGCACCTCGTCGACGAGCGTCGCGACCGGCGAGAGGTGTTCGACCGGGAGGGGTTCGCCGGTCACGCCACTGTCCCCGCTCGGTTCCGGCCTCTCGGACCACCGCTCCCGGATCGGCTCGTCGGATGGTCGCGCCGTTTCATACGGAGCTCTCGGTGGCCGAACGGGATAATCCCTTCAGGTGATCCCCCAGTCATCGAATGGATCGGGTGCAATCTGGCTTCCATCCTGGTTCCACCGTTCACGCGTTCCCTCCGGCGCGTACGACGATGCCTCACAGACGTAGTGTTCGAGTTCGTAGTGGCAACGTTTCGTCGTCGTCGTCAGAGACAAGTCGTCGACGATTCCTGACAAGAGAGGTGTCTGGGATCGACGGCGATGAAAGCGGCAGTATCGAGGACAAAGGGGTCGAAGTAGAGTACTCGATCGCTGTTGGTTGCGACCACGACAACACTGCGTCCGGACGGGTGCGGAAAAGGTTTAACCAGTAGCATCGGTAACGTACGATCACTCATGGCTTCGACCTCACGTTCCGACGAGAACGAAACTGAGGAGGATCCAACGGTCCCGGCAGGCGTCCTCGAAGGGATCGAGGATATCGCCGAGGGCCGGACCGCCGACGGGGACGACCTCGACGAGGCACTCGACCTGTAGCGAAGTTCGGAAGGGATTTTATAGGTTCGTTGTGCAACCACCGCTAGCGTGAGCGTCGTCGAACTATCCGACGAAGAGAACGTTGCGATTCTCGCCGAGACATTCACGGAGAGCCTCTCGGACATCGGGGACAAAACTCGTCAGGCCGCTGTACTGAAACGGCTACACGAACTCCTCGATAGCGACACCCCACAACACTATATCTACGAAACCGTCGCAGGCTGTGACGAACTCCAGGTGATCCGCGTCGGTGGTGACCAGCGAATCTTCTGCCGCTTGGTGATGGGAATTCCCCACGGCGACAAGTACTACAACGTTCTGTTCGTCTTCTACGTAGACCCTCACCAGTACCGCCCCGATCAACTGGCTACGTTCGATGACGCAGCCGAGCAACGACTCGGCGAGATAACGGAATTCCACACGGTCGATGCTGTCGACGACTACCTCGACGAGATGAATGCCTTTACGCCAGTGGAAATCCGGGAAAGGATCGAGCTGCTATAACACGAAGGGTGAGTAGTCCCTCCCTTGCGCTTCTGTCTCTAGGATCAAATGACGACCTGTCCCTCCGTCCACCTCCGGCGAGCGTTTTTGTAGGATTACGCTGTGAACACGTCTGTGGCACTCAATTCGAGGGACGGGGTCCGGGAGCGCGCCCAGACGCTGCTCGAACGGAGCATCGGGCCCGACGCCGAATTCCGGCCCGATCAACTGGAAGCGATCGAGAGCCTGGTCGTCGACGAGGAGCGACTGTTGCTCGTCCAGCGAACTGGCTGGGGAAAGAGCACCGTCTACTTCATCGCGACGAAACTGCTCCGCGAGCAGGGGGCGGGTCCGACGCTCATCGTCAGCCCGCTGCTCGCGCTGATGCACAACCAGATCCAGGACGCCGAAGCACAGCTCGGACTCGGAGCCCGGACGATCAACTCGAACAACACGGACGAGTGGACCGAGACGATGGAAGCCGTCGTCGACGGTGAGTGTGACATCCTGTTGATCTCGCCCGAACGCCTGGCGAACGCCGAGTTCCAGGAGGACGTCCTGATGGCGATGGACGAGGAGTTCGGCATGCTCGTCGTCGACGAGGCCCACTGCATCTCCGACTGGGGCCACGACTTTCGGCCGGATTACCGCCGTATCAAGCGGATCCTCCAGGAACTCCCGGACCACATCCCCGTCGCGGCGACGACGGCGACCGCCAACGACCGCGTGGTCGACGACGTCACGGACCAGGTTCCCGACCTCCGGGCCGTCCGCGGCGACCTCGTCCGGGACTCCCTGCGGCTCCAGACCATCGAGGTCGGGTCGCGGTCACGTCGGCTGGCCTGGCTCGCCGAGAACGTCCCGGACCTGCCGTCGTCTGGCATCGTCTACTGCCTGACGACCGACGAGGTCGAGACGGTCGCGACGTGGTTGACCGCTCGCGGCCTCGACGTCGAACCGTACCACGGTGGGATGGACGGAGACCGTCGTCGTGAACTGGAACACCGACTAATGAACAACGACGTGGACGGGCTTGTCGCGACGAACGCCCTGGGGATGGGGTTCAACAAACCCGACCTGGGCTGGGTGATCCACTTCCAGCGACCGCCGAACCTCATCCGGTACTACCAGGAAGTCGGCCGTGCCGGTCGCGGCCTGGACGAGGCGTTTGCCATACTGCTCTCCGGCGAGGAGGACGACCGGGTCGCGGAGTCCTTCATCGAACAGGCGTTTCCCGAACCCGAAGACTTCGAGACGGTCCTCTCGACGCTGGGGGACAGCGACGAACCATTGTACAAGTACGAGATTCTGAAGCAGACGAACCTCTCGTGGAAGGCCGTCTCCCAGTGTCTCGATATCCTGCGAGTGGACAACGCGATAATCCGCGTCGACGACGGGTTCACGCGGACGTCCGCCGACTGGGCGTACGACCACGAGCGCATCGAGTCGGTCACCGAGCACCGCCGGGAGGAGCTGGCGCGCATCCAGGCGTTCACCCGGACGGACGACTGTCTGACGCGGTTCATCGACGACGAGCTCGACGGGTCACTCGAGACGGACTGTGGCCACTGTGCCAACTGTTCCGGGCCGTTCCGTCCGGAGTCCGTCGACGACGAGGAACTCGTGAGTGCTGCCGTCGACCACTACCGGGCCGAATCGTGGGACGAGATATCCCCGCGATACTACGTGCCCGACGAGGACGGTCGGTCGAAAATCGCCGAAGACCGCAAACCCGAACCGGGGCGCGTCCTGTCGGTGTACGGCGATCCGGGCTACGGCGAACTGGTGCGTCGAGCACAGGACGACGGCGACCGGTACGACGAGGAACTGATCGACGCCGCGGTCCACCACGTCGATACGGAGTGGAACCCGTCACCGGCGCCGACCTGGGTCACCGCCGTTCCGTCACCGACCGACGAAGAGCGAGTCGACGACCTCGCCCAGCGGATCGCTCGCGAACTCGGGCTGGACTACCTCCCGGTAATCGAGCGGGTCGGCGAGATGCGCCCACAGCACGAGCTGGCGAACTCCTACCAGCAGCGCTGGAACGTCGAGAGAGCGTTCGCGGTGACTGAATCCGTTCGATCCGGCCCCGTGTTGCTGGTCGACGAGACCGTCGGGTCGCGGTGGTCGTCGACGGAAGCGTCGTTCGTCCTCCGTGACGCCGGGAGTGGCCCGGTCTATCCCTTCGCACTCGCCGAACGAAACCGGTGGTAGGTCGGCTGACGCGTGGCGATCACCCGCGTCCATCCGGTCGGCGAGGTCGGCCTCCGCCTGGAAACCCTCGGGGAGGATCGCCGTCTCGCCGTCTCTCGCAGCCTGGATGGCCGTGAGCGCGCCGCAGGAGTGGCTGAACAGTATCGGCTCCCCGTCAAAGCCGTCGACGAGCGCACGGACGTACTCTACCCGGGGAGAATTGGCGGTCGTCGTAGCCCATGGCAAGAGTTAACAAGCGCCAATACCAAACTCGGCTGTACAGTCGCCGCCATGCCAGACAACGCCCACGACCCTGCCACAATACGGCTTTCCCTGGACCGGGAGTCCCGCTGGACGCTCCACCACGTGCTTCTGGACCGCCTCGAGCGGGAAGCGAGAGCGAACGATCCGACCGGAATCGACCCGCCACCGGTGGCGGTGTTCGACGCGTTCGAGACGCTCGACGCCGGCGAGACCAGCGTCACGACGGCGGAGCTCGAGGCGATGCGAGCGGTCGTCGCCGAGTATCACCACTCGACGTCGTGGTGGGAACTCGAACGCTCGCGACTGGAAGGGCTCTTGCACCTCCTCACCGCGCTCCTCGAAGAGCGGGGCGCGGCAGAAGCGTGATTAGAGCGGTGGAGGCCACCTGACAGACGGGGCCGGACCCGTTCGAGTGCGATTGCGGGCCCGGAGACGGCCAGCACCGTGTCTGACCGGGGAACGTATGGGCTGGCCGGTCGTCAGTGTCTGGTAGGATGTACCTCGGAGACGTCGCATGGCCTGACCTCGAGGACTACTTCGAAACCGAGTCGCTGGCGCTGATCCCGCTCGGCTCGACGGAACAGCACGGGCCGCACTTGCCCGAGGCCACGGACCACCTCATCGCGGAAGCCTTCGCCCGAGAGGTCGCCGAACGGACGGGCTATCTCTGTACGCCCACCATAAACGTCGGCGTCAGCGGTCACCACCGGCAGTTCCACGGCACGATGTGGGTCGAGCCATCGGTGTTCCGCGAGTACGTGGCCTCGCTCACCCGAAATCTCACGTATCACGGCATCGACCGCGTCATCTACGTGAACGCACACGGCGGGAACGTCCCCCACCTCCGGGAGGTCGGGGCGCGCCTCCGCCAGGAGGAGGTGGCCTACGGCATCGAGTGGATGTGGGACGAGAGCATCCCGGACCTCGTCGACGACCTGTTCGAACAGAACGGGCCACACGGCGGCCCCAAGGAGACGGCGATGATCCAGTACCTCGACTCGGCGCTGGTCCACGAGGGCCGATTGGCCGACGCGCGGGACGGTGGCATGACGAGCGTGGACGACGCCGAGATGATGCGACACGGCTCCCGGACGTTCTACGACGCGGCCGACAACACGGACAACGGCGTCCTGGGCGACCAGACGGACGCGACCGCCGAGAAAGGCGAACAGCTGTTCGATGCCGCGACGGAGCAGCTGGCCCACCTCGCCGACTGGCTCGCCGCCCAGGCATTCGAGGACTTGCTGCCGAGAGACCACGTTTAGGAGGGACAGTCGACCGGACCACGGACGACGCAGACTCACGTCGACCCGGACGCGCTCGTTCCCCCGTCGACCGCTTCCACAGTCGCTCTCGTCGGACGAGTCGACGGCGTTCGCGACCGACGTCGAGCGACGGATAGCACCCAAATATCTCCAGCCGGGGCGACCCCGGTGACTGGAACGTCGGGGGCAGGTGGTGGTTGGCTGACGGGACTGCACCCGACGTCGGTGAAGGCTCACCGACTGTGCATAGTCGAGCACGCTAACTTGTTAGGCTACGTGGACAAACTGTAATAATAAAACAGATTAATTAAATGGCGTGTTGTCCGGAACGGGCGGTCGGTAGCCCCGGGTTTATGATTGCCCGAATGCACGTATCCACTATGGCAACGGAACCCAGTGACGAGTCTGTCTCCGTCGACGAGAGTCACGGGGGAGCACACGTCGAGTCCGAGGTGAGCGACGACGAACGGACGTGGGCGATTATCGTCCACGCGATGGGGTTCGTCGGACTGGCCTTCCCCCTCGCGAACGTCTTCGGCCCCCTGCTCGTGTGGGCGATCAAGAAAGACGAAGGACAGTTCGTCGACGAGAACGGGAAGGAGGCGATCAACTTCCAGATCACGTGGACGGTGCTGTTGACCGTCGCCGCGCTGTCCATCTTCGTCGGCCTCGGACTGGTCGTCTTCCCCATCGTCGGCATCGCCTGGCTGGTCCTCACCGGTATCGCCGTGGTCCGGGCGAGCAACGACGAGGTGTACGACTACCCGCTGACGGTCGACGTGATCTCCTGAGCGCCGACGTGGCGAACTGCGGACGATCCGAACGTACCAGATCCGACCGCACCGCCCGGCCGATGGAATCTTCACTCACGACGGGAGACCACCTGTATGGACCTCCGGGTGCGGAAGCCAGACGGGTGGACGACGGTCTCACTGGACGACGACGACGTGGAGGCGGTGACAGTGGCCGGCGGCCGGACCGACGGGCACCTCTCGCTGACGCTCATCGGCGTCCGGAGCAGCCAGCCTAACGTGCGCGTTCAGGACGTCCTCGACGTCGACCCCGACGACGAGTCGAAGCTGGCGAGTGAGGTTCCCCGGGCCGACGACGGCACGTGCCTGCCGCTCGACCAGCTTCGTCCCGATTGACATCCTCCCCGCCCTAAAGGGCGAGGATTCCACGAAGTGGATATTCAGGTTGCGCGTTTCCTCGGTTCTCAAGGACGCTTTCGCGTGGAACGTCGATGGTCGCCGTCCAGTTATGACCAGGGACGTGCTTTCCAGCGCGTACAGCCCTGTCAATGGGGCCTTCCTCCCTGCATACAGCAGGCGTCGACGACGGCTGGCTATTCAACCAGCGAGGGAGCACGGTTCGCGTCAGCCGAACTGTTACGCCGTGCATGGTTCACCCTCTCGTTGTGCGATATTCTCCGAAGCGTTCAGGTCGGCGTGCCGTCCACGGTCACACTCCGAACACGAAAAGTGGTCGCCATCACGCGTTCCCGTCGAACCACACGCCGAACATTTCTGGCTGGTATGGTACGCATCGACCTTCTCGACGCGGATTCCAGCGCGCTCGGCTTTGTACGTGATGAACTGTTGGAGTTGGTGGAAGTGCCACGAGTGGACACCCGACCACGAACAGTTCTCGCGGATGTCTTCGAGGTCTTCCATCCGAATGACGGGGTTCTCGAACTGTTCCGCGAACGTGATGAGACGACGGGAGAGTGTGTGATTCAAGTCTGTGATTCGACGCTGTTCTTTGTCACCCACGCGGTTGCGTGCGCGAAGCGCACCCGCTTCTGAGAGCGACTCGCGGAGGGAACGATATTTGCGTCGAACGTACTTCGCTTCACCACCCGAAACCAGCATTGACTCGTCCTCATAATAGGCCGTCACGGCGAGGATGTGTCGTTCGCCAATATCGACACCGATTGGCGTCTCACCCGACGCGTCGGTGTCGTACTCGACGTTGAACGTACAGAACCAGTCGTCACCACGACGGTAGACCTGTAGACGGGTCTTTTCGGCGTCTCCATCGACTAGTCGGTCTACTGGGTCGGCAATATCGTCGTACACTTCGATAGGCGTGTACCACCATTGAGAGACACCCGGGAAGCCGACAACGACCGTGCCGTTATCGGTCGTGTCGATCTCCCAATTCTGGTTGTTGACGGCGAGCGGCTGACTCTCTCGATAGCGAACCTTTCCGTCCTTGTTGTGGTCGGATTTCGCTTCTCGAATGGCTTGATTCTGGATGGCAGAGTAGAGGTCGTTGTCGATGCTGGCCGTGGTCACGGACTTGTCGAAGTCGCTGTTCTCCCATCCGTCGATACAGAACTGTTTGGTGTCACGATAGAGGCGAGTGCCCTGCTGCCACTCTTTCCGCCGTGAGAGGGATGGGTTGTGGAACTTCGCGGTGACAGTCACCGTGGCCATTACAATTGTAATTAAGTGTACTATCCCAAGAAACTATTGGAATGTCAGGACGTGCTATCGACGGTGGTCTGCGAAAGGCAGTGGTGGATTCATCCCCGCGCTAAAGCACAGGGCTTTCTCCTTGACTGTCCGTAACGCTGCTTCTCCCTTCGATGTGCGTGCTCCACATTGTCGCACGCAATTGGAAACGCCGTCAGTCCGCTCACGACGTTCGCTCCCTGACGAGCTTCGATGTGCGTGTACAAGTAGCACGCCCATGTGGAAACACCGATAGACAACTCCCTACAGTCGTTGTCTATCGAGCTTCCAATTGCGTGCTCCACCCTGTCGCACCCAACTGGAAACGCCGTCAGTCCGGTCGTTCCACTCCCTCCCTGACGAGCTTTCGTGTTCGTGCTCCACATTGTCGCACTCACGTGGAAACAGCACCCTTTTGCCCCTGCTACTGATAGCCTGCCGTATAATGGGCCGACGAAAAAAGATCGTTGAAGAATGTGAGACGCTGATGGACAACCCGGAGCACATCCGGAACATCGCCATCGCGGCTCACGTCGACCACGGGAAGACGACGCTGACTGACAACCTCCTGGCCGGTGCGGGCATGATCTCCGACGAGACCGCCGGGGAGCAACTCGCGATGGACACCGAGGAGGACGAGCAGGAACGCGGTATCACCATCGACGCGGCCAACGTCTCGATGACCCACGAGTACGAGGACGAGAACCACCTCATCAACCTCATCGACACGCCAGGCCACGTCGACTTCGGTGGCGACGTCACCCGCGCGATGCGCGCCGTCGACGGTGCGCTCGTGGTGGTCGACGCCGTCGAGGGCGCCATGCCCCAGACCGAGACCGTCCTGCGACAGGCGCTCCGCGAGGGCGTCAAGCCGACGCTGTTCATCAACAAGGTCGACCGCCTCATCTCCGAGCTCCAGGAGGGCCCCGAGGAGATGCAGCGGCGCCTGCTCAACGTCATCGACGACGTCAACGAGCTCATCCGCGGCATGACCGAGGAGATGGACGACATCGAGGACTGGACCGTCTCCGTCGAAGGCGGCACCGTCGGCTTCGGCTCCGCGCTGTACAAGTGGGGCGTCTCGATGCCCTCGATGCAGCGCACCGGGATGGACTTCGGCGACATCATGGAACTCGAACGCGCCGACAAGCGCCAGGAGCTCCACGAGCGGACGCCGCTCTCGGACGTCGTGCTCGACATGGTCTGTGAGCACTTCCCCAACCCCATCGACGCCCAGCCCATGCGTATCCCGCGCATCTGGCGTGGTGACGCCGACTCCGAACTCGCCGACACCATGCGTCTCGTCGACGAGGACGGCGAAGTCGTTCTGATGGTCACCGACATCGGCGTCGACCCCCACGCAGGTGAGATCGCCGCGGGCCGCGTCTTCTCCGGCACGCTGGAGAAGGGCCAGGATCTGTACGTCTCCGGCACCGTCGGCACCAACCGCGTCCAGAGCGTCGGCATCTACATGGGTGGCGAGCGCGAGGAAGTGGACCGCGTTCCCGCCGGCAACATCGCCGCGGTCACCGGCCTCAAGGACGCCATCGCCGGCTCCACGGTCTCCTCCGTCGAGATGACCCCCTTCGAGTCCATCGAGCACATCTCGGAGCCCGTCATCACGAAGTCCGTCGAGGCACAGAACATGGACGACCTGCCGAAGCTCATCGAGACGCTCCAGCAGGTCGCCAAGGAGGACCCGACCATCCAGATCGAGATCAACGAGGACACCGGCGAGCACCTCATCTCCGGCCAGGGTGAACTCCACCTCGAAGTGATCGGCCAGCGCATCGAGCGCAACCAGGGCATCCCGATCAACACCGGTGAGCCCATCGTCGTCTACCGCGAGGCGCCCCAGCAGGCCTCCCGCGAGGTCGAGGGCATCTCGCCGAACCGCCACAACCGGTTCTACATCAGCATCGAGCCGATGGACGACGAGATCGTCGACACGATCAAGAAAGGCGAGGCTTCCATGGACATGCCCGAACTCGAGCGCCGTGAAGCGCTCCAGGAGGCCGGCATGGACAAGGACACCTCCCAGGACATCGAGCACATCCACGGGACCAACGTCCTCGTCGACCAGACGAAGGGTATCCAGCACCTCAACGAGACGATGGAGCTCCTCATCGAGGGCCTCGAGGACGCCCTCGACGACGGCCCGCTCGCCGCCGAGCCCGTCCAGGGCGCGCTCCTGCGTCTCCACGACGCCCGTCTCCACGAGGACGCCATCCACCGCGGTCCGGCACAGGTCATCCCCGCGATGCGCGAGGCCGTCCACAACGCGCTCATCGACGCAGAGATCCGACTCCTCGAACCGATTCAGGACGTCCGTATCGACGTCCCCAACGACCACATGGGCCCCGCCAGCGGCGAGATCCAGGGTCGCCGTGGCCGCGTCGACGACATGTACCAGGAAGGCGACCTGATGGTCGTCGAGGGAATCGCACCGGTCGACGAGATGATCGGCTTCTCCAGCGACATCCGCTCTGCGACCGAGGGTCGTGCCTCCTGGAACACCGAGAACGCCGGCTTCCAGGTCATGGCCGACAACCTCCAGCCCGACAAGATCTCCGAGATCCGCGAGCGCAAGGGGATGAAGCAGGAGCTTCACCCCGCCATCGACTACTTCTAAGACGACCTTTTTCTGCGTCGGGTCTCCTCGCTCCCGCTGGTCGCTGCGGGGACCTCTCCTTGAAAAACGTCGGGAAAAAGACCCGGACGCTTTGCTCACTTCGTTCGCGCAGTATGCTACACTGAACGGGTCAGTGTCACGCAACGCCTCATCGTGGTGGTTGTACCCATTTTCGTCGGGCACCCGCAATCGGGCGTGATTCAGTAGTCGGTGACGCAGAAGCCGTTCCCTGCCGGATCCTCCATCACCGTCCAGGTGTTCGTGTGGCCGTCGAACGTCTCGGTCTTCGTTGCTCGCACCGACGCGCCGAGGTCACGGAGTTCGTCGACGGCCGTCTCGCGGTCGTCCGTCCCGAGGTCGAGGTGGATGGGGAGGTCACGTTCGCATCCTCTCGGCATCGGCTTGAACAGCAGGTCGGGTCCATCTCCGTCTCGTTCGAGCAACACTGCATCGACCGATGGTGGAAGGTCCCGCCGCTCACCGTCGAGGACCTGTCCCCAGAATTCGGCCAGGCGATCCGGATCGGTACAGGCGAAGGTAATATGATCGAGTTCAATCATGCACTGCAGTCATTTCGCCTGGCGCGGGAAAACAATTACCAGAGCGACAGTATACGCCCCTATCGACGACGCGCGCTACCTTCGACCGAGTGAGCGGTCCGTCGTCGCCGATGGACGAGGGGGCGTGGCGTCGCCTCGCCGGCCCGTTCGGGCCGGCCGTCTCACGCGTGAAACATCGTCTCATCGGTGCGTATAACGGTGTTTTCTCCGAGATATCGCTAATGGTAGCCAGGAGCGGTTCGGTCGCGACGGGTGACGACCGGCCGAGGATGCGTGTGGATTCGACTGTCCGAAGGCCTGGGGTGGGAGAGGTGCGGCGCGAACCGAGACGTGCCGGCCGGAGTCAGACCGGGGCACGTGCGGTGGTTTGTTCGACGTTACTCGTCCTCGCACTGCTCGCGGGCGTCGCGGCGGTGCCGGGAACGGCGGCCGCCAACGCGCCGACGGAGTCGGACTGCACCGCTCTGAGTTGGAGCACACAGACGGTCTCTGGCGAGCCGTACTACGAGGTCGATAGCGTAGACAAACTCCAGTGTATCGAGACGAAGGGCCTGGGGGATAACTACGTCCAGACCACCGATATCGACGCGAGCGAGACCGCACGCTGGAACGGCGCCAGCGGGTTCGACCCGATAGGGGACAAGACCAACGAGTTCACTGGGACCTTCGACGGCAACGGCTACGCGATCACCGGGCTCACCATCGACCGAGGAGGAACGTACTCCGTCGGTCTGTTCAGCGAGGTCGGCCCGGGTGGAACGATCACGGCGGTTGGCCTCGAGGGCGGGTCCGTCACCGGCGCGAGAAGGACCGGACAGCTCGCCGGGTACAACGATGGGACTGTCGAGGACTCCCACGCCACTGGTGAGGTTACCGGGACCGAGCGGGTCGGCGGCCTGGTCGGCCGTAACGATGGAACGGTTCGTCGCTCCTACGCGATTGGAGGACCGACTCGTGGAAGCGACTGGTTCGGCGGACTGGTCGGTTTCAACCAGGGGGCGGTCACTCGCTCCTTCGCTGCAAGAGCCGTCGACGGAGGTGGAGGCAGCACGTCCGCTGGCGGGCTGGTCGGCGTCTCCACGGGAACGATAGCGGATTCCTACGCCACTGGCACGGTTACTGCGAGCTGGTACGCCGGTGGGGTACTCGGGTCGTTCCAGGCGGACCCTGGAGGGATAGTTCGGCGTTCGTACGCCACTGGTGCCCTCAGTGTCGACGACGAGTCGCAGGGGATCGGTGGCCTCGTCGGTGGCACCGCTGTCGAACCGACTACCGTGGAGCAGGCTTACTGGGACGTGGGAACGACGAACGAGGAGCGTGTGAGTACGGGGGATGGATGGGAACCGATAACCGTGACCGACGTCAGCGGCTTCGGAGCGACGGCCGACACTGCACCCGCGCCCGAGATGCAGGGTGCGAGTGCGGAGACGAACATGCCTGGCCTCGACTTCACGGGTACGTGGGAGACGGTCGAACGCGAGGACCCGGACGCGACTGCAGACGGCTATCCGATACTCCGTTCGCTCGACCGCAGAGAGCAGTTGCGAGCGCAGGGAATCGAAGCGCCGCTGGTCGAGTCGATCACCCGGGACAGTCCGACCAGCGAGGAGACGAACGCCGCCAGCGTCGACTTCGAGGTCGCGTTTTCCGAACCGGTCGAGAGCGTCTCGGCCGACGACTTCACGACGAGCGGCACCGCATCGGGCACGGTCGAGGCCGTCAGTAGCGAAAGCGGGTCGACGATCACCGTCACGGTCGGCTCGGTCTCGGGCGATGGCTCGCTCGGGCTGGCCCTCGCCAGCGGTGGAGACGTCACGGACGCGGACGGCGACGCACTGTCCACGACTGAACCGGAAATCGACGAACGATACGCCATCGACACCACTGCCCCGAGCGTGAGCGCCGTCGGAATTACAGACGACACCGACGGGGACGGCGCCGTCGCGGCCGGCGATACCGTCCGGGTCACGGCGACCGTGACGGACGCGAACGCGGTTTCCACTGTGACCGCCGACGCGAGCGCCTTCGACGCCGGCACGGTCACGCTCAGCGACGACGGTCCGAACTCGACGACGGCGGACGACGAGTACAGCGCGACGTTCGCCGTCGGCGCCGCCGCGACCCGCGAGGACCCGTTGGTCACGGTCAGCGCCACGGACGCGCTCGGCAACGGCGGGAGTCAGGCGGTAGCCTCGAACGCCCTGCGGAGCGCCAGACCCGTCGGCGGCTCCTCCGATAGCGACCCGGAGCCGAGCGCCGCGATCTCGATCGTCGACGTGACGGTCTCGGCGACGTCGGTCACCGAGGGCGACCCGGTGGAACTCACGGCGACACTCGAAAACGCGGGCGACGCGCCCGGCCAGCGAACGGTCGCGCTCTCGGTGGACGGCGAGGACGTGGCGACGGAGCGGGTGACGCTCGACCCCGGCGAGAACCGGACGGTGACGCTGAGCCATCGCTTCGGCCAGGCGGGCACCTACCGGGTGTGGGTGGGCCCCTACTGGAACGCGATCGACGTCGCGCCAGCGGACTCGTCCGGGGCCACATCGACGACCTCGTCCGGGGAGGCAATCGACGGGGACAGGGAGTCATCGGCCGAAACGCAGACTCTCGAACCGACCGACGTCGAGACGACTCACCGATCGTCCCAGACCGGTAGCGGTCCCACGAACGGTGCCGGCCCGGGATTCGGGGTCACCGCAACGCTCGTCGCGATGTGCTCTCTGGCCCTGCTGTCTCGACGGTGCAAGCCGTAACGAGAACTGCAGTCCCGGACGTGATTCGGGCCGTCGGTTGGTCCGGCTGGTGTAGCCGCCGACGTCGATCCGGACCGCTCAGGCGACGGGGCTCGCGTCTAGCGCGTTCAGCGGTTCCCCCTCGCGCTTGTACCGCCGATAGAGGTCTTCGGCCCACTCGCGAGCGTCCGCGTCGTCGGTGGCTGCGGCAGCTACCGGAAGGGACGTCTCGGCGTCGAACCCGACGACCAGCACCGTCTCGTCGACGATCGCCATCGAGAACGGCACCTCGGGATGAGTGTAGAGCGAGGTCGACGCAGCGGTGACGATCGCGTTGGCCGACTCGCTGTCCCCGCTCTGATCGGCAGCGAACGCCTGTGGCGTACAGATGACTTCGAAGTCGGCGCCGGACTCGACGTGCTCGATGCCGAGCCTGGTGATTTCGGGCGGACAGCCGGCGACTATCATCCCACGAGAGCTGTCGAACGACGAGAAGTGATCGAGCCACAGCTCGAGCGGTTCGTTCGGGTTCTGCGGCGTCGCGACGGCGAGCGTCGCGTCGGCGAATCGGTCGACGTTGCGCGTGAACTCGGGGGCGGAAACGTGCTCGAGCAGCGGCCGCAGGCGGTCGATGGCCGAGAGCGTCCGCTCGAACCGATCGGCGGCGTCGGAGACGGCCGCCCCGGCCGGCGTCGTCCGGTACCCGTTCCGGGTCCGCTCCAGCAAGTCGTCGTCGGCCAGCGCGCTGGTCCAGCGGTACGCCGTCGCCCGGGAAATGTCGAGTTCGTCGGTGAGCGTCGACCGATCGACCGCGCGGTCGCGGGCCGCCGAGAGCAACGGAGCGCGCTTGAGCGATTGGCGAACGTCGTCCTCGCGCAGACTCATAGCGAGGGCACGCGGTACCCGTGCGTAAGCGTTTCGGGGGTTTTCTCACACGAGAAACATCGCCCCATCGGTGCCTATAACGAATATTTCCACCAGTTGCCGGCAACGACGAACGAGGTGACTGCCCCGCAGACCGGCGAAAATCCGGGCGGTGGCCGAGGTGGAGTTCCGCCCCGTCGCCGACTACGTCGACACCGGTCCGTCGCCTCCGGTGCTACGGTGCGTTCGCCGGTTCCGGATTCGAGACGCGTGGTGGGCGGCGCGGTCCGCTCGGAGAACCCGAGAGCGAGCCCCGTACTCAGGGGAAGTCGTCGACCAGCGGTTCCGTCGACAGGGCGAACTCGTCGACGAGGAACTCCGTCTCTTCGGCGTAGTTCGGGTTCGTCCAGCCCATGAGGTACCCCTTGTTCCACCCCTGGGGTTTGTCTGTCTCAGACGGCGGGTCGAAGACGTAGTCGGTTACCTTGGCCACGAGTTCGAACTCGTCCTCGTCCTCCCACCGGCGCCACCAGTGGGCGGTCCCGTCGGCGGCGCCCCGCTCCGAACTCGTCACCAGCCGGTGGACGGTGTACATCCACCGGCCCCGGTCTCGCGACGGGAGGATGAAATCGTCCATGCCGCGGTGGTGGCCGGCGCCGCCGGCGTTCGAGGCCGAGATCGTCGCCCGCGCTGCGCCTACCTCGTGGTCGAACGACGACCAGGTGTTGAACACGGCCGTCGACCCGGTGCCGTGCTGGGAGTAGCCGTCCATCCAGACGGCGAGCCACTTGTTGTTGCTGGGGCTGCCGCTGCCGCTCGCGTGCGAGAAGTTGTGGGGGACGCGGATCCAGTAGCCGATCCAGACCTCGTCGTAGCCCGTCCCGTTCTGGTTCATCGCGAACCGCTGTTCGGCCCAGCTCTTTTCGGGTGGGTACCGGAACCGCAGCGACCGCGTCCCGTCACGCGTCCGGTAGTCAGCCCCCTCGACGAACTCGTCTCTGGGCTCCCCGCTCCAGACGACGCGGCCGCCGTCGGGCCACTCGTCCTCGACGATCGCTGTTCGGACGCTGCTTTCCCAGACGAAGCCCGAGTGGTTCGACTCCAGCGCGAGCGTCGCCTCGTCGGCCATCGACCCGGTCTCGAAGTCCTCGTAGAACAGCGTCGGGTCGGCCGCTCCATCGGTTCCCCCGTCCCCGTCGTCCTCGTTCCCGTCGTCCTCGTTCCCGTCCTCCTGCCCGCCGTTTTCCTGACTCCCATCGTCACCCGTCGCGGTCACCTCCACGGCGTCGACGTGGAAGGCCGTCGCCGGGTCGGCCGTGCGCGCGGTGACGACGACGCGCAGGGTGTCGCCGGAGAGCCCGGTCGCAGAGACCGTCTCGCCCTCGGCAGGCACGTCGTCTGAGAACGTCGCGACGACCGTCTCGGCGCCGTCGAGCACGCAGGAGACTGTCAGTTCGTCCGCGGGCCGGCCGCAGTCGCCATCGGTAGCTCTATCGGCCGTCCCGTCCGCGGCCCTCGCCAGCCGGACGACGTCGTCGTAGTCGACGCGACCGTTACAGTTGCCGTCGAAGGCGACAGCGTCGTCGGTCACGCTCTCGTTGCCGACACGGTCGGACAGCGCCCGCACGTCCTCGTCGTCCACCCGGCCGTCGCCGGTGACGTCTTCGTATATCCCATCGGCGTCTGGATCCGTCGGCGGGTCGGCGCCGACGACCGGTGCTGGGCCGCCCCGGAGTGGACCGCTTCCCCGCAACTCGACAGCCACGTCCACCGTATCGGCACCCGAGACGTCGATTGGTTCGGACAGCCACCGTGCGTCCCCTACCGTCTCCGCTGCGGTGAGCGCTCCCGACTGGACGGCGAACGCTGGGTGGCTGTCGGCTGATTCGACGTGCCAGGCCGACTCCCCGTCGTAGTCGGTGGTCCCGTCGGCCTGTTCGAACGTCGCCGTCCACGGCAGCGAGTCCGATTCTTGCCCCGCCCGCCCGCGACCGAAGCCGTCGATGCCGACGCCGACACCCACCCCCAGGGCACCGACGCCAACGTGGTTGAGAAACGAACGCCGGCCCAGCGCGGTACGAAGCCCGTCCCGTTCCCGGCCCTCACGCGTCATCTCTCTCACCTGTCCGTCCCCGAACCGGTTCGACTCCCCAGCCCATCTGCCCCATAAATTCACACTGCACTGCCGGAATAAATACTTTATTTCATCGAAAATACCAGTATCGGTTCTGTACACGTCGTCCTGGTCGGGCGACCACCGCTCGCCCGTAGGACGATACGCGGTAGCACGGGCGTCCGATTCCGAACCGGGAGTTGGCACGTGCTAAATCAAGACTTTTGTCGATCAATCTCTGTGTTTCGCCCACGTACCCATCAATGAGCGACGACAGACCCCCACACCGAAAGAGCCACGAGTGGTGGCCCGACAAGCTGAACCTGGACATTCTCGACAACAACGCCGCCGACCTGAGCCCCCTGGAGGAGGAGTTCGACTACGCCGAGGCGTTCGAGGAACTCGACTACGAGGCGGTGAAGGCGGACATCGAGGACGTGATGACGACGTCCCAGGACTGGTGGCCGGCCGACTACGGCCACTACGGCCCGCTGTTCATCCGGATGGCCTGGCACAGCGCTGGCACGTACCGGACGACCGACGGCCGCGGGGGCGCGACGGGCGGAACGCAGCGCTTCGCACCGCTGAACAGCTGGCCCGACAACGTCAACCTGGACAAGGCGCGCCGGCTGCTGGAACCGGTCAAGCGGAAGTACGGCCGCAAGCTCTCGTGGGCCGACCTTATCGTCCTGGCCGGCAACGTCGCGCTGGAGTCGATGGGCTTCGAGACGTTCGGCTTCGCCGGCGGGCGCGAGGACGACTTCAAGCCCGACGAGGCCGTCTACTGGGGTCCCGAGACGGAGTGGGAGGGCTCGGAGCGCTTCGACGACAAGGGGAACCTCGAGGACCCCCTCGGCGCCACCGTGATGGGACTTATCTACGTGAACCCCGAGGGCCCGGACGGCGAGCCCGACCCGCTCGGATCGGCCGAGCGAATCCGGGATTCGTTCGGGCGCATGGCGATGAACGACGAGGAGACCGCCGCGCTCATCGCCGGTGGGCACACGTTCGGCAAGTCCCACGGCGCCCGCGACACCGACGACATGGGCCCCGAGCCCGAAGCCGCTCCCATCGAGGACCAGAGCCTCGGCTGGACCAAGTCGGGCACGGGCTCGGACACGGTCACCAGCGGCATCGAGGGCGCCTGGAACAGCACGCCCACGATGTGGGACACCGCCTTCCTCGACACGCTGCTCGACAACGAGTGGGAGCTGACGGAGAGCCCCGCCGGCGCCAACCAGTGGGAGCCCGTCGACGCCGAGGACAAGCAGACCGTCCCCGACGCCCACGACCCCTCGAAGAAGCACGCGCCGATGATGATGACGACGGACCTGGCGCTCAAGCGGGACCCCGAGTTCCGTGAGATCGTCGAGGGCTTCCGCGAGAACCCCGCCGAGTTCCAGGAGGCCTTCGCGAAGGCGTGGTACAAGCTGATCCACCGCGACATGGGCCCGCCGTCCCGGTTCCTCGGTCCCGAGGTTCCCGACGAAGAGATGCTGTGGCAGGACCCGGTCCCCGAGGCCGACTACGACCAGATCGGCGAGGCGGAGATCGCCGAGCTCGAGGAGGCGGTCCTCGACTCTGACCTGTCCCGGTCCCAGCTGGTCAAGACCGCCTGGGCCTCGGCGTCGACGTACCGCGACAGCGACATGCGCGGGGGCGCCAACGGCGCCCGCATCCGCCTGGCCCCGCAGAACGAGTGGGAAGTCAACGAGCCCGACCAGCTCGCGACCGTCCTGGAGACGCTGGAGGGCATCCAGGCGGACTTCAACGAGTCCCGCTCCGACGACGTCCGCGTCTCGCTGGCCGACCTCGTCGTGCTGGGCGGCAACGTCGCCGTCGAGCAGGCTGCGGCCGACGCCGGCTACGACGTCGACGTGCCGTTCGAACCGGGCCGCACCGACGCCTCGCAGGAACAGACCGACCCCGAGTCCTTCGACGCGCTCAAGCCGAAAGCCGACGGCTTCCGCAACTACTACGGCGGCGATCACGACCAGCCGCCAGAGGACCTGCTGGTCGACAAGGCAGACCTGCTGAACCTGACCGCCGCGGAGATGACGGTCCTGGTCGGCGGGATGCGCGCGCTGGGCGCCAACTACCAGGACTCGGACCTGGGCGTCCTCACCGACCGACCGGGGACGCTGTCCAACGACTTCTTCGAGACCCTGCTCGACATGGGCCTGGAGTGGGAGGAGTCCGACGACGCCGAGGACGTCTACGAACTCCGCGACCGCCAGACGGGCGACCTCGAGTGGGAAGCGTCCCGCGTCGACCTCGTCTTCGGCTCGAACTCCCGGCTCCGCGCCATCTCCGAAGTCTACGGTAGCGAGGACGCCGAGGAGAAGTTCGTGCACGACTTCGTGGACACCTGGAGCGACGTCATGCAGGCCGACCGCTTCGATCTTGCGTAGTCCCCACGTAGCCACCTGATCACGCTTTTTGATTTCTGCGGTTCCGATTTCTGCGGTTCCCCACGCTTCGCGTCAGTAGCGAGATGTCCGTTACGCTCGGTTACGCCCCCGCCACGGCGACGTAAACCGAGAGTGTCCCCAGAACGATGACTGCAGTGAGGACGAAGCGTGACACGAAGGCCAGAAGACCCGTTTCTGGCACTTTCTCGCTCTCATTCATCCAGTTCCAGAATCCAAACGCGAGGACCAACTCTGCGACGACTATCACGGGCAACAAATACCACAGAAAATCGAACATAAACCGGCTATTGTCCCGGGCATTCTATTTCTTCCGATAGCTGTCGTCGTGAAATAGGCGACAGCCCTTCCTCACCCATTTCTTCGGGAGTTGGATCGTTCACCGCTTCGCCAGCAGCGCCGCGACGAGCACCGCGACCAGGACGGCCACGACGACGAGCGTGACGGGCAGCGGGCCCGTATTCGGATCGGGTCCGCGCTCGGCGGCGACCGTCACCGTCTGCGACGTGACGTTGCCGTCGGCCACCCCCAGCCGGTAGGTTCCGGGCTCGTCGAAGGTGACAGTGGCAGTCACGGTTCGCTCGCTCTCGGCGTCGAGCCTGACAGTTCGCTCGGCCACGGTCCAGGCGTTACCGGTCCGGTCGGCAGTAGTGGTGTCCGCGGCCGTCACGCGGACGTCGCGCTCGCCCGGCCAGCCGGCGTCGTTGCGCACCGTCACCGCCACGGTCACCGACTCGCCGGGGCGGACCGCTTCTCCGCTGTCGGTTCGGAGGCCGGTCACCTCGGCCGCAGCGGGCTCCCAGACGTTCACCGAGAGCCGCTCGCCGCCGACCCGGAGTTCGTGGGTCCCGGGTTCGTCGAAGGAGTGGTTGACGGTGACGGTGGTCGCGTTGCCGGCCCCGATCCGTCCGGTTCGGCGGTCCAGCGTCGTCTCGCCGTCACGGAGACGGACGTCGTAGTCGCCGGCCGTGCCGCCGCTGTTCTCGACGTACACGTCGACCGACAGTTGCTCGCCGGGCACGAGGACGTAGGGGGTCCGGAGCGTTCGATTCCGGTAGGGACCGTTCGCGCGGACGGCGTCCTCCCCGTCGTCGGTCGTGGCGATCTCGTACTCGATCTGGGCCGGGACGGGTCCGAAGACGGCCTGGTGGGTGGAGACGTTCCAGACCGTCGGCCGCTCGGTCGTCTCCGCGTAGCGCCGCGTGAGGTCGGCGTCGTCCGTGCCCCCCGTGTCGGCCACGTACTCGTAGAACTGCCCGGCGTCGACGGTCCCGTCGGCGTCGTTCAGCCGGGCGAAGACGGTGTGGAGCGCGCGCTCGCTGTCGCTGGCCGTGCGCGTCCGCCGGTCGAGGTCGCCGAGGACGAGCGGACCGACGTAGTAGTCGGGGTTGTACCGCCAGGTGCCGGTGTCGGCGAGGACGGCGGACTCGTGGCGAGCGTCCGTCCCCCGTTCGAGCCGGCCCTGGAAGGTCCGGAAGCTGACTCGCTCCTGTTCGAACGCGTGCAGGGCCGCGTAGTAGCTCGCAGCGGCCTCGGTGAACCAGCGGACCTGCCCCGTCGTCTCGTAGGCCTGGCGCGTGTGGACGTACTCGTGGACCCAGACGTTCTCGACGTCGTCGACCCGTTCGACGTCGCGGACCCACGCGTCGGCGTCGCCGGTCTGGACGCCTCGTGCGCCCCACCGGACGTCGGTCGTCGGCGCGGCGATCAGGAACACCTCGTCGTCGCGGTCGCCGACCCGGAGCCCGTCCGATGCGTTCGCGAGCGTCCCGAAGACGGCCGAGCGGTTCTCGGCCAGGTCGGCCTCGGCCGGGACGACGAGCCTGAAGCGCTGCCCGTGGGCCGTGTGCTCGTATTCCGCGTACTCGCCCAGGTAGGCGACGTCCGAGCCGGCGGCGCCGGGACTCGCGGAGAGCGACCGGTCGAACGTGACCGATGGCGAGCCGCGCCAGCCCCACGCGTGGCCCAGCGCCGGCCGCTGGACGATTCCCCACTCGCCCGTGTCCACGAAGAGGTAGCTCCCGGGGCCGGAGAGCGGGTCGTCGCGGTCCACGGTCCTGTTCGCCGGCATCCGGAAGCGGAGCCGGGGGTCCTCGGTCTCGCCGTCCCAGGCGTAGACGCCGTCGCCTTCGTCGGTGAACCCCTCGGTCCGGAACCCGATCGCCCTCTCCGGGACCGTCACTTCGAGTTTCACGGCGTGGTCGGGGAGCCGATACCGGTTGTCGGCCTCGTACTCGCCGGGGCGATCCGGGAGGCGGTGGAGCGTCTGGTCCAGGTGGATGGTGCTCCCGTCGGTCGCCAGCGTGGCGTCGCCACGCACGGGGCCGTCGGCGGCGGACGCCGCGGCGAAGTGGACGCCAGTCGCGGGGCCCGGGCCCGACTCGCCGGGGAGTGGGCCCGTCACGGTCGCTCCGGCGGCCGACCCCGCGACGAGGAGAACGAGGAGGACGGCGGCGACCGGGCGAGTGGGTCCGCAGGTCATCGGGAAACGATTTGGGCGGCGGGACTTCACGGTTGTGGCTCGGGTCACCGCTGGCGTTCGATCCCGACGAGCACTGTCGCGCCACTCGACGCCGGACTGCGGACGGTTCCGGCCGACCGCGGGCGCCTGGGGCCTGCAGCGGAAGTGGAGGATTCTTATAGTCCGAACCAGTGGTTCGCCACAATGAGCGAACGCACGCGGCGGGAGGTGAGCGGTCGATGAGCGACTCGTCCGACGAGGTGAACGCGTACACGATACGGCTCGAATTGGTCGACGAGCCGGGCGAGCTGTTGCGGGCGCTCCACCCCATCGCGGACAACGGGGGCAACCTCCTCTCTATCTTCCACGAGCGGGGCAACCTCACCCCGCGCGGGCACATCCCCGTGGAGGTGGACCTCGAGGCGACGCCCGAGCGCTTCGAGACCATCGTCGAGGCGCTGAAAGCCGAGGAGTTCACCATCATCCAGGCCGGCGCGGACCGCTACGGCGAGGCGCTGACGGTCGTGCTGTCGGGCCACCTGGTCGAGACGGACCTGTCGGACACGCTGTCCCAGATCCACCAGTCCGGCAACGCAACGGTCACGGACCTGTCGCTGTCCGCGCCCGAGGGGACCGACGACGTCTCCAGTGCGCGCCTGCGACTGGCCACCGAAGCCGACGCGGCCGAGGACACGCTCGCGGCCATCCGGGACATCGCGGCCCAGAAGGACCTCTGTGTCGTCGAGCCGCTCACGGCGGGTGGTGATGCGTGAAGGTCGCCATCCTCGGTGCCGGCGCGGTCGGCACCTCCGTGGCGGAACTGGCCGGCGAGTACGGCCACACGGTGACCGGCCTGGCCGACTCCGGAAGTGCGGCCGCCGACGCCGACGGCATCGACGTCGACGCGGCCATCGCCTCGAAATCGACGGAAGATGTCGTCGGGAGCGGGGATCCGAGTGACGTCCTCGACGGCGATTACGACGTCCTCGTCGAGGCGACGCCGACGACGCTGGGCGACGCCCAGCCCGGCTTCGACCACGTCCGGACCGCGCTCGAACGCGACCGTCACGCCGTCCTGGCGAACAAGGGACCCGTGGCCGAGCGCTACGGCGACCTCCGGGAACTGGAGGCAGACAGCGACGGGAAGGTGCTGTTCGAGGCCACCGTCGGCGGCGCCATGCCGGTGCTCTCGACCATCGACGACTTCGGCCCGGACCACATCACCGCGGCCCGCGGCGTCCTCAACGGGACCGCGAACTTCATCCTCTCGCGGATGGGCGCGGACGGCCTGGGCTACGAGCACGTACTCGCCGAGGCCCAGGATCTCGGTGTGGCGGAAGCCGACCCGACGTTCGACGTCGACGGCACCGACGCCGCGCTGAAGTGCGTCATCGTCGCCAACGTCCTCGCCCAGGGCGAGCGCGAGTACAGCCTCGAGGACGCCGAGGTCGACGGCATCGTCGACGTGCCCGGGAGCGCCATCGACCTGGCGAAGGAGGACGGCCGAACCGTGCGCCTCATCGGCGAAGTCGCCGAGAACGGGGCCGTGCGCGTCGGCCCGCGACTCGTCCCGGAGAACGCCGCGCTCGCAGTGTCTGGCACCCGGAACATCGTCCAGCTGGAGACCGAACACGCCGGCCGGCTCAACGTGTCGGGTCGGGGTGCCGGCGGCCCGGAGACGGCCACGGCGGTCCTGGCCGACGTCGGCCGCCTGCCGGAGTAGTTCACTTCACGCGCCGGCCACGTCTCTTTTCGCTGCGTTTCGTCCCGAAGAGCTACGCCCGTCGACGCCGACGGAACTCGTAGATGGGCGGGAACGAAGAGCCGGACTGGTGGAACCGGACTCGATACCGCGTGTACGCACCCGTGTACGACCTGGTGGCGAAACCACTCGAACGGGGTCGAGAGCGGGCACTCGACGCCCTCGACCCCGAACCGGGCGACCGGATACTGCTCGTCGGCTGTGGCACGGGCGCGGACCTCGCGTACCTTCCTGACGGCGTCGAGGTCGCCGCGATAGACGTCACGCCCGCGATGGTGCGGCGAACCGAGGAACGGGCGGCGGAACTGGGGATCGACGTCGACGCGCGGGTCGCCGACGCCCGGTCGCTCCCCTTCGCGGACGACGCCTTCGACGCAGTGGTTCTCCACCTCGTCCTCGCAGTGGTTCCCGAACCGCGTCGGGTCGTGGCCGAAGTCGCGCGCGTCCTCGCACCCGGTGGCCAGGTGTCGGTGTTCGACAAGTTTCTGTCGGCGGACGCCGACCCGTCGCTCCCCCGGCGCGCCCTCAATCCGGTCGCACGCGTCCTGTTCTCCGACCTGAACCGACGGCTCGAACCGCTGCTCGACGGGGCTGGTCTCGACGTCGAGACGCGAACGTCCGTTCTCGGTGGCCTCTACACGGTCGCCATCGTGCGTCCGACCGACGAGCGCTGACCCGATCGGGCCGGGTCGGACCGAGCGCGCGGGATCGGTACCCGATCCGTGTCACTCCGTGCCAGATCGCAAGAAGGCGCCGGGATGGCCTACGGGCGACTTCGAAATCGTTTTATGAACCACCGCGTAAAGATTCCGGTATAGCGCCTCTGCGCGTGAGATAACCAATGAGCGATACCCGACACCAGAACCTGGCCATCATCGGCCACGTCGACCACGGAAAGAGTACGCTCGTCGGCCGGCTCCTGTACGAGACAGGGTCCGTCCCCGAGCACGTCATCGAACAGCACAAGGAAGAAGCCGAGGAGAAGGGCAAGGGCGGCTTCGAGTTCGCCTACGT